>Ga0181520_10011263_pt1 | contig 11785 bp, 11 predicted proteins | sample PEATcosm2014_Bin_29_FD_132451 | JGI IMG/M metagenome (GOLD analysis project Ga0181520, IMG submission 132451) | Peatland microbial communities from MTU Mesocosm Facility, Houghton, MI, USA - PEATcosm2014_Bin02_30_metaG | ecosystem: Environmental > Terrestrial > Soil > Wetlands > Peat | place...
ATTCCCGGCGTGGCCATCTTGGAGTTGGATTGCAGCGGATCAATGGCCGGGAAAAGCCCTTCGCTCGCCCGCTTGCGCGAGAGCACGATGGACGCGGAGAGATGCGAGAAGGTATGCACCGCCGCCGGATCTGTGAAATCGTCCGCCGGCACATAGACCGCCTGAATCGAGGTGATGGCGCCGGTATCCGTGTTGGCGATGCGCTCCTCCAAACCTGATAGCTCAGTGCCCATCGTGGGCTGATAACCGAGCCGTGAGGGCATCTGGCCCATCAAGCCGGACACCTCCATGCCAGCTTGAATAAAGCGAAAAATATTATCAACCAGCAACAGCACATCGCGATGTTCGTCATCGCGGAAATATTCGGCCATCGTCAGCGCGGCGAGGCCCACGCGAAATCGGCTGCCCGGTGGCTCGTTCATCTGGCCATATACCATCACCATGTTTGGCAACACGCCGGCTTCCTTCATCTCGCGGTAAAGCTCCTCGCCTTCACGGCAGCGCTCGCCGATGCCACAAAAAATGCTCACTCCTTTTTGATGGCCGATCTCGTTGTGAATCATTTCCGTGAGCAATACCGTCTTGCCCACACCCGCCCCGCCGAAGAGTCCCGCCTTGCCGCCGCGCTCCAGCGGCACCAGCACATCAATGACCTTGATGCCCGTTTCAAAAACCTCCGACTTGGTGGAACGCCGCGCCAATGGCGGCGGGTCACGATGCACGGAACGCCATTGGACATCCGCCGGCGCCGGCTGACGGTCAATGGCATTGCCAAACACATCGAACATTCGCGAGAGGATGGCTTTGCCCACCGGCGTCTTCAATGGCCCGCCGGTGTCCGTGACCATCATGCCGCGCGCGAGCCCTTGCGTGGGCGTCAAGGCAATCCCGCGCACATGCCGGGCATCCCGCTGCGCCAGCACTTCGACGACGATCTTGTTTTCCGCCCCCATGCGCAGCACCGAGTTGATCGGCGGCAATGGCCCGTCGAACCGGACATCCACGACGCTGCCGCGCACGGACGCGATCACGCCGAGATTGGATGAAGTGGGTGTGGTTTCCATGATTGTCTCCGCCTATGTTCGTTCCATCCTGGCATCATATTCGCCCCGGCGTGCGGCGCGGTTGCATCGGGTGCGATGAAGGAGAGCTTGCTGCGCTGCTTTGATATTGGTTTCTTTGCCCAGCCAAATCTCCAATGCCGGCTGCTGGATGGCGCGAGCAAACGAAAACGCCAGCGCCCAAGGCAGTCGCGACTTGAATCGAACATTCATGGCATTCAAACGGGCCGAGGCCAGTTCACCGGGTTGGCCGCCCGACAAGAACGCAATCCCCGGAACGGCAGCGGGGACGGCTCGCAAGAGACCCCTCACCGTGGCGTCGGCTACTTCGGACACATCTTCTTGCTGCGGACAGGTTAATCCTGGCACCACCATGTTGGGTTTTAGGATCATGCCTTCCAGCACCACCCTTTGTGTGTAAAGCTGGTTGAAAACCGTCCGCAGGACTTCCTCCGTTGCCTGCCCACACCGTTCCAGGGTATGCCCGCCGTCCATGAGCACCTCCGGTTCGACGACGGGAACCAGTCCGGCTTCCTGGCACAACGCGGCATATCGAGCCAGCGCCTGCGCGTTGGCCTCGATGCAACCCCTGCTGGGAATGCCATCGCCCACGGTGATTACCGCGCGCCACTTGGCAAAACGAGCCCCCATTTGAGAATATTCCTTGAGGCGGACGCGCAATCCGTCCAAACCTTCGGTGATCTTTTCTCCGGGATAACCGGCCATATCTTTCGCGCCGGTGTCAACTTTGATGCCGGGAATGATTCCCGCATCGGTGATGACTTTGATGAAGGGCGTGCCATCTCTCTTCTGCTGGCGGATCGTCTCGTCGAAGAGGATCGCGCCGCTGATGCACTCGCCGAGACAAGGTGTGGTAATTATCAACTCCCGATAAGCGCGCCGGGCCTCCACCGTCTGCGGAATACCCAGCTTCGCGAAACGTTTGTTGCACGTATGATTGCTTTCATCCATCGCCAGCAGGCCCTTGTCGTCAGCGACCATTGCCCTCGCGGTGTCTATGATCTCTTGCGCAATCATGTGTGTTGGGTGTCTCCAAAGCCGCTACACTTCACCCAACCACTTCCGTGCCTCAGCGGCGTCGGCGTGATCGAAGTAACGAATCGTCGCTTTCGTGAACGGCTTGCAAAACGTCGCCATCCCTTCCTGCCATTTCTTCCCACCGACCGCCGCCAAGCGGTCGATGTCGCTGAAATGATGCATCGCAAACTTCGTGTCCTCCCACAACGCGCCGGCCGTCCAGCCGTGAAAGTCGGTCATATCGAACAGCACGCGCAACTTTCCGTGTTGCCGGACAAGTCGCTCGAACTCAGGCACAAAGTGCTCGTAATCTTCTTTCACCAGCTTTCCGCTGACGTGAACGGCGAGCAGCTTCCCGCCGCTTTCTTCATTAATTTGAATGGGCATATTGGACTCCTTTGGTTCGTTTCATATTGGGCACCAGCGGTTTATCTGCCAGCAGTTTCCCTTTCTGTGCTTCCAATGGACGCCACTTCCAATTCCGAATTTCCGGCAAGTCCTGGCCATGCTTATCAATGTACTGCTTATGCTCGATGAGCTTGTCCTGCATTTGCTGTTTCAGGTAGGCACCTTTGGCACCCAAGTTTGGCAGGCGATCTACCACGTCTTGCACCAGGTGGAATCGGTCCAGGTCGTTCTGCACCCGAATGTCGAAGGCGGTGGTGATGGTGCCCTCCTCTTTGTAGCCCCGGACATGCAGATTGCGATTGGTCCGGGCATATGTCAACCGGTGAACCAGCCAGGGGTATCCATGAAAGCCAAAGATGATGTGCTTGTCACGCGTGAAGAGCGCATCGTAATCCGTTTCGCTCAGGCCATGCGGGTGCTCGCTCTGCGGCTGCAACTTCATCAAATCCACGACATTGACCACCCGGATTTTCAGATCGGGCAGATGCTGGCGAAGGATAGAAACGGCCGCCAGAATCTCCAGGGTGGGGGTGTCTCCGCAGCAGGCCATGACAACATCCGGTTCGGCGGCGTCCTGGTCGTTGCTGGCCCATTGCCAGATGCCAATCCCTTCCGTGCAATGCGTCACGGCGGCGTCCATGTCGAGCCATTGCGGGAGGGCGTGTTTGCCGGCCACCACGACGTTGACGTAGTGCCGGCTGCGCAGGCAGTGGTCAAAGACCGAGAGCAGACAATTGGCGTCGGGCGGCAGGTAAACGCGCACAATATCGGCCTTCTTGTTGATGACATGGTCGAGGAAACCGGGATCCTGGTGGGTGAAGCCGTTGTGATCCTGCTGCCAGACGTGGGAGGCGAGCAGATAATTCAGCGACGCAATCTTCCGGCGCCAGGGCAGTTCCAACGTCACTTTGAGCCATTTGGCGTGCTGGCTGAACATCGAGTCAACGATACGAATGAAGGCCTCATAGCTGTTGAACAGCCCGTGACGTCCGGTCAGCAGATAGCCTTCCAGCCAACCCTCGCACTGGTGCTCGCTGAGCATCGAATCCAGCACCCGTCCGGCGGGCGCGAGGAATTCGTCGTTTTTCACTTCCCGCGCGTCCCACTGACGGTTGGTGATTTCGAAAACCGCACCCAGGAGATTCGACAGCGTCTCATCGGGACCAAAGACACGGAAATTATCCTGATTCAGCTTGGCCACGTCGCGCAGAAACTTGCCCAGCACCATCGTATCCTGGCCGTCCACCGCGCCAGGAGAAGGCACGCTGACTGCGTGAAGGCGAAAATCCGGCATCTTTAGGTCGCGCAGCAAAAGTCCGCCGTTGGCGTGCGGGTTGGCGCCCATCCGTCGGTCGCCCTTGGGCGCCAATTCGGCCAATTCCGATTTGAAACGACCATTTGCATCGAACAGTTCCTCGGCCTTATAGCTTTTCATCCAGCTTTCAAGCTGTTGGACATGACTTGGATGCTCGGCATCAACCAGGAGCGGCACTTGGTGCGCCCGGAAGGTGCCCTCGACTGGCAGGCCATCCACTTCCTTCGGCCCGGTCCAACCTTTGGGGGACCTGAGGACGATCATGGGCCAGCGCGGTCGCATGGTGTCGTTCTTGTTCCGCGCATTTTCCTGGATTCGCCGGATCTCCTTGATTGCCTTTTCCAAGGTGGTGGCCATGAGTTCGTGCATCTCTTCCGGCTCATCCCCTTCGACAAAATATGGCGTCCAGCCGCAGCCACGGAAAAATTGCTCCAATTCCTCATGCTCGATGCGGGCTAGGACAGTCGGGTTGCTGATTTTGTAGCCATTCAAGTGCAGGATTGGCAGAACGGCTCCATCGGTGATTGGGTCGAGAAACTTGTTGGACTGCCAGGCGGTCGCCAGAGGGCCCGTTTCTGATTCACCGTCTCCAACAACGCAGGCGACGATCAGCCCGGGGTTATCAAATGCTGCCCCGAAAGCATGGCTGAGCGAATAGCCCAGCTCGCCTCCCTCGTGAATCGAACCCGGTGTCGTTGGCGCAACATGGCTGGAAATCCCGCCGGGGAACGAGAATTGCGTGAACAGCTTTTTCAGACCGGCTTCGTCCTGGGTGACGTTCGGATAAACTTCACTCCAGGTGCCTTCGAGGTAGACATTGCCCACAATCGCCGGGCCGCCGTGGCCGGGACCAGCGATGTAAAACATGTCCAGATCATACTTCTTGATGACCCGGTTCAGATGCACATAAATGAAGTTCTGGCCTGGCGTTGTGCCCCAGTGTCCGACCACCAGCGGCTTCACATGCGCCAGTTTCAGCGGCTCTTTCAGCAGAGGATTGTCGTAGAGATAAATCTGGCCGACTGCCAGATAGTTGGCGGCGCGCCAATAGGCATTCATCTTCTGGAGCAGGTCCGGGGTGAGGGTGTTTGTATTTGTTTTCATGAGTGGAATCGAGTCATTTCAGGAGTTCATTTCTTTGATGCGCTATCGGGCGATGCAACAAGGTCCTTTCCAATTGCTTTTCGGGTCCTGATCCAGTTCTTCCCGGATCATTTTGTTTTCGAGAGCAACATGACGAACACTTCATGGTAGAGGTTCTCCATATCTGTGCTCACGCCGGCCAGCGCACGGGCGCGATCCGGTTGAGATTCGTTTTCGCCGGCGACCTTGGCCAGGTGCCAGGCGTAGCTCAACGCCTCGGTCTGGGTCAACAGCAACGCCAGCTCGAATTCGTCGCCGGTGTGACCCAATAATTCCTTCTTCTCGGTGGACGCAATCGCTTCGCGTGTAGCTGCCTCCCCGGGCGGAAGCTGGATGTCGCTCAAATTGAGGGAGGGATCACGTTTGGCAAATTCCTCCAGCAGTTGTGATCCGGTGCCGGAAGCAGCGGCAATTCTCTTGATCAGGGTCTTAACATCGGCATGTTCCGGTTTGATGAAGCGCAGCATGCTGACGTCCTTTTGTTCCTCCAGGAGTTGATGGAGCAAGCTGTAGCAATTGTTTCGCGTCGCTCGCGTCGCGATGCTCCCGGACGGAGGCTCGGTTTTTGGCGATTGACAGCCGGTTAGAAGGCAAGCGACCGACAACATGGCCGCGAAGATCGGGGGGATGGGTTTCGTGGTCACAAGTCCGTCTTCAGGCTGGCTTGACGCATTTGGTCATGCTCCGCATCGGCGATGCCTTCTTCGACCAGCCTCTCATTGTCGCTCCGTCCCTCCTCGTCCTCATCGGCACTGGGGGCCTTCGGCACTTTGTGTCCAGTCGAGCCAGGCACCGGGTCCCAGCGTTCTGATTCGGGCGCGGATTCAAGCGCCACCTGCTTCGGGTCTGTGTCCGGTTCCCCCGTCAACTCCCGCTGGGCCTGTTCCCGATCGGATTTCGACATCTCCCGCGCGGAGCGGCCGTTGATGATGGCGAGTTCAACTGCGCGCTCCCGCACCATCTTGCGGGTCACGGTGCCGATCCCTGCGGAGTTTTCGGCCAGGACCCCGTCCTTCATTGGATTTGCTTTCATGGGTGGGTAATCACCGACACGCGGACTTGGAGCTGAAGCTCGCGCGGTCGTCCGCTTCAAGGCAGTCAAAGGTGGTGGTTGTCTCCGGATTCAGCCCGAGCTTGGAGCAGTTCTCAATGAAGTGAGGGCGACGCTCCGGGTTCTTCATCGGGCTGCCAGCTTCCATTTCATCCGACCAGGTTTTGATTTCTGCGGGGGTTTTTGCCGTGCCGTTGGCCTGCAGCCAGGCGCCGACGTCTTCATAATTTTTCGCGGCTTGCACGGCGGTTTTGAATTGCTCGCCGGTGATGCCCTTGAAACCGAAAAGCCTGTTGTCCAGCGGACAATCGTAATGATACTCGCCCGGCGTTCCCGCCAGGACGGCGCGGCATTTGTCAACGGCGCGGCTTGCGATGACGAATCCGCCGATGCGTTCGCGTGGGCTGTGCGGGGCTTGTTTGGTCAGGTCTCGGACGGTAATGGGGGTGCTCATGATATTGTTGCTTTTCTGATTGGGTTGGTGTGATGAAAGTTGCGCATTCTATTTCGGCGCCTGCGAATGGGCTTCGACGAACCAAAGCCACTTATCAATTCCACGCGAGATTTCGGTGAACAGGTCCGCCGTGTCGGCGTCCTCCAGTTCGTCCGCTTCACTGATCATGTTGCGGGCTTCGTGGCCAAAGGTGGACAGCGCCTTGGCAACTGCTTCGACATGGGCAAGGCCGTCGGCCATGTCCAGGGGATACTCCTCGAGCAGCGAGCGCGCGGCAGAGACGCGCACCGTACCCTCCGCGATGCCGCCGAGTTGAACAATGCGTTCGGCGATCATGTCCACGTAGGACTCCACGGCTTCGTCCACCTTGTCAAAGAGTTCGTGCAGGCCGATGAAGCTCGGTCCTTTCACGTTCCAATGCGCCTGCTTCATCTGCATTTGAAGGTCCACAGCGGACGCCAGCCGCTGGTTCATCAGCGTGTTGAGTTCCGACCGGCGCTTTTCCGGGATTTCGTTTTCAGTCTCATACATTTTGGGTGATTCCGGTAGTTGAACGATGGGTTTTTTCATGGATGGATTCAGTAATTTTAGTTCGAAGTGCTGTCCGCAGATGTCGGCTTCCAAGTGGGGTCGGGATCGTAGGCGGTCATGGTGGCGGCGACATTGGAGGTTTTTGTCCCGAGGTTCTTTTGATAAACTTTGCCCTCCTGGTTGACCATAAAAGTCATCACTCCGGAATTGCCCCATTCCTCCGGCCACGCCACCAGGGCGAATCCAACCAGCATGTGGTTGTTGATGATGTATTTGTATTTGCCGGCAGGCGCGTGCGAACCTTGCTGCGTCAGAATCCTGAAGCAATAACCGCGGTACGGGGCCAGGTTTTCTCCCATGATCTTGGTCGCATGGTTGTATCCTTCCTCGCGCGATTGCGCGATCAACGGACCAAGCGGACTCAATTCTTCCCCCGGCTCAGTGTGCCAATAGAGACCGTCGCGGGTGTTGGTGGTGCTGCGCAGGCGTTGGGCGTATTCGAGCACGCCGTCCCCGTTGCGGGGCTGGCCGGCGTATTCGCGCTGGGCGTCCACGTAAGCCTGGCAGACGCGGATCGCGGCCAGTTCGTCCACGCCAATCCGGCGGTTGAGAATTTCCTCCTGGCCCGCCGCCGTGTCGAAAAACCACTGTCCGCCCTGTTGCGCCAATGGAATGGGAAACGGCCATGCATCCGCGCCAATTTCCAGCACGATATTGGAATCGGACATACGCACCAAATCCACTTTCCGGGTCAACCGCCGCACGAAGTTCGAAAACGAATTGCCGGCCTGGACCGCATCCGGGGAAACCAGATCGCGCCCTTCTGGTCCGAAAATCGAGTGCAAAGCATTGGTGTCCTTTGCCTTCGCCGCCGTCACCAGCGCATTCGCAGCCTCTTGAGGCGACGCAAAACGCTGCTCCCCGGCGCTTCCGAGGGTGGAAACAGGCGGGCTTGAGCAACCCGCAAGCAGCAACAAGACCACGCCCAATCCGGATATTTTATAGACTGGCAGGGCGAAGCTGCTTCTTCGCCCTAATTCTGGGTAACGTTGCCGCACTGCTCTGCCATTAAGGTGCCGGCATGTTGCACCCAGGATATGAAATATCCGCGCTAAACGGACGCCGAATTCTAATTTGTGAAGAATCATTTGTTTATTTCTTTGTTCCATTTTGGGCGCTGTTCTTCTTCATCGCCTTCGAGCGGAACCGGACGATGGCGCGGACATTGTACTGCGGCTTTCAACACCACGGGCGCTGGATTGGCGCGCCTCGAATGAACTCTCAGGCCCGCCAAACGCGCTGACACTGGGTTGTTCACGAACTTCAGGCGCGGGACGCGACTCAATTGCCGGTCTCGATACCGCCGCTGGAGCGATTTCCCGTGGGGCAACCTCTGGTCTTGCGCCACCGACGATCATGCCGCCAGACGCCGCCGCAACGCCTGCTCGCGGAGCAATCCCTGCCCGGGATTGCAAGCCTTCCTGCGGCGCGGGGGTGGCTGGTATGTTCACGCGGGCCGCACTATACGTCGCCGCGCTGAATCCGCGATCAGCGCCGCGCGACGCGGCGGTGGAAACGCGTGAAGCGGGATGCCATACCGCAACACCCTGCGGAGCCTGGCGGTTGCCCGGCGCACGCTGCCACCAATCCCCGGGGCGCTGATGTCCCGCTCCCCACGCAATGACGTGGTGGTTGCGCCAGTCCCAGTCGTAGCCCAACCATGGACCGATGGGAAAACCGATTCCGAAAGTGCAATAGATTCCAGGATCGTCATAGATCGTGTCCCACGGATAAACGGGCACGTAAATCACAGCCGGGTCGGTTGGCTCGATTTCGACGGTTCCAGCGTCGGCGACCACATTTTCCTGAGGAGTGCTCTTCAAATTCCCCTCGGCCTGGGCCTGCGCGCGAAGGCGCTGGATGGAAACCATGACATCCTGTTGCTGGTTGAGAAAAGCCTGGCCGACATCGGTGGTCCAAGCCAGATTGTCGTCCAGCCACTTGAGCACGGTGGGATAATGGACCAGGGCCTGGACGCTGGGATCCCAGGGCTGCTGGGCGGCCGCGTTCACATCCCCGCCCTGGACGATATAGCGGTCGGCAAGCACAATTTGCGAGGGCAGCGTGGCGGCGGTGAAAACTTCAGCCAGCAACGGGTCGGGATAGAGGGCGATAGGCTTGAGAATCTGGTCCAAAGCATCGGGCGTCAAGAGCGCCCCCGCTGCCGCCGGTTGGGAAACGATGGCTGCATTCTGGGCGCCCGCCTGGATGGCGGTGCAGACGAGAATAACTAATGCTGTCGAAAGGCGGATATTCATGGTTTGTTACGGAGTAGGCAAAGATAGCCGGCATTATTTCTCGGACACCGCGCTCAAGACTCCTTCATCCTGCACCGGCGTCCAGTCGCTGTCCGGATTGTATTCCTTAATCGCCGCAGCGAGGCGGGAAGTCTTTTCGCCCAAATTGCGCTGAAAAACTTTGCCGTCGTGGGCGATGATAAATGTCATGATGCCCGACTGGTCCCAATGCTCCGGATACGCCACCAGCGCGAAGCCCCCGGTCAAGCTGCCGTGGCTCAGGTAATCCTTTTTCCCGCCGGGCGCGGCCGGGCCTTGCCGGGTCAGAATTCTGAAATAATAACCGTGAAACGGATGCGGGCCGGCGCTCGAATTGCTGACGTAACCTTCGGCATGGGCTTCCGCCACCAAAGGTCCGAACGGGCTGGCGGGTTCGTTTGCCGCCGACGACCAGTAGAGGCCGTCCTTTTTGCCGGGCGTGCTTTTGAATTTCTGCGCGTAATTGGCCGTTCCACCCGCGCCCTGGTTCGCGCTGGCGTACTGCCGTTGCGCTGTCACGTAAGCCCGGCAAACGCCGATGGCGCAGAGTTCGTCCTTCCCGATATGCCGGTTGATAATCTCCTCTTTGCCCGCCGCCGTGTCGAAATGCCATTGCCCGTCCGCTTTCACCAGTGGGATCGGCATTGGCCAGTTGTTTGTGCCAACTTCAAAGGTGATTTTGTCCTCCCCCTCTTTCACCTGGTTGCAGCCCTGCGCCATGGCCGTGGCGAACTTCTGCGCGTTGTCCGCGTCCTGCACTTCGTCGCCGGTCAAGAGTTCCTTGACCTGCGGGCCGAAGATTTCACTCAAAGCCGCTTTGTCTTTGGCTGCGGTGGCCGTCTGCAAGGCTTTTTCCGCCTCATCTGGCGATGCGAACAACCGTTGCGCGACTGCGGATTTCTGCTGCGGCTGTTCCTGCGCCGCGGCATGAAGTTTCGCCGAGAACACGCCGCCGCCTCCCGCCAGGAGGGCGATCGTCAAGACGCGGGCAAAACGTGTGGATTGGTTTGTGAATTTCATAGGTGCATCAAATTTGTTTCCGTCCAAATAGTTGTGCGGCTTACCGCCTTCCCCCTCCTCCGCCGCCGGCAGGGTGCGCCACAGAACGACTCGCAACTCCGCGCTGACTAAAAGCATGCACATCGCGCCCCCTATCATAGTTGCCGCCGAAAAGATACATATCAGGCCCCGGCGCCACCACCGCGCCGCCGTAACCTCCGTCCACATAACCGACGCATCCCATCAAGGCTGCCAACAGCGCAATCCCCAGGCCAATCTTGATCCGGTCAGCCGGACCGCTCGCCTTGTTCATACAAACCTCCCATTCGCGGCAGAAATCGAAAAGCACGGCGGCTGACGAAATGCCACCAAACGCTTGCTGAAGGCCAACTGCACCATCTTCTCGGCCAGACCCGCTCCCCGGACCTGATATGCCGCCAGGATCAAGTCACCGAAGGCCATTCGCTTTTTCTCTTTAACTTTCATACCCGATAAAATAGCCAGGACGATCCTCCATTCTCTATGGGGTATTACCCTACCCAACATCTACTCGGTCTGAAATCTCGCCTCTCCTGGTGGCGGTCGCGGCTGAAGGTCCATGGGAGTTGCCGGAATAAACTCAATGACATCGGCACGGATCGCTGTTCGCGGGAGGGAAAAGAGGATGAAATACGTGGCGTCCTTCTCCATGACCAGGTTCACCAGCGTCTGAGGCCGGCCCGGTTGCATTTCCGCCTGCACGTACAGCCGGCTCATCGCCTTGGTGAATTTTGCGGGAACAATCGTCAGGACGCCGAGCAGCGAGAATCCCGAGCTCTGTCCCATCACGTTGGTCCTGATCACAAGGAAATTCTTCTCCTGCAACCGCACGTCGGTGTTGTTGTGGATCTCGAGTGCTGATGCGTTCGGAGAACCCATCAACGATGCGACGGAGAGCGCGGAACCGCTGGCGCAACCGCCGCACAGCGCGGCAATCGCCAGAAACGTGAGGAGCGTCGGGAGTTGATGATTCATGATTTAGTTTTTGAACACGCCATTGAATCCAGGCGTCTGCGATTGATCCTGCCATCGAACAGACGACGGAACCCACCATCATACGGCGGTTGAACGCGAAAACCGACGATTCGCCCTTTCAAGCAAGGGCGAATCATCCTGGGGGAATGGGATCGCATCCTCGTCAGGCAGCATGGATCGGCCGGTCCGTAGCGGGGCGACGAGGGCGGCGACAGGATGGGCAGAGCCACTCCACCCAGTCTCCCGCGCGGCGGACTTGGCGACGTTTCGCGTGCCTGCCTCAGTGGGAATGCTCCCTGGCCACCAGATCATCCACCCAATATCCTTTGCGATTGTAGTGTCCATGCAATCCGATCTCATAATCCCGGGTCAGCAACGACTCCTCCGTGTATTCCGGCGACTGCTTGATGGCCTCGCGGGAAAGATTGACGAAGA
>Ga0181520_10011264_pt1 | contig 11781 bp, 9 predicted proteins | sample PEATcosm2014_Bin_29_FD_132451 | JGI IMG/M metagenome (GOLD analysis project Ga0181520, IMG submission 132451) | Peatland microbial communities from MTU Mesocosm Facility, Houghton, MI, USA - PEATcosm2014_Bin02_30_metaG | ecosystem: Environmental > Terrestrial > Soil > Wetlands > Peat | place...
CGGCAGGGCATTCTGAGGGCGCGTTGGCCACCAGGTCGTGCCACCACCAGTCACGGCCCTCCACCATCCTCACCGGCGAACCGGTGCGCTGGAAGACGATGACATGCTTCACCGTAGGACAGGCGTTCATGGCTTCATCCACCGTGCGCTTTAACTGAATTTCATTGCCGCGGCGGAAGCTGGAGTCCTGGGTGATGATGGCCACGCAACCCGAGTCGTTAACGCGGTCGGCAATGGCGTTGGCTGCAAACCCTCCGAAGATGACCGAATGAACAGCGCCAATGCGCGCGCAAGCCAGCAGGGCAATGGCCAGCTCTGGCGCCATGCCCATGTAGACAGCTACGCGGTCGCCCTTCTGGATACCCAGTGCCTTCAGGGCGTTGGCAAATTTTTGAACCTCGGCGTGCAGTTCAGCATAGGTCAGACGCCGTAATTCGCCCGGCTCGCCTTCCCAGATAATGGCCGTCTTGTCGCGGCGCGGCCCGTTCAGATGCCGGTCCAGGCAGTTGTAGCTCAAGTTGAGCTTGCCGCCCACAAACCATTTCGCCCAGGGCAGATCCCATTCCAGCACCTTGTCCCACTTCTTGAACCAGTGAAGGTCATTGGCCACCCCGGCCCAGAAGCTTTCCGGATCTTCGATGGACTGCTTATAGAGCGATTCATACTGCTCCAGGCTCTGGATGTGGGCCTTCGCACTAAACTCCGGCGGAGGCGGAAAGACGCGATTCTCACGTAATGTCGAGTCAATGTCCTGGTTGGGCGCAGAGGAAACGGGCAAGGAAGACATGCATTCGTCCTTTGGGGGAAGAAACTCAAAAGCGTTGGCGGCTCGCGGCTAAGAAATGCGTCCGCAGGGAATACGTGTGGGCGTCACTCTACATAGATAGATGCACAAACTGCGAGCTAGGAGACGGCGGCGCGTGGGATGGCGCCCGCTCGATTCATAAGGGGATAAGGGAATAATAGCCTCGCCAGCTAGGCGGTCTTTTTTTGCGAATTGACGTATTCACGAAGCGCCGCATTGATCCGACTTTGATAGCGCCGCCCAGTCCCGCGAAAGAACGCGATGACATCGGCATCCAGGCGCAGAGTGATTTGCTGTTTGTTCTCAGCCGGGACCAAATCGGAGACTCGCCGCCATCCGCCGCCGGTCTGGGGCGGAATGTCGCTGAAGTCGATATCCTCATCCTTGAGGTCGCGGAATGCCTTCATCTCCTCTTCCGTCATCGTGGGAGGATTCGACGGGTCCAGATGAAAATAGACGGTCTCGGTAGGTTCAGTAGTCATTGCGATCTGCCTTTCGGGCGGAGATTAGCCGGATTCTCGATCCACGGAGCGTATAAACAACAACCAGAACTCGCTCGTCAACTTGCCCAAGGACAACCCAGCGCTCTTCGCCGTACTCCTCGCGCGTATCGAGCCTCTCTTGCCGGTGAGGATCCAGAAAGACCCTGGTGGCGTAAGGAAACGAAACCCGGTGCTTGCGAAGATTCAAAGCCGCTTTGGCCGAATCCCACTCGAATTCCACGCTACGAGAATACCACAAATATAGTTATATGCGTAGCTACATTTCCGTCGAAGTAGTGACAGCGGAAATATCTGCCTACGGCTGGGAAGGTTGGGATCACAGTTCGGGTGGTTATGGGAGCGCTCTATAGCCAAGAATCCAGTCCCTCTGTTCCTGGGTGTCGGGAACCGCTAGGCCTCGGGCCTCTTCAATTGCGTCGAGCGCGGCCGCCGGTTGCCAGCCCAAGTGGATCAAGGCACAAGCTGAAACAACACAGGCCCTCCCGATACTTCCCCTGCAATGGACGCCGATTTGAATCCCCGAATTGAGACGACCAGCAAGCCCTGCCGCAAATGTCCTGAACGAGCCAACATCTGGCGGAACATGAACATCGGGAATGGGATAGGAAAGAAATTGCATCCCATGTCTCTCTGCAACAGGACCTTCTTCCTTCAGCCTGAGCGAAGCGGCTTCATCAACCTCCAGGAGCGATACGAGGGTTTGGATGCCACCCAGCTTCATCCTTAGGATTTCGTTTTCCAGCCACTCGTCACCTCGCGGCCTCAGCACTAAGGCGAGTGGTGGCGGGGAATCGCCCTTGATCCAGAAAATTTCATTCATGATCTTCGGACCCGTACAGCCCTAGGCCTGAATGCTCAGCTCAAGCGTACCGTTTCTGGTGCCAGAGCCACGCCGTCCGCACGATCTCGTCCAGTTTGGTGTACCGCGGCTTCCAGGCCAACTCACGCATGGCCTTGCTTGAGCTGGCCACCAGCACGGCTGGGTCGCCGGGGCGGCGCGGATGGACCTCGACAGGAATCGGATGGCCGGTGACATGGCGTACCGAATCAATGACTTGGCGGACGCTGAAGCCCTGCCCGTTGCCCAGGTTCATAATCAGACGATCCTGCTTTTCCAGCGCGCCCAAAGCCAGCAGATGGGCATCGGCCAGGTCGGAGACGTGAATGTAATCGCGAATGCAGGTTCCGTCCGGGGTGGGATAGTCCTCACCAAAGATTTTGATCGACTTGCGCCGGCCAAGAGCCACGTCAAGCACCAGCGGAATCAGGTGCGACTCGGGCTCGTGAGCCTCTCCACGGGTAACGCCACCTGGACCCTCCGGCGCTCCGGCTACATTAAAGTAGCGCAGTGAGGCATAGCGCAGGCCGTGGATGCGATTCATCCAACTGAGCATGTGCTCCACCAGCAGCTTGGACTCGCCATAGGCATTGGTGGGCAAGAGACGCGCATCTTCCTTGATGGGGACAGATTCCGGCTCCCCGTAGACTGCAGCGGTCGACGAGAAGACCAGGCGCCTTGGTCCATGGGCCAGAACCGCCTCCAGCAGCGAGAGCGTCGAGGCCGTGTTGTTGCGGAAAAACTGCTCTGGATGAACCATGGACTCGCCTGCTTCGATGAGGGCAGCAAAATGCAACACGCCATCGAAGGGCTGTCCTTGCTTCTGGGCAGAAATGAAAAGGCTTTCAAGCGCACCACGGTCAGAAAGCTCCCCCTCCACAAAATCCACTCCCGGAGGAAGCAGTTCCCGCCGACCATGGCTCAAATTGTCAAATGCAACTGCCTGATGGCCTTTTTCAACAAGCAGTCCCGCCACCGTTCCGCCAATGTATCCCGCACCGCCAGTAACCAGTACTTTCACAAAAAAGAAACCTTTCCTTGGTACTTTGGTCTAAGCTGAAGCATAATACATCGGGTTAAGCCGACACCGCGACGTTACGTCCGCTGTAAGGACCGTCTGCCAAAACAGCTTGCCTTGAGTCGTATTGTAGTCCGGCACCTCGAAACCGGAGAGCATTATGGCCGATAGTTTCCTGTATCGCGCTCCGGACTTGAGATAACCTATTCGCTAGTGGTGGAATTGCTGTTTTTCTCGATTTGTTGCCTTGGAGGACGATTGGAGAGGTACAAATGCCTGGATTCTGGGCATCTAACAATTCGCATCACGTAGGCGCACTCCCCATTCGACACGCCATCCGTGTCGCCGGATTCATTTCGCCGCGGATGCGGTCCTCGAATTGGACCACGGCCTTTGCATACTTCAGAAAAACCCAGGCGGGTTGCGCAATCAAGCCCGGCCAAAAGAGAAAACCGGAAGAATTCAAATCTGTCCGAGTGATTTGGATCACTGCGGATCAGCCTGTAAACGCGTCAGCTTGGAGACAGTTAGCCTACAACAGGGTCAAGCGGAACCCAGCAAGGAGACTGGCCGCTGGGCGGCGCATCTCCGGCCCGGATGTGCTTCCGCCCCTCGAACCGACTCTGATGGAAATACACTACGCGGAGTCCCCTTCCCGCACCCGAGGATTAAATTTATGGCGGTGAATTACTACCCTCAGCGCGCCACCTTCGGCTTGCTCCCTGAGCCGGAACGCTCCACTGCTTCGTTTATTACTAGTTTTGTAATCAACGGCTTGATTCTGGCGCTGGTGCTCTATATCGGAGCAACGGCCAGACATGTCTTGCAACAGCGTCAATATGAGCAGACGGTGCTGATTATTCCCACCACTCCCGAGCCGCCACCGCCGCCCAAGATCAAGTTGCCCGAGCCGCCCAAGCTGCCGGATCCGCCCAAGCTGAACAACGTCAAGCTTGAAGCACCCAAGATCAATGTGCCTCGGCCCGAGCCCAAGCCGGATGTGAAGCCCATCCAGATCGAGTCCAAGATCAATTTGCCGGTCATCAAGACGCCCAAACTGGCCATCGTTGAGGCGCCACAGCCCAGGGCCGTGCTCTCCACGCCCATGCCCGCCCAGGTACCGCAGACGAAGGTCACGACGGCGGCTGTCCACCTGGGACAGACTTTCGGCGTCACTCCCAATCCCAATGCCACCCGGCCGGCCACCATCGCTGCCATTGGCAATCCTTATGGCGGCATGCAAGGCGCGGCCATCGCACCCCATGGCGTGGTGGGCGGAACTGGTATCGGCAATGGCATCAAGGCAACTCCCAGCGCCGCCATCGGCGGTAAGGTGGCCTCCGCCGGAATTCCCGGCGCCACCGTTGCCTCCACTGGCAGCAAAGGCAAGGTAGGTTCCACCGGAATCCCCGGCATGACCGCTGCCGTCGTTTTACCCAAGGTGACCGGAACCCCGGTCTCAACCAATCTCGAGGTTCTCTCCAAGCCTTCCGTCCAGTACACTGCAGAGGCCAGGCAGTTGAAAGTTCAGGGCGATGTTATTCTTCGAGTTACCTTTACCGCCGCCGGCCAGGTTGTGGTGCAAGGCGTGGTCCGTTCTCTTGGTCACGGCCTGGACGAAGAGGCGCGCCGCGTTGCAGCGCAGATCCGCTTCCGTCCTGCCACCCGTAACGGTCAGGCGGTGGATATGACCACAAATATCACCATCAGCTTTCAACTGGCCTAGCTTTGCGGTCGCAAACAAAACAAAGGCTGCATTTAACGGCGAAATAGCTGAACAAAGAGCGCCCGCGGCCCGATGAAGACGAGAAGAACCCACCTTAGGAGCATGACATGATGTTTCGGAAGACCCCCCTCACCTTCCTGATGATTACCCTGGTGGTTTCCTGCGCGTACGCAAAGAAGCAACCAAAGTACGAGCAGGGCCACCAACTCACTCCCGAGCAGGCCGCTCTGGTGGAAAAGGCCATCGGACGCGAGAAGGTGCTGATCAAGAACATTCAGCAGCGCACGCCCCTGGTGGAAACCTATATCCAGAACACCAAACCGGACGTCAAGCTCTACCAGGTACCGGTTGAAGACCAATACATGCTGAGCCGCATCGACTTCAGCAAGGGATTCTTTGACAAGTCCTACGAGCCGCGCACAGCGGCCAAGCATGGCTTCTTCAAAGGCTCGTTTTCGGCCGTCACCAACCTGACCCACCTGCTCAAGCTCGACACCCACTTCACCTACAATCCCTTGGGCTTCACCGAGATGATGTTCCTGGACCCCTCCAGCTTTGACACCCAGCATTATGCGTTCAGTTGGGTGCGGCGAGAGTTCCTTGGGTCGGTGCGGACCTGGGTGTACGACGTGCATCCCAAGGTCAACGGCATGGGCCGGTTTTACGGGCGTGTCTGGATCGAGGATCAGGACGGCAACATAGTGCGTTTCAACGGCACCTTCACCGCTCCCCGCTCTGAAGACGATGCGCGCTACTATTTCCACTTCGACAGTTGGCGTATGAATGTGCAACCCGACATCTGGCTGCCTGTGGCAGTCTACGTTGAGGAGACCGAGCGCATTGAAGGCGAGAAGTCAGTCGGGCTGAAGGCCCAGACGCACTTCTGGGGCTACTCCCTCAAGCTGCCCACCCGCGAAAGCGAGAACGTGAGCGTCAAGGTGGATGACGCGGTGGATCGCAGCGACGACTCCCAGGACGTGGGACCGCTGCAGGCCACGCGTGCCTGGATTACCCAGGCGGAGAACAACGTCATCGACCGCCTTGTCGAAGCCGGCCTGGTGGCTCCGGTCAACGCCAGCGGCTACGAAACTTCGGTGCTGGATCAGATTGTGGTCAATCTCGCGGTTCCCAATAACCTGGCGTTTACCGATCCCGTGCACTGCCGCATCCTGCTCTCAACCACCGTTGAAACGACCACGGTAGGCAATACGATCCTCGTCAGTAAAGGGCTCATCGACACCTTGCCCAACGAAGAATCCATCGCCTCGGTAGTCGCCATGGAACTGGCCCACATCGCGCTCGGCCACCATATTGACACCCGCTACGCCTTCAACGACCGCCTGCTTTTCCCCGACGAGTCCACCTTCCAGCGCATCAACATGTACCACTCTGACAACGACAACGTTGAGGCCGCCAAGAAAGCCCAGGAATACCTGGAAAACTCCATGTACAAGGAAAAGTTGCCCAGCGCAGGCCTGTTCTGGGCCCAGTTGGCCGACCGCGGCAAGGTGCTGCACGCGCTGAATACTCCCAAACTCGGTGATTCGCTGCTCAAGATCGATGGAACCCCGTGGATGGCCGAGTTGGCTCACAGTGCACCCAAATTGAATTGGGACGACCTGACCCAGGTTCCAGCCCTGCCGCTTGGCAGTTGGCTGAAGACCGACCCTTGGGACGACAAGGTGCATATGCTCAACGCCAAGCGGTATGCGCCCATGAACGCCCGCGACAAGATGCCGCTCGAAGTAACCCCCATCTTCTTCAAGCTGCAGCGCTACGAAGCTGCCAAGGTGACCCCGCCGGCGCCAGGCGTAGCGCCGGCACCTGCCGCCGCGCCTACTCCGGCGCCCGACGCAACTGACCCACAGGCTGCTCCTCCAACCGCGCAAACCGCTCCAGGCGATTCGTCCCAATCGCTCACCGGTACCTCAACCCCGCCCCAGCAGTAGCCCTTCGATTTGACACTCTCAGCCGGAATGCGCCTCCCGCATTCCGGCTGAACCATCTATACTGGTCCAGTTCTACACTTATTCCAAATTGGTGCCATCTCCCTCGGACTGGAAGAAGCTCGCGCAATGCGAAAATCCGCTGCTTTGTTCTGCATTCTGCTTGCCACGTGCGCCGCATCTGCCGGTGCTCAAGCTGTGCCATCGGCCACCGCACGGCATCTCTCGATCACTGCCGGCGGCACGGCTTCTGTTTTCCAGCCCAGCTACTCTGGAGACTGGGCGGCTGAAACTGTTCCTGTTTCTCCGTGCTACCCCAATTCCGTCTGCAACCCGGTTGCAAATCGCAGTCCCTACCCGCTCTTTGGTATTGGCGCTTATGTTGACCTGCGATTCACCCACTGGATTCAGCTTGAGGCGGAAGGCCGCTGGATGCGCTACAACCAGAACAACCCAACCGGTACCACAAACGGCGGAATCTACTTTGACAACTACCTCGTTGGTCCGCGGGTTCCGCTCCATCGCATCTGGAAGGCCAATCCTTACGCCAAAGCGCTGGTCGGCTACGGCAAGATGAATCTGGGGTATTATCCTGGGCTGTGCTCAGGTGATTGCGTCGCCGCCGGCCGCTTCACTGCCCTGGCATTCGGCGGCGGCGCCGACATCAAGCTCACTCGCCGAGTCAGCCTTCGCGCTCTCGACGTCGAATACCAGTACTGGCCACAGTGGGGAAATTCGTCGTTGGCTCCATACGGTGTCAGCGTGGGCGTTGGCTACAGAATCTTCTAGGAGCCCATCAGAACTTCTGGTTTGCTCTGACCAATTAACTGGCAGATCGAATTCTCAAGTTCAAATCGCAATCCAACCCGCGCCAAGGCGCGCAGGGAGAGAATTCCGCGTCAGGCCGGGCGATCTGACGCGGAAAGAGCATCGGAGTCGAGCCTCGACTCCCGCATCTCCATGCGTATCGTGGGAAGCGCATCTGGGTAGTTCTCACGAAGAAACTCGATCATCTTTTCCCTCACCAGGCAACGAAGATCGAAGCACTGCGACGAACCGCTCGAGCTAACCAGGCAGCGCAATTCCATTGTGCGGTCGGTCAGATTGGTCACTTGCAAGCCGCATACCCGCCTATCCCAGAGCGGCGATTCCTTTACAATCCGTTCCAGTTCGGCCCGCAATGGCGCCAGTGGCACTGAATAGTCCACATACAAGAAAGCCGTTCCCAGCAAATCCCCTCTTCAGCGGGTCCAATTTTCGAAAGGCTGCTCGATGAAATAGCTGAGGGGAACCACGAGTCGTCGCTCGTCCCAGATCTTCACAATTACATAGGTACTGGTAATCTCTTCAATGCGGCCCCACTCTCCTTGAATGACGACTACATCGTCGATTCGGATGGGCTCACTGAGGGCGATTTGCATTCCGGCAATGAGGTTTGAGGCGGTTGACTTGGCTGCTGTGGCCAGAACGAGTGATGCCAATCCCGCAGATGCCAGCAACCCAGTCCCGAACTTCCACAATCGCGCATCATGCAAGCTCCACAGCAGTGCTCCGGCATCCAGAAGCACAACAATGGCAATCAGAAGCCGCCTGAAGAACTGCATCTGAGTGTGCACGCGCCGCGCGCGCAAGTTATCGGCCACGCTGGTATCGAAGCGCATCAGCATCAAGGCCTGGAAGACATATACGCCCCCAAGGGCTAACCAGCCGATAAACAGGACCAACAGGCATTCAACAAGCTGCTCTAAGCGGTCCAACAACAGGGCCGGAATCTTCGGCACAAGCGGCAGGATGATCCGCAATCCTACCGACAGGAAAACCCCGCGAACTGGCCAAGCCAAATACTTCTGGATGCCAAGGCTGCGGCCTCGCTGTTCGGACTGCTGCTTATGTAGCAGCCGAAACATTAAATAGTGAAATCCGTTGCCGAAGACCAATACCGCTGAAATGAGAAACGCTCCGTATAGCCAATCCTGCCGGGAAAGAGTAATAGGACCCATCGCTCCTCCAAGAAATCGACGTCACCTTCTTCGATGAGGCAATCGTGGTAACGGCTTTTGCCGGTGAAATCGAGTCTTCCTACCGCCTTGTTAGATGCTCATGAGCCTCTTGTCCCTTAGGGACGCGCCGAGAATAGCCCAGGGCAAGCGCAGCGCCGCCCTGGGATGGCGAGCAAATATGACGATCTCGCCCCGGAGGGGCGATGGGAACACACACCATCCCTCCGCTTTCATTCATGCGATTGCCCTGCTTTCCTAGATGGAGAAGCAATTCATTCGCGCCGGAAAATGCTTCGAATCTCGCGCCGCTCCGGTGTCATTCCATACCGGTAGCTGCAGCGCTGCATTCACTGAATTTGCGGCTCTCGGCAAGATGGAGGTAGGAGTCACAATCGCTCCAGCCGTCCTCTCACCAACTTAAAATGCCATTCGCCATCCGGTGGTTCATCAATACGGCCGGAAGCTCTGTTGAGTATTCAACAGCGAAACCGGCCTCTGGCGGTCAATCCAGGACTTTGGATTGATTTGATTTTTGCGCGAAACGCCACCGTTCTACCGCGGATCAGTCAGTGAGCACGCAGTACCGTCCGCTCCAAAAGCCAAGGGGCCATTCCTCACGGGAGGAATGGCCCCTTGGCGCTATCCTGCGCATTTGCGCTGTGGATCTCTTTACGGCTGCGCTGGCAAAGTCTGGCACTCTTGCATCGTCGGGCTAGCATCGACTGTGGGGGGCAAGTAGCAGGGCTGACCTGCGCCGGGAATGCGGCTGGTGTTGTTGGAGTTACCGCTGGTTCCAGTTTGCGTGCTTACCCGCACATCCACAATGTCTCCTGGAACCAGGATGGTGGTATCTGCAATGTCCAGGTCTGTGCGAATGATAGAGAGCAACGAGCTATTCGGCGAGGCCACGTAGACCTTGCCGTAGAGCGAGTTAGCCGTGGACACCACGGTGCGTGGGTAGCCATTCACCGGCAGCGTCTTCTCTACAGTGTGGCTGCTCAGGTTGACAATGGTCACCGACTGATCCGCCTGGTTGGCCGTGTACGCACGCGAGCCATCGGGAAGCACAGTTACGCTGGCCGGATATTTCCCCACCGGAATCGTGAATGTGGTGCCAAAATTCGGGCTGTCGTTGCCGAATTCGTCCAGGCTCACGTCAATCACCGAGATCGTGCCGCCATCGTAATCGGAAATGATCAGTTGGCTGGTCGTGGCGTTGAACTCGGCATAAACCGGACCGGCGGTCTGGAGCATGCCAGCGGTCCCGTTAGGCGGACTTGTCGGATACGTCGGCGTGGGGGTGATCGCCTGCAACGCCTTAACAGCTTGCAATGAAAGCGGCAGAACAGAATGGCAGAAATACTTCTGGCCGTTCTGGTTCGTACACCCCCCGGCCGGGCACTTGCAGCTATCCAGGGCACCTGTCTGCGCGTTGATCACAGTGACTGTATCGTCTCCGCGGTTCAGCACATAGACGCGGTTCTTATCGCTGCTGATCACTCCGTATACCGGGCACACACCCAGAGGGATCTTGGTCGTAACGGTCCGGCTGCTGGTTTGAACCGTGTCGGCCTCGCCAGTGGTCAGCGTAGAAAAGTTGCTCGTAATATTGCAGGTCGTGTCGTAAGGAATGATCTTGTTTGCCGGGGTAGTGGACGAATTCAGGCTGATGACAAAGGTATACTGGCCGCTCACACCGGGACCAATGGCGGCGATTGGAGTTGGCGCCACCGGAATCGACATGCTGAATGTATCCGGCGACCCAGAAGCCAGGTAATCCACCACATTCTTGTCCAGATCGGAAGCCCACACCCCAGTCGTCGGCGAATACAACCCGGTCAGCTTGGTGGTCGGGAACAAAGTAATATCTTCCACGTTTTTTGACTGGAAACTCGTGGAAACAGGAAACGTGGTCAATGTTCCGTCGCTGTTGACGGTATAGGCCGTCGAGCCATACTCGTCCACGGTCAGGGCCTTGGGGCCTATGCCGATCGGCTGTTGGGCCATAATGTCGTCGCCCGCATAGTCGATGATGGTCGCGGTGCCAGGTTGCGTTGGCGATGTAGATGAAACCACCACCGCCAGCGAAGACGGCTGCGCGGGGGGGCCGCTAGGGCTGATGGGCGTTACCACTGGCCGATACGAACTGCCGCAACCAGCCACCAGGGCAACAGCCGCAAACACCGCGCCCGCCTCTACCAACCGCGTGCGCGCCTGGCCTAAATCCATGGGAAAAAGCGTCATTCAGTTCTTTCCTGCCTACCCGGTGATTGTAAATCAGACGACCGGGGTCAGGGTGATTCCAGGGCTTTCCCCATCCCCGTCCCGGAGGTGCAAAATCCGATTTCTCTTCAGGATACCTTCTCCTGGCGGCGCGCAAAAAGCCCGGAGCCTTCAAGCCTCAGCCTTCAGTGGCCGGCCACCTGCACCATGCCGCTGTCTGGTCCGGTCCAACCAGGGTCGCCCTCGCGGGTCAACTTCTGCTTGGCATCGTCCCAATGCAGCCGAGTGACGGTCCCCGCCCCGGTCTCGTATGCGTAGGTCCGGCCGTCGTCTGAAAATAGTGTAAAATCCGCGTCAGCACCCGCGTAAACGCGAATTCCGACGATGGCCTGCTCCTGGTGTGTGCTCTCTACTTCCGCACCCAGAGGAACGATGGAACCAGCGCGCACAAACAGGGGGAGCGTGTCGATGGGCGCAGCCACCGTAATCGTCTGCCCACCCTTCAGCCGCTCGTTGGTCCAGTAGTTATACCAGTCGGCGCCCGCCGGCAGGTAAACCTCGCGGCTGGTGGTTCCCTGCTCCACCACCGGGGCCACCAGGAATGCCGGGCCAAACATGTACTCGTCGCGCAGGTCGGCAACCTTGGGGTCACCGGGGAAATCCAGCGGCAGCGCGCGCAGGAAGGGCGCGCCAGTCATCCACGTCTTGTAGCCCAGCGAGTA
>Ga0181520_10011265_pt1 | contig 11781 bp, 10 predicted proteins | sample PEATcosm2014_Bin_29_FD_132451 | JGI IMG/M metagenome (GOLD analysis project Ga0181520, IMG submission 132451) | Peatland microbial communities from MTU Mesocosm Facility, Houghton, MI, USA - PEATcosm2014_Bin02_30_metaG | ecosystem: Environmental > Terrestrial > Soil > Wetlands > Peat | place...
GGCACGCCTATCCTCAGCGTGAACCTGGGCTTTCTCGGCTTCCTTACCGAAGTTCGGCTGGCCGACCTGTATCCAACGCTGGAGAGCTGGCACAACGGCCACCATGACCTGGATGCGCGTGCCATGCTGCACGCTGAATTGTGGCGCAAAGGCGCGCTCTGTTCCAGTTATGAAGCGCTGAACGATGTCGTCGTCTCCAAAGGCGACATAGCCCGCATGGGTGGTTTTGCTGTGGAACTGGACGGCAAGAGCGTGGCCCGCTTCCGCGCCGACGGAGTCATCGTCTCCACTCCCACCGGCTCGACGGCCTATACGCTGGCTGCCAATGGCCCTATCCTGACGCCCAATGTTGACGCTATGGTAGTCACGCCCATCTGTCCGCATCTGCTTACGCTCAGGCCCATCGTGGTTCGGGGCGACGCATCGCTCACCGTGCGGGTCGAGGACATCACAAAGCAGGCGCTGCTGACCGTGGACGGCCAGAAGGCTGTCGAGCTGTTATTGGGCGATGAGGTTCGCTGCCGCAAGTCAATCCACACGGTCAACCTGGTTCGGATGAGCGAGGGCGGATTCTTTGAGGCGCTGCGCAGCAAGCTGAGCTGGGGCGAACGGTAAAAAAGCTAGGGACTGGGGGACTAGGGACGTAGGGACTTCATCAATGCACCTGGCATACGGCCAACCTCACTGCACAATTCTTCGCAGGTTTGCAGCGTTTGTTCCGAGCCGAAACCCAGCGCCTTTGAAATGACAATTTGCGTTTCTACCTCGGAATTCGAGCCGCGAGCATGCCCCAGGAATTGAAGATACTCTCCTGTAGTTGAGCGGCCATAGCCTTCCGCGATGTTGCTGGCTACGGATACAGTTGCTCTTCGCATCTGATTGATGAGTCCAAATCGCTCAGAATCAGGGAAAGAAGATGTGACCCGATAGACTGCCAGCGTCAATTCAATGGAGCGCTGCCAAACGGTTAGATTCCTGAACGATTCACCCATGGATTTCTTCTCGCGTTCCTAGTCCCTATGTCCCTGGTCATCACTGGTTGAGTTCGCCCAAAAGCACTTTCGCCTTTTCGGCCAGCGTGCTCGCTCCATCCGCGTCGCCGGAGGCCAGCGCCGCGCGAGCCTGCTTGAGGAACTCCCTGATCTGCGCTGCCGTCTTCTTTTCCTGGCCGCTGAGCTGGCGAGTGATACTGTTCAATCCGCGTTCCGTGGCCGCGAGCGAGTTCTCCGTCTGTTCGCGCAGGTCAGGGGCGTCGCCTGAAGACAACTGGCCGATGGCGCTCACGCCAGCGCTTCCGTTCATAGCCAATTGCGTGTTTCTGGCCGGAGGCTTCCTGTGCGCGGGCGACGGTTTGGGCGGCGGCTGCGGTTGTGTGCTGGCGGTCGGCTCGGTGGGCTGATTAGGAGGGGTGACGACCGGAGGCGGAAGATCGGTGGGCGATGGCGGGGGCGGGGAGGGAAGCGGTTCCACAACTGGCGGTGCCAGAGGCACAACCCGGGCCTCCTGGGTTTTGTGAAAACAGCCCGTCAGAAAGAGCGGTAGCAGACACAGGGCGATGGTGAGGAATGAGGCGGCGCAAGGGTTGAGTTTCCCCATCCTTTCGCCAGAAAATTGGCGAGCGGATGCTGTGCGGAGCATCTGCTGTGCGCCCGGCAACTTCATTGAGCTAGGCCTTTCTCATTCGCTATAACCGCCGGCCGAAGATGCCGGCGTCCCCATTCCCCGGCGGCGAGCGGAATTCGCAAGAGGAATTCCGTGCCGCGTCCTGTTCTTGATTGTACTTCCACGCTGCCATGATGCAACTGAAGCACCCGGTAAGTCATTGCCAGCCCTATTCCGCTGCCTCCGCTCTTGGTTGTGAAATAGAGGTCGAATATCTTCTCGCGAATATCTTCGGGGATGCCGGGGCCCTCGTCGGCGACGCGCAGGACTCCGGTCTTGCGGTCCTCTTCGAGAACTACTTCCAGCGTTCCGCCTTCCTGCATGGCCTGGGCGCCGTTCTGAATCACATTTAGCACTGCTTGCTTCAGCAGATCGGCATCAACATTGGCCACCAGCGGCGCGGACGGCATTCGGCTGACCAGCGTCACATTGTGCGTGGAAAGCTCCTCGGCGGCCAGCGCCAGCACGTCGGCAATTACGGGACGCAGGTCCTGCTCGCGCAGTTGCAATTCGACGGGGCGAGAGAAATCCACCAGCGTCTGAACCACGCGATCCAGGCGATGAATCTCCGCGTCGATCACCTCAAGGTGACGGACCGCCGGGGCGCTGGCGTCGCCCAGTTTGGTCTTCAGCAGTTCCAGATGCACGACGATGGCGTTGATGGGATTCTTCACTTCGTGGCCCACGCCGGATGTGAGCCGGCCGATGGCCGCCATGCGCCGCGAAAGCTCCAGCTCCGACTCAATCTCCTCCACCGATTCCAGATCGTGCAACGTAACCAGCGCGCCAAATCTGTCGCCACTTCCGGGGCCCGTTCTATCGTCGTGGATAAAATCCAGCGAGGCTTGAATGCGGCGGCCCGTCTCGGTGCGAATCTCCACCTGCGTCAGAGTTGCGCCCATCTCGAATGCTTCGCTGAGAGCCAGACCCAGCACCGTCGAGCGGTCAAAGATCTCTGGTGCGCGGCGGCCCAGAATGGAGCCTTGCTCGATGCCCAGGAAGCGCCTCGCCGCTTCTGAGACCAGCACCGCCCGTCCATCCGCTGTGAAGAGCAGAATGCCGTCCTGCAGATTGCCGAGAATCTGCGCCAGGTTATCCTTCAATGCGGAAAAAACCTCTTCCACGTTTCTCATGCGATGGCCGATGAGATCAATCTTGCTTGAGACACGCTCGGCAGTATCCTGTTTTGCTGCCTGCTCTTCTTTCTTTGTTCCATCGCCGCCAACTTCGCCCAGGCCGGCCCAGTAGTCCAACTGCTCGCTGATCTCTTCCAGGGGCCTAAGCGCGAAGTTGCCCAGAAGAAAAGCCACAATCAAAGCCGCGCCCAGCACCAGTTCCATGAGCGTGACAGCCCCGGAGAGCCACGGCTCATAAACGGCGCGCAGAAAGGTGGTGCGAACGCCCACATGAACGGTGACAAACGGCGCGCCATTGCGTTCCAGCGGCACCACCACGTCAAAGACCCTGGGCGGGCCGAAGACCTGCTTCATCAATTGGATGGGATTGGCATTTAGAAGTTCTTCGTAGTTGTGGCGCGCCGGCAGAGGCTTATCTTCGTTCTCGGGATTGGTGCTGAGCAGCGTAATGGATTGGTTGTCACCGATGTTGAGGTCGTAAACCGTCAGCGAGTAACGGTTCACCGATTCGACCACCGCCTGCAGCGCCGCATTGTCGCGCACCGCCTCGGCCGCCAGTGTGCGCAATTGTTCAGGATTGTTGGGATCTACCTTGCGGTTTGTCAGCCCGGCCTCGAGAGCGGTTTGCACAGCAAAGCGCACCTGATCGGCCACCATTCGATTGGTGTCGTACGACTGGCGCACCGCGGCGTGGAGCAATTGGCTCACATAGACCAGCGAGAGCAGCCCGGCAATGAGAAATACAAGGGTCGTGATCGCCAGAACGAGTTTAGTCTTCAGGCTCATGGGTTAGATATGTTGGTTTTCACGGGTGCGACTGTATTCCTTGAGCTTGTTGTGCAGGGTCTTCAGGCTCACGCCCAGAATCTCCGCAGACCGGGTTTTGTTCTGCCCTGTGGCTTCCAGAGTGCGCAAAATCAGCAGCCTCTCCATCTCATCCACAGTTGTGCCGACGCGCATGGTCACAACGTTGCCATTGAGCCCCGTTGCGGTTTGACTCTTTCCCTTGCCGAAGTCAGCGGGCAGGTGTCCGGCGTCCAGCGGCGCCCCGTCCGCGCAAAGAATCACTGCCCGCTCAATGGTGTTGCGCAACTCGCGGCCGTTCCCCGGCCAGTCGTAGGCCTTCAAACGGTCCAGCAGCGCCGGCGTCAGGCCGGAGACGCGACGGCCATGCTTCTGATTCATCTGATTGACCATGGCCTCAGCCATCGCAGGCAGATCGTCGATGTATTCGCGCAAGGGCGGCATGGCGATGTTGAAGACATTCAGCCGGTAATATAGGTCGGCCCGCAGATGGCCCTGGGCGACGGCCTGCGCTGGGTCGCGATTAGTGGCAGCCAACACCCGCACGTCTACTTCCTGCTCGGAGCGCGCACCCAGCCGCCGCAGCTTACGCTCTTCCAGCACGCGCAGCAACTTGGCTTGCGTTCCTGACGGCATCTCGCCGATCTCGTCCAGCAGCAGCGTGCCGCCCTGCGCCAGTTCGAAGCAGCCCGCCCGCCGCTCCGCCGCGCCGGTGAATGCGCCTTTCTCATGGCCGAAGATTTCGCTCTCGATCAGCGTTTCCGGAATAGCCGCGCAGTTGACCGCTACAAATGGCCGCGACTTGCGCGGGCTGAGTTCGTGCAGCGTGCGCGCCACCAACTCCTTGCCTGTACCGCTCTCGCCTGTAATGAGCACCGAGACGTTGGAAGGCGCAATCTGCTCGATCAGTCCGAAGATTTCGCGCATCGGGCGTGAACTGCCCACCATCGAGCCAAGCACGCCGGTTTCGCGCAGGCGGCGGCGCGCCACTTCGAGTTCAATGGCGGTATCGCGCTGTCGAGTGGCATTGGCCAGTATGGTCTTGAGCCGGGTCGCGTCCACCGGCTTCTGCAAAAAGTCGTAAGCGCCAAGTTTCATGGCATCCACGGCCAGTTGAATAGAGCCCATGGCCGTGAGCACTACTACAGCAAGGTTGGAACTGAGCCCGGAGTTTTCCCCGGAAAGTTTTTCGAGCAGGCCGATGCCGTCCAGCCGCGGCATTTTAAGGTCGGTAACCACGATCGCCGGGTCCCAGGCCTGCGCCTTTTCCCAGCCATCGATGCCGTCGCACGCCGTCTCCGTGCGGTATCCCCATCCGGAAATCAGCTCCGCCAGCCCCATCAGCGCGTGGGGTTCGTCTTCGACAATCAAAACCTTGATTCCGTTTTCCATTCGTGCTTCCCATTCATTCCGCAACATCTCTTTCTACCATGATTAGACGCGCGTTAGCTCGATTTCTCGGTCAGTTCCGCCCAGCGGGCGTAAAGGGCGTCGTTTTCATGCTGTGCCGCGTCCAGTTCCACCAAGGCCTCTTGCAGCGCGGCAGCGTCGGTGGCAATGGCGGGATGCTCGACGCGCTCTCGGGCAGCACTGAGGCGAGTGTCAGATTCCTCAACCAGCTTTTCAATTGCCGCGAATTCGCGCGCTTCAAGGTAAGAGAGCTTTTTCTTCCCAAGGTTAGCGATGTTAGCGGGGCTGGCGATGTTAGCGGAGTTCACTTTTATAGTCGATGCGTCTTGCGCCTCCATCCAGTCTTCCCACTGCGCGTAATCGGCAAAACGTCCTGTATGGCCACGGCCATCCAGACCCAGCACCGTCGACGAGACGCGATTCAGCAGATAGCGGTCGTGCGTCACCAGCACCAGCGCACCAGGAAAATCAAGGAGGTTTTCTTCCAGTATTTCGAGCGTGGGAATATCGAGATCGTTGGTCGGCTCGTCAAGCAGCAAAACATCCGCCGGCTCCAGCATCAGCTTTGCAATCAGCACCCGCGCCCGTTCGCCACCGCTCAGGTTGCGCACCGGCTGGTTCAGTTGCTCGCTGGTAAACAGGAACCGCGCTGCCCAACTCGCCACATGCACCTCGCGCCCCTGATGCATCACCGCGTCACCCTCAGGCGCAAGTGCGCGGCGCAGGGTCAGGCTTTCGTCCAGCTCGCGCATCTGGCTGAAGTACACCATGCGCAGCGCATCGGCGCGGCGGATTGAGCCTTCGGCCGCGTCAATCTCACCCCGCAGCAGGCGCAGCAGCGTGGTCTTGCCGCTGCCGTTGGGCCCAACCAGCCCCACTTTCATTCCTGCCGTCAGGATGAAGTTGAGCCCCGTAAAGAGGCGTCTTCCGACCGGGCGCCCCACCCTGGCCGCGTCTTTGTTTTTGCGGCTAGGGTGGGATTCAATGGTGTCTTCATAGCTGAATCCTTCTCCATCCTCCGCGCCCGGTACGTCGCAGGCAACATTCTTGAATTCCACCAGCCGTTTGGTCTTGCGTTGGCTCGCCTCAAAGTCGATGCCGACGGTCGATACTACCGTCCGCGCGTCAATGTCTTTCAGTTTGCCGATCATTGCGTTGGCCGTGTCGATGCGGGCCTTTGATTTTGTAGCCCGCGCCTTGGGGCCGCGCCGCAGCCATTCAATCTCCGTTCTTACGCGGTTGCGCAGGCTCTCCTGCTGTCTGTTCTGCGATTCCAGATAGGCCTGCTTTTCTTCCAGAAACCTACTGAAGTTTCCCTTCACACGCAACAACCCTTCGGCATAAACGCGGTTCAGCTCAATGATTTCGCTGGAGGTGGATTCAAGAAAATAACGGTCGTGGCTCACCGTGACCGCGGAAAACGAGGATGAGGTGAGCAACCCCTCAAGCCACTCGATGCCGGCCAGGTCGAGATGGTTGGTCGGCTCGTCGAGCAACATCACTTCAGGCTCGCTGACCAATGCCTCGGTGATCGCCAGCCGCTTGCGCCATCCACCACTGAGCGCGGCAGCCTCGCCGTTGAGGTCCACGAAACCGGCGCGGCCCGAAAGCTCGCGCAACCGTCCCTCCCGTTCGTTCTCATTCACATGCGCCGCGGATAGCGCCCGTTCCAAAACCTGCCGGATGCTGAGGCCGGGTGCAAAACGTGAGTCCTGGGGAACGTATGCGGCGCGGGCGCGCTTGCGCACCGCCAGTTCGCCTGAATCCGGCTCAAGCTGCCCGGCAAGAATGGCCAGCAGAGTGGATTTTCCCGCTCCATTTGGCCCGATCAGGCCGATCCTGTCGCCCTCGTTGACGGTGAGGGAAATGTCTTGAAAGAGCGGCTTGGCGCCGAACTGTTTGGTCACTGACTGCGCGTTGAGAATCGGAGGCATCTGTCTTGAGGATACTGTGCCGGAGCCTTCAGTAACGGCCCGCGCTCTCCGACTCATTGCCCAGGCAACCAAAAAGGCGCGGGTTCCCGTTTTCCGGGTTGACCGCCTATACTCTCCTCTGTCTGAATTTTCTTAAGAGGGAGTACATCTATGTCTTCGCCTGCTGTAACCTACGCACGTCAGAATCATCCCCGCTTCTTGAAAGAGCTTAAGGACCTTCTGCGCATTCCTTCTGTCTCCACGCTGCCCGAGAACAAGGGCGATTGCCGCCGCGCCGCCGAGTTTCTGGCCGCCGAGCTGACCCGCATCGGCATGGAGCATGCGCGACTCATTGACACCACCGGCCATCCGCTGGTCTATGCCGATTGGCTGCACGCCCCCGGCAAGCCTACCGCGCTTTTTTACGGCCACTATGATGTCCAGCCCACCGATCCCGACGACGAATGGCTTTCGCCGCCCTTCGAGCCCACCGAGCGCGACGGCAACCTCTATGGCCGCGGCACCTGTGACGACAAGGGCCAGGTGTGGTCGCAGGTCAAGGCGTTGGAGTCGCTGATAACAACCAACGGCAAGCTGCCTCTGAATGTCCGCGTCATCCTGGAAGGCGATGAAGAAGTCGGCGGAGAGGGAATTGCCGAATACGTTGCTTCCAAACCGGCCGACCTCAAGGCGGACTTTGCCCTGGTCTGCGATACCGAGCTCTTCGCCCCCGGCCTGCCCACCCTGTGCGTCGGCCTGCGCGGCATGATTTATACAGAGTTGGAGGTGCGCGGCGCCAAGACCGATCTGCACTCCGGCATGTACGGCGGCGCGGCGCCCAATCCCTTCATGTCTCTCGCACACATGCTGGCCAAGCTCAAGGACGAAAACGGCCACATCCTCATCCCCGGCTTCTACGACGACATCATTCCGCCCAGCCCCGAGGAGTTGAAGGCCTGGAAGAGCCTGCCCTTCGACGAGGAGCACTATCGCAAGACCGAGGTCGGTTCGCGCACGCTAGTGGGCGAGCCCGGTTACAGCGTTTTGGAGCGCACTTGGGCGCGGCCCTCGCTCGACGTGCACGGCATCCCCGGCGGCTTCATCGGCGCGGGCGCGAAAACCGTGATTCCCGCCAAGGCTCTGGCCAAGGTTTCCATGCGCCTGGTTCCCGGCATGACCCCAGCCAAGGCATTTGCTCTTTACAAGGCCTATGTGGAAAAGATCACGCCCGTCGGCGTCGATGTCGATGTGCGCCTGATTCACGCTGGCGACGCCTGCATGGTTCGCGTCGATAACCCATACATTCAGGCCGCGACCAAGGCGCTGCACGAGGTATGGGGCAAGGACACGGTCTTTATCCGTTCCGGCGGCTCCATCCCCATCGTCGGCGACTTCGACCGCCATCTGGGAATGCCCAGCGTGATGATGGGCTTCGGCCTTCCCGACGACAACATCCACGCCCCCAACGAGAAGTACTGTCTGAAGAACTTCGAGCTGGGCATCGAATCAATCGTCCGCTTCCTGGAAGAAGCGGGACGATAAAGCTGGCATCCCAGGTCTCTTAAGGGAGACCTGGGGCATCTGGCAAATGTTTCATGTTGCAAGGCTCTTACACGAGCCATTCGCGAGGAGTTGGCTGCGAATGCGTTAGGAGAGAAATCAGATGAACGAGAAGATGGCCGAATACTGGTATCAGAGGGCACTTACACTAACCGAAGAGTCCCAGTACCTTGAGTGTTTTCAGTGCCTTGAGAAAGCAGTCTCCGCCGATTCTAATCATGTACAGTCCATTTATGGGATCGCTCACCATTACTTGCACGGGAACGGCGTTCGAAAGGATTTACCAACCGCTGCGAAGTGGTTTCGGAAGGCGGCTGAGTTGGATTTCTCTCCTTCGCAAGACAAACTCGGCCTAATGTACGAGCATGGCATCGGCGTCGCGAAGAACTTTAGGGAGGCTGCAAAGTGGTATCTGAAGGCTGCGGTGAAGGGGTACGCTGATGCGCAATATCACCTCGGTGTACTGTACGGGAGCGGTCAAGGTTTTCCAATTGACTACGTTGAGTCGGTCAAATGGTGTCGCAAAGCTGCAGAGCAAGGCAGCTCAGATGCCCAGTCCACGCTGGCTAAGATCTACATGAATGGCGCGGAAGGGGTTTCTAAGAATATGGAGGAGGCAGCGAACTGGCTTCGAAAGGCTGCTGACAATGGCGATGCAGAGTCGCAATTCTGCCTCGGTCTACTATTCGAGCACGGTGACGGCGTGCCTCAGGATTTGGAAGAGGCCGCACGGTACTACAGCCTATCCGGGGACCAAGGGTTTACAGAAGGGCAACGGGGCTTGCAGCGGATCAACATGACTCTAGGCAGATTCACCACCTCGGACGAGCCTCTTCCGGATGAGGATGATTTCGAATATCAGATACGCAGAATGGTCGAATCGACGCGATTCGAGGCACCAAAGAGACGGACATAAGGTTCCAACAGGAATTCAGGCGATGGCTTTTGATTTCAAATCCGGGCCGCCGCGTCCGAGAAAGGACGACCGCCTTTTTCTGTGTGATCTACCAGACGAGCCCGATAATGTGCGTCTGCGTTGCGACCCCGATTCATACACAGTCGGCTACCGACGCGCAGCAGAACACTTGGTGCAATACGTGTTGGCACATCAACGCGAGGCCGGCACGTTGGCCTATCCGATCGTCTTCCTTTACCGGCATCATATCGAGCTTGCGCTGAAGAGAATCATTTACTGCACTCCAGGGGTCCTGCGGCGGGATCTCACAAAGTCAGAGAAGGATCACCTTAGAGACCACGATCTGTGCCAACTTTGGCATGACCTAGAGCCGATCTTTGCCAGCATCTGCGAGGCAGTTAGCTGGAAAAAGCCCAAAGCGGCCGATCTCGAGGGTGTGCGGGAATACATCCGCCAACTATCGGTGGTTGATCCCTTCTCTACTAGCTTTCGGTACTGGAAATCTAAGAGAGGAAATCCATCGCTGCAAGCGACCCCGTATTCCTTCAATATTCGTCATTTCTCTGAGATGATGGGCCGACTCGCGGATTTCCTCGAGGCCCTCGACACTGCAACGACCGCAGCTGATGAGATGCTCAGCAATTTAGACAACGCGCATTGAGGCCGACTGCCCCGGGTCGCGATTTTCAGATCTGGAGCACCATTTTCTCTGCAATCAACTTGACTTCTGCCAAATAGTATATACAATAAGACTATGGGAATCACGTACGATCCCATCAAGAATGAACGCAATATCCGTGAACGCGGACTTTCATTCGAGCGGGCTGCGGACTTCGACTTCGAGACCGCATTGATCGCGGATTATTCACGCAATAATGAAATGCGGCGCGTAGCTGTTGGGTATCTCGACAAGCGATTGCACCTGCTCTGTTACATTCCCAAACCGGACGGAATCCGCGTCATCAGTTTCCGCAAGACTAATAAAAGGGAGGCAAAGCTCTATGGCAAACCGCAAACCATTGCCTAAACCGCTCATCGACGAAGACGGCGAAGCTCGGGAGATCACAGCCGCCGACGTTGCCCTCTTCAAGCCATTTTCGACGCTGCCGCAGGCGGAGCAGAAAGTACTGCTGAAGTTACGCAAACGCGGGCCGCAAAAGGCTCCAAAAAAGGTTCCCATCTCGATTCGTCTCTCACCGGATGTGGCCGAGGGCCTGCGCGCCACCGGCAATGGTTGGCAAGGCCGCGCAGATGAGGCGCTCAGGTCATGGCTAACAAGGCGGACAGCGTCTCGCGCCTGAGCTTTCGGGATTACCACTCCCTGTGCAGATAATTCCGCTCCTCCGGCGCACAGTGAAAGCAATCGTCAGAGCGGGGTTTCTCTGACGACTGACCACCGTTAACCGACCCTACAGGACACCCCTCCCCCCCATTTTCCTGTGAAACTGTGAGACGGTGAGGAGTTTCCCATCCTCAGTTTTTATCTTCAAAACCTTGCAGATAATTGTTTCTCCAAATCACGGGCCAGGAAATCGCAAGCCTTCACGGCTCACATCGCGTAATCTGAATCTACGGCCATGTCCGATTTTCCTTCCAATGCGGAGCTTTCGCGAGAGCTGGATCAAGCTTTCGCGGAAGAACTGCCGTGCCGTCCGGATGTCTCTGTGCAGTCCGGTCCCATGATTGACTTCAGCCATGTCAGCGTTGCGTTCGATGAACGGCCTGTTCTGGAGGACGTGAGCTTTTTTGTGAATCGCGGCCAGACTCTCTGCATACTGGGCCGAAGCGGCGTGGGCAAGTCGGTGGCTCTGCGCATGCTGATGGGGTTTCTCACGCCGGATGAGGGCTCCATCCGCGTTGAAGGCCAGGAGATTATCGGTCTCGGCGAAGAGGGATTGCGGGCCGTCCGCAAGCGCATCACCATGGTCTTCCAGAATGGCGCGCTCTTCGACTCGCTCAGCGTGCGCGAGAACGTGGCCTTTCCGCTACGCGAGTGTGGCGGCCTCAGTGAAGAGCAGATCCAAGAGAAGGTTGCCCAGTTGGTCAACGTCGTGGGCGCCGAAGATGTGGTGGAAGCGCTTCCGGCCAGCCTTTCAACAGGCCGAAAGCGCGCCGTAGCCATTGCCCGCGCTCTCGCCGGGGAGCCGGAGATTGTGCTATACGACGAGCCAACCACCATGGTCGATCCCATCATCGCCCGCCGCCTCGGCGATCTGATCGAGATTCTCAAGCAGCATCTGGGCAAGACCAGCATTGTGGTCACCCACGATATGCGCTTTGCCGAGCGGCTCGCCGATTTGGTCCTCTTCCTTCACCAGGGCCGGGCTCAATATTTCGGCCCGCTGGAGGGATTCATGGCATCGACCGACCCGCATATTCA
>Ga0181520_10011266_pt1 | contig 11779 bp, 9 predicted proteins | sample PEATcosm2014_Bin_29_FD_132451 | JGI IMG/M metagenome (GOLD analysis project Ga0181520, IMG submission 132451) | Peatland microbial communities from MTU Mesocosm Facility, Houghton, MI, USA - PEATcosm2014_Bin02_30_metaG | ecosystem: Environmental > Terrestrial > Soil > Wetlands > Peat | place...
GTGCGGCGACGTCATGCGCCTGCAGATTCGTGTCAACCCCGAGACCCAGGTCATCGAAGAAGCCAAGTTCAAGACCTTTGGCTGCGGCTCGGCTATTGCCAGCTCATCGCTCGCCACCGAGTGGATTAAGGGTAAGACCGTCTCCGACGCGCTCGAGATCAAGAACACCGACATTGTCAAGGAGCTGTCTCTTCCTCCGGTGAAGATTCACTGCTCGGTTCTGGCGGAGGATGCGATTCGCGCTGCCATCGGCGATTGGAAGAAGAAGAATGGTGTGGCGGAGACAGCAGACGCCACCGCAGCCGCGCACTAAGAAGCTGTCGAAGACTGCGGCGTTGGAAGATGAGGAAAGGTAGATGAGGGCGTTCGCCTTCAACCACCTTCAGACCCACCGGCGTTTGGAGCAAGGGCAAACGAGACACGAAAAAGGCAGGAATGTCGAACATCGTCACAATTGAGTCGAAGCCCGCAACTGGCGCATCCGCTGCGCCACCACCGAGTGCTGCGTCGACCCAGGGCCTTCAGGTTACCGACCGCGCGATCCAGCGTATTCGCATCGCCATGGCCAAGGAAGGCGTATCGCCGGAAGAAGGCGGACTTCGCCTGGGCGTGATGGGCGGTGGTTGCTCCGGGCTTTCTTATTCCATCAAGTTCGACTCGCACCCCCGCGAGCGGGATCGCATCTATGACTTCGACGGTGTCCGTGTCTTCGTCGATCCCAAGTCGTTCCTCTATCTGCACGGTATGACTTTGGACTACGAGGAAACGCTGATGCGGCAGGGTTTCAACTTCATCAATCCGAACTCCACCCGATCCTGCGGCTGCGGTTCCTCATTCTCTTCGTAGGGTTTCCGGTTTGTGAGAGTTCACCTATGCTCAATGTTCTAGATTCCGCGGTGCCAGTCGCGTGCTGGTCATGCTCCATAGGCCGCAGCACTTCCACGCTGTTCTGCCCCCACTGCAGCAAGATTCAGCCTCCGTCCGGCGGCACCTACTTCTCCGTATTTGGCGTGAGTCCGCACCTGAACATCGATCTTCCTGCGCTTGAAACGGAATTCCACCGCCTCAGCAGACAGGTTCATCCCGATCGATTTGCGCGCGCATCTGAACAAGAGAAGCAATGGAGCCTGGCCGATACTGCACTTCTGAACGATGCTTACCGAACCTTGAAGGAGCCTCTGCGTCGCACCGAGTACCTGCTGAAGCTTGAGGGCTCCGAGATTGGCGAGGAGTTCGCGGGTAAGGACAAAGCCAATCCTTCGCGCGTTCCGGCTGATCTGCTCGAAGAGGTTTTCGAGTTGAACATGCAGCTCGATGAAATGCGAATGGCCCGCAAGATGGGTGAAGAAGATCCTGCGTTGCATGCGAGCCTCACAGAGGCTAAGGCCAGGTTCGAAACAATGGTGAACGATGTGGATCAGGACTTACGGAAGGAATGGACGGTCTGGGACAAGGGCGACGTGACCGCACGCCAGACCTCGCAGAACACAATGGTAGCGCTGCTCGACCGGCGCCGTTATCTAAGCAATCTGCTTCGCGATGTTACTGAGACTTTGGGAGCCTGAGAAACGGAAATGGCTGAAGGACGTGTAGTTGGAATTGACCTTGGGACAACAAACTCCCTGGTCGCCTATATGGAGGGCAACTCGCCGGTGGTGATTCCCGGCGCGGATGGCAGCAATCTTGTTCCATCCGTTGTTGCGCTGGACCCCATGCCGGCAGACGGTGGCAGACCAACCATGACCGTAGGCAACACCGCTCGCAAATCCCTCATTGAAACGCCTGAGCGGGTGATCTATTCCGTAAAGCGCCTCATGGGGCGAGGCCTATCTGAGATTCAGGATGAGCTGAAATACTTCCCGTTTCGACTTGCCGACGATGTTCAGGCCGGGGAGGTGCCGCGCATCCAACTCGGCGAAATGAAGTTCACGCCGCCCGAGATTTCTGCATATATCCTCCGTCAACTCAAGCGGAACGCTGAGCGCTTCTTTGGATCGCCTGTGACGCAGGCCGTCATCACTGTGCCTGCCTATTTCAACGATGCTCAGCGGCAGGCCACAAAGGATGCAGGTCGAATGGCGGGCCTCGAAGTGCTCCGCCTGGTAAACGAGCCCACCGCTGCTGCGTTGGCGTATGGCCTCGACGGCGCGAAAGAAGGCACAATCGCTGTATACGATCTTGGCGGCGGTACGTTCGACATTTCGATCCTCAAGCTGCGGGATGGCATCTTCGAAGTCCAGTCGACCAATGGCGACACGCATCTTGGCGGCGATGATATTGATAACCTGCTGCTCGGTATCGCCCTCGATGAGATCAACGCTGAGCACGGAATCGATCTCCGCAGCCATCCGGACGCTGTTCAGGCTGTTCGCAAGGCAGCCATTGATGCCAAAATCCGGCTTTCGTCCGAATCTTCTGCCAGCTTCGACATTGAACTGCCGAATGGAGATCGTTATCAGCGCGTCATCCCGCGCGATGTCTTCGAGGTGATGATTGAAGCGATCCTCGAACGCACGGTGGGCCCTTGCAAGCAGGCTCTTGCAGATGCCGGAATCACCCCCGAGTCGATCGACGAAGTGGTCCTCGTGGGAGGCTCGACACGGATCCCCGCAGTGCGCCAACTGGTTGACAATCTCTTCCAACTTTCCGACCGCGGCAAGAAGCCCCACATCGATCTCAATCCGGATGAAGTCGTCGCGTTGGGCGCGGCGGTGCAGGCAGACATCCTGGCCGGCGCGTCGAAGACCACGGAAGAGATACTTCTGCTTGACGTCACGCCGCTTTCGCTCGGCATTGAAGCTCTCGGTGGTACAGTCGCGCGCATCATCCAGCGCAACTCAACCATTCCGGCCTCGGCTACTGAACACTTCACCACTGGCGTCGACGGACAAACCAATGTCGCCATTCACGTCGTCCAGGGTGAGCGCGAACTGGCCGCGGATTGCAGGTCGCTGGCACGCTTTGACTTGAAAGGCATCCCTCCGATGAGCGCCGGACTTCCGCGCATTGAGGTTCGGTTCCTCATCGACGCCGACGGGATTCTGCAGGTGACAGCACGCGAACAACGCAGCGGAAAAGCCGCGCAAATCGAGGTGAAGGCGACGTATGGCCTGACGGACGAACAGGTCGAAGGCATGATTTTGGACTCCTTCGATCACGCCGAAGAGGACTTCACGAAGCGCATGCTGATAGAGGCGCGCCTTGAGGCGGAGAACATCCTCGCACAAGTAGACCGCGCGCCCAAGCACCCTGCCTGGCAACAGTTGAGCCACGAAGAGCGCGCCGAAATCCAATCAGCGCGCGGCCAGCTTGCCGACGTCAAGGCCGGCGACGATCTCAACGCCATCCGTGGCGCAACCTCTGCACTCGACAAGGCAACCCTGCGCTTTGCCGAGTTGATGATGAACGCCGCAGTCACCGCTGCCATTCGCGGCAAGACAATGAGTGCAGCGAGCGATGAGTTAGGCGAAGAAGTCACCGCTCCGCATCCAATGGCAGCCGCGGAATTCAAATAGGCCCTAACGCAGGAATGAAGGATGAGTTCAAATGACCGAATCAGCGAAGCCAATTCCCCCTGAAAAGCTAGTCCGTGTCACCTTCCAGCCGGAAGGCAAGACGGTGGAGTTTGAATTCGGAACGATGCCCTACGATCACCACGGCAAGCCGATGTCGTTCCTCGATGTGGCCGAGAATTTCGGGATCTTCCTCGATCACGCCTGCGGCGGCGTATGCGCCTGTACTACTTGCCATTTGTGGATCAAAGACCAGTCCGGGATAAGCGAAGCGGACGACGACGAGATCGACCGCATGGACATGGCCGCAGATCAGCAACTGGAGTCGCGGCTGGGTTGCCAGGCAGTGATCACGCGCCCAGGCAACTACGTGGTTGAGATTCCCAAGTGGAATCGCAACTACGTTTCCGAGGGCAAACCGCTTACCCTGGCAGAGAGCAAGTAAGGAGACCCCTCATGCCGCGCGAGATTCTCTGGACGGACGCCGAAGAGATTGGAATTCAGCTTCAGGAAAAGTTCCCCGATATCGATCCACTGCAAGTGCGGTTCACCGATCTTCATCGCTACGTAACCGAGCTGCCCGGATTTGCCGACGACCCGGCAAAGTCCAATGAATCCCGCCTCGAAGCAATCCAAATGGCCTGGTACGAGGAGTTTCAAGACGCCAAGAGCTGAGCGAGAAGCGAGCCGCCCTTCATTTTTAGTCCCATTCCCTGCGAGCTTCGCTCCAGCCAAACGCATCTTTGAAATGAAATATCTCCTTCTCCCGACCCGGGACGAGATACACGCTTAGTATGTCGAAGCGAACGTGGGGAACGGTCTTCCCAGGTAGTCTTCGGATGTATTGGTGAGTGAGCCGTCGCAGCACGGCCCTCTTGCTTGAATCGACACTTAACTCCGCTGGAACAATGTCGTGAGCCGTGCGCGTCTTGACCTCGACAATGCAGAGCGTTTGACCCTGCCATGCAACCAGGTCAAGATCGCCGCGCACTCGATTTGACGACCATCGACGCGCCACCACCGTATACCCATTCCGAAGAAGATAGAAGAATCCGACCTTCTCACCTTCCAGCCCGGTAGCAAGATGGGGTGGTTCAGTTGGCCACCGGCCCCTTCGACGGGCCATCCACTCCAACGCCTCTGCACTTCGCTCCAGTGCGGTGATCTTCGTCTGTCTCCACCAACCCATGGCAGACAATTCTTCGCTTAACGGACCACCTGCTGCAAGCTTACGAAAGGGCACAGTATTCGGAGCTGGGCCGCACACCGCACTTCGGGGATTGCGAGGGTGCGCGTCACTTGGCCCAGGCCAGGCCCAAAATGAACGAGTTTCCCCTTCTTGAACAGGCTTAGCACAATCCGAAGAGAACGCAATTCAACCCAGAGCGATCGAGAGGACATTGAGCGACACTCACCTACAGGAGCGCAGGAGAAGAGGCATGTCTTACGGAATAGCACGGCGTCCGATTGCCGAACGAGTCTCAAAATTCAAACCTACTCCTGACCCAGTTGACGGTTTTTCACCGATGGCCGAGGGTCCAGGTTTTGATCAGAACTTTCGATGGGCCCTGGATGCGCTGCCTTTGAACGTGATGTATTGCGATCGGCAGCTTATCCTGCGATACCTGAACAAGGCTTCACGCAAGACGCTCGCAAGTCTTCAGCAGTACTTACCAGTCCCCGTCGACGAGATCGTTGGAAAGTCGATTCACATCTTCCACCGCAATCAGTCGCGCATCGATCAAATTCTTGGCTCGAACCCGGGCCAGGGTATCCACGAGCTCCCATACAAGGCGGTCATTGAGGTTGGTCCGGTGAAGCTGGACCTCAACGTCGCGCCGATCCACGACTCTCACGGAAACTATGTCGGCGCGGTGGTGGCCTGGGGAGAGAGCACCCAGGAGGCGATCAATAAGCTGCTCAAAGCGCAAGAGTCGCAGCGAGACGACATTGAGCATCTCAACGGCAATTTGCAAATGGTTGCGACCGCGACACATCAGATCGAATCCAGCATTGCGGAGATTGCCAGGAATGCAGTCGAGGTGGCCAAGGCCGCTGACGACTCGCGGGCCGCAAGCTCCGCCAGCAAGACGTCAATCGAGAGCCTGAGGATGCACAGCTCAGGAGTTGCGAAGGTGGCTGAGCTGATTGCGTCCATCGCCACCCAGACTAGTGTTCTTGCGCTGAATGCCAACATTGAGGCGGCCAGGGCCGGCATCCATGGGCGGGGCTTCAGCGTTGTTGCTGGAGAGGTGCGCAAGTTGGCGGAGCAAACGGCCGCAGCAACGGCCGAGATTCAGGCGAAGGTCGCTGTGATTGGCAGTGACATTGGATCCGCGGTGACATCCATCAACACAATCGCGAAGCACACAGAAGAGCTGTCGAACCTGTCTCAACAAATGGCTGCTGCCGCGGAGGAGCAGCATCTTGCGGCGCAAGAGATGGCACACAATCTGGAGCGGGCAGCTCACCGCACATCTGAGATTGCCAATGTGCGCATCGATACGTGAGTTCTCTTGCAATCCTGACCGGTTTGAACAAAGCGCCTGCGGCTGCAAAGGACAGCCGCGGGCACTCGTGAGTTCTTGATCTTGAAGCACACCTCGTCATTGATTCAGATTTCAGGTATAACGTTTCAGGCTGTGACCGCCTCCAGCGATGCTTGCGCGTGTTCCTGTTCCGCCTGAGTCAGCGCGTCCTCAAGAATGTCGAGTGCAATCATCGCCTCGTGCTCGTTCACAATCAGAGGAGGGCAAAGTCGAATGGAAGTCTCTCCGCAGCCCAGAAGCATGAGGCCCCGTTCGAAGGCCAAGACCTCAACACGGTTGCGCAAGGCGGCAGCCGGTTCGCGCGTGGCCTTGTCTTTCACGATCTCGATGCCGATCATCAGCCCGCGCCCGCGTACGTCTCCAACCAGCGGGTGACTCGTCGTCCACCCGGCCAGCCGCTCCAGGATCATGCCCCCCACGCGTGCGGCGTTGGCCAGCCCCTCGCGCTCGATAATGTCCATCGTTGCCAGCGCCGCGGCAATCGAGACAGGGTTGCCGCCAAAGGTTGAAGCGTGCGAGCCGGGGACCCAGTCCATAATCTCCGCGCGCGTCATGCAGATGCCAAGCGGCATGCCAGAGGCAATCCCTTTCGCGATGCACACCATGTCGGGTTCAACGCCGGAGTGCTCAACTGCCCACCACTTGCCCGTTCGACCCGCGCCGCATTGGACCTCGTCAACCACCAGCAGGATGCCGTGACGGTTGCAGATGGCGCGCAACTCGCGCATAAAATTGTCCGGGGCCACAACATAACCGCCTTCGCCCTGGATCGGCTCGATGAAGATGGCAGCCACCTCCTCCGGGGCAAGGATGGTCTTGAAGAGCTTCTCCTCGATGTAGCGCGCGCATCCAAGGCTGAACGCCTCTTCCTCCTGCTGCCCTCCGGAACATCCGCGATAGGTGTAGGGAAACCTCACGTGCGTCACACCGGGAACCAGCGGCGAGAACCGGCGCCTCTGCTGCGGCTTCGATCCGGTCAGGGAAAGCGCTCCCATCGTGCGCCCATGGAAGCCGCCGAAAAATGAGATGATCTGCTGCCGGCCGGTGTGGTAGCGCGCCAACTTCAAAGCGCATTCAATTGCTTCGGCGCCGGAGTTGCCATAGAAAAACTTGTGGGGGCCCGGCATGGGCGCCACGGCCGAGAGCCTTTCGGCCAGGTCCGTCAGGTGTTCGCAGTAGAAGTCTGTGCCCGAGATGTGAATCAGCTCTGCTGCCTGACGCTGGATGGCCGCAACGACTTCCGGATGGCAGTGGCCGGTTGAAACCACGGCAATGCCTGTGGCAAAGTCGAGAAACTCGTTCCCATCCACATCTTCAATGCGAACGCCTCGCCCGCGACGAGCAACGAGAGGGTATGAGCGCGTGTAGCTGGGCGAAATCAGCCGCTGATCCGCGGCGACTGCCGCTTTGGCCCTGGGGCCGGGGAGAGGACCGCTGAGCTTGGGACCGAACTGTGCGTAGAGCTCTTGTTTGGTCATTCTGGTTCTCCTCCACCCGTTCGGGTGGGTACAGGTTCAAGTGAGCTGGACAGGCCGGCGTCTGCCAGGCCGATACACAGCGCCCCTGCTTCAATCTTGAAGTGATTTCGATTCAGCGGACCCAATGATCCCGGGAAAGCGAGCGCCGAGCGAACCCTAATCGCTGGCAAAGAGGCTGGGGCGGGTGCGCATGGGCAGCACGCGAAGATGCTTTCGCGGGCAGATGCTGCGCGCGCGGGAGCGGGACCACCGCCGTGGGCCCGACAGGGCAAGCATCTGTTTTGAAGCAGACTTTCGCATGGGAAACTCGCTGAGGCGAGGATAGCACGCATTGCGATCGGGCTTCTATTTCAGGGTTCAGTTGTGAGTTCATAGTTCCCAGTTCTGGGAGAGCAGTTCACAGTCGGTAGTTTTCAGATCGCGGTGGTCATCGGACAGGGAACAGGGGACAGAAGAGCAGTGAGGCATTGAAGAAGTGAAAATTGAAAACGTGCCAATTTTGGCTCAGGATGGCCAGAATTCGATGAAAAACGGCTGTTTTCGGGCCGTTTTTGGCCATTTTGGGGACCCTTTTTCGCGACTTGGCGGGATGTAACTCATTTGTTTTCATAGGTTTCTTTGCCAGGCGCCCGGTTTTCCACAGAAGGGGGAGGGGCTAGGGATTATGTGTCTACGCAGCTGAAAACAGTGGAGTTAGAGGCAGATTCGTTAGTGGCATTAGCATTTGGGTTTTCGGCAGTGAGGGCTGGTTTTGGGAGGTCTGGGGAGCGAGGGACCGAGGGACCAGGGGACCAGGGACCAGGGGACCAGGTACCAAGGGACGAAGGGACCAGGGGATCAAGGGCGACGGTGGTGAGGGCTGTTTGGCGTTCATGTGTAGATTGTGCGCCGGGGGGACGTAATTATGCGCAAAACGGAAGGAAGATTCTTAGAGATTAGAGGTTAGGGATTAGAGATCAGTGGTCAGTGGTCAGTGGTCAGTTGTCAGTTGTCAGTGGTCAGTTGTCGGTGGCTTTAATCTTGAGTGGGGGATAAACAACAGGAATCAATGGACTTAGGGACCGGGAGACAACGGAATTGGGTAAGGAACCGGGGAAATGGAGGGAGGCGACGGCGAGCCGGAAGTGGTTTGGGGTCAAGCGTTTACGGGAGTTTTCGGGGCGGAAGCGCGCGAGCGAAAAGTGAAAAAGCGCGAATAGGGCGCGAAATCAGGGTGGTTTTTGTCGAATTTCGAGTTTTTGTATAACACGTCTTGTTATATTCGGTGATCTGGGACACATGGGGCGAGAGGGCGGGGTATAGGGACTGGGGTCTGGGGTCTGGGGTATCGGGTGTCGGGTCTGGGGTCTGGTGGCTGGGGGCTAGCTGTTAGCTTCTATCTTTCTCGGGGTCAGAACGGCGCTGTCGGCTGGATTGTGGGCGGATCGGAAAAACAGCTTCTAGCTGCTAGCTTCTAGCTCTTAGTTTTCCCGGCTGCGGTTCGGGCGGTGGCGGTGTTCTGGACTATCGAAGACAAGGTGGGTTTGCGGTTTGGCGCGATGTCGCCAAGGGGTGGCCATCTTCTCTGCACGCGGTTTGGCGCCGCATCTGGAGTTCAAAAAGCAAGAAGACAGATCCATTCCTCGAGCTGAATCACCTCTTTTGCCTGATTTAAGCTTGGTGTACTCCATCCTCTGTCGCGCAATAAAGGCTGAGGAGCATGAGCCGGCGCGACATCCGTATTTCTGTCTATCGCGCCGTCCGAGTCGATGGCGAGCTGGGGTAGAAGGGTCGGGGACATGTGTTCGCAACTGATTCCCAGAAGTAGATTGACGAGGCGTCCGAGCAGACTATCTGCCCTCCTGCTTATTCTGGCCCTCTTGATGTTGCATCTTTCAGGCTTCCCAATGAAAGCGCAAGCAATTCAAGTTCCGGATTTGGGGCCGGACACTGGTCTATATGTGGAAGCGTGGAAGGCCTATCGCGATGGGAACTATGAGCGAGCACTTCAACTCGCGGAGTATGGCCTTGAGGCTGACAAGCGGTCGGGGGCGGCTAGAGGCGTTGCGGAGGCTCTGAATCTGATTGGAACGGTTCAGTATAAGAAGGGCGATTATGTGGCGGCGCTGCTGACCTACCAGGAAGCGGAAAAGGCAGCGCAGGAAAGCGATTATGAGCTTGGTCTTGCGCGCGACTGGAGCAGCCTTGGATCGACTTACTATCGGACCGGAAGATTCGCTTTAGCGAAACAGTATTATGAGAAATCCCTTGAGCTCCGCAAGAAGCTGAACGCGGGCGCCGCCGAGGTGGCTCGCACCCTGAACGACATTGCGAATGTTGATCAACAGTTGGGGAATTTTCAGCAGACCTTGTTGTTTCGGCGACAATCATTGCGCCTTTTCGAGCGTGACGCGGACCAGGAAGGCGTAGCCGATGTGCTGAACGACATTGCCTGGACCTATGACGAGATGGGTAACGAAGTCCAGGCGCTGGTCTGCATCCGACAGTCGCTGAATATCAGCCAGAAGCTAAACCTGCGCGTGGCCATCATCGATAACCTGGAAAGCTTGGGAATCGTAGAGGGAAAACTGGGCAGGTACGACCATGCGTTGAGGGCCCTGAACGAGGCCTATGCCGGGTATAAATCTTTTTCCCAGGAGGACGAAGTGTCTCAGGTTCTCAACGACATGGGCCAAATCTACTTGCGGAAGGGGCAAAACCTAGAAGCGTTGTCGCTCTTTGAGAAAGCGACGAAGGCGGAGTCGCTTGTAGGAAACGTGCCAATTCAAATCACTACCCTGGTAGGCATCATGCGTTGCTGGCGAAGCCTGAATGAGCCGCTCACGGCAGTATTCTTCGGCAAGAGAGCGGTGAACCTTCTGCAAGGAGAGCGGATTGACATTGGTGAACTGGACACGGCGTCGCAGAAGAGCTTCCTGGCTTCCAAGGAGAGCGTTTATCGAGAGATGGCGGGGCTCCTGATCGATCGGGGGCGACTGCCCGAGGCGCAGCAGGTTCTCGGCCTTCTGAAGCGGCAAGAGTACTCCGACTACGTGCGAGGGGAGGCGGCAAACACGTTCAGCACGGTGACGTTGACCCCGGCGGAAACGCAAGCGGAGGCAGACTACCAGAGGTCCACCGCACTACTTGTTTCGCGGGGCGAGCAATGGGCAGAGTTGAAGGCGGATACTTCCCGCACGCCCGAGCAGGAACAGCAATTCAAGGATCTCTCGAATCAGCTCGATGCGGCAGGCAAGGGGCTCGACGACTTTTACGCTCGTCTCTACGTGCTGTTTGGAAAGGACAGTGCAGCGAACAAGCAAATGGCCGACGTGAAGGGCGATGTGAGTGCTCTGGAAGATCAGATTGCAGAGACGCCCCACACAGTGGCGCTCTACACAATGGTCACAGCGGATCACTACCGGGTGATTGTGATTACCGCGGCAGCGACGGTAGCGCGGGAGTATGCCATCACCGGCAACGAGCTGAACAAGAAGGTCGCCGACTTCGAGCAGGTTTTGCGCAACCCCGGACGGGACCCGAAGCCGCTGGCGCATGAACTGTACACGATCCTGATTGGGCCAGTGAAGGCGGATCTGGATCAGGCGAAGGCGGAGACGCTGGTTTGGTCGCTCGACGGAGTGTTACGTTACGTTCCCATCGGCGCGCTCTACGACGGCAATCAATACCTGGTGGAGAATTACAACACGGTGACCATTACGCCGGCGAGCATCACGCACCTAGACGAGAAGCCGGATGTGAGCAAACTGGGTGCGACGGCGATGGGGATTTCGCAAAAGTACGAAGCGGGATTACCGGCCCTACCGGCAGTGACAGTCGAACTCGACGATGTGGTGAAGGACGCAAACGTGCAGGGTGCGAACGGTGCGTTACCGGGCACGATTCTGCTTGATGGGCAGTTCACCGAATCAGCGATGGAGAAGCAACTCGACGGTCGACCGGGTGTAGTGCATATTGCAAGCCACTTTGTCTTCAAGCCGGGCGACGACAGCCAATCGTATCTTTTGCTGGCGGGAAAGGACGAAGGCGGCTCCGGGTTTCATTTGACGGTGGCCGATTTTCGCGACAACAAGAACCTGGTGCTGCGCCACACCGACCTGCTGACGCTTTCAGCGTGCGATACCGGAATGAGCGGCAATGCAAGCAACGGTCGCGAGGTGGATGGACTGGGCACGACCGCGCAACTGAAGGGCGCGAGGGCTGTGCTCTCGTCGCTGTGGGAAGTGAACGACGCGAGCAC
>Ga0181520_10011267_pt1 | contig 11778 bp, 5 predicted proteins | sample PEATcosm2014_Bin_29_FD_132451 | JGI IMG/M metagenome (GOLD analysis project Ga0181520, IMG submission 132451) | Peatland microbial communities from MTU Mesocosm Facility, Houghton, MI, USA - PEATcosm2014_Bin02_30_metaG | ecosystem: Environmental > Terrestrial > Soil > Wetlands > Peat | place...
TGAGCAACCTGCTGACCAGCGACGCGACTTGGGACGGCTACGGGTCGCAGGCATACGCGTCGAGCGATTCCACGACGGCCAATTCCGTTTCACTGGCCATCAGCGGCAGCGGGAACATCACGCTCATCGTCTATCCGGGCAGCGCCGCCAACACTGCCGATTCGTTCAATTACACCATCACCGACAGCAACGGCACGCGGACAGGCACGGTCAACATCGTCATCAACACCAGCCTGACGGGCCAGGCGGGCAGCATCTCGGTGAACGGCAGCGGGGCCACGATGACGTTCTATGGTGTGCCGGGCGATCACTACACGGTGCAGCGGGCCGGCGCTGTAAATGGGCCGTGGACGGACATCACGGTCACCTCCGGCAACGCCAGCGTTGACAACAGCCTCGATTACAGCGTCATCACCGCGCCGTCAGGCGGGGCGTTCACCGTCACTGATGCTCCACCGCCAGTGGGTTCGGCCTATTACCAACTGCGCGTGGTGCCGTGACGCCGCAAGGACGAATTACGACAACAACCGATAAAAAACATGAAAACGAATTTGACCACAATTCTGGGCGGGATGGCGTGCGTGCTGGGCTTGGGCCTGGGCGCGGCGTCGGCGAGCATCGTTACGCTAGATTCAACCACGCAAAATGGAAACAGCCCCATCAACCTGACAGTGCCGGATGGGAATGCGGCGGGGATCACCAGCACGATCCATGTCGGCAGCCTGGGAAACATTTTGAATTCCGTGAGCCTGACGCTGAACATATCCGGCGGGAACGACGGGGATTTGTATGCGTATTTGAGTTACGGCGGGACCTCAGTGGTGCTGCTGGATCGTCCAGGGCTGGGCGTCGGGGGCACTCCGGGCGTTGGCTACACAACGGCTGGATACAACAACGTGACGTTGAGCGATGGCGGCTACGCCAACATCAACTTGACGGCGATACCGACGACAGGCGGCACATACAACCCGTCAGCCGGTTCGGTGGCGTTCACGAGTTACAATGGGGTGAATCCAAACGGGAACTGGGTATTGTTTATTTCGGATTTGAACGGTGGGGACAACGGCAATGTGAGCGTGCTGAACAGTTGGTCGCTGACCTTTAACGCGGTGCCCGAACCGGTGAACGTGGCGATGGGCGTGTTCGCAGCACTGATGCTGGCCGGGACGGGGTTCCGCAGATTCCGCAGATTGCACCGGACTTGAGTTGCCACATTATTCCCGCCGCAGATGGTGTTCATTCTTCAGCGTGTTCCGTTTGGTTGGGTAACTGATTCCTCACGCCAAGACGCCAGGTCGCCAAGTCAAATTTATCTTTGTGTGCATGGCGTCTTTGCGGGAGGACGATTTCAATGTTTGGCCTCGTATCCTGGCCGACGCCGGGAAACGGCTCACACCTGCCACAATTATTCCGCCACGCTTTTGAAACTTTTTGCGGCTTGCTGCGGTTCAATGGCTTCGCTATGCTCCGCAGCGCAGTATTTGAGCGGGCGCAGTTTCATCAAATCGGTGATGCCACGGTATGTCCACGGAGTCTGAAAATCCAAAATCGGAGCGGTCCCGCGGCGGCAAACGGGACGACGCGCCGTATCGGCGCGGGCGCTTGCGGTTCGCCGGGTTTTTCAGCCGCATGGCATCAGGGCTGTATGATTTGTGTTTTCCATATTCCGAAAGGTCGCACGGCTATTATGGTTATTCCGGGCCATCGCGTCAGAACCGGGTGAAGTGGCTGTGGCGACGTTTGCGGCGTCTGGTGAGGAATTCGTTTCTGGGTTCGGCGGTTGGCGCGCTGAAAAATCGGTGGTATGAGTGGTGGCATCCTGTTTCCAGCGGTGAACACTCGTATTATTCTTCCTACCACGGCGGAATCCGCCAGCATCGGTTGGTTCGAGACTGGCGCCGGCTGAAACGGTTTGTGCGCCGTTCGTTTATCAGGCGCGCATACGAAGTCCTGGCGAACCGGTTATATGATTGGTGGCATCCTGCTTCCCAGGAAACAAATGCGTCTCCGTCCTATGGTTACGGTTATGGTTATGGTTCCCACCGCCGGAACCGGCTGCAACTGGCTTGGAACCGCGCGCAGCGGCATATCCATTCGTCTTGGCTTGGCCGCAAATGCCGGGCGTTGACCGACCGTCTTTATGAATGGTATTTCCCGGTAGTGAAAGACTCGGGCGGATACGGATACGGTTATGGTTACGGCAACCGTCGTCAGAGCCGGCTGGAGCTGGCATGGCGCGGCGTAAAACGCCGGGTGCGCCAGTCCTGGCTTGGCCGCAAATGCCGGACTTTGGCCAGCCGCCTTTATGAGTGGTATTTCCCCGTGGTGAAAAGCTCGGGATACGGTTACGGATATGGATACAGTTCCGGTTACGGATACGGTTATGGATCGTATCATCGCATTAGCCGGCCCGTGTGGCTGATGCGCCGCGCGATTCGCTGGTTCCGGCAGACATGGCTCGGACGCAAAACCGGCTGGGTGCTGGAAGAAGCGGAGGAACTATTTTATCAGGTCCGAAAACAGGCCGCCGAGGATTTTGCCTGGGACAACATCCAGAGCCGGCTCAAGCTCTGGCAGACCTGGGCGATGCTGGTGTGTCTGATTGCGGCGGTTGGGTTCGGATACAAATACGGCCTGCCGCGTTATCACAAACACGTTGAACGAAATTATGCCATGCAGGCGGAACGGTATGCCGCCAGGGGCGATTTTTCGCGGGCGATTCTCCGCGCACGGCAGTTGCTCAACATGAACCCCGATGACACCACAGCCATCCGGGTGATCGCCGACGTGGCGGATTATTTCGGTTCGCCCTACGCCCTGCAATGGCGGCAGCGGCTGGTGTTTTTGAATCCGGATGCCACCAACCGCCTGGCGCTGGCCCGCACGGCGCTGCGGTCGGAGGCATTTCCATTTTCCACCGCGACCAAGGCGTTGAACGACATCGCGCCGACGAACCGGCAAAGCTCCGCCTATCAGCTTGCGGCGGGCGCGCTGGCGATAAAACTGAACGATTTGCAGGCGGCGGAACAGCACTACGAGGAGGCGCTCAAGCTGAATCCAAATGACCCGGTGAATCGAATGTCCCTGGCGGTGGTCCGCCTCCAGTCGGGAGATCCCAAGCTCATCACCGATTCGCGAACCACTCTTGAGTTGCTCCGCACCGACCGGCAGCTCGGTCTGCTGGCGACGCGCTCCTTGGTGGGCGAGAGCGTCGCCCGCCGCGAATACGCGCGCGCCGAGGCGTTCTCGCGGCAAATTCTCACCAACCAGCAGGCCACATTCAGCGACCGCATTGTTCATCTGGCCATCCTGAACATTGAAAAAAGTCCCCGCTTCACGGCGTTTCTTGGCGAAACGAAAAAGTCCGCGGAGGAAAATCCTTTTTACGTTGGCGCACTGTTGTCGTGGATGAACCGCTCTGGTTATGCCCAGTCAGCCCTGGACTGGGTCAACGGGCTTCCCCCGCGGCTCACGAAATCAGGGCTGGTTCCGGTCGCCGTCGCCGATTCTTATGTGTCCCTCGGGCAGTGGAAAGGGCTGACGGCTTACCTGCAAAAGGAACACTGGATGGAAATGGACGCCGTTCGCATGGGCATGATGTCCTTTGCCTCATGGAAGGAGAACGGTGGCAAACAATACTCATCAGCCATCTGGCAGCAAGCCGTTCTGCTGGCGGAAGGATCGCCCACCATGCTGAACACACTGGCGGAAATGGCCGCCGGATGGGGCTGGAAGGATGAAACGGAAGATGTCCTTTGGTCCGCAAACAGAAAATATCCGGTCCAAAGCTGGCCGCTGACAACCCTCGAACGCTTATACACGGGACAGCGCGACACCGCCGGATTGAGGCGGGTGTTCCGGGCCATGGTTGAAAGGGATCCCAAGGATGCGCAGGCGCGGAACAATTTTGCGATGGTGTCCCTGCTGTTGGGCACGGACACGGATCAGGCCCGCAAGACTGCGGCGGAACTGCATGCGGCGGAGCCGGACAACCCGGTGTTTGTTTCCACTTACGCTTTTTCGCTTTACCAGCAGGGCCATCCGCAGGAGGCGGCGCAGGCGCTTCGCGCGCTCGGCCTCAACCGGCTGGACGATCCATCGCTCGCGGCTTATTACGGCGTTTTTCTTTCGGCAGCGGGAGACGCACAAACCGCGCGGACTTACCTCAACAAATCGGCAAAGGCGTTTCTTCTGCCGCAGGAACAGGCGCTCGTGGATCAAGCGAAGAAAAGAATGTAAATCCGGTGGCGTGGGACAGGAGGGAGAATCGTTGGCCATGCCTTGAAAATTTGAGCGGCGGAAATTGCCGGATGGTCGTCTGCAAACCAAAATCCGCCTGCGTGATTCGCCGGCAGGGCGATTTACCTGGAAATCATCGCCGGCAAATACTGCTTGAAGGCCGTTTGCGCCGCCTCGTCCGATTCTTTCCCCCAAACTCCCAGCTTGATCACCCGCTTCTCGTTCCAGCCGCGATCCCGGATTTTCAGCGCATGGAGAACCGAGCGGACCGCCATGATCGTGCCCGGTGACGTTTGCTGCATCCACTCGTGCGGTTCCCAGTAAATGGAAAAAACATCCAGATTGCGTCCCAGATCCAGAAAACGTTCCGTGTCAACCTGAAGGTTGACGCCGTTCATCGTCACGGTTTGCATTCCCAGGTTGGTCTGCAGGATCATGCCCGCATTTCGCAAACACACATCCGGCGCATGGCCGCGAGCCTCGCCACAGGTCACGGCGGCCCGATACCGGGTCTCCGCGGGCAGCCAGCGGAAATAGAAAAGCTGCCAGGCGCATCCAGCGTTGTCGCGCCATTCGGCCTGGCGGCCCTCGTCGTAATTTAACATCGCCCGGACAGTATCGCTGATCGGCAATTCGCGAAATTCGGCGGCCTGGGATGGCAATTTGAACGACCAGGTTGCCAGCGTCGCGGCTTGTTTCTCCGCCGGACGAAACCAGAAGTAAATTCCCGTTTCGACCAGGACAATCCAGATCACCAGACCGGCCAATGCCGTCTTGATTAAACGCGGATTTGCCAACGTAGTTGCGCCGGCTGGTTCGGGGACAATTTGATCTTCAACCGGGCTGGAAATATCTTCCGGCAAAGGCGATGTTTTTTTCCCCTCCGCGCCGGGAGCCGGGGCGAGGTTGTGCAATTCCGCGATGTAATCAAGCTGTGATCCCCCGCGCGAACGATCCGCGCTTTTCCCGCTCCGCCTGTGCCGCAGCAGCCACACGAGCGCCAGCAGCCCGGCCAGCGTGACTCCCAAAATGGCGAGACCCGCCTGGTCATGGTGCAGATTGACCGCCGCTAGGCCGTGCAGGTCGGCGATGCGAACGAGGTAGGTGGTGCGGATTACATTGCATCCGAAGGCCAGCGCCACGGCGCTGAACAGCAGCATGCCCCGCCTCAATATGGTGAAACTGAACAATTCCCCAAGAAAGAGCGAAATCATGACGCTGGCCTGGAACGAACGGATGCCGCTGCACGCCTCGTCCACGCCCACAAAACCGGGGCCGGTCTCAATCAGCACGCCGTGGCGGACGGCGGGGCTGCCCAGCGCATTGGCGGACACGGCGCTGACGGCGGCATTGAGCTTCGACATTTTCTCAATCAGCGGATGCTCCAGGCGCGTGGGCCACGGCACGGCGATGAGGAAAAAAATCACCGGGAAAGCAAAATGGCGGCTCCAACTGCGCCCGCCCAGAAAGTAAAGAATGATGAATGTGATCCCGACCGCCGCGCAGGCAAAAATCCATCCGGCAAAACGCCAGTTCGGAATGATCTCCAGAAACAGCGCGCCGGGCAGCAGGGCGAGTCCGAACAATCCGAGCATGAAAAACGTGCCGCCGGCTGCCCGGACGGATTTGCGGGCCGGCCGGCGCTTCCAGCGTTCCCAAAAAAGCGCGAGACACAACAGCGGCACGAACCAGCCGAAGGCGTAGTCGTCATTGCTGTGCCACAAGGTGCCGAGGCGATAGACCGCGTAGCCCCAGAGCAGGACGAGCGCGCACACCGGCAGCGGACCCAGTTTGAGTTTTCGTCTCCGGCCTTCCGTGGCGGGAACGGACGGCTGCGGTTTTGACGGCAATGAAGTTTCAGGATTGGTCATCGTGCATCCTCATCGGTTGCGGCATGGCGCGAAATTAATGGGCAACCTTTTCTGCCCGGTGTTGTGACAGTCTGGTCTGAATTCTCCGCCACGCGCACAAGCTTGCCACAGCCCGCTCAAAGCACAAACAAAAAAGGCGGCTTGAACCAAGCCGCCCTGAAATGATTTTCAAAGAGTCTTAAGCAACTTTCAACTTTTGCGAATAGGCACGGCCAACATAAACGAGACCCAACATCGCGATGCCTGCCAAGGCGAAACCGGCGGCTTCGGGAACGGGGGTAAAATCAAAGTTTCCTGCGCCGTAGTGCGGACCGCCTGCAGTCCAATAATTGTCTAATCCGAAGGTTGTAGGAAACAATCCAGTTAATGGGCCAGTGCTGGTGAAATAACCATTCTGAGAAAAGTTTATGCCACTGGCAGCGGTCATCGAATTAATACCTGTATGCGCGGGATTTGGGGCATTGACCGAATTCCAAGCCGGGTTATAATCAACCACACCCCCTCCACCACCCTGATTGTTTGCCACCACCATGTAGGTGCCAGCAGCCAAATTCACAGGACTGCCTAACGATTGCAACGCAACTCCAGGCGAATACGAGCCATCAAAAGTAAGAACCGGCGTGACCAAACTACTAGAACCTATGCTCTGTCCGTTCATTGTGATCGAATAAATCGCCACCTCAACAGGGCTGCTAAAACTGCCATTCGGTGTGAATGCCCCTAGCGCATCAACTGAAATACCACTGCTGATTGTAAACAAATCTCCCAGAGCGTAAGGGCCATCCGGTTGAGAACCCTGTTGGCCTACCGGGATACTATATGCCAAAGTCGCACCCGCCTGCCAAGCAAACAACCCGCCGATTGCAAGACCCAGCGCCAGTTTTTTCACCGAAGTTAGTGTTTTCATATTGATTAATATTTTATTCCAGTTTATTTACCAACCCTGCCAAACTTCACTCGCCACATTTATGCCTTATGGGCAAGAAAATGTAAAGAACTTTTTTCATATTTTTTGCACCGGCAAGCCGTTGAATATAAGCATGTTATTTTAATATGGCCACACCGTCACTGAATTGTCGCTGAAAATCGGCGGCAAAACATCATTTCAACTGGCTCTTTGTGTCCAATTCCAGCAGCAATTGTTTTTCTTCCGGCAGCAAAGTGCCCCGGGTTTTGGCGATTTGGAGATAGGGCGCGGCTTCGCCGGATTTTCCCGTGGCGGTCAGCAGGAGGCCGTAATAAAGCGCCGCGGACGGGTCCTCAAGTTGCGATGGTTTCAGATTTCGAAACGCGGCGAGTCCCTCCTGATCCCGGCCCTGCAAGTGCAGCGCGTAGGCATAGGTGGCCACAACAACCGGTTCGTTGGTTTTCTGGGCATAAACTTCCGCCGCCCACTGGCGGGCCTGGGTCAGATTGGTTTTCAACAGCAGCGCCGTGGCCGCCAGATTGTTTTTCAGCATCGTGTTTTTTGGGAAATAGGGAAGCTGCTTCAAGTAGAGCTGATACAGGCCGGTGGTGTTGCCGGCGTCAAAATAGAGATTTTCCAGCCTGGCCTGCGCCCAGCGCGCGTCGGGAAATTGCCGGAGAATGCGCCAGAGCAAATCCTCCCGCTCGCGCGGCATCTGCCAGCGGTTCGCCAGATCCAGCAGCGCCGCCAGCGCGCTCAACCGCTCGCCGGTCTCGCTGACCGCCGAGCGCCAGTGGCCGTCCGCCAGCACAGGGTCGCCGAGTTCGTTCCATGCGCGGGATGAAAACGCGAGCCGCAGGAAATCCAATTCACCCCAGTCGCCGCTGGACGTGAACTTGCGCATCGCCGGCCAGTTGGTGGTGTTGATGTAGCAATCCACGAAGGCGAGCCGCACCGGGTTTTGCGTCTGGATGCTGGCGGGCAGGGTGCTCAACCAGCCGGCGGTCCCGGAAAGAAAACCGTTGGATTCCATCCACCCGGCGATCTGGGCCGCCGTGGTCGCGTTGGTCGTGGCGTCGCGTTGGAGGGCGTTTAATTGGGCCGTCAGCGCGGGACTTTGCAGGCGCTTCAATATGTCGAGGTGTTGCAGCCGGTCGTTCACGGTCGCCTGCGCGTTGGCCAGCAATTGCGTGGAATAATTCAGCGCGCCGCCGGGATCGTTGCGCATCAGCCGGTCCGCCGTCAACGAGCGCAGCGCCGTGGCGCCGAGATTCGGGTCGGTGGAAAATTGTTTCAATTCGGCGCGGGCGGCATCGGCGGCGGCGGTGTTGGTGGAGTCAAGCCGGATGACGGCGAGATTGAGCTGGAACAGCCGGTTGGTCGGCTCCAGCCGGCTCGCCGCCTCAAACTCGGCTTCCGCCTGCGCCAGGCGATGAAGATTCAAATCCAGCTCTGCGGAAATGATGTGAAAAGCCGGCAAGCCGGCGGCGGACGCCGACAAATCTTCGAGCGCCTGGCTCGCGAGCGGGTAGGGCGGGCCTTGATAGCGCAGCGCGGCGGAGGCCAGCAGAAGTTTGTTGGTGATGGTGGGTGACAATGCCGCCAATCGCCCGCACCAGTCCAGCGTGGCGGATGAATGCGCCGCGTCATTCAATTCGGCCATGATGAAACAAGCCTCGACGTCGTTGGAATTGACCAGCAGCGCCTCCCGCGTGCTCAACCACGCGTTGCGGTAATCGCCCCTGGCAAAATAAACCTGCGCCTGGGCCACGCCGTGTTTCTCCTTGTAATGCCGGTAGGCAAGGCGTCCCGGAAAAACCGCCAGCGCCAGAATCGCCACGACGCCGGCCATGATCCAGTATTTCAAGAATCTGTTCTCATCGTCCATGCCACATCATGCCCGGAAACGGGGCTGTTTTGAAAGTCAAAAGACGTGGCATGGGCAAAGAAGAAGAAATTCAACTGCGGGGAAACACAGGGCAAGCTGAATGACCAAATCCCTAAATCTGAATGACAAATAAATGACCAAATCCCAATGACAAACCACCGTGCATTTGATTTTCGGCATTGGGCATTCTATCGTCATTATGTTTTAGTCATTAGTCATTTCCAATCGAGCCGGGTGTGTAGTAGCCTCGCGCCATGAACAGGATTGCTTTTCCCGCGCTGGCAGTTTTCATTTTATGTCTTTCCATCCCCGCCGCGCGCGGCGACGAGGAAACTTGCGCCGCGTGCGACCGCAAAGTTCTCGTCACCGGCCAGTTCCAGCACGGGCGCGGCCACGAAAGCCTGGCGATTGAAGGCGCGCCGCGCCGCACCGACGAGTCGTTCCGCGAGGAGATTTACGGAACTAATTTTTCTGTCTCGGTTCCAAATCTTTCCGCCGGGAAATACACCGCCGTCATCGGCCTCGCCGAAGTGGGTTTCTTGACCGCCGGCCAGCGCGCGTTCGACATTGTTTGCGGCGACCAACTCATCGCCGGCAATCTCGATATTTTCAACGCAGCCGGCGGCGCGGGAAAGGTTTTGCTGCTCACGAACCAGATTGATTTTCCCGGCGACGCGTTGCGCGGGCCGTTGACCTTCAATTTCGTCGGGCGCACAAACGCGGCCAAGTTGAACACGTTTGAGCTGCGCGACGCAAACGGCGTTTCCATCATTTCCATGCGCGCGGCGGATTTGGTGGACGCTGCGGACGCCGCCGCGCTGAAAATCCCCGCCGTCGTCGGGCCGGAAATCTGGAAGGACACGGCGCAGCCGGTAGCTGCGCGGGTCAGCGACCTCGTGAGCCGGCTGTCGCTCTCCGAAAAAATCCAGGAAATGCGGAACGGCGCGGCGGCGATTCCCCGCCTGGGCGTTCCGGCCTATGATTATTGGAGCGAATGCCTGCATGGCGTGGCGCGCGCGGGCACGGCCACCGTTTTTCCGCAGGCCATCGGCATGGCAGCGACGTGGGACACACCGCTGGTTCACGACGAGGCCGATGTCATCGCTACCGAGGCGCGCGCCAAGCACAACGATTACATCGCGAAGCACGAAGGCGACAGCGCGCGTTATTACGGCCTCACGTTTTGGACGCCGAACATCAACATTTTCCGCGACCCGCGCTGGGGCCGCGGCCAGGAAACTTACGGCGAAGACCCGTTCCTGACCTCGCGGCTCGGCGTCGCTTTCATTCGCGGCTTGCAGGGCGACGATCCGAATTACATCAAGGCAATGGCGTGCGCGAAACATTTTGCCGTCCACAGCGGGCCGGAACCGTCGCGGCACACCTTCGATGCCACGCCGCCCGAACGCGATTTTTACGAAACGTATTTGCCGCAATTCGAGGCCGCCGTGCGCGAAGGCCATGTCGGCGCGGTGATGGGCGCTTACAATTCGGTTTATGGCGAGCCGGCCTGTGCGAACCCGCTGCTGCTCACGGATCTTTTGCGGAAGCAGTGGGGCTTCACCGGCCATGTCGTTTCCGATTGCGGCGCGATTTACGATATTTTCGGCAACCACAAATTCGTGGATTCCCCGGAGGCGGCGGCGGCGGACGCTGTGAAGGCCGGCGACGATTTGTGCTGCGGGACGGATTTCAATTCGCTGACGCGCGCGGTGAAGACCGGGTTGATTTCGGAAAAGCAAATTGACACGGCGGTTTCGCGCCTGTTTGAAGCGCGGTTTCGGCTCGGAATGTTTGATCCGCCGGGAAAAGTCCCGTTCGCGCAAATCACGGTGTCAGAAAATGACACGCCGGAACACGAGGCGCTGGCGTTGCGGGTCGCGCGCGAGTCCATTGTGCTGCTAAAAAACGACGGAGCGCTGCCGCTCAATCGCGCCAAGATCAAGCGCATCGCGGTCATCGGCGCGAATGCCGATTCCGTTCCGACGCTGCTCGGCAATTACAATGGCACGCCGGCGCGGCCCGTGACCATTTTGAACGGAATCGAAAAAATCGCGGGCGCGATTAGCGAAGTGACTTACGCACACGGCGAGAAAATTTACGGCACGTTCCAGGCGGAAGCGGGCGCGGAGATTGAAGTCATTTACTCGCAAGGCTGCCCGCTGGCGTTGCACAAGGACGGCTCGGACAAACCAAGCCCGGACATGCTCGCCGACGCCGTCGCCGCCGCGAAATCGGCGGACGTGGTGATTTACGTCGGCGGTATCAGCCCGCAACTCGAAGGCGAGGAAATGAAGGTGAATTATGACGGTTTCAACGGCGGCGACCGGACGCGCATCGAATTGCCGGCGCAGCAGACGGAATTGCTCAAGGCGCTTGCCGCCACCGGCAAGCCGGTCATGTTTGTGAATTGCAGCGGCAGCGCCATCGCGATGCCGTGGGAGGCGGAGCATTTGTCCGCGATTGTGCAGGCATGGTATCCGGGCGAGCAAGGCGGACGCGCCGTGGCCGAGGTTTTGTTCGGCGACGCGAATCCCGCCGGGCGGCTGCCGGTGACGTTCTACCGCTCGACGGCGGATTTGCCGGCGTTTGAAAATTACGCGATGAGCAACCGCACCTACCGCTACTTTGGCGGCACGCCGCAGTTCGCGTTCGGCCACGGTTTGAGCTACACGAAATTCAACTACGCCGCCGCCGCGCTGGACAAATCCAAATTCACCGCCGGCGACACCGCAAAGATTTCCTTCACGTTGAAAAATTCCGGCGCTCGTGACGGCGACGAGGTGGCGCAGGTTTATTTCCGGCATATCAATTCCGCGCAGCCGCAGCCGAAGCTGGCGCTGTGCGGATTTGCGCGGATTCACCTGGCGCAA
>Ga0181520_10011270_pt1 | contig 11777 bp, 11 predicted proteins | sample PEATcosm2014_Bin_29_FD_132451 | JGI IMG/M metagenome (GOLD analysis project Ga0181520, IMG submission 132451) | Peatland microbial communities from MTU Mesocosm Facility, Houghton, MI, USA - PEATcosm2014_Bin02_30_metaG | ecosystem: Environmental > Terrestrial > Soil > Wetlands > Peat | place...
AAATACATTCCCTTGAAAGTACCGAATTGTGGAGAAGACGGGTTCGACGTCGAGTAACAATAATAGCCGGTCTTTCCGTCAGTGAGATCGGTGCCTAATGATGCCGCCGTGAAACCGCTCGGACAAGACTGTAACGATCCGGAAACATACGGATTCCCATCTGTACCTGAATCATACATTCCACCAAAGCTTGCTACCGCAAGACCCGAAGCATTTCCTTGGATATAACAGAGATGATATCCATAACCGCTAGATATATCTACATCTGTATAACCGCTCGGACAGCTTTGGGCTCCGGTGATAGGATTATTAATAACGCCTGATTGGACAGAATACATTCCTCCGAAAGCCGGCGTATTGACAGCGGAGAAAGAGTTGCTACCACTTGAACTGACAAGTGAATATGATTGCACGAAAGGAACCGCAGTTTGATTGGATTGGTACATAGAGACAAGATGATTCGTCTCACAGTCAAGTTCGAGGGCACTTCCGCTTGAATTAGCTTCATTATGGGCGCCAACCCAATTACAGTAAACATATTGACCTGGCGTATATATAGTAGCGGCATTGGCTGGGCAACTATAAGTGGTATTGCACATTGCCTCTAGATATCCTCCGGGAGATTGGCAAAATACGCTCAAGTCATTTCCATTGTCGTTATCCTTGTATGTCCATGACGCATTACTGCAACGCGGAACCATATCTAGGGTATTAGAGGGAGTATTATTGCCATTGGATACTGCTACGACATATCCATACAAACACTCATAGTGAAAATCATAGCTCGCACCCGAGCTATCCCCATTTTCACTAAAAGAACCGCCGGGCAACGGACATTGAATTCCCGTATTCCATGTTGGGGTCACAGTGCCTGATGATCCGCTTCCAGGCGGTGCCCAGCTAGCATTGCCAGAAGCATCCGACGTCAGGACCTTACCGACACCTTGACTACCGTCAATGATCTGAATGGCGCTAGTACCGACACCGCCGGTGTTGAAGACAGACTGACCCCAAGCATAGAGACCTACAGCGGCTTGAGCTGTGGTACTGCCGTTTACCGTCAAAGGACCAAGCTTTGTCTGGGCGGAAGAACTAACATTAACAGGAGCATCACAACCAGGATAACCGGTAGGACATGTTGGAGGAGTACCGGGAGCGATGGGCCATGTAGTACTTGTCTGGGCGTATATATATTGGATACCGACCGCGACGATGAGAGCAAGGAGGATGATCTTTGCGGAAGAAAGAACTTTTTTTGTATTAATATTGTTCATGGTTGTTATGCTTTTAGCTTGTAAAATTATTTAAATTACTATTTACTGTTTTGCATTTCAAACGCCTCTATGATTGCGGCTTTGACGCTTGACTGCTTCTTTGTAAGGGTCTTTGGCTTTTGAGCCGTCACTATTCCAATAGCGGTCTCTTTAGCTTTGCTCTGGACGGGAGAAAGAACTGTTGGTCCTCCCAATGACTTTACCGGAGACACAACCGTCGATTGTTGCGTCTGCATCGCAGACAATTGCATATAGACGTACAAGCCAATGCCGACAACCACGATAATGCCAATAACAATATACGCCACGACCTTATCCTTATGCCATTGTTCAGAGGTCATGGGGAAAGTATAGCATTTTCAAAATAGGACGAAAATAGGAAAATTGGCGCAAAAACGGCAAATGTGGATAACTCGCGGCGCCTCTTATCGTCTCTTGGCGATAATCGACTTCTTATACGTATCGAGATGTTCGAGAGCGATGCCGGTACCTTTGGCTACACAGAAAAGAGCGTCGTCGGCAAGGACGGCTTTGACGCCGGTGCGGCGCAGGACAAGCTCGGGTAGGTTGCGCAACATGGACGAGCCGCCGGTCATGATGATGCCTTGATCAATAATGTCGGCGGAAAGCTCGGGCGGCGTTTCTTGGAGAACGTCTTTCATGGCTTTGATCATGTCACGCAGGTCGCGGCTGATGGCTTTAACGATTTCGTTCGTCTTGATCTCGGTCGAGCGCGGCAGGCCGGTGATGAAGTCGCGGCCTTTGACAAGCATGGCCAGTTCTTCTTCGAGAGGAATGGCGGAGCCGATGGCAATCTTGATGTCTTCGGCGGTTTTGTCGCCGATGGCGAGGTTGAAGGTTTTTTTAATATAGTCGGCGATGGAAGCGTCTATTTTGTTTCCCGCACATTTCACCGACATGGACGCCACGATGCCGCCGAGCGAAATGACCGCCACATCAGTAGTGCCACCACCAATGTCCACGACCATGTGACCGCGAGCTTCATGAATGGGAATGCCGGAGCCGATGGCGGCGAGAATGGGTTCCTTGACGACGCAGGCGTTTTTTGCGCCGGCTTTGATGGTCGCTTCAATGACGGCGCGACGCTCGGTCGAAGTGATACCCGCAGGCACTGAAACCATGACCTCCGGTTTAAAAATATTCCACTTGCCGAGAGCTTTGTTGATAAAATAGCGGAGCATTGCTTCGGTCACGCGGTAGTCGGCGATGACGCCATCTTTCATCGGACGATAGGCGATGATGTTGTCGGGTGTGCGACCAATCATGTCTTTGGCTTCAGAGCCGACGGCGAGGACTTTGTGATCTTGTTCGGAGACAGCTACGACCGAAGGCTCGTTGAGTACGATGCCCTTACCCGGCAAAAAAACAAGCGTATTCGCCGTGCCGAGGTCAATGCCGAGTTTGGGGGAGAAGAAGGACATTTTGTGCGAGATGTTAGCCGTGGATGTATACAAGCGCATTATACGCAGTTTGGCGGTTTTTACAAATTTTTTCACGTTTTACACAGAAAAAATATGATCTGGTGAAATATGATAAGACCTATCAGGTTCCGGCACTTTTTCTACATGAGAATGAAAGCACTTTTTTATCGAAAATATGGCTTACTTTCGTCAAGGGAAAGCTGTCTATTCTCATGTAGAAAAAGTGATAAAAAAGGAGAAACTACGACGACATGGATTAGATTAATGGATAAGATTAAGAGATTAAAATGGGAACTTGAAAAATATAGCGTATATGCTATAGTAGTATCATGTCAAAAAAAATCTCATCCACTCGCACATCCACCTCCCTCACCCATATTGGCTCGCTTATCGCCAAGCTTCGTGAAGACCGCGGGCTTACCCAAGCCGAACTCGGCAGGAAAATCGCCTCGACTCAGAGTGTCATTGCCCGCATTGAAAAAGGCCAGCAGAACCTTTCGACGAAAACTCTCGCTCGTTTGAGCAGAGCTTTGAACCGCGAAATCATCAGCTTATCGAAAAGCGGCGGCGTGAACTTCCGGATCGAAGGCGGCCGTAAGCTCAAAGGAGAAATCACCGTGCGCACGTCGAAGAATGGTGCCTTGGGCGTGATGTGTGCTTCCCTTTTAAACAAAGGTACGACGACCATTAAGAACGCGCCGCGGATCGAAGAGATTTTCCGCATGATCGAGACGCTCCGATCTATCGGCGTTCTGGTGGATTGGAAAAAAAGTGACCTCGTCATCACGCCGCCGGCGAAATTCGACCTTTCCCGCGGCGACTATTATTCCGCTCCGCGTACTCGCGGTGACATCATGCTCATCGGCCCACTTATCCATTCTTTTAAAAATTTCAAAGTCAACCAGCCTGACGGCTGTCGCCTCGGAAGCCGCACCGTCAAGCCGTATTTTTATGCGCTCGAAAAGCTCGGAGTAAAAATAGAGACAAGCTCGAAACATTATCACATCAGCCACAGTGGACTAGGAAAAAATAACCGCAGTGGAAGTGGCCTGAAAAAAAATCAGACCATCGTCATGTACGAAGCTGGCGACACCGTCACCGAGACGGTTCTCATGGCCGCCGCTTTGATCCCCGGCACGACGACCATCAAATTCGCTTCAGCCAATTATCAGGTGCAGGATGTCTGCTTTTTCCTCGAACAAGCCGGGGTGAAAATCGAAGGCATCGGCACATCCACGATGATTGTGCATGGCGTTGAGAAAATAGAAGCCAACACACATATAAAAACTGGTACGAAAAGCAATGTTGGCCGCAATTGCGACATTGAATACGCCCTCGGCGAAGACCCAATCGAAGCTATGTCACTTATCACTGCGGCTATCGTCACGACGTCGTCCATCACCATCAAGCGTTGTCCGATTGATTTCTTGGAGTTGGAACTTTTGAAGTTGGAAAAAATGGGTTTCAAATATAAAATCCTGAAACGCTACAAAGGTGAAAACGGTCGCGTCAATCTTGTTGACATCCAAACATTCCCTTCGCGACTTGTTGCCCTCGAAGAAAAAATCCATTCCCAACCCTATCCGGGCATCAATATGGACAACTTGCCTTTTTTCGCTTTGATTGGTGCTTTCGCACGAGGCGAAACATTCATCCATGATTGGACATACGAGGAACGAGCTATTTATTATAAGGAACTCGACCGTCTCGGCATAGAGTCTATCCTCGCCGATCCGCATCGCTTTTATGTCAAGGGTCCCGCCACACTTAAGCCCTCCGAAATCATCTGCCCCCCAGCTCTGCGTCCGTCGGTCATCATCATGCTCGGTATGCTCGCCGCTCCTGGTGTTTCCGTCCTGCGTAATGTCTACAATATCAACCGCGGCTACGAGGATTTGGCACTGCGGCTCAATGCCATCGGGGCACAGATAGAGACGTTTCGGGATTTATAAAATAGAAAGTGGACATACTATCAGAAATATATATCCTATAAACTTATCGTCAATGTGGTGTCGAGAGCCTTAGCCACACGTTGCAAAAAAGAAAACGTCGGATTATAACTGCCCGATTCCAGACGAGAAATAGCGGACTGGCGGGTATGCATCTTTTTTGCCAGATCTTTTTGGGTCATACCTTTTGCAAGACGCTTCCGGATAATGGCGCGTTTGAGCTCATATTGCGGAGTTAGAGCGTCAAAACCCTTTTTAATGAAAATATAGATGATCCTAATGCGTTTGATGCGTAGTTCGAACAATCCTTTTCCGAGCGGTTTACTCGAAGGCATTCCAAGATTATTTTCATGCTCACATCATACACATCGTCAATCAAGAAACCGTAAAGAAAAGTTAAAATTTCGATAAAATTTTTGAAATCAAAAAGACGCTAAACACATGGTAAAATCCAAAAAAGTGCTATACTTTTGAATCATGAATATCATCGAAGTCATCCCCGTAGCCAAAGGCCTAAAAACCGAAACTCTGTCCTATTTTGGGCCGGAAACGCTTGTTTTGGGCTCAGTGGTGTCGGTGCCTCTGCGCAAGAAAACCGTCCAAGGCATCGTAACCACTGTCCGACTGGCCCGCGAGATAAAAAGTGACATCAAGCAGGCTGATTTCTCTTTGAAAAAGATTTCCGTACTGAAAGATAAAGGCAAAAATAATCGTCAATTCTTTCTGAAAGAATTCATAGAAACGGCCCAGTCGGCGGCGATCTATTATGTCGCTTCGACGGGCAGTGTTCTTGATGCTCTGGTGCCCGATGTCATTTTAAAAAAATCCGCCAGTCTTGCCACGCCACGCACAGCTATGATTGCGGAAAAAATGGAGAAAATATCCAACTCCGAAAATGATTCATCAAAAAATAAAGAAAGTAAAGTGATTGTTCCACCCAAGAACCTCCATGAAGTCCGCGTCATCCAGGGTGACGACGAAGAACGATACGGTTCCTATCGCAGTCTGATCCGTCAGGAATTTGCCCAGAAAAAATCAGTGCTTATCCTTTTGCCAACCGTCGAAGATGCATTGCGGGCATTCGGCCTTCTCGAGAAAGGCATCGAAGATTACGCATATCTTCTGCACAATTCCCTGCCGGTGAAAAAGCTCATCGAAACATGGAATGCAACCGTGACACACGAACATCCCGTCGTCATCATAGCTACCGGATCATTCTTGTGCATTCCTCGATTTGATATCGGCACGGTAGTCGTGGAAAAGGAATCTTCCCGCGGCTGGAAAAGCCAACGACGGCCGTATCTCGATATCCGAACCGTCGCTGAACTGTTCACTCGCAAATATGGCATACCGCTCATCATAGGCGACACCCTCCTGCGCACCGAAACTCTCTGGCGCGAAGCGGAAGGAGAAATCCTGCAGTCGGCTCCCTTCAAATTCCGCTCTCTTGGAACGGCACGAGAAACGCTCGTAGATATGCGCCAGTATAAGACCGCCGAAGATCCCGCCGACCGTTTCCGCGTGCTTTCCGATGAAGTGGAAAAGCTCATCCGTCACAACAAAGAGAACAATCAATTCATGATTATCCTGGCTACTCGCCGCGGCATCTCGCCATCAGTCATTTGTGCCGACTGTCAGACCATCGTCACCTGTACCAATTGCAGTGCTCCCATAGTCCTGCATAAAGCGCCTCCTACCATGGCGGTAAACCTGGAAAACAAAAGTGCCACACATACTGCCAAGAATTTCTTCATGTGCCACCGTTGTGGTGCTCGCCGACCGGCAGATGAGAACTGTAAGCTGTGCGGCGGCTGGCGTTTGACGGCTCTCGGCATCGGCATTGATCTCGTGTCAGAAAAAATCCATGAGAAATTCCCTGACATCATCGTCAGCCGGATAGATTCCGACACCACCCCAACCGAGAAACAAGCCCGTGCCGCTATTGACCATTTCAAGACCCATCCCGGCAGTATTCTCCTCGGTACCGAAATGATGTTGCTCTATGCCAATAAAAAAGTAGATAATGCCGCCGTCATTTCCCTCGATTCACTTTTTTCCATTCCCGATTTCCGCATTCAGGAAAAAATCATTCATACGCTCTTGACTATCCGATCGCTTACCTTGCGCGAGCTCGTCATCCAGACGCGACGGGCCGAAGAAAAAATCTTTGAACATGCTTTGAAGGGCAACCTGAACGATTTCTACCGAAGCTCCATTGATGAACGAAAAATGTGGAATTATCCGCCGTTTACCACTCTGATAAAAATCACTCTCGAGGGTGACAAAGAAAGCATCGTAGCCGATATGAGCCTGATTCAGAAAAATCTCGAGCCGCACACGGTGGATATCTTTCCCGCTTTTACCCACACGGTCAAAGGTAAATACGTTCTCCACGGCCTCATGCGCATTCCCTCCGGACGTTGGCCGGACCGCGACCTTTCGGACAAGCTCCGTGCTCTGCCTCACCAAACGCGCGTCAACATTGATCCGGACAACCTTTTATAATATAGTGAGATCATCCGCATGAGCAAAAAAAGATTAAAGACAGATCAGTCGAAAATACATGCACCGAAAATCGTCCAGAATGGCGATGCTGTTTTGCGTCAAACGGCTAAAACCATCCCCGTCGAAGACATACCCACCCCGCGGATACAAAAGCTCATTGCCGACATGAAATCGGCTCTCGATCCGGAAAAAGACGGCGTTGCTTTGGCCGCACCGCAGATCGGCGTAGCGCTACGGATATTCATCGTCTCCGGACTTATCCTCGCCGCCGCAGATGAGAAATATACGCTCAACGACATGGTCTTCATCAATCCCGAAATCATCAAAACTTCGCGGGAAAAAGAAGAAGTCGAAGAGGGTTGTCTTTCGGTGCGCTATCTGTATGGCAAAATCAATCGGGCGAAAAAAGTCACTCTTCAGGCTTATGATGAGCGCGGCCACAAGATCGAACGCGGAGCAAGCGGCCTTCTTGCCCAAATTTTCCAGCATGAAACCGACCATCTGAACGGAGTGCTGTTCATTGACCGCGCCAGAAACATTCAGGAAATCCTGCCGGAATACATGGAACGACGAAAATAGCGACAAAAATAAAGTCAAAAAACACACATAAAATACCATGACGAACATTTCCTACGTATTCTTTGGCAGTTCCGCTTTCTCGCTCTATGTTCTTGACGAGCTTGAGAAAGCCGGCGTGCCGCCGACCATCATTGTTACCACACCCGACAAACCCGCCGGCCGCGGTCTCGCCGTGACGCCAACCGGTGTCAAAGTTTGGGCCAATGCTCGCGGTATCCCCGTCCTCGATCCAGCCAAACTTGACGCTACTTTCATTGAAAAATTAAAAAAAGAAGTCAGCGACAAAGAAAATCTCTGCGGCACAAAAATATCCTGCCATATCGTGGCCGCGTACGGAAAAATCATTCCGCAAGCCGTCCTCGATATTCCGCCCCGTGGCACCCTCAACGTTCATCCATCGCTTCTCCCCCTCTATCGTGGCGCTACACCCATCCAGTCGGCCATGCTCGACGATGCCAAAAAGACCGGCGTCACCGTCATGCGTGTTGATGCCCTCTTGGATCACGGTCCGATCGTCGCCCAAAAAGTTGTCACCGTAGATGAATGGCCTACGTATGAAGCCCTCGAAGAAATCCTGGCCCGAGAAGGCGGCCGTCTGCTTGTCGAAATTCTGCCTGATTGGCTCGCGGACACAGCGGAAAAAAAAGTAAAAGAAAAGGAACAGGATCACACCGCCGCCACTTTCACCACAAAGATCATCAAAGAAGATGGGCTTATCGCCGTTGACATGGATGATATGGAGACATTTGCAACGGGATCGGTTGGGAATGAACAAGCCGATAAAGTCGTCATTCCAACCAAGACCCAATATGAAATTTTCCGCAAAATCCAGGCATACCGAGAGTGGCCGACGGCCTACTTTTTCATAGAAAAGAACGATAGTAAAAAAACAACCGGTACACACGCAGACAACAAAAAAATCAGAGTTAAAATAACTTCGGTCGAATGGCGCGACAATCACTTGGTCATCAAGAAAGTCATTCCCGAAGGAAAAAAAGAAACCGATTTTGCCTCATTTATTAGGAACAACAGAGACGTATGAACCAGTCCAATTATTGGCAATGAGTTCAGACCGCGCTGAAAAATAATACAATACCACCCAAAACGTCAGAAGAGAAATGAGAGCGATACAGAGAAATGAATTCACTTTTTGTCTAAGAAAACTGGTAATCGTGCTTGAGGTTTCGGAGATATACATACTGTGTATTATATAGTATATATGATTCTATTCACCACTCGTATCACTATCATCGGTCGTAGCAACATCACCACTATTCTTGCTCCGCCAAATAAAACCTTTGAGAATATTCTTCACCCGAGCACCACTGCGACGCATGAGACTCGTATTCTTTGATTTCTTTGAGGTTATGCTTTGGAAGACTTCATCACGCGCGGCATCAATGGCCATGTAGAGATCCTCACGGTCAGATGTGGCATATATGTCGCTTTCTTTGCCGGCGATTTTGCCGACGATATGTATCTCAGCCGAGAAAATCTCCCCGTGCTTTTGTCGTTCAGTGGTCTTGCCAAGCTCGACCACCACGAACGCCGCCGGATCATGCTCGAGAAATCGAGCAAAGGTCTGGCACCGCTTGTTGATATACTCGCGTATGGCCGGCGTTATGGTAAAACTTTCCCCCGCACTGCCTTTAATTTTTATTTGTATGTCCATACATGTAATCGCGAAACGCAATCGCGCGTTATATTTCTATTATTTATAATTCTATTATTATACCCATTATATATGAAATTATTTCCTCACGCTAGCGTACACATACAGACGGTTGATTTAAGCAGAACTTTCATGTACCATGTGCACGTGGTTCTTTGAATCTCGAACAAACAAATTCCGGGATAGCTCAGCGGTAGAGCAGTCGCCTGTAAACAACTTTTACCTTTTGATATAATTAATCATTATGTCATCAGATAGAAGAAAATACTCCGACCGACGTGAAGCCTTGATAAAGGCCGTAACAAAAAGACGGCGCAAGGTCAAGGCTATGTCAATTGAATACAAAGGAGGTAAATGCCAGAACTGTGGATATAAAAAGTGCCAAGGTGCACTTGAACTTCATCACCTCGACATATCGAAGAAAAGTTTCGGTATAGGTGATAAGGGATATACAAGGTCTTGGGAAAAAGTTAAAGCGGAACTCGATAAATGTATTCTTTTGTGTGCCAATTGCCATCGTGAAGTCGGTGCGGGTATCTTGCAGCTTCCGTGCGAAAACACGGTCGAATAACGAGGAGAAATCGGTGAAACCGAGCATCATCTGCATATGATGCTCGGTAATACCGAGCCGAGCCGAGCACCAGCGATGGTGCTCGGAAGGTGTAGAGACTATCTTTTTTAAGAGTAGCTGGTGTACAGACAAAATACGAAAATCAAAACTGATTTTCCTATTCTGTCTGTACGTCCGCGAAGCACCTCGTCCCTATCATCCGTCAAAATGGCGGATCACGGGAATGATATAGTCCATCCCTTCTAGCAATAGGAGGAGCGATGTAAGCGATTGGTCGCAGGTTCGATCCCTGCTCCCGGAGCACTGAATATAGCAAGATAAATTAACGGTCTTTTTGAGTAGACCCGAATAGTGTTCGAACCTATGTTGCACTCCAAGGTCGAATTAACCTTTTCTGTATTTGATAAATAGTAGTTATTAGTGTATCTTCTGTTCAGATGCTGGAAATCGACGTGTGTCGACAAAAAACGGCATTGAACATAGACAATAGAACAAACAATGGAAAAGGATACTACATATGAGATCCAAAGAAACATTGACAGAACAGGAAATTCTCGGTCGGCAAGCACTCACATTTGGCAGTCGAGTCATGACAGGCATTGCTTCAAGTAACGTTAGATCTGGTGTTGCCCAGCTTCAAATCGACAGACCTGAAGTCGTGAACAACAGGTGTCGCATATTTAGACAATATCCAATCGGTGTTTGTCTAATCGGTGACCGCGGGGGTTTTGCTATGTCCGTTGGTGCACATATCGAATCCCTCTGGAGCCCTCTTCTGGATATGACTATCTTTTCTCGTATCATTGAAGACGAGAAATGGAATAATATCAATGAGATGGTTGATCTTGTCATTTTTGATGACACTTCAGCCGAGCATACTTTTGCCCTGTTGGAAACACTCCAAGAAATGGTTGGTCATGAACCAACACTTCTCGTGTGTTGTGGAAATGAAGTGCAAATCACGTCTAAGCAGAAGAATACCGTGCTTTGCATTAATGTTTCAGATGCGCTGAAAACAATATTTGACTGGCGCATTAAACGACTTCGGGCACAATGCAATTTTAAGGATTAATTTTATTTACGCTTAACCGCACATACCTACAAGGATGTGCGGTTTTTTTATTTCCCCATCACGCAGGTTCTGACTTGATACAGTCCCGGGAGCATCAAAAAGTGTACAATTAATTATTCTGTGATATCCTCTCATTCAGAAAGAATATGCCTATGAAATATCTAATGTTGTGGCATTATTATGATGCCAATGGGAAATTGCTCAATGCTTCTAGTACTCATTGTGTAGGAACGCTGGAGGAGTTAAATAGCCGACTTCGTGAGGAATGTGAAGCAAACCGGAAAAAGAAGGAACGTGGGGAAGGGCCCGTTATCTGTCAGCAGATTATTGTTGAGCATTAATAGAATTAAACACGAGATACCCTCCGTTTACGGCGGGCATCTTTTTATATAAATATGTGTACGTCTGCACATCGTGAACGTCATCTGAGGTACGCCAACTTCCCCATCCTCTCCATGCTCACCTTCACCAACGGATATATCCGGTACAGTTCGGCAAAGATGTAATCTGGGGGCCTAGATTTTTAATAGTTTTAATGTTATTTTACTTTTAAATATCAACAGCTCTTCTGAACTTTAAAAGGAAATCTATGGCTGATAACATCTCATGTAAACACTGTGGTTACTGTGAATCTGCTCATATACTCGAAGAAGACAATGAACGGATGAACGGTTACGAAGTAACCTTATCTGAATGCAAAACGCGTGAAGGAT
>Ga0181520_10011271_pt1 | contig 11776 bp, 7 predicted proteins | sample PEATcosm2014_Bin_29_FD_132451 | JGI IMG/M metagenome (GOLD analysis project Ga0181520, IMG submission 132451) | Peatland microbial communities from MTU Mesocosm Facility, Houghton, MI, USA - PEATcosm2014_Bin02_30_metaG | ecosystem: Environmental > Terrestrial > Soil > Wetlands > Peat | place...
GGACAACCTGACTTTTGAGAACACGGCGGGTAACACGGGGCAAGCCGTGGCTGCGGCGGTGCGCGCCGATCGAGCGATCTTCAAGAACTGCCGCTTCCTTGGCCACCAGGACACGTTGTTTGCAGATTACGGACGCCAGTATTACGTGGATTCGTATATCGAAGGGGGCGTCGATTTTATTTTTGGCAACGCGACTGCGGTCTTCGACCATTCGGAGATTCATGCCAACGGCCCAGGCTATTTGACGGCGCAGTCGCGTACCTCTGCGGACCAGACGACCGGTTATGTGATCGTCGACAGCAAAGTGACGAGCGGGATTGAAGCTACGGCGGCATCGGATGGAACGACACCGTCGCGGCGGGACACGATTGCCCTGGGCCGGCCGTGGCGACCATTTTCCCGCGTGGTCTATATCGATACGGAGCTGCCGTCTGATGTGACTCCTGCAGGCTGGAATGCATGGGGACGAACTTCAGAGACTCCGCAGGCTTATTACGCGGAGTTTCAATCGAAGGGCCCCGGCGCGAGCCCGACAACGCGCGTGCCGTGGTCGCATCAGCTGACGGCGAGCGAGGCGGCGAAATACAAGCCGCGCGTGTTTCTGGCTGGCAAGGACCGCTGGAACACGGAGGCTGAAGCGGCGAAGCTGCCGTAAATATTGCAGGAGCGGAGGCCGAGCATGTTGATAAGTGGTTCTCGTGGGTTCTTTACACCTTTGCCCGCCCCCTGACAAACTGGAGCGTGGACACCCAGACAGTCGTTATTCTCGATTTCGGCTCGCAATATACGCAGCTGATTGCCCGCCGCATCCGCGAACAGAATGTTTTTTCGGTGGTGCTGCCTTGCACAGCGCCGCTTAGTGATATTCGAGCGCACAATCCCATTGGTTTGATCCTTTCCGGTGGGCCGTCGTCGGTGTACGACGCCGACGCGCCGAATGCCGATCCGCAGATTCTTGCGCTGGGCGTGCCGACTCTTGGTGTCTGCTATGGGCTGCACTACATCGTGCATCACTTGAACGGCATGGTGCGGTCGGCGCCGAAGCGCGAGTACGGCCACGCAGAAGTGACGATCGAAGACAGCGGATCGCCTTTGTTTGCCGGGCTGCCGCCGACGATGCAGGTGTGGATGAGCCACGGCGATGAAGTGTGCGAATTGCCTACAGGGTTCAGCCGCGTCGCGGTCACGTCGAATGCGCTGGCGGGGATCGCCAACCCGGAAAAACGCATCTGGGCGGTGCAGTTTCATCCCGAGGTGCACCACACGCCGCTGGGGCCGCAGCTGCTTGCAAACTTTCTGAAGATCTGCGGCGCGCGCGGAGACTGGACGCCGGCACATTTCATCGAGAGCACGGTGAACTCAATCCGCGAGAAGGTCGGCACGGGACACGTGATCTGCGGGCTATCGGGCGGCGTGGATTCGTCGGTCGCCGCGGTTCTGGTACATCGGGCGATTGGCAACCAGTTGACCTGCATATTCGTGAACAACGGCGTGCTGCGCAAGAACGAATTTGTGAATGTGCAGACGAACCTTCGCGGCAAACTGGGGCTGAACATCGTTGCCGTGAACGCGAGCGCGCGGTTCTTGGAGAGGCTGGCGGGGGTGACCGATCCCGAGATCAAGCGTAAACGTATTGGCGCGGAGTTTATCGCGGTGTTTGACGACGAGGCGAACCGCATCGCGAAAGAGACTGGGGGCGTTGATTGGCTGGTGCAGGGAACTCTCTATCCCGACGTGATTGAATCGTCGAGCGTGAAAGGACCGAGCCAGACCATCAAGAGCCACCACAATGTGGGCGGGCTGCCGGAGCGCATGAAATTGAAATTGATCGAGCCGTTGCGCGACCTCTTCAAAGATGAAGTCAGGCGCATTGGGCGGGATCTCGGAATGCCGGAAGACATTCTGGGGCGCCAGCCGTTTCCCGGACCGGGGCTTGCGGTGCGAATCCTGGGTGAAGTGACGCTGGATCGAGTGGCGCTGCTGCAGGAGGCTGACGAGATTGTGGTCGCGGAGATTAAAGCTGCGGGGCTCTACAACAAAATCTGGCAGAGCTTTGCGGTGCTGCTGCCGGTGATGAGCGTAGGCGTGATGGGCGACCAGCGGACGTACGCGTATACTGCGGCAATTCGCGCCGTGCACTCCGAAGACGGCATGACGGCTGACTGGACGCCGTTACCGTATGAGCTGCTGAAACGGATTTCGAATCGGATCGTGAACGAGGTGCGCGGCATCAATCGCGTGGTGTACGACGTTACATCAAAACCGCCGGGCACGATTGAGTGGGAGTGACTTGCCGTCACGGGCGGGCGCAGCCTGCGGCTGCCGACAAAGAAAGCAGCTGCTAGTGCGCGCTCTGCGCGGCTTTGGCGAAGTGAAAGACGCAGTTGACCTGATGCGTGGCCGGGTCGGGCTTGACGTCGTACGTGGTGACGACGGTCTGCATCCATTTTGACAACGCCTTGTCTTTCTTTTCCGCGAGTGCCGCGAAGCTGGAGACGTAACCTTCGTTGAAGTCCTGCCCGTGCGCCATCGTCCAGAGATGCGTGAGTTTTGCATTCATCGCGTCGGGTGCGCCGTCGAACTGCACCGCGCCCATTTTGTAGATCGGTCCCGGTGTGATTTCGAGGCTGTAGTTCGCGATGTGCGTGGCTTCGTTGAATGAGGGATGCGGGGCCACGGAGCAATCGAGATAACCGCGCGAATGATAGGCATCGCGGGTCGCCAGCGCGAACAGGTCGAGGGGTCTCCCCGAGCCGTTCTGAAATTTCGACAGGATTCTTGCGACTTCGGCGCGCGGCACCAGCGCATCAGCCGGATAGTTGATTGCGCCCAGCTTGTAGATGTCCCCCTCCCGGATCGTGACCGAAAATGGAACCTCGAGGCCCTGATTGTCGACTTTGGGCGGATCGATCTGGGCGACTTCCACATGCACCGCCGCATAACCCTGATCCTGATAGGCGTCTTCGAAGGTGCGTTGCAGGCCGGGTCCGGAGTTTTCAGTATCGTATGCGTTGCCGCTCTGGCTCGACACCACGCTTCCGGCCTTGGCTTGCATGGCGGGTGACACGCCGCTTAGCTGGATTGCGCCGATGCGCACGGACGGCTCGGTGACGGTGAAGTCGACGGCCGTGATTTTCTGCGTGCCGAGGCCGCTGGTCAGAGCGGCCTTCACTGTTGCTTTGATGCCCTGCACCGTGAGCATGTCTTCAAACGATTTCCTGATTCCTTCGACCATTGAACCAGTGGCAGGCAACTGGCCGTGATAGAGCGGGAATCGCTGATGGAGTTGGTCGTCGAGTTCTTTGCCTGGCTTGAGCGGCAGATTGTCCAGGTGCATGGGGAAGAACTGGCTGGAGGGCGTGAGAGAAAAAAGCAGCCCCTTGCTGTCGTTGGCAAATTTGACCACTGCAAAGAGGCCCGTATCACTGAGAAGTTTTGCGCTAGCCTTCACCTGATTCGGACTCAGACGCGAGTCCGGCTTCAGACCTGCGGCCGCGAGGAATTCCTGCTGCGTGTATTGCGGTGCGCCTTGAAAGCGGATCGACCTGGGTGGAAGCTTCTTTTGCGCGAGCGAAGGAAATGAGCACAGCAGAAGAGCGGCAATCAATGTAGCTTGTTTGGTCATGCTGCAGCAAGATTAGCAAACTGGGATTGGCCGTCAAGGCGAACACGGCCTTCGGCCGCCATCGATACATAGGCAAATCCTCCGATCATGCCGGGTTCGTTTGCAAGTTGCGGATGCTTTCGACGAACGCGCCTCATTCGCTGGCGGGACGCGCGCGCAATGCGGCGATCTCGCGTCCTAAAGCATCGAGCCGGGCCATTAGCTCATCGTGTTGCTTTTCGGCGGCCGATGGCTCGTAGGCCTCGACGTAAAACGTGCCGTTGGGCTCAAGCTCGCACCGATGCACCTGGTGGAAGCCTTCAAAGCCCTGGCGGTGAACGACGTCGAGCAACTCCTCCCGGCTGAGGGACTCACGCTGCAAAGCCTTGGTGTCGACCTGGCCATTGCGGATCAGGATAGTGGGGCAGCCCTCGAAAGCGCGCGTTAGCTTTGGAGAGCGGAAGAGCGCGCGTACCACAAGCCAGTTGACGGCCAATAGACTGCAGGCGCCGATGATGCCGCCGGTGACGGAGTTGTCGTCGCCGATGATGGCGTTCTGCACGGTGTTGGAGAGCGAAAGCAAGACCACCAGGTCGAACGGGTTGAGTTGCGCCAGCTCGCGTTTGCCGAAGATGCGCAGAAGGACTACGAGCGCGAGGTAAACGATGGCGGGACGAAGCAGCTTCTCAAGGATGGGAAGCGGCAGTTGAAACATGTCGTTGAAGATCGCGGAGTGCGGCATGGAAAAAGCATAGCTGCCTCAGGCCGAAACACGAAGGGTTGTTCGCAGCGGAATCGGACCACCGATACGCGATCGGACGCTCGTGCGCTGTCTGCTAAAGTGAGGATTGCAAGAGAGGAAAGACAGTCCAGGTGAGTGTCCAAGCGACAAAAATTGCACCCTTTCGCATCGATCCCAAATTTACAGCGAGGGTGTGGGGATTTCGCGATCTGAGACCCTGGTATGACCGTGTGGCCGAGGGCGATCTCATTGGTGAGGTGTGGCTGACGGGCGACGATTGCATAATTGCGACGGGGCCGCATGCGGGCACGCAGCTTGCCGCGCTATTCAAAGTTGAAAGTGCCGCGTTGCTCGGAGCCGACGCGCCGGCAGCGGACTCGCCGCTACTCATCAAAGTGATTTTTGCGAAGGAAAAACTCAGTGTGCAGGTGCATCCCGATGACAAGCTCGCGCAAAAGTACGGTGAGCCGCGCGGAAAAACTGAGTGCTGGTACGCGTTGGCCGCCGAGCCGGGCGCGCAGGTGGCGGCGGGGTTGAAGCCCGGGACTACACTTGCCGCGATCAAAGAAGAGATCGAAGCGGGGACACTGGAGCAGAGCCTGAACGTGCTGCCGATCAAGGCCGGTGATATGGTTTTTGTGGATGCGGGAACGGTCCACGCCATCTGGCCCGGATCGATTCTGCTGGAGACACAACAGAACTGCGACCTGACCTACCGGATGTTTGACTATGGCCGCCCCCGCGAACTGCACATCGAAAAATCGCTTGAAGCGACGCGGCTCGTGACGCGCGCTGGGAAGGTCGCTCCGCGCGAACTCGCAGATCGTACGGTGCTAATCGACGTGGAGTACTTTCGCGTGGAACGGATTCCTGTGAACGGGAGCCGGACGAGCGAAAGCTTGCGCGTCGCAGGCGAGAAGAGCGGACTCTCGTACCTGTTTGCGGCAGCAGGAGCGGGACGGTTGACGGGGGCGGGAATTGAGACGGTGGAATTGCCGACTCGCGGCATCGTGGCAGTGCCTGCATCGTCGCCGGCCTTTGTCGTGGAAGATGCCGGGGCGAATGGGGAACTCGACCTGATCCGCATTACCCCGAACTGGCCGAGCAAGACGACGTGACCGGACTTAACCGCAGGACCGAAACCGGCTGGCGGCAATCGGTGACGGCGTACATTCACGCCGAAGCGCGACCTGCCGACAAGTACGGCCATCAACCGCGGCTTTATGCGCTCGCCTGCCAAATCGGCGCAGGCATGAGTTATGACGACGATGTTCTCTTCGCGGCAACGTGGATGCACGATCTCGGCGTCTTCATCGGCCATCGTCCCGAAGATCCAGAGGCGCTTAAGCGATGGGACCATGTGCCCTACACCATCGCCCGGACGCGCGAGCTATTGGCCGGATGGGGATTTTCTGCGGAGAAGCTTGATTTGGTCGCGGAAGCTATTCGAACACACCAGCCTGGGGACGAGCCGCAATCGACCGAGGCGATTCTTCTCCGCGATGCTGACATCCTGGAGCAGTTGGGCGCTATTGGAGCGTTACGAGCGCTGGTGAAAGTGGGTCGCGACACACGCTACGCTACTTTTTCGTCGGTTCTGCACGAGCTGCGCGCGGCCGCCGATCGGCTGCCTGGACTGCTGCGTCTCGAGACTTCACGGCAGCTTGCTTCTCGGCGGGTGGCAGCCCTGCGCGCCTTCTTGGCAGCAGTGGAGGATGAGGCTGGTGAGAATCTCTATTGAGGCACAAGAGTCATTGCCGCCACGGTTACAGCGTCGCGAATCCCAGCATTTGCACAATCTTTGCATCGCAACCAAATTTTTCAGGCAGAATCTATAGTGATATGAGCTTCCGACTCGCAGTACCTTCGCAACTTCGCGGCGCCGTAGATGCCGCCGCCGCCGACTGGCAAGCCAACAGAAAAGTAGAGCGCTTCTGGCAACGGGATCCCTCGCTGTGGACGCAGGACGGCGAGGAGCAGTGGATGGGATGGATCGATATCGTTGAGCGGCAGCAAAAGGATCTGCCGTTGTTTGCTGAACTGGGCGGCGACGCGGAGAGTTCCGACTTCCAAACCGTTCTGCTCCTCGGCATGGGCGGGTCCAGCTTGTGTCCTGAGGTGCTGGCCAAGACCTTCGGGCAGCGGCCGGGCTTTCCGGCACTGCGCATCGTGGACTCCACCGACCCGGCGGAAGTGAAGGCGGCATGCGATGAGGTGAACCTGGGCGAGACCCTCGTGATCGTGGCGAGCAAGTCTGGTTCGACGCTTGAGCCCAATATCCTGAAGCAGTTCTTTTTTGAACAAGTGACGCGAGCAGTCGGCGCGGATCATGCGGGAAGTTGTTTTATTGCAATTACAGATCCCGGCTCGAAGATGGAACAGGTGGCGAAGGCGGACGGCTTCCGTTCAATCTTCTATGGCGATCCGCAGATCGGCGGGCGCTACTCTGCGCTCTCGAATTTTGGCGTAGTGCCGGCAACGGTGATTGGCCTCAACGTGGAGAAGCTATTAGATGAGGCAGGCAAGGCGGTGGCCAGCGCGAAGCAGCCTGTTGCGGACAATCCCGGCGTGCAGCTTGGGCTGCTGCTGGGCTCAGCGCACAATGCCGGGCGCGATAAGATCACCATCTTTACCTCGCCCGAAATTTACGACCTGGGCGCGTGGCTGGAACAACTGATCGCCGAATCGACCGGCAAGCTGGGCAAAGGAATCACTCCGGTAGACCGCGAGGCCATCGGCTCCCCCGCGGTATATGGCAACGATCGCGTGTTTGCGTACGTGAAGCTAGTTGGTACGACCGATGAAAGTCAGGATGCCAAGGTTGCCGCGCTCGAAGCCGCCGGCCATCCGGTGGTCTATTTCGAGATTGCTGATCGCTACGAAATCTTTGGCCAGTTCTTCACGTGGGAGATTGCAACTGCGGTTGCCGGTTCGGTGATGGGAATCAATCCCTTCAATCAGCCGGACGTTGAGGCGGCGAAGATCGAAACACGCGCACTGACCAGCGAGTACGAGAAGACGGGAAAATTGCCGGAGCGCAAGCCGTTCCTAGTGGATGAAGGCATTGGGCTTTACGCGACCGACGCTTATGCTGCAACGCTGAAGGCTGCGGCGACGGGCGCAACGCTGGCCGGAACATTACGCGCGCATCTGAACCAGCTCAAAGCGGGCGACTACTTTGCAACGCTGGCTTTTCTGCCGATGTTTGAGGAGCACGAAGAGGCGATTCAGGGATTTCGCCACAAGGTGCGCGACCAGAAACGCGTGGCCACGTGCATCGGCTTCGGCCCGCGTTTCCTGCACTCCACCGGGCAGGACTACAAGGGCGGCCCGAACACCGGAGTTTTCCTGCAGATTACCGCCGATCACGCCGAGGATATGGACATACCCGGGCAGAAGTACAGCTTCGGCGTCGTAATTGACGCGCAAGCGGCCGGCGACCTGGCAGTGCTCGAGTCGCGCGGACGGCGCGCACTGCGGGTTCACCTGGGCAAGGATATTGCGGCAGGGCTCAAGACGCTGTCTGCCGCGGTAAGTGCTGCGCTGGCTTGATAGCGGGCGACGCAAGATGGACGACCGGGGGCTTCGCGCCCCCGTTTGTTTTTGCATGCAAAGGAGCCGTCCGGGCGCGCCAAGGGGCCCAAAAGTGACTCATTTCGGTCATTCCGCGGGGTCCCCAAACTATGGCAAACTCGCCTCATGGCGCGGAACTTTTTCCGCGGCCCAGGGTTTGCACCCATGACAGCTTTCGGCGAACCTCGTCTAACGATTTGAGTTGGAAAAAGGGTTCAGAATCGTCATTCGACCGGCGACATCAAAGAGTTTGGAACCGGAAATGACCCGGAAGTGCAGAGGAGAATAAGAATGAATCGTACCTTGCTGAAGAGAGTCTTCATACATCTCGTGGCATGGAGCGGCGTGGCCTTGCTGAGCACTGTTGTGGCACTTGCGCAGGACGCGGGCACGGCACCAGGGCAGGCGCAAAGTCAGCCGGCTGTGCAGTCGCAGGGGCCGCGCACCGACGGGCAAATTGAGATGGACGTGGTTCACGCGCTGGATGCATCGCCAGCGCTGAAGAACGATTTGATCACGGCGGCCACCATCCAGACCGAAGTTACGCTTTCAGGAACTGTGGCGAGCGATGCTTCAAAGCAACTGGCTGAATCGATTGCTTCGCACATAGACGGTGTGACGAAAGTGCACAACAACCTGAAGGTCGGCAACCCGGCCCAGGATGCGCAGAATATGCCCCCTGCCGACCCGAACGCGCAGGAGATGCCTGACAACCAGCAAGCCGCTTCTACCCCTGGCTTGCCGCCTCCGGGGCCGTCTCCGGACCAATCGCAAAACCAGGCGCAACCAAATTACCCGGCACAGCCACAGGCCCAGGCACCAGGTCCTTATCCGCAGCAGGGAAATTATCCGCCTCCGCCGCAGCAGCGGCCCCAGTACCCGAATCCGCAGTACCCGAATCAGCAGTACCCGAATCCGCAGAACTCGCAATATCCGCCTCAGTATGCGCCGGCGCCAAATGGGCCGTCGTACGAAGCTCCGCACGGTCCAGTCACGGTTCCGCAGGGGACGCTGCTCTATTTGCGGACCGCCGAGCCGTTGGATAGCAAGCGCGCCAAGGATGGCGAACCGGTGCAGTTCACGGTGATTCAAGACGTGTCGTCTGGCGGCGTGTTGGCGATTCCGCGTGGCGCCACGGTTCACGGCGTGGTAACGGAGAGCAAGAAGGCGGGCGAACTGGCGGGAAGCGCCGTGCTGGCGCTCAGGCTTACCTCGCTCGATCTGGGCGGACGCAGCTATCCGCTGGATAGCGACGAATTCAAAGTGAAGGGCCCGAACAAGGCCGGCGAAACCGTTAGCAACGCAGTGGGCGCCGGTATTGTGGGCACAATTATTGGCTGCGCGGTGGGTCGCGGAGCAGGATGCGCCATCGGTGCTGGAGCCGGCGTCGCAGCAGGCACGGCTGCTACGGCAGCATCGGGTGGACCCAGAGCATGGATTCCCGCCGAGGCGCTGGTTTCGTTCCACCTGGCGAATCCGCTTACGGTCGATCCCGTAAGCCAGCAGGAAACGGCGCGGCTGGCAGAAGGTCTCTATCCAGGCGGGCCGTCGCTTTACCGGCGCGGCCCATACGGCAGGCCTTACTACGGATACGCCGCGTATCCATACGCCTATCCACCGGTTTTCTACCGGCCCTATTACTTCACGGGGGGGTACTACTACTGGCGGTAGGCGCACGGGGACGGGAATCCGGTTTCAAGGATCAGGAACGGGCATCCTCTTGGCAGGATGCCCGTTTTGTTTTGGTGTTCCGAAGGGATGAGACGGCATAGAGCATCGGGCGGTCCCACACGTTTGCTCGTCTATAATGACAGAGTCGCATCGAGTGAAAATTGCGCATCCGCAGGGGACCGCAAGAGGCCGTCAGAGCAGCAGATTCCGCGTTGCCGCCCGCCGGTTCATCCTGCCCGCGCGTAGAGAGTTGAAGGTTCAAGTCCATCCATGATTCGTTTCCTGCAAACAGATAATCGCCTTACAAAAGCCCTGCTCGTTGTCATCATTGGGGCCGCATCGGTATCGATGGTTGTGTACCTGATTCCCGGACTGACCGGCGGCGGGGCTTCGTCGCCCGACACGTATGCCATCGTCTATCCGCATTGGTGGAGCAAGCTGCTTTCGTCGGGCGACACGATTGCCCAGGCGCACGTGGAAGAGGTGGCGCAAAACCAGTTGCGGCAGCGCGGCCCGCAGTATGCCGACAATCCGATGATCGTGCAATATTTCGAACAGCAGGTGGGTCAGCAGCTGGTGCAACAGCAGGTGCTGCTGCAGGAAGCCGCAAAGCTCGGCATCCATGCCACCGATGACGACGTGCGCCAGTATCTGCGCACCGGTCCCACGGGCGAAGTGATCTTTCCCGATGGGAAATACATTGGCGACGCGGCGTATGCGTCTCTGGTTTCTGACCGGCTGAACATGTCGGTGAAGGATTTTGAAGATGGCATTAAGACCGACATCACGGTGCGCCGGCTGCAGGCGCTCATCACGGCCGGCGTGACGGTGAGCGACAAGGAAGTGCACGACGCTTACCTTAAGCAAAACATCAAAATCAAATTCGACTACGCGGTGATTTCGTCCGACGACCTGCGCAAGACGATCAATCCTTCTGACAGCGATCTTGAGGCATTCTTCAAGAAGAACGCAGCGCGCTACGCCGATGCGGTGCCCGAGCAGCGGAAGATCACATATTTCGCATTCAACGCGAACCAGGTTCCAGGCGGTGCTCCGCAGCCGACACAGGCGCAGATCCAGCAGTACTACAACCAGCACCTGAGCGACTACACGGTGCCGGATCAGGCGCGGGCGCGGCACATTCTGATCAGCGTGCCGCCGGGCGCCGACGCCAAGACGGACGCCGCAGCGAAAGCTAAGGCCGAAGCCATTCTGAAGCAATTGCAGGCCGGTGGAAGCTGGGCGGACCTGGCGAAGAAAAACTCTGACGATCCGGGCAGCAAGGATTCGGGCGGCGAACTGGGCTTTGCGCAGCGGGGCAAGATGGTACCGGAGTTCGACAATGCGATCTTCACGCAGAAGGTCGGCGACATTGCAATTGTGAAGAGCAGCTTTGGCTATCACATTGTGCAGGTGGAAGAGCGGCAGACGGCGCATACACAGCCGCTAAGCGAAGTGCAGGCGACTATCCAGTCGGCGCTGGTTAGCCAGGGATCCGCGGCCGCGCAGCAGAATTACGCGCAGGCGCTTACCTCAGAGGCCATCAAGAGTGGGCTGGAAAAGACTGCTGCGGCGCATCACCTTGACCTGGTGACCACGCAACCGGTGGACCAAAGGGGCGTTATCCCCGGGCTCTCCGACAGTACACAACTGCTGGCCAAGGCGTTCGAGGCGAAGCAGGGCGATCCGCCGCAGTCGGCGACCACCGGCGAAGGCTACGCTATTTACCAGGTGACGGGTATCGCCGCTGCGCACGCACCCGCGTTTGCCGATTGGAAGACACACGTGCTTGACGACTACCGCGACGAGCAGCTTCCGGCGCTGCTGTCGGCGAAAACGACTGATCTCTCAGAGAAGGCGAAGTCGATGAACGATCTTGCCAAGGCTGCAAAGGCCGATGGCGCGACCGTGAAGACCAGCGATCTTGTTGGAGCGACGGGGCAGGTCCCGGACTTTGGCCAGGTGGGCCAAATTGCGCCGCAACTTTTCGATATGAATGTGGGCAACATCAGCGGGCCGATCAGCGCCGAGCGCAACGGAGTGGTGGTGAAGATTGTCGACAGGCAGGAACCATCCGCCGATGAGATCCAGAAGAACTTCGATGCGACACGCGACGAGATTCTAGCCGAACGCCGGAACGAGGCCTTCAGTGTCTTTATGAGCGGCGTGTGGAACGACTACAAGAA
>Ga0181520_10011272_pt1 | contig 11776 bp, 7 predicted proteins | sample PEATcosm2014_Bin_29_FD_132451 | JGI IMG/M metagenome (GOLD analysis project Ga0181520, IMG submission 132451) | Peatland microbial communities from MTU Mesocosm Facility, Houghton, MI, USA - PEATcosm2014_Bin02_30_metaG | ecosystem: Environmental > Terrestrial > Soil > Wetlands > Peat | place...
GACGTGGGATTCGCTCAAGGAAAATTACAAGGTGCCGCAGTGGTTCATTGACGCGAAGTTCGGCCTGTTCATGCACTGGGGGCTTTATTCCGTGCCGGCGCATCACAACGAATGGTATGAGAAGCACATGTATGGCGCGGACAGCCAGTGGCACATCGCAAACTTCGGCCCGCAGGACAAGTTCGGCTACAAGGATTTCATCCCGATGTTCACGCAATCGAATTTCAACGCCGATGCGTGGGCGGATTTGTTCAAAAAATCCGGCGCGAAATTCGTCGTCCCCACGGCGGAGCACCACGAAAACTTCGCGATGTGGGACAGCGCGGTGACGCCGTTCAACGCGATGCAAATGGGGCCGCACCGGGATTTGATTGGCGAGCTGGCCAGGGCCGTGCGCAAGCAGGGATTGAAATTCGGCGTGTCGAACCATGGCATTGAAAATTTCCAGTTCATCAACCCGCCCGCAGCCATGGCCGCCAAAATGAAGGCCGAGCAGGCTGATCTTTATGATCCGAAATGGGCGGATTTTTACAACGTCGCCGACCGGAGCGACGCCGCGTGCGAGCGGTTTCTGACCAACTGGTTCGCGCGCAACGTCGAGCTGATTGACAAATACCAGCCCGACATGCTGTGGTTCGACAACGGCGTGGACCAGCGCTACCTCGACCCGCTCAAGCTGCGCGTCGCGGCTTACTACTACAATCGCGCGAAAGAATGGGGCAAGGAAGTTTCCATCAGCACCAAAAAAGCCGCCTATTCGCCGAGCAATAAAAACACCGAGACGATTGGCTCGATCATTGATTTTGAAAAAATCGGCGCGCGCTCGCCATCCGGCATCCGCACCGGCGAATGGCAGGTGGACGAACCCATCGGCAGCACCTGGGGCTACACGAGCGATGAGCGGTTCTCCGGCCCCGCGCCCATCATTTCCAAGCTCGCCGACACCGTCAGCAAAAACGGCACGCTGCTGTTGAACCTTTCGCCCAAGGCGGATGGCACGTTTCCGCCGGAGATTCCCGCCACGCTTCTGGAAGTCGGCGCGTGGCTCGGCGTGAACGGCGAGGCGATTTACGGCACGCACAATTGGATCAAATTCAGCGACGGCGGCGGGCGCGGGAGCCTGAACATCCGCTTCACCGTGAAGGGCGACGCGCTTTACGCCATCATCATCGGCAACTGGCCGGGCGCGGAAGCGGTTGTCAGTTCGCTGGGAGAAAGCGCGGGAAAAGTTGAATCGGTTACAATGCTCGGCAGCGACGGCAAACTGGAATTCACGCAGGATGCCGCCGGGCTGAAGGTCAAATTGCCCGCCGCCGCGCCGTGCAAATACGCCTACGTCCTGAAAATCACCGGCCTGAAAATGAATCCGCCAACGTGGACGGCATCGGGAAATCCGCAATTGCAATCCGATGCCGGAGTCAATTAGAACTCACTCTTGGCAAGGCTGCGTTGCCGCCCGGTCACGAACTAAGCCGGATTATTGTTCCGCGCCTTCGACGAGTTTGCTTTCGGCGGCGGTCAGGCCGTAAAGGTCATAGACCAGCGCGTCAATCTGGCAGTCGAGCGCGGCGCATTTGTTTTTGTAAAAATCCGGGTCGCCGTTTCAGCAAGGCCTTCGATGGATTCCGCTTTCCTGATGGATGTGAGAACAAGCCGCACGTGTTCTTGACATGCATCAGCTTTCGCCATCGCTTACGTCTTCGCTCCGTTACGACGCGACCAATCACTGCGCCACGGCAAGCCGCCAAGGCACGGCAGTTCACTTTTGCCTTCGCGCGGCAATTACTTCTTGAACGTCCGCATGTAGGTGATGACGGCTTTGATGTCGTCATCCGATAATTGGAAGGGCTTCATCACGGCCTTGTCGTCCTTTTTGAATCCTTCCTTGACGGCCTTGATGCCATCCGCATCGGTGAACGACGCCTGCACCGCGGCATCGGTGTAATCGCGGGCACCGACTTTCTGGCCCATTTTCGACTGGCCTTTGCCGTCGTCGCCGTGGCATTTGGCGCAGTTGTCGGCATAGACCGCCTTGCCGTCGGCGGCAAAGGCGTTGGTGGTGAAGGCGAGCGCGAACGCCGCCGGAATTGCGAGCAATGTCAGGTTTTTCATAGGCATTGAATTTAAGCTCCCACCCGTCGGCAAAACCGGCCATACCATTTTTGGCAAAGACTGGACGTTTATTGCGGATGTGGCGGAAACAGCGTGATTTCCTTTTCCCCGGCGGCGAGGCGTGCGGTCAAAATCGCAGAAGCCGGAAATTTCACACCGCCAGCACTTCGCGGCAGGCGGATTGCAGCTTCTTCAGATTCGACTTGGACTTGGCCTCGATGTAGCAGCGGATGAGCGGCTCGGTGCCGCTGGCGCGGAAGGCCACCCATTCGCCGCCCGGCAGGAGAAATTTGCAGCCGTCCGTGGTGATGAATTTTTCCACCGGGAACGAACCAACACTGGTTAGACCGCTGCCGAGCTTGGCAAGCAGCGCGTCCTTTTTCTCCGGCGCGAAGCTGACGTTGATGCGGTCGGTGTAAAAATCGCCGATCTGTTTGGAAAGTTCCTTGAGGATCTGGCCGAGCGATTTCTTTTCGGTGGCGACCAGTTCAGCCATGAGCAGGCAGGCAAGGATGCCGTCCTTCTCCGGCACGTGGCCCTTCACGCTCAAGCCGCCGGATTCCTCGCCGCCGACGATGATGGGTTCGCTCTCCATCAGCGCGCCGATATACTTGAAGCCGACGGGCGTCTCATAAACCGTCACGCCCAGCATTTTTGCGACGGCGTCCACCTGATGGCTCGACGGCACCGTGCGCACGACCGCGCCGGTCCAGTGCCGGTTCTTTTTCAAATGATACAACGCCAGCGTCAATACCTGGTTCGGCGTCAGCCAAGTGCCGTCCTTGTCCACGATGCCAAAGCGGTCGGCGTCGCCATCGGTGCCGAGGCCGATCTGCGCCCTGCCGCTGCGGACAAATTTCGCGGCGTCGGCCATGCCCTCGGCATTCGGTTCGGGATGATGCCCGCCAAAGAGCGGATTCAGCTCGTTGTGAAACAGGGTGACTTTCGCGCCGACACTTTCCAGCAGCGTGTCGAGATAGCCGTGGGCCGTGCCGTAGGAAATATGCACGGCGACCTTGAGCCTGGCCTTCTTGAGGACGGCAAAATCAATGAGCCGGTGCAGTTGTTTGAAATAGTCCGGCTGGGGATTGAACGTCTTGCAGGTGTAGGTGCCGATGGCCGCGCCTTTGAACGAGAAATTTGACGCCTGCAATTTGACGACGTTCGCCTCGATTTGTTTCGTCACGTCGGGCGTGGCGGGCGCGCCGTTGCTGGTGGAAAATTTCAGGCCCTGATATTCCGCCGGATTGTGGCTGGCGGTCATGTTGATGCCGCCAATGGCCTTGCGATGGCGGATGGCGTAGGCGATGACGGGCGTGGGCGTGTCGCGGTCGCACAGGAGCGGCTCGATGCCGTTGGCCGCGAGCACCTCGGCGGCGGCGAGGGAAAAATGACGGCCCAGGAAGCGGGTGTCGTGGCCGAGGATGACAACGGGCCTACGATTGTGGATTGCGGATTGCGGATTGCGGATTTCCGAATTGAGATAATCGGCGATGCCCTGCGTGGCGAGGCGGACGTTGTCGAAGGTGAAGTCGCGCGCGATGATTTCGCGCCAGCCGGAGGTACCGAATTTGATGGTGGCCATGTTAATCCTTAAATCGGAGGGACGAGTTCCACGAGTCCCAATTTTAGAATCGCCGCGCGGATTTCAGGGACTCGTGGAACTCGTCCCTCCGAAAGAATCAGATCTTCCAGTCGAATGCCTTCGTCTTCAGCGCGTAAAGGTAGCCGGCGAACAGGATGCCGAGGAACGAAACCATTGAGCCGAGGATCATGTTGCGCGTGGCATGGTCGGCGAGCATCTGCCGATAGACGACCGCCCAAGGATACATGAAGACGACCTCGATGTCGAACAGGATGAACAGCATCGCGACGAGGTAAAACTTCACCGAGAAGCGCGAGCTGCCCTCGCCGATCGGTTCCTTGCCGCATTCGTAGGCGGTGTCCTTGGCCTTGGTGCGTTTGCCGAACTTGCCGAGCAGCACCGAAATGACGAGCGTGCCGCCCGCGAAGCCGACGGCGGCGGCCAGCAGGAACAGCACCGGAATGTATTGCGCCAATTGTGACGGTTGCGAATTATCCATGCACGGGAAATTTAGAACGGCGGGCGGAATTTGCAACTGCAAACGCGGCTGCTTCTTCATTGACCACCCGTTGAAAGGCAATCACGGCGTGACGAAATTGGAGACCATCGGCGTGAGCGGCGGCAGTTTGGTCAAGTCGGTAAAATTCAGGTCAAAATTCCAGTGGCGTATCGGCGGGTTGTAATAACTGCCAGGCACCTGCCAGAAATTGGTTGCGTAGATGCTGGGGAACATCACCACGATGGAGCCGTTGTAGGTGAGGGTGTAGGAGCTGCTCCAGTTTTCCTCCAGCCGCAGGAAGTTCTCGATGCCACCGCTGTAGTAGAGGCTGCTGCCCACGTTGGTGGATTGCACGATGCCTTCCAGACAGGCGGCGTTGAGGGTGGTGCTGGTGGGTGCGCGTGAGGTGAGGCTGGTGCTGGAGGTGTAGTTGTCCGACCAGTTGGCGGAGAGGACGGTAATGGCATCGCCCATGAGCGCAGCAGGATAGGTGTAAGCAGTGTTCGTCGTGCCGGCGGATGCGCTGGCGCTGCTCGTGGCCGTTTGCACATTGTAATTGCCTTTCACATAAAGCGGCATTGGCGTGGCAACGGTGAGTCCACCGGTGGCAAGCCCGCTTCCGCCGGGATCAACGGTGCAAGGCAATTGCGCGCCGTTGACAAGACGCACGGCAGGCAATTGCACGAGCGTCAAAGGAACACTGTTGTAAATATAAATGGAATCAATCCCATGGCCTTTGTCCGCAAAATTTGTCCAATTCCACTGGTTGCCGCCGGTCCCGGCGGTGTTGGTGAGCCAGATGTTTAATTTGCCCACGTCCACTTGAACGGCCTGGATGGTGTCGGATTCGCGATAGTCATAAAATTGAACATTGGTCACAAAGGAAAAGCTGGCGTATATGACGTTGGTTGGGGAATCAACTCCACTGAAATTGTTCACAATGTTGGTGCTCCCGCCGGTTTTGAGCGCGTAAAAATCATTTGAGATCCGGGTCAGGGCGGTGGGTTGATTGGGATCTTGGAACCAGACGGTGATGTTGGTGCCTTTGGTGCCGTTTGTGCCGGCGATGGAGTTGGAGATGATGAGGTCGGATTCGTTGAAAAGATAAATCTGATTGGTGGACAAATAGGCAGCCGGATTTGGCGCGCCGAGATTTGGCGGCGGCAGATTGAGAAATGTCTGGACAAGACTTGCTGGCGCGGCGTTCGTCAAAGCTGACAACAGCACCAGCGGCCCGACATGAGAAACCGGCTGCCCGGCAATGTAAGTCGGAGCCACATAACCGCTGGATGATTGCTGGTCATTTGGTTGCATCTGTGCATAAACAGTTCCAGCGGCTTCAACGGAATTGTTGAAAGTCATTGCGGCATAAGGCCACATCCAGATGTTCCCGTTGCAAAAGACCGGGCCGTTGAGGGTCATTGGCTGGCCGGGGCTGATGTCCAAATCCAGATTGTAGAAAACACCAAATTGGAAGACTGGCACAACTTGCGCGAGCCGGAAGAACTGCGATGGCTGTGAAATCGTCACGGGAACATCGGTGACCGGGCCGCCAAAGAAAAGGTTTGCCGAACCGCTTTGCCATGTGATCGGCCGCGACAAATTGGTCGTCGTCTGCACCAGTTGGTAACCACTCGCAGTCGTCCACGACAACAATGCGTTGCCGCCGCTTTGCGAAATTTGCAGCATCGGCGATGGCTGGGCGAATAATGGCATAACCAGCAGCGCCGCTGCCGGACTGGCAACCAGACAAAATTTTCGAAGCCATGTCATTGCCTGAACCAATTCATTTTAGCGTTCAGACGTTCTCATTTCAATTTTGGCGGCGCAAGCTCAATCCGGCTCCAACAATCTGGCAGGGCGGGCCGTCCTCTGCCCGCCGTTCGTTCAAATACCAAAGACGGCGCGCACGGAGTGACGCGCCCTGCCGGCGGCTCGCGGGGACGCTCGCCCCACCAAAATATATCCGTGTCCATCCGTGTGAATCCGCGGTTAAAAGCTCTCCGCGCACGATTTTTCTTTTTCCCACCGCCGTTTGCCGTTTCAATTGCGCCCCATGTCGCGCGATTACGTCATCGAAAATCTGAAGCCGGAGTTTCATCCGCACATTGACTATGCGCGCGAACTGAATCCGCAGCAGCTTGCCGCCGTCACCGCGCCGCCCGGCCCGGCGCTCGTCATCGCCGGCGCGGGCTCCGGCAAGACGCGCACGCTCACCTACCGTGTCGCGTATTTGCTCGAACAGGGCATCCCCGCCGACCGGATTTTGCTGCTGACGTTCACGAACAAGGCCGCCGGCGAAATGATGCGGCGCGTCTCCGATTTGCTTGGCCAGGAATTGCGCTCGCTCTGGGGCGGCACCTTCCATTCCATCGGCGCGCGCGTGCTCCGGTCGCACGCGGACCTGCTCGGCTACCAGCGCGACTTCACGATTCTCGACCGCGACGACGCCAAGGATTTGATCAAGGCCTGCATCGCGGATGCTGGCATCCAAACGAAAGGAACGCATTTCCCGAAGCCGGAAGTTTTGAACGAAATTTTCTCGCTCGCCACCAACACGCACGCGACCGCCGCCGAAATGCTCGAAACGCAATTCAGCTACTTCGAGCAATTCGCCGCGCAGATTGCCGACCTCGGCCAGCGCTACGCCAAACGCAAGCGCGCGACCAACGCAATGGATTTCGACGACCTGCTCGCGCTCTGGCTCAAGCTCCTTCAGGACCACGCCGAGGTGCGGGAACATTATCAGCGCCGCTTCCAGTTCATCCTCGTGGACGAGTATCAGGACACGAACAAGCTCCAGAGCGATTTGATTGACCTGCTGGCCGCGCGCCACCACAATGTCACGGTCGTGGGCGACGACGCGCAGAGCATCTACGCATGGCGCGGAGCGAATTTCGCGAACATCCTCGAGTTTCCCAGGCGTTATCCCGGCGCGAAGGTTTTCAAGATTGAAACCAATTACCGCAGCACGCCGGAAATTCTCAAGGTGGCCAACGCCGCCATCACCGCGAACCGGAATCAATTCACCAAGACCCTGACGCCCTCGCGCAAATCCGGCCTCAAGCCCGCGCTCGTCGCGTGCGTGGACGCCGCGCAGCAGGCGGCGTTCATCGCCCAACGCGTGGCGGAATTGCCGGAGGAAGGCGTGAACCTGAACGAGGTCGCCGTGCTTTACCGCTCGCATTTTCACGCGCTGGAATTGCAACTGGAGTTGACCAAGCGAAACATTCCCTTTTCCATCACCAGCGGCATCCGGTTTTTTGAGCAGGCGCACATCAAGGACGCGACGGCCTATCTCAAGCTTGTCGCCAATCCGCGAGACGAAGTTTCGTTCAAGCGGCTCGCCCAATTGCTGCCGGGCATCGCGGCGAAGGGAGCTGAAAAAATCTGGAAGATTTTTTCCGGGCAGATGGCAGATGGCAGATGGCAGATGGGGAAAGAGCCTCCGGCCAACAGTAATCCCCAACTCCCATCTCCTAACTCCCATCTCCCGGCGCGCATCGCGGCGGCGCTCCAATCCTGCGCGAAATCCGTCCCGGCAAAGGCGGCGACGGCTTGGGCGCAATTTGTCGCCACCATTTCCCAGCTTGAAGACGAGACCGTCCGCAAGAGCGCGGCGAAGATGCTGCGGCTGGTGATTGACGCCGGCTACGACGATTATCTCAAGGAAAACTTCGCCAACTACCGCAACCGGCTGGAAGATCTGGAGCAACTCGCCGTCTTTGCATTTCAATTCAACTCCACCGAGGATTTCCTGACGCAGCTCGCGCTGCTGACGAATGTCGAAGCCGAGGACGACCAGGCGGCGAAGGATGACGCGGAAAAAATCAAGCTCTCGACCATCCATCAGGCGAAGGGACTGGAGTTCGATGTGGTGTTCACCATCATGCTCTGCGACGGCTTGTTCCCGTCCGCGCGCTCGATGGAAAGTGCCGAGGGCGAGGAGGAGGAACGCCGGCTGTTTTATGTGGCCATCACGCGTGCGAAGAACGAGCTTTATTTGTGCTACCCGCTCATCCGCGCCAGCTTCGGCGATTCCGGCGGCGACGGAATGCAACAGCCGTCGCGTTTCCTGTCGGAAATCCCCGGCGACCTGTTGAACCGGTGGAATTTGAGGCCGTCGAACCGTTATTGAACCAACATGAAAATACCAGCCATCAACAAACAGGAACATTTGCAGGTGGAAGCAGGGGTTTCCAAACTCTACAAAGTGGAGTTTGCGAGAAATCCCTATCCGGCGCTGCTGAAGGAACCGCGGAATTTCTGGGATGAAATCTTTATTGCGAATGAAGCCTACATACTGGACGAGGTGACGCATCCCCGCATCCGGCCAAAGTTGGCGTATGATGCCGCGACGCATCGCCTCTTCCTGGAATATATCGAGGCCGTTACCCTCAATGAACTGATCCAGACGGGCGTCACCGTCAAGGACCAGAGCCGCACCCACAAAATCCTGCAATGCGTGGCGGAAACGGTGGCCGATATGCACGCCGGCATCCTGTGCGACCGGCCGATCATCCATAACGATCTCAAGAGCATGAACGTGCTGGTGCCAGCCGCCTCTCCGGCGGAAGGCATTTTGATTGATTTGTCACATTCCTATTTCGCCGGTTATCTGCCACCTTTCATCACGGACAAGAAGCACGACCCCGTGGGCACGGCCAAGTATATGGCGCCGGAGAAGTGGGACGGCGACTACTCGAACGGTTTCAAGAGCGACGTCTTCGCCTTCGGCGTGATGGCTTATTACGCCTGCACCGGGAAACACCCGTTTGAAGGCGAGCAGGCCGGGATCGAGAAACAGATTCGGGAACTGACACCGCCGTCGCCGATACAGGCGGGGCTGAATGTCCTCCGCAATACCACCGCCATCATCATGTCGTGCCTGGAGAAAAAGCCGGACAAAAGGCCTTCCATGGAACATGTCGCCAAATGTTACGCGGACGCCGCCAGCCTGTTCGAATAGGTCGTCTGGACGCAGGGCCGGGCGAGCGGACGCAGCAAGTCGAAGAAGCTGACAGTCGGAAAGACTCACGTCCGCTGCTACATCACCTTTTCCCAGTCGCGCACTTTGCCGGAAACGATTTTGAACAGCGGATGCGAGACGGGAATTTTCACCGCTGCAAATCCGCGCAGCCGTTCCGGGTCGCGCTGCTTCAACTTCCGTTTCAAGTGCCGCCATTCGTAAAGCAATTGGCCGCGCGTTTCCTTGATTTTCCCGCGATATTTTCGGCGCCCGATCTTCCTGGTGTCAAATTTGTAATCGCGTTCCACGGCTTCGTCGTGGACGGCTTTCAGGTAGGCGGCGAGCGCGGCGGACGGATCCGGCTGCCCGGCAAAACGGAGAAGCTGCGGATGATGCCTGTAGCCTCGCGTCGCGCCGCGCAAAACCTTTTGCGCCAGCAACGCCTCGCGCCAGAGCGCGACCAGTCCGCGCGCGTCGAGATATTTCGGATGGAGCGTCCACAGGCGCATGGCGGGAGGATGATTCGAGCGCGGCGGATTGTCATCGAAAATAGCTTCAAACGCTTTGGCAAATCTGGCATCTAATCATCGTGCGACACAAAGGAATCCTGTTTGCCACCTGCCTTGCGGCATTGACACTGTTCAATGCGCGGGCGCAGACGGGCCTGCCCTCGCTCGGCGGCCTGCCGCTGACAGCGAATCACACGCAGGCGAAATTAATTTTGTCCGCCGACGCCGCCAGACCCGGCGACACGATTTGGGCCGGCGTGGATTTGAAAATGGAACCGGGCTGGCACACCTACTGGAAAAATCCCGGTTCGGCCGGGCTGGCCACCAAAATCGAATGGCAACTGCCGCCCGGCGTCACCGCCGGCGAAATCCAATGGCCGCTGCCGGAAAAATTCCCGCCCGTCGAAGTCACCACTTACGGCTACAGCAATGAAGTTGTGCTGCTCGTGCCGCTGACGTTTGCCTCAAATTTGACCATCGGGCCGCTGGATTTGAAGGCGAACGTCTCGTGGCTTGAATGCAAGGACGTTTGCATTCCAGCAAATCAAGAAGCCGAAGCGAAATTGAGCATTGGCAACGAAACCAAAACTACCGCAGATGCCTCGACGATTAAATCGTGGAAAAGCAAAATCCCGCAAACGAATACGAATAATTTCAAGTCATTGGGAGCATGGTGGGAGAAGCCTGCCAGCGATGACATAAGGCCATTGATTATTGGCATGCCACTACCGGCTGACGTTTATTGGAATATAAAATACGACTCGGTTGATTTTTTCCCTGATGCCAGCGACCAGTTTGAGGTTCAAGCAACCACCGAAACAATGACTGCCTATTCCCCTTTTCTCCGCCTGCGCAAGCTTGTGAAAAAATTCTCCGGCGACTGGCCGAAGGAAATTTCAGGCGTGCTGGTTATTCAAAGTGGCAATTTGAGAACAGGTTACGAATTCAGATCATCTGTCAGCGATAAAGCTCCAGCGGACGAAGCATATTATGCGCAAACGCCGCCGGAAAGTAGGACAGGCGAGACGCCCGCGCTACCTTTGATGCTGCTCTACGCCTTCATCGGCGGACTGATTTTGAACGTCATGCCGTGCGTGCTGCCGGTCATCGCGCTGAAAATCCTCGGTTTCGTCAGCGAGGCGCGCAGCGAACCGCGCCGCGTCCGCTATCTCGGTCTGATTTACGCGCTCGGCGTGCTGGTTTCATTTCTTGCGCTTGCGGCCATTGTCATCGGCGTCAAGGCCGCCGGGCATCACGCCGGCTGGGGAATGCAATTCGGCAGCCCGATTTTTGTCGTCTGCCTCGTCACGCTCGTCACGCTCGTCGCGCTGAATCTGTTCGGCGTGTTTGAAGTCACGCTGGGCGGACGCGCGCTGGATGCGGCGGGCGGACTCGCCTCGAAGCACGGCGCGGCGGGCGCGTTTTTCAACGGCGCTCTCGCCACAACTTTGGCTACGCCCTGCACCGCGCCGTTTCTGGCGCCGGCGCTGGGCTTCGCATTCGCGCAAACGGCGCCGGTCATCCTGCTGGTTTTTTTGTTCGTCGGACTTGGCCTCGCCGCGCCTTACGTTTTGTTGAGCTGCAATCCGGCGTGGCTGAAATTCCTGCCCAAGCCTGGCGCGTGGATGGAGAAATTCAAGATCGCCATGGGCTTTCCGATGCTGGCGACGGTCATGTGGCTTCTTCACGTTGCCGCGAGCGATTACGGCAGGGGCGTTTTTTGGCTCGGAATTTTTCTGGTCGTCGTCGCGTTTGCGGCCTGGGTTTTCGGTGAATTTTTCCAGCGCGGTCGCAAGCACAAAATTGTTGCCGCAATTATCGCTTTGATTCTGCTCGCCGGCGGTTACGTTTTCGCCCTGGAAAAACAATTGGACTGGCGCGAAGCCGTGCCGGAACCGGGCGCAACGGGTTCGTTGAAGAAATCGCCGGACGGTATTGACTGGCAGGCTTGGAGTCCCGAAGCCGTCGCGCAGGCGCGCGCCGCCGGCAAACCGGTGCTGGTGGATTTCACCGCCGACTGGTGCCTGACGTGCCAGGTGAATAAGAAACTCGCCATCGAAATCCCGTCCGTGCGCGCGAAGCTCAAGGAACTCAACGCCGCC
>Ga0181520_10011275_pt1 | contig 11771 bp, 7 predicted proteins | sample PEATcosm2014_Bin_29_FD_132451 | JGI IMG/M metagenome (GOLD analysis project Ga0181520, IMG submission 132451) | Peatland microbial communities from MTU Mesocosm Facility, Houghton, MI, USA - PEATcosm2014_Bin02_30_metaG | ecosystem: Environmental > Terrestrial > Soil > Wetlands > Peat | place...
GGCTGGGGGGTGGGGACTGGGGGCTGGGGGCTGGGGGCTAGGGGCTGGGGGCTAGGGGCTGGGGCGTGCCAAATGCGGCATTTGAGGGTGGAACGTCAAGTTGAGCCGAGGGGGTGCGGGGACCTTCTGGTCCTGGGCAGCGCCCTATTTTTGTTGCACTTCCGGACAAATCTTTAGGGAATCTTCATTTCTATCCTGTTACAAATAAGGTATCCAGACTTCTGCGGTCCGACGACGGTAAGTACAGCGATTCAGCGAAACCGACCGGAACGCAAATCTTCCCCCAGGAGACATAGCTCATGTCCAGGCACTCGTGTATTTTCTCCCTCGTTACGGTTCTCGTTCTGGTGCTTCTGGTTGGGTTGCCCGCAGGGGGTTGGGCGCAGCAGACCACGGGTGGACTTACCGGGCTGGTGACGGACCCGCAGGGGGGCGTTCTGCCGGGGGCGAAGGCGGACGTGGTGGGCGTGGAGACAGGGCTGAAGCGGAGCCAGGTGTCGGGCAACGACGGGTATTATGCGTTTGCCAACCTGCCCATCGGGCACTACACGCTGACGGTGTCGCATGACGGGTTCCAGACCGAGGTGTTTCCGAATATCTCGGTGGAGGCGGGACGCACGGGGACGGTGAATGCGGCGCTCTCGCTGGGCGCGGTGTCGACCTCGGTGACGGTGAACGCGGTGCCGCTGATGAACGCGGTGGACACGACCAACGGGTACGTGCTGGACAAGGCGCAGGTGGAGTCGATTCCGCTGCCGACGGGGAGCTTTACCGGGGTGGCGATTTTGTCGCCGGGGGTGAATGCGGAGCTGCCCTCGGGGACGGGCGCGAACGATGGGCTGGGCAACCTGCCGATCTGGGCGAACGGGCAGCGGGACACGGCGAACAGCTTCAGCCTGAATGGCGTGGACGGCAGCAGCCTGTTCAACGGCAAGAGCACCAGCGAGGTGGGTTCGGCGCGAGTGATCAATTCGACGGGGGTTTCGTCGAGCACGTCGAGCACGGGGGTGATTCCTTCGGCGGCCTCGGTGTATCTGTCGGTGGGGAACGCGATCCCGACGCCGGCGCCGGATACGGTGGAAGAGGTGCGGGTGAATTCGTCGATGTACGACGCGGAGCAGGGGTCGACTTCGGGCGCGCACATCGACCTGGCGACGACCTCGGGCACCAACGATGTGCACGGCACGCTGTACGGGCATCGGGGAACGAACTGGATCAACGCCGATCCGTTTTTCTACAACAACGACGTGAATATGCCGTCGTATCTGAAGAACCCGGAGCTGCACCGGTATATTGCGGGCGGCACGCTGGGCGGGCCGATCATCAAGGACAAGCTGTTCGGGTTTGCGGCGTACCAGCATTTGCATGTATCGGACCAGTACCTGGGCAACTCGTTTCTGGATGTTCCGATCGGGCTGTCGGACACCAACCGGACGGCCTCGGGGATCGCCGGCGTGGTGAATCAGAACTTCCCGAATGCGAGCATTCGCGGGGACAACCTGATGGGGTCGGACATCGATCCGACGGCGCTGGCGTTGTTTCAGGTGCCGTCGGTACCGGGTCAGCCGGGGGCGTGGCTGATTCCGAATGACACGGAGTCGGGGTCGCTTTCGCCGCAGCACAACTACGATGCGATTATTCCGGGGGCGGCGCGGTTTACGGCGGACATGGCGGTGGCGAACCTGGACTGGAACGCGACCGCGAAGGACACGGTGGCGCTGAAGTATTACTACCAGCACGATCCGACGCTTTCGCCGTATTCGTTTTCGAGCGTACCGGGATTCACCGAGCATCTGGATTCGGGGTCGCAGGTGGCGTCGATCAACAACACGTACCTGATCAAGCCGAACCTGAGCACGACGGAGAACATCGGGATTCTGCGGGAGAAGACGTGGCTGGACAATGAGCAGCCGTTCGGGCCGAGCTCGATTCCGTATTGCGCGTCGGGCACGGCGCACTGTTCGACGACCTCTTCGACGTCGATCAACACCTTCGGGTCGAACTACTTTCCGGGGGTGTCGATCTTCAACGTGCTGGGCCAGAACTACATTCCGTTGTTTCCGGGCAGCAACAGCATTCTGAACATCGGGCCGAACTCGGAGGGCCAGGCGCCGAACACGGGGGTGTTCCAGAACCGGCTGGAGCCTTCGGCGGATGCGGTGTGGACGCTGGGCAAGCACACGGTGAGTTTCGGCACGACGTACAGCTACACGCAACTGAACACGATCGACAAGCGGACCAATGCGGGGACGATCGCGACCAGCGATTTGAGCGCGATGGCGCAGGGGTTTGTGACGACGGGCAGCAGCGCGACAGGGTTCTACGTGACGTCGTTCCTGCAGGGCAATGCGAGCCGGTACTACCGGGCGAACCAGCTGGGCAGTTATGTGCAGGACAAGTTCCAGGCGACGCCGACGCTGAGCCTGACGGCGGGCGTGCGCTACGACTGGGATGGCGGCTTCTCGGAGAAGTACGGGAGGATCTACAACTTCGATTTCAGCGCGCCGTGCTCGACGCCGACGGCGTACTGCTATACGCCGTCGCCGAGCGAGGAGCCGGGGACGCTGGGCAGCGTGCCGAACGGGATTGTGATTGCGGGGAACAACGCGAACCCGACCAACGGCGTGAGCGACACGACGCTGACCGGGCGGCAGTGGGGGATTGCGCCGCGGGTGGGCGCGGCGTGGCAGCCGGCGCTGTTCCACTCGAAGGTGGTGGTGCGGACGGGGTTTGGGATGTACTACGACCGGGGACAACTGTTCAGCTACTTCTCGCCGGGGTACGCGATCGGGACGGTGACGGGCGGGCCGTTCGGGGTGAACCAGTCGCTGCCGTTTGTGAACGACTCGAGCTGCACGAATGGGAGCTTGTACGAGGGCTTTATTCCGACGTGCGGCGGCGGCGGGTTTGCCGCGGGGTATCCGTTCACTCCGGTGTCGCTGCCGTTCGGCTCGAATGCGGCGAATGCGGCGGGCAACCTGGGCAACCCGTATGGCACGACGCTGGAGTACGCGGCGCCGAAGAACCCGAAGTCGTCGGACCTGGGCAACTATCTGCCCAACCTGGCGAGCATCGAGGAGGGCGGGCAGCCGATTTCGCTGGGCATTTACGACCGGCGGAACAAGCTGCCGTACACGTACAACTTCACGCTGGACGTGCAGTGGCAGCCGCGCAACGACGTGGCGATCGAGCTGGGGTACACCGGCAACCTGGGGCGGCACCAGGTGATTCCGGTGCCGTTCAACCAGCCGGGAATCGCCAATGGGGCCAATCCGATCCACGGCGAGACCAGCTCGTACGGCTACAACTACCAAGGCGCGCAGTGGAACGACTACGAGGGCGGCAATGTGGACCACCGGGTGCCGTATATCGGATACGCGGCGGAGTCGATCGACTACAAGGCGGCGGGCATCGACAGCTATAACGCGCTGACGGCGCATATCGACAAGCGGATGAGCCACGGGGTGCAGGTGGGCGCGTCGTATACCTACTCGCATGCGCTGGACGAGCAGAGCGGGCTGGGGCTGTTCTACAACGGCAACAACCCGCTGAACCTGCGCGACGGGTATGCGTCGGCGGACTTCGACCGGACGCATGTGCTGAACTTCAACTACGTGTTCCGCGCGCCGGACCTGGTGCAGAACAAGCACAGCCTGGAGGGATACCTGGCGGACGGCTGGTCGCTGGTGGGGCTGACGGTGCTGCAGAGCGGGCAGCCGTACTCGGTGATCGACTTCTCGGGCGCGATTGGCAGCATTTACTACAGCACGTCGGACGGCATTACGAATCCGATTGTGCCGCTGGCGCAGGGCTGCACACCGAAGAACGCGCTGACCGGGCACTCGGGCGCGTTTATCGGGGTGAACCCGAACTACACGGCGCTGAAGGCTTCGTGCTTCACCCTGCCGACCCTGACGGCGGGCCCGAGCGGCAGCTTTGGCGGGGCGATTCCGGCAGCGGATTCGGCCAGCGGCAACGGCGGCTTATCGTATGAGACGGGCTTCACCAGCCGGCAGAGGAACATCTTCCGGCAGTCGTTCCAGAAGCGGGCGGACGCGAGCCTGGTGAAGATGACGAACTTCAACGAGCGGTATGCGCTGAAGTACACGTTCGATGTGTACAACCTGACCAATACGACCAGCTTCGATGTGCCGTTCAACGAGGTGTCGCAGAACGCGAGCTACAACCCGTTCCCGACGGCGGGGACGCCGGTGCTGCCGGGAACGTGCAACAACCAGGGCGTGGGGACGGTGTCCGGCAGCTTCTATAGCTGCCCGGCCGGGCTGGGAATTGTGAACCACACGATCGGGAGTCCGAGGCAGGTGCAGATGTCGCTGAGTCTGTCGTTTTGAGGCAGGTGCTGGGTGTTAGTTCTTAGTTCTTAGTTCTTAGTTCTTAGTTCTCAGTTGTCAGTTCTCAGTTCTCAGTTGTCAGTTCTCAGTTGTCAGTTCTCAGTTGTCAGTTCTCAGTTGTCAGTTCTCAGTTCTCAGTTGAAGGGCGGCGGTGGAGGGGGTGTTGGGGGGCCCGCTCTTCCGCCGTCTTTCCGGTTAGGGAGGGGCGGGTCGAGTTGGGGGCGGTAAAGGCGAAATGCGGGGGTCTCTCCACTGCGGCCTGCGGCCTCCGGTCGAGATGACGGGGTTGGGGATGGGTCAGAATGAGAAACCCCATGTTCGACGCGGTGGGGCTGCGTCGAACATGGGGCACCCGGAAGCTAACAACCAGCAACCAGCAACTAGCAACTAGCAACTGACAACTGAGAACTGAGAACTGAGAACTAACAACTGAGAACTAACAACTGAGAACTAACAACTGAGAACTAACAACTGAGAACTAACAACTAGCAACTAGCAACCGCAGTTCTCTACCGCTTGGGGCCGAAGCCGAAGATGAGGGAGAGGGTGACGCTGCGGGAGGGCAGGACGGTGAGGTTGTCGCCGCCGTTGACGGGGGTGGGGCCGGTGGTGTTGAAGGGATCGGTGTAGGTGGTGCCGTTGGCCGAGATGGAGAGCGGCGCGGCGGATCCGGCGATGGTGTCGCCGGTGACGGCGGCGGAGTTGAAGAGGTTATTGAAGCTGAGGCGGACCTTGGTCTGGTCGAAACGGCCGCCGCCGCGGATGGTGTAGTTGAGGAAGAGGTTGGAGAAGTCGAAGGGAGTGATGGTGGCCTGGTTGTGGTAGGCGCCGTTGTCGATGTAGAAGGTGCCGATGCGCTTGGTGAAGAAGCCGGCGTCCCAGGAGCCGTGCTGGTAGGTGAAGGCGACGGTTTCGACGTCGGAGGGGGTCTGCTGCACCCACAGGTTGGTGGGCGTTTTGACGATCACTGGGGGATCGGAGGCAGCCGCGGCGCAGGTGGTGGTTGAGCCGGAGCAGGTCGCGGCCAGCGTGCCTTCGTAGGTTGCCTTGTCGATGCTGCCGTTCACATAGACACTGAAGCCGTGGGAGAGGTTGACGTTGGACTCAGCCTCGAGGCCCTGGGTGATGGAGCTGGGCTGGAGGTAGCAGGAGTTGTCGTCGCCCGAGGAAGTGGTTGTGATGCAGGAGTAGGTGTTGTCGAAGTGGATGTGGAAGTAGTCGGCGTCGAAGGTGACGTTCTTGAGCTTGAGGACGGTGCCGCCTTCGTAGGTGGTGTCCTTCTGCTGCTTGGGCAACTGGACGGCGATGGTGCCGGTGGTGGTCTGGTTGAAGTCGAAGACGCTGGAGGGCGGCACGATGCTGCCCTGCGCGGCCTGGGCGAAGACCGACCAGTTGCTCTGGAGGCGGTAGTTGAGCGAGAGCGAAGGCAGGGTGGCGAAGTAGCTGCCCTGGTTGGCGACGAAGGCGTTGGGGTTGATGTTGATGCCGGCCTGGTAGCTGCAACCCGCGACCAGGCAGCCGATGGTCTTGCCGTCGTCGGCCATCTGCTTGGTGCCGATGGTGTAGTAGGCGAACTTGACGCCCGGGGTGACCTGCAGGTTGGGCAGGGCGTTCCACTGGTACTCGGCGAAGGGCTGGTAGGAGTTGGTGACGAAGGTCTCGGCGAAGTTGGGCAGGGTCTGGTCGGCCCAGTTGTTGAGCGGGTCGGAGGGGTACTGGTGGCGGTTGGTGTTGGCCCACTCGTACCACATGCCGGCGCGCAGGACGCCGAAGCGGGAGACCTGGCTCAACTGCGAGGTTTCGCCGTACTTGCGGTAGCTGTTGTATTTGTCGACGCCGCAGGGCTCGGCCCACACGCCCTTCTTGAGGAACTGCTGGTTGCACAGGGGGTTGGTGCCGCCGGCGGCGGTGGCGGTCCCGGGCGCGGTGATGGCGAGGCCGGGAAGGTTGGGGTCGGTGGCGCCGATGGCCGCGGTGTCGGAGATCAGCACGGCGTTCGAATACTTCTCGGAGTTGTCGTAGTTGTAGGTGTAGGGCTTGACGTCGAGGGTCCAGCCCTTGGCCCACTCGCTGTGGATGCCGACGTACTCGAAGTCGGTGGGGACGTGGTAGTAGTTGTACTGGTTGTCGAAGTAGTTCATGGGGTCGGCGTTATTGACCAGCAGGAAGTTGATGCCGGACCCGGCGTAAATCGCGTTGGTGCCGGTGCAGGTGTAGGTGCCGACGGTGCTGGCGCCGTACATCTGGCAGCGGGTGGCGTTGAGGTTGGGGGTGTTGGCGTCGACCCAGATGACGCCGGAGTAGCCGGTGATGGTGGTGTGGTCCGAGAGCTTGTAGAGGACCTGGATGTCGCCGGCGTTGCGGGTCTGATAGTTGTAGGTCTGGAAGCCGTTGGACTGCATGTGGTGGACGTCGACCATCAGGTTGAACTTCTTGTTGGGGCCGAAGGCGCCGGAGTCGTACTGGCCGTCGTAGAGGAAGGTGTTGAAGGAGCCGTAGGAGAACTGGCCGCGGATGTCCTGGACGGGGTCGAAGGACTTGGAGAGCAGGTGGATGGAGCCGCCGAAGGGGGTGGGTCCGATGGTGGAGGCGGTTCCGGGGGAGCGGTCGAAGTCGATGCCGCCGAGCCACTGGGTGGGGAAGAAGGCCCAGGAGTGGTGGGTGGGGGTGTTGGTGTCGTAGAAGGGGATGCCGTCGAAGTCGATGTCGTAGTCGCCGTCGGGGAAGCCGCGGAAGTAGGTTTTGGACTGGCCGAGGCCGACGCCGTCGGAGGAGAGGGTGAAGGTGGAGGGCGCCATCTGGACGGCTTCGCCGTAGTCGGCGATGGGCGACATGAAGTTCTGGATCATGGTCTGGGTGATTTCGGTGCGCGCGGAGGTTTCCGAAAGCAGCGCGTCCATGGGGGCGAGGGTGCCGGCGACGGAGTTGGCTTCGCTGGCCTCGACGGTGATCTGCTCGGAGACGTTGCCGAGGGCGAGGGAGACGGGGGCGTCGGTGGACTGGCCGGCGGCAAGCTGGACGCTGGCCTCGCCGGTGCTGAAGCCGACGGCGTCGACCTGGACGGTGTACTTGCCGGCAGCGAGGCCGGCGAAGGCGTACTTGCCCTGGGCGTCGGAGGTCATTTTCTGGGTGGCACCGGTCGCGTCGTTGCGCAGGGAGACGGCGGCGCCGGGCAGCGGCGCGCCGCGGGGATCGAGGACCGTGCCGGTGAGGGTGGCACTGGATTGCGCGTAAAGCGGCGCGGGCGCGACGGCGGCGAACACCGGCAAAGCCAGTGCGGCGCAGAGGGCAAGGCGAACGAGACGATACGAGAGCAGAGTCATGATGATCCCTTCGGTGGTTAATGCTGAGATTTCGATTGTTGGGAAAAGACGAACCTCTGCGAGTTTGCGGCAAGGTTATGAATGGTGGATCAAGATAAGGTTTCGCTTTAGTTACAATCTGCAAACTGCGCGGGAAATTTGCGGGAGAAGGAACGGGTCGGGATGCTGGGCATCGAACCGCGCAGGGGGGAAGGCGCGGGCGGGGATACAATCGTCGAGATGATTGCTTTTGTGCGCGGGCGGTTGCATGCGAAGACGCCGAACCGGGCGATTGTGGAGTGCGGCGGAGTGGGGTACGACGTGGCCATCAGCGTGGCGACGTTTACGGCGCTGCCGGCGGAGGGCGCGGAGGCGCGGCTGCATGTGTACACGCACGTGCGCGAGGACCAGATTGCGCTGTTCGGGTTTGCCGAGGAGAAGGAGAAACGGCTGTTCGAGAAGCTGCTGACGATTTCCGGGATTGGGCCGAAGCTGGCGATTACGGTGCTGAGCGGGATCGATACCGACCGGCTGGTGACGGCGATCCGGGCGAGCGACCACGGCAGCCTGACGCGGATTCCGGGGATTGGGAAGAAGACGGCCGAGCGGGTGGTGCTGGAGCTGAAAGACAAGCTGGACGAGCTGGCCGTGGCGCCGGCGGGCGGGGCGGGGCCGACGCTGGGGCCGGTGGCGGACGATGTGCTGAGCGCGATGGTGAACCTGGGCTACGCGCGGGCAGCGGCGGAGCGGGCGATCGAGACGGCGGTGAAGGCGGGCGGAGCGGCGGAGTTTGAGGGGCTGTTCCGGGCGGCGATGGCGGCGGTGCGGTAGAAATAGTTCTCAGTTCTCAGTTCTGAGTTCTCAGTTCTCAGTTCTGAGTTCTCAGTTCTCAGTTTTCAGTTCTCAGTTCTCAGTTTTCAGTTCTCAGTTCTCAGTTCTCAGTTGCCAGTTCTCAGTTGGAAGGCGGATGCGGAGGGACGTCTATCTGCGCTGCTTTGCGTGCGCCTCTTCCTGCGTGAGCGCCTGGCGGATGAGCATTTTGAGGTAGGTCTGGTATTTGAGGCCGCGGCGCTCGGCCTGGGTTTTGGCGAGAGAGATGTCGGTGGGGTCGAGACGGATGGTGGTGGTGGGGGTGGCTCCGCGGCGCGCGGCAGTACCTCGCCCAAGACGGTTCTCTGCTGCTGCGGATTCAAACCGCGCAAGTATGAAGTCAGGATTCTCAGCCCACCACCTGGCCTCCTGGTCTTCGTTTTCAAAATTGGGAACCTGAAGTTTCTTATCCCTCATCGCTCAGTCCTTTGTTGGCAGCGTAGAACCTGCACAATTGTGGAGGTGCGGGGAATGCTGTCACCACGCGAATCTTCTTGCCGCGCCAAGTTGTTACGACCACGAGGATGCGGAGATCGTTCGTATTTCCGATCTGGAGCACCCTTTCCTCTCCATTGATGAGCTGCAGTTCCAAGTCGAGAGGGTCGTTGATGATGACTTCCTCGGCTTCGGACGGTTCCACACCATGGTCGGCGACGTGCTTGCGGTTCGCGTCGTCCCAGTCGAACATTGGCCCAACTTCTCTGCGTGCTGGATAAGTGTATGTACAGTGTAGCTACGTTGTCAAGCCGAGATTGAGGGCTCCGGCGGCTAAAGTGGCGTGGGGAACGTATTCGTTGGTAGCATCCCCGTGACTTAAGTAAAGGACTCCCGATGAACTCCAAGGCAACTTTGATGGCGGCCTGCGCGTTGGTGGCAGGCTTTGTGTCTATGCAGGCGGCTGCGCCGAGCGGGCAGGCGGCTGTAGTGAACGGGCAGGCGGCTGTAGCGAACGGGCAGGCGGCTGCGCCGGGCGGGCAGGCGGCTATGGCGAACATGCAGACTGTGGGGCCGAATGGGCAGCGCGGGCCGGGGCCTTCGCCGGCGATTGCGGATGCGTCGACGCGGTTTGTGGCGCAGATGGCGGTGAAGGGCTCGCCGAGCTACGCGACGCTGCCCAAGCGGACCAGGCGCTACGTGATTACCGAGTTCGGCGCGGTGGGCGATGGGACCACGGTGAACACCAAGGCGATCCAGGCGGCGATCGACAAGTGCTCGGCGGCCAAGGGCGGTGGGACGGTGGTGGTGCCGAAGGGAACGTTCCGCACCGGGTCGATCTTTCTGAAGCAGGGGGTGAACCTGCTGGTGGAGAAGGATGGCGTGCTGAAAGGGACGACGAATCCGGACGATTATCCGCAGATCAAGAGCCGCTGGGAGGGGACGGAGGAGATGTATACCGCGTCGCTGGTGAACGCGGAGGGGGTGACGGGGCTGGAGATTTCGGGCGAGGGAACGATTGACGGCGCGGGGGATGAGTGGATGGCGAAGAACCCGTTCCGGCGGGCGGTGCCGCAAGGGCCGGGCGGGGCGGAGGGTGCGGGTGCGGGCGGGCCGACGGGTGCGGCTGCGCCGGCGGGCGGAGCGAGTGCCGCGCCGGCGGCGGCGATGCGTCCGCGCGGGCCGGGAAGGCCGCGGCTGATTGGGATTCAGAACTCGAAGGACGTGCGCGTGGCGGGACTGTTTCTGCATAACCAGGCGATCTGGTGCCTGTTTGTGCTGTACAGCGAGAATGTCGAGATTGACGGGGTGACGATTGCGGCCGAGCACAATATTCCCAGCTCGGACGGGATCGACATCGACTCGTCGAAGCATGTGCACATCAACCACACGTATATCGAGGACGGCGACGACTGCATCTCGATCAAGAGCGGCAAGGACGCGGACGGGCTGCGGGTGAACCGGCCGGCGGAGGACATCCTGATTGAGAACTCGCACTTTGCGTATGGGCAGGGCGGAGTGGCGATGGGCTCGGAGACGTCGGGCGGGATACGCAATGTGACCACGCTGAACTGCCTGTTCGACGCGGGCAACTGGGCGCCGATCCGGTTCAAGACGCAGCCGAGCCGGGGCGGGGTGGTGGAGAACATTACGTACAAGGACATTGTGCTGCATGGAACGCGGCAGGCGTTCGAGATGAATATGGAGTGGCGGATGGTGGGGCCGCGGCTGCCCGACTCGAACCCGCTGCCGGTGGTGCGGAATGTGCGGATCATTAATGTGAAGGGGGATGTGCTGTCGGTGGGTGCGATCCATGGGCTGGCAGGAAGCCCGATCCAGGGAGTGACGTTTGTGGATTGCAACATAACGGCGGAGCGCGGGTTCCGGCTGGACCATGCGCGGAGTGTGGACTTGAAGGGGCTGACCATTGCGGTGAAGCAGGGAGAGCCGGTGACGACGACGGATGTGGAGTGAGGAAGGCGAAGTTGTTAGTTGTTAGTTGCTAGTTGTTAGTTGGAGAGGCAAAAACAGGGGCACCCGGGGCGGGGATCATGGCTCGGCGAGGAGGGTGGCGACGTCGCGGGCGAGGGTGACGCGGTCGAGTTCGCCGACGTAGGTTTTGGCGCGGCGGCCCTGGCGGTCGAGCAGCACGGTGGTGGGGACGCCGATGCCCTGGGCGGCGGCGCCGATGGTGGCGTTGGGGAAGGCGATGGGATAGGGCAGGCGATACTGCGCGGCGAACTGGCGGACCAGCGCCGGCGCGGAGGGGCCCTGGTCCATGGAGACGCCGACGGCGGTGAGGCCGCGGGGGCCGGCCTGGCGGATGACCGCAAGCAGATCGGGGAGCTCGTCGCGGCAGGGCTCGCACCAGGTGGCCCAGAAGTTGAGCAGGACGACCTGGCCGCGATGGTCGGCGAGCGACCACTGGCCGCCGTTGAGCTGGGGCAGGACGAGGTTGGGGGTGGGTTCGCGCCGGGCGACGGGGATGAGGCCGGCGGCCTGTCCGGAGACGCGCCAGTGGGATGCGCCGAGCAGCAGGGCGGCGAAGAGAAAGAGGAGGAGCCAGCGGCGGTCGGGTTGGGGGGTCGGTGGCATGGGGTGGGGCTGGTCTCGTCATGATATGGGTGTGACGGACTTGAGTTAAGAACAAATGCGGGGGTCTCTCCACTCAGCGCTGAAGCGCTTCGGTCGAGATGACGGGGGTTTTGCGGCGGGTGAGATGACGGCGGTTTGCTGCGGTCGGGTTGGCGGTGGGGTGGCATGGGTGGGGCTGGTCTCGTCATGATATGGGTGTGACGGGCTTGAGTTAAGA
>Ga0181520_10011279_pt1 | contig 11770 bp, 9 predicted proteins | sample PEATcosm2014_Bin_29_FD_132451 | JGI IMG/M metagenome (GOLD analysis project Ga0181520, IMG submission 132451) | Peatland microbial communities from MTU Mesocosm Facility, Houghton, MI, USA - PEATcosm2014_Bin02_30_metaG | ecosystem: Environmental > Terrestrial > Soil > Wetlands > Peat | place...
ATTTTGAACGCGGAAGTGGATGGGGAAATGGTCTCCAGGCCCCTCGCGCCAATTCCCGGAGATTACCGGCTCTACTACGCCGGCATTCGTGACGCGCTTCTGGGCAAGGCTCCCGCTCCCGTCCAGGCTGTGGACGCATGGCGCGTGGCGCGGCTGCTGGAGTGGGCCGCCGAAAGCGCCGCCCAGCGCCGCGAAATTGCCTGCGACTGGAGTCAGGAACCGAAATAAGGGCTCTTCGACCAGGTCTCTGACAGCGTGAAGTTGTACCAAGGTCCGGGTGTCCCAGGTTCGGCGCGTCTTTGTTTTTACGCCTAACCTGGGATAGCACAAACCTCAATCTGAACAGAATCATCCGGTCAATGACCTGGGTGGGCGGAAAGGGTGGGAAACCGCAGACGCCCGTCTGGACCGCAAACATTCAGCTTGAAAAACGCTCTAACCTTTCGTCTTGCCCGGGTCCTTTTCCACCAGCGGCACCCAGAACCGGAAGCTGGCGCCTTTCGCCGGAGCGCTGGAAACTTCGATGGCCCCGCCGTGCGCAGCCAGAATGGAGCGGGTAATGGCCAGGCCCATTCCTGAGCCTTTTCTGCCGCCGGCTTCCCGTTTCCCCCGGTAAAACTTCTCGAAAATCAGCGGCAGGTCCCGGGCATCGATGCCGGGGCCGTCGTCTTCCACGCGAAACTCCAGGCGGTCTGCTGAGCGGCGGCTGCTCAGAGTGATGCGGCTGCCCGGCGGAGTGTGGGTGGCGGCGTTCTCCAACAGGTGGCGCAAGACCCGGCCCAGCAGTTGCGGATCGAACCATGCGGGTTCATCCGGCCCTTCCACGGCGATATGGACATTGTGTTTGGCCAGAATTTTGCGCGACTCCTCCAGAGCCTGATCCAGCAGGGCGCGCGGATGCTGCGGAACCGGGTGAACCTTGACCACGTTGGCGTCGATTTCGGCCATTTCCACGGCCTCGCCGATGAGCACATCCAGCCGCGTGGCTTCCTCGTCGATGATGGACGCCATATCCCGCCGGCCCGCTTCGTCCAGGCCCTCGGCCTCAATCAGCGTGGTGGCGGCGGCGCGGATGGAGGTGAGCGGGGTGCGCAATTCGTGCGTCAGAGAGTCGATCAGCGCCGTGCGCAGCCGTTCTCCCTCGCGCGCCGCTTCCATTCGCATGGCGGCCTCCATCACGATGAACCGCGCCAGTACGATGGCCACCTGGGCGCTGACGGCTGAGGCAACCTCGCGGGAAAGCGTCGCCGGCCGCCATCCCAAAGCGCCCACCGGCCGCAAACCCAGCATGAGCGCCAGGGCGGAGAAGCCCTCGGCGGCGATGAAGGTGGGATTATTCTCCTGGCTTACGGCGCGCAACCCGGCCTGCACGCTCGGCGACACTTCAGTCATTGAGGCGTAGAACTCGTCCTTGTCGCAGACATAGAGGACGACCCCCTCCAGGCCGAAGATGCGGTCGATCAACCGGGGCAGGTCGCGGACCAGCCCCGCTGCGTCCTCGTGCAGCATCATTTCCTGGCTGAGGGTGTAGAGCCGCTCCACGTCTTCCTGCCGCTGTTTGGCGTTCCGGGTCTGGCGCCGCGCCCGCTCCGCCACACGGCTTACCACCAGGGAACTGACCACGAACGAAACCATGGCCACCCACTCCTGTGCCCCGGCCAACCGCAGGGTATGGTAGGGAGCCAGGAAAAAGAAATCGAATGAGAGCGCGCAAAGAACGGCGATACAAAGCGAGAGGCCGATTCCGGCCTGGGTGGCCGACCACACCACCAGCACCAGAAACACCATGCCCGCGGTGGTCGCATTGGCGCCTGCCCAAGCCAGCAGAAACGTGGCCAGCACCGCCAGCAGCGTGGCGGCAAACCAGTGGAGAGTTTTCCCCGAGTAGGCGTGAGCGTCCATCTTTATCCTCACGGGAATGATAGCGGGCCAGCCGGATGATGTAATCTTCCGATGAAAGAAGTTGAAAATATGCCGGGCAGAATTCTGGTCATCGACGACGAGCCGCAGATCACGCGGGTGCTGCGCGCCGCTCTCTCAGCGCAGGGTTATGACGTGCGCACCGCCAACGAGCCCGAGGAGGGCCTTCTGCTTTTTCGCGATTGGCCGCCGGACCTGGTGGTGACCGACCTGATGATGCCGGGCCTGAGCGGCGTTGAGGTTTGCCGCGCCATCCGCACCCATAGCGCCACGCCGATTCTGGTTCTCTCTGTCCGCGACCACGAGCGCTCCAAGGTGGAAGCGCTGGACGCCGGCGCCGACGACTACGTGACCAAGCCCTTCAGCATTCAGGAACTGCTGGCTCGCGTGCGCGCCCACCTGCGCCGCGCCCCGGAACGCACCACGGCGGCCATTGAAACAGGCGACTTTGTGGTTGATTCCAACGCGCACAGTATCGCCGTGCAGGGCAAGCCGATCCACCTCACGCCCAAGGAATTCGATCTGCTGCTGCACCTGTCTCGCCATGCCGGCAAGGTGATGACTCATCGCGCCCTGCTCACGGCGGTTTGGGGAGCGCAATCGGCCCACCAGCCGGAATACTTGCGTGTTTTCGTTGGGCAGTTGCGCAAGAAACTCGAAGCCGAAACCGGCAGGCAATATATCCAGACCGAGCCTTGGGTTGGCTATCGCTTCATCCCTGAAGGATTGAGCGAAAACGAGGAGTAGGGGAGGGGGGGACTGGAATCCTCACCGAGTTATCGGTAATTTTGCGTAAATCGAAACTCCTTCCTGGTGACATCGACGTTTCTCAGTACTGATCTTCACAAGGGAGCCCTTTGATCGGAGAGATCCGACTACCGGGTGTTTTTGAGAACTCAGAAATTCAATCGCGACTTGAGCAACCGCAACCGGTCGCGCGCCACAGGCAGATGTGTGCCGCGATCGTCTTTCAGCAAAATCGCAACTCTCCCCGCAAAGGAGACATTCGCCTGTCTGACCCATTCGAGGTTCAGAAGGATTGCGCGGTGGATGCGAAGGAACTTTGCGGGGTCCAGCTTTCGTTCAAGATCGGCTATCGTCTGATCGACGCAGTGCTCACGCCCATTTACGACGGCATAGGTAAGTTTATCGCGGGCAATGAAATGCGTGATGGTGTCCGGGTCGAGAAACGAGATGCGATCGCCGGCGCGGGATGCGATGCGGCGCGGATAGTCAACTTGGCGGTCGAGGAGCGACGAGACCAGTTGCTTCAACACGGCAGGAAACTCGGGGTCTCGTTGCCAGTCAGGTTTGACGACCGGCCTGAGCCGGCCGAGTTTATTGAGCGCGCGCTCCAACTGCTCGGCTTCGATGGGCTTGAGCAGGTAGTCGATGGAGTTCACCTCAAACGCCCGTAACGCGTATTGATCGAAGGCGGTGGTAAAGATGACGAAAGGCTGGACTTGGAGCCTCGAGAGCAACTCGAAGCCGTTCATGCCCGGCATCTGGATGTCGAGAAACAGCACATCGATGTCGTTTGGACCGTTGAGGAACTGAACCGCCTGCTGCGGATCCGTCGCACTTCCAGCCACGCACAGCGAATCGTACTTCGTGAGAAGCCGCGCCAGCCGCTCGATCGCGAGCGGTTCGTCATCCACGAGATAGGCGTGCAGTGCAGCTGCTGCCATGGCGCTTCATGATTCCGCGGGAAAGGAGATACGGACAATCGTCTTCTGCTGCTCGCGCAAAGCATCCAACCGGCCCCTGTCTCCAAACAGAAGCTCGAGCCGTGCGACCAGGTTGCCGAGACCGTGCTCTGGAGTAACCGCGCCGAGCGAAAAGCCGGGGCCATCGTCGATGACTTCAAGAATAATCCGGCCGGCCTCCATCTTTCCCGCAACTTCGATCGATGCGCCCTCCGTGCGATGCGCCGCCACATGTTTGACCGCGTTCTCCACAAGGGTTTGCAGCGATAGTGGAGGAACCTTGACGGAGCCGAGGGACCCGGGGACGAGAATCTCATAGCGCAGGCGCTGCCCGAAACGCGTCTTTTCAATCTCCAGGAAATCCCGCACGACCTTCAGTTCCTGATCCAGCAAAACCAGGCCGCTGTGCTGCGCGTTGAGCGAGAACCGCAGCAGTGAAGCAAGCTTGCCAACCGTGTCTTCGGCGCGCCGCGGGTCCGAAGGGATGAGCGCGGCGATGGAGTTCAGCGTATTGAAAAGGAAGTGTGGATGGATGCTCGATTCGAGTGAGGAGAGGCGTGCCTCGGCAAGCAGCTTGTTGCCCCGTTCCTGCTCCATCTGCCGTGTTCGCGCTTCGAGAGTTGCGGCCTGAAGTTTGTAGCGCATGGTCTCGAATGCTGAAACGCTCAACCCGATCGCGAGCGTGATGACAATACTGAAGGACCACGATCCCAGGAATTCAGCCCAAAATGCTCCGCGCGCGTAAATCCCCAGCCATTGAAGAATCAGCGGCGCCGCAAGCGTTCCCGCGGTGGCTGTGCACAACAGAGCGAGCGCGTAAAACAGGGTGACAAGCCTGGGGAATCGGTCGGATAAGCCATGGCCTACCCAACTGCACAAGGCAGCAGAAGCTGGCCCAATCAACAGGGAATAGACCAGGATTGTGACAACCTCGATGCCGCTCTCGGATAACTTCGTCTGGCCCATGGAGAGAAACAGAGCAAGACAGAGAAGCGTTACGGCCGGGACGATCCACAAGAGCTTCAGAGTCGTTCTGACGATGCCAGATTCAAGGCGATAACTCGCGCGGGCGGACGGCGGGGACTGGCGGTTCTCGTGTTTCATAGCTGGAAGCGGACCCCCACCGATGCCGCCGTCGAATACGGTGATGAGCCGTACTCCGACGTCTTGCTCCCCCGAGGAAGCTCGAGGTGCATGTAAGAAGAGAAGTGATTGCCAAACCACCGGCTGACGTCGATAACTCCGGTGTAACTTCGATCGTCAAAATTCGCCACCACGGAGCCCGAGATGCCCCACTCTTTCCATCCGGGACGCTCGCGGAGCCGCGCTTTTCCCATATCGAAAAAGCCATCGTGCTGGCGGCCGGCCAGCGGCGATACACTCGCGTCGCGATAGTAGGGAATGTTCGGGGGGGTATAAAACTCCCCGATGCATGTCACTCCCGAAAAGGTATATTTGGCCCCAAGCAGCACCGCGGCCTGTTCGCGCCAAACCGCCTCGCCATGGACTTCCCACGCCTGGCCCACAACGCGCGTAAAAGTAAGCGCGCCGAACGAATCCCCGCCGCGATCGTGGCCCGCGATCAAAGATGTGTCGAATCCCCGCACCAGAACGTTATACCGCAATGCCGCGGTGTCGCGCAGATTCGCCGAAGCCGGAGCCAACGCGGCTGTAGACCATGCCGCCGAAATCGCCTGCGATCCATGCACCCAATCGGCCTTGACCATGTCGCGTCCCTCGTTCACATTCAGCCGGTCGGCCGGGTTGGTCGGCATGCGCGGCGGATCCAGCACGCCCGCGGCGCTGAATGCATACCCGGCGCCCCAAAGCACCATTTTGCGCCCGGCGGTAAAGTCGAAGTCCCTTGCCGAAATCCCGCCGTATGCCTCTCGCACGCGCAGTTGCGTGCTGGTGTCGGAGTAAGTTGCCGTCAAGCCGATCAGGCTGGAATTGACGTTCCAGCGGCCGCGGTCGCGAATGCCGAAGGAGGGCTCGATCAGCACCTGATTCAGCACGGTTGGCAGCGGCGCCTTCTGGTTGCCATAGAAAGTGGCGTCGTCGATCACTCCCACCGAGTATCGCGTCTGATAACGGCTCTCAACTGACTTGGGCGTGTCCTGAGCCACGGCCCGGACGCTGCTGAGCAAGAGCACCGGAATGAGAAGTCGCCGATCCATCATCAAACCTCGTCTGCGCCGCTCTCGCGGGTCTCAAAACCGGTCCGCGCGGCCCTGGTAGAAGAGCTTGTCCGGCAGTTCGCGTGGCGTCGCTCCGGAGTACTCCAGCACACTATGCGAGTTATGCCGTATTTCGTCGAACAGCGTCAGCCTCCGAAGCAGCATTCTTCCGCCGATGACCCCGTATTCGTCAAAACTCGCCGACTTGATGTGCTTGCCTGATGTCAAATAAAACTCCGCTTTCACCGGCCTCGCATCTTCTCCGCGAATCCAGTACAGAATCCGCTGATACGTCGCACCCTTGCGCTTGGCAGTGAGATCCAGAACGTAGCACTCCTCCGCTCCAACCTTCTCGGTGCGCAGGTAGACGGGCGAGTAATCGGCGGCGTAGTTGGTGCGGGCCACGTCGCCGTTCGAGGCGTCGCCGGTCAGCCGCTCCAGCGGAGTGATGCGTACCGGCCGGCTGGTATCCGGTAAATAGACCCACATATCGTCGCCAAGCATCAGCAGATGTTCGCCCTTCTCGCGCGGGCTCATGAACTCGACGTAAGTTTTGTCTTTGCCCTTTTGCGAAACCTCATAAAGATGCTCTTCGTCGGACCTGCCCGCTTCGTAGTCGGTGATTTTTACGCGCACCCTATACGACGGCCAGCCGTTGCGGAACCGGTCGGACTGCTTCAGCAACGCCTCGGCATCGGGCGTCGCGGGTACCGCAGCACGGGATACCAGGGCGCAGGCAAGAAGAAGCCCGGAGAAGAAGACAATCAGATACCAGCGCAGAAATCGATTGGCGTTACACATGGGCCAAAGCCTCCGTAATCTGAATCCGCGATGCGCGAACCGCGGGCAGGATCGCTGCCAGCACGAGCGAGAGAGTGACCAGAATCGAAGCGCCCGCCATGATGCCGGGAACATAGAGAACGTGGAAAAGGATGCTGACGGTATAGCCCGGCGGCGGCGGCAAGCGCAGGTTCAAGACATTGAGCAGCGCGGCGGCGAGGTTTCCTCCTACAATCCCGATGGCCGCTCCAAGCAGGCCGAGCAATGCGGCCTCGGTCATGAACAGAGCGACGATCCACGAGTACGGTGTGCCCATGGCCAGCATGGTGCCGATCTCCCGCGTGCGTTCAAACATCGACATGAGCAGGGTGTTGATGCTCGACATCAGCACCATGAAGAACACGATCACGCCCATGAACAGAAAGATTCCGTCGAACAGGTTGCGAACCTGCTTGTAGTAGGTCGCCAGGTCGATCCATCTCTTCATTTCCATCTGCTGCGGCAGACCGTTCAGGCGTGGAGTCAGCTGGCCGTATACCCAATCGGTGTTTGCCGTCGCATCCAGCCCCACAACCAGGTTGGTCACCCGGTCGCTCTGCAGCAGCCGCTGTGCAGCATTGAGCGGAATGCGCAGATAGCGCGCATCCAGATCGGCCACGCCAGTTTGCACAATGCCCGTGACCTCCACGTCAATGCCATTGAGCGCGCCATCGCTGGTTACGGCAAGCAGTGTCAGTCCGTCGCCCACTTTCACGTTCATTGATTTGGCCAGGCCCGCGCCCACCAGCGCCTCCACATCCGCGCCTGGCTTGGCGTCGAGATCCTGCCCGCTGAGAAGATGAGGCGTAAACCCCAGGCTCCTTTCGGCATCGGGATCGACCGCGCTGCCCATGTAAACCGACGATTTCTGGCCATTTGAAACCATGCCATAGAACTCGATGCGCGGCGCCACTCCGTTCACATGCGCGGTGCTGGAGATGGTCGCGGCTACCTGCCGCCAGTTGTCGATGCCGGTATCTAGCACGCGTACCTCATCGCGCTTGAAATGCTCGGCATTGAAGATCTGAATGTGCCCCAGGCCGTTGCGGATGGTGTTTTCGCGCAGGCCGTCGGTCATGAACGCGAAATAGCCGCCGGCAAGCAGCAGCCCGGCCACGCCGCCGCCGACCACTAGCAGCGTCATCAAAGTCCGGCGCCGGTTGCGGAAGACGTTACGAAAAGCGAGCAGCAGAAACTTGCTCATGACAATCTCCTTCCAGTCTGGTCTCGGCGGCGGCGGCGTGCGTGTCAGAAACCACGCGACCGTCGCACAACCTGACAATGCGTGGTGTGTGCTCCAGCAACCGCTGGTCGTGCGTGGAAAAAATGAAAGTGATGCCGAGGTTTCGGTTCAGTTCGCGCATCAGGTCAACCAGTTGCGTCGCATTCTGCGTGTCCAGGTTTGCAGTCGGTTCATCGGCCAGCACGAGTGCCGGGCGGTGAACGATGGCTCGGGCCACCGCGACCCTCTGGCGCTCGCCGCCCGAAAGCAGGTCGGGCCGATACGTTGCGCGCAAGGAAAGTTCCACGCTCTCAAGCGCCGCCGCGGCCTTTCTGCGCCGCTCGCTCCCGCTCACGCCCTGCACGAGCAACGGAAACTCCACGTTCTCACTGGCCGTGAAGACGGGAATCAAATTGAACGTCTGAAAGACGAATCCGATCTTTACGCGGCGAAGCGCCGCAGTCCGCGCGGACGTCAGTTTCGTCGCGTCCTCGCCATCGATTACGATCCGGCCCGAGGTTGGCTTGTCGATGCAGCCGATCAGGTTCAGCAGCGTCGTCTTCCCACTGCCGCTGGGGCCGGCAATGGCTAAAAACTCCCCCGCCGAGACGCGCAGGTTTACATCGTCCAGCGCACTCACGCTACTGTGGTCCAACGGGAAACTCCGGCTCACCGCTTCTGCCGTCACCAGGTGATTCACGCTGCTCCTCCCGGGTTAGCTTGCTGCCCTGCGAGAACATTACCTCCGGTCCACCGAGGAAAAGCCGCCTTCGCGGATGAACCCCCGGAAAAGAGGCTGGAAGGTCGAAATTCGGGGATGAGCCGCACCTGTTGCGTGCAGCGGGCCTATCTGGAGTGGCATCGCAACTCGTCTCGGTCTTCTGGGAGGCGATTCCGCCGGAAGAGACGGGTTCAGGCTCGCAGAGAGGCATCAACCTGAAATCGATTTCGTCTCACGCAGATCTTGGAAGACAGGCTACCTGGTGGTTGGAATTCAAAGCGGTCGGTAACGAAAAGTCACCTTCATGACAGTTCTTCCGCGATTTCCGGGCTGCGAGTTGTTGACCGGTTATCCAGAAGGTATGGTTTGCTTATTATTGAATCGGCTCAAATGTATAAGACGTTCCTGGGTGCCCCACTTGGGCGTTCTCTGGGCACCACGCCTTTGTTTTTGCGGCTAGGGTGGGATCGGTAAGTCTTACCTCAAAGGGCCGGATCAATAGTTAGAATGACATGAACGAAATCGCAATTTTGCCACTGCCACCAGGCACAAACCCTATCCCGAACCCTGGGGCGTTTTCGGGGACCTTTTCGCTATCGAGCACACAAAGCATCATCGACAAACGACTCAGGTCGCTATCACTAGGTGATAGTTCATACGGTGCGCAACTGCATGCATGCTCACACACTCCGGTTCATAAAATATCTGTCCCCTATTTGAGCCGAGATGCCTGCAACCATACGGAATCCTTAGACTGCGTCATCTGATTCATTATCAGTTTCGCACGCGAGGTTAGGCTTCTGTCCGGGATATAAAGATCTTCTGTTGCACCTTGAGTACGGCTGCAGAATCCTTCATGAACAAGCAAGTGAATAACTTTCTCGCATACCTTCTTTGTCGCAGCATCTCCATATCCTTTATACATGCTGCCATGCTTGCGTCCGCCTCCAGGCTGAAGGAATAACTTTCTAAGACTAGACATGAGAAATGTCTGCGCGGTTGTCAGTCCTGCAAGCCGTATTTCGGTAAGTGTGTTAACGCTTTGAAATTCTTGAATTAGGCAGTTGGTTATCCAAGGTGGAAGAAGCTCATTCATTGTCACACCGTCTGCCTTGATAATCAACGAGTCCGAAATCTGAACGCCTCGTGGCGTTGCTTCCGTCAGATCGAGGTAATCGAACACACAGTCACAAAAGTTTATATTGCTGATAGGGGAATCTGAAAGAGTAATTTGAGTAAAGCGTCCACCGCGGAAGCGCATTCCTCCGAAGTCACTTGGAGCCTTCTCGCACAAGAAGAGAGCTGCAATCATATCCGAGAGAAGTACACGATTATTTGCTTCAACATTACGTCTCACATACGCCCTTAATGAAGGGACCTGCCCGGTGTCCTGAATTCGGGTAGCCACGAAGAACACGCCGAACGCCTCAATTGGATGTTTCCACTGTTCAGACAGAATATCCACGCGGGCCTCAGAATAAATACGCAGGACATCCTCGGCTTTTAGTCCGTCCAATATATAGGTGTCAACGAATTGCCTATCTTGGCTTTCCGCTCCAATTCGGCTCAGCCCAGGTAGTCTTTGAAGAATGATCGCCGACTCATCAGTGGGCGGTCTGCCGGTTGTACGCTCGAACGCATTATATATTTCCTTGATTGAGATAGGTCCAAGAGGCCCCTCTGTCTTTCTCGATAGCCTGCCTATCTCGCCATAAAGAGATCGGATTATCGATGCATCTAGAAGAGGATTGATCCTGGCTTCTCGTTCGCAAAACGTATTTATCAAAAGATCCCAGAAATCTATTTGCCCCGTGCTTGTTTCGAAAATATGCCGGACGGTATCTGGGTCCATGTCACGAATAATAATGCCAATCAGAGGTTTCTTCGGGACCCACTTAGGAAGCTGGATTGGCTTGCCTCCCATCAACTCGGAAAATTGGGTATCGCTAAATTCCTGGTGGCAACGGAGGATAAGAAATGATTTCCTATCCAGCCCGAGGCATGTAAGGAGCTCGGCGTCGTTATTGAAGTAATGCTCACGCCCAGCAATCAGTATCCCTCCCAGAGAACGGTCGACAATATCTCTAATTCCTGCAAGCGATTGGCGTCTAATCTCTACTAGGCGAGTCGGGTCATCATTCCATGTCTGGGCACCAATTTCGTCGAATCCATCGAGCAAATAGATGGTTGAGGTAGAATACGCACCTTTTAGGAATTCTCCGACATGGTCTGCTAAGCCAAGATCCGTGAGGTGGCGAGTGATAATCTCGGACGATCTTTTTAGTCCCCAGTTGTCGCGCAGGTTAATTGCTATCGGATTTTTATATTGATAAGCATCTCTGTTATTTGCGATGGCTGTGAATACCTCTTTGACGCACCTGCTCTTGCCTGTTCCGTAATCACCAATTAGAACGATGTTTTTCCCGCGGAAGAGCAGCTCTGCAATTTGTTCTGGTGTGTATGACTCACCTGAGTCTGCGGCGTACTCAACGGGGATAAACTTGCTCATGTCAGGCTTTCCGGAGTAGAGATCTATCGCGGACCCGAAGGGGGCAGTCTTACGGATGCCTATATAGTCATTAAGGCCCAACATGATACCGACGAATTGCTGGATGGAATAAACCTCCACAAAATTCGCTTTTCCATTCTCAATTAGGGAGGGAGTAGGATCCTTGGAAATAACAAAGTAGCATTTAGGAAAGATATTTTGGCTTATAAAATACGGTCGGAGGACGTTGAACTTTGCAAGATCCGTCCGCAGTTTATCGATGGTGTCCTCCTTGCTGATTTCGACCAAAACCACTCGGCCTTCCTCAACATGCAATACGCAATCGCATTTGACACCAGCAATGTTCTCAGCTCGTGCTAAGCAGGAAAACTTGACCTGCGCAGCGTTACGAACGATATTCTCCAAATCTTGCCACTTCACTTTAGGCCTCCTGCAACGGCAGAAAACGAAATTCTGGTAAGTTTACCTGATCACACCCTTCGCAGTCCTGAGCGAGATTAACGCCTTGAGAACGGCTTTATATGACATATAGGCATTTCAGCAAGATTGCATCGAGGTGAGATCGGTAACGAAAAGTCGCCAAGCGGTGCGGGATCTACTGAGATCCCGCCGGGTCTGGCTCCAAGCCAATTCGATCATTGACAGCATTGCGAAACCGCTGTTTGCAGCCCAGGTAACGTTCCGTAGTCTGGACAG
>Ga0181520_10011280_pt1 | contig 11769 bp, 13 predicted proteins | sample PEATcosm2014_Bin_29_FD_132451 | JGI IMG/M metagenome (GOLD analysis project Ga0181520, IMG submission 132451) | Peatland microbial communities from MTU Mesocosm Facility, Houghton, MI, USA - PEATcosm2014_Bin02_30_metaG | ecosystem: Environmental > Terrestrial > Soil > Wetlands > Peat | place...
ATCTCCATTATCCATAACGAAACTAAAAGATGTTGTGTCAACTGCTGTATGATAATAAAGGGTGATTTCTGATTGAGGGTTTAATAAATCAAAAGATATAATTGAGCCGACGCCTGTCGCCGGAGCAGCTGTAATATAAATACCATTAAAGAACTGGAGAAAGTTAGTATTATTGGCAAAAACAGTTGTAGCCGATGCAGACGTAAAACTATTCAGTACATTTTGACTAAGTGGTATACGTAATTGCGGAGCCAGTGTATCTTTTCCAATAATTACACTGTCTCTTGGATGCGGAACAAATGTTTTTACAGCCAGAGGAACTCCTCTCGTCAAAAAATCTCTGTTCGAAAAGTATGCACTGTCATTATAAAGTGATTGCGTCATCTGATAAACTTTCACTGTCATGGGTGAATTAGTATCTCCATAAATACATGAAACACCTGCATACGTAAGAGATAATATTAATGAATCAAATATAGGCGGGGCAAAAGCCGTGCCAAATACCGGATTGTCTGCAGAAAGCATAACCTGAGTATAAAAACTTGCAGCATTCTTTCCAAAAATTGGATCATTATTGCTCCCAAGCAAATTATATTGGGCGTTATCTGTTCGAATAGTATCGTCTTTTACGGTATATGCAACAAGGGTGCATGTATCGGTATAAACAACATTAAGCTTATCTCCCGGAGGCTGAACACCCATGCCTATTGAATCGGGTTCTTTACAAGAAGAAAATAAAAATATCAGAAAACAGATAGCACATAAACCAAATGTGCTATTCAGGAAGAATTGTTTCAAGTTGAAATACCTTTTTGTTAGTAAATTTCAGTAAAGAACGAAAAAATTAATTACTTAGTATTTGTTCGTTTACCAAAATTTCATCATAAAATTCATTATAGGCATCAATGTATGTATCCATTGACTGGAATTCGAGGACGGGCTTATCAATTTGATTGAAATATTTCACAACTTCAGGATTAACTTCCGGGCTGCCAACAATAACGCCATCAGAAAAATCAATTGCAGCCTTTGTAATGTTTGTAAATGTTGGTTTTTTATAATGTTCAACATCTTCATTTTCAATGCCGGGTAGCATTATCTTTTCAGCAAAGTTCTTATTAAACGGAAGGGCGAAATCATCATCATAAACTGAATATACAACCTTAGTATCAGTAAATAACGGGTTGTCCACCAGCGCTTTTTTAAGATAAATGGGTAACAGGCTGGTAATCCATCCATGACAATGAACAATATCAGGAGCCCAACCAAGTTTTTTTACAGTTTCAAGAACGCCTCTTGCAAAGAAAATGGCACGTTCATCATTATCTTTGAAAAATACATTATCTGCATCATGGAAAACGTATTTTCTCTGAAAATAATCTTCATTGTCAATAAAATAAATCTGCATTCTTGCTGATTGTATTGAAGCTACCTTAATGATAAGAGGGTGGTCGGTATCATTAATAATCAAATTCATACCGGACAACCTAATTACTTCATGAAGCTGATTTCTTCTTTCATTAATACATCCATAACGCGGCATAAATGTTCGGATTTCTCTGTTTCGCTCCTGAATGCCTTGGGGAAGGTACCTGCCAATAATTCCCATATGGCTGTCCTTTAGATAGGGAGTGATTTCCTGCTGTACAAAAAGAACTTTGGTTTTTTCCATAGTATCGTTTATTAGTACTAATTAAAATCGGAGTGCAAAATTAATAAAAATTTCCCAATTATTCAAGTTTTTAATAGTAGCTTTGTAATATATTAATCGATTTAAGAGTTAGCGTGGCTTTCATGATGTTTTTTTTTGTTAATTTATGAATGTTTTTACCAAAATAGTTGAAATAAAAGAGTATTTGTCAAAATTAAGAGCAAATGGACTAACAATTGGTTTTGTCCCCACAATGGGCGCATTGCATGAAGGCCACCTGTCTCTCTTGAGAAAAGCAAAGCAGGAAAATGATATTTGTATTTGCAGTATTTTCGTTAATCCCCTGCAATTTAACAATATCGAAGACCTTATAAAATATCCAAGACCGATTGAAAAGGATATTGATATCTTGACTTCCGTAAATTGTGCTATTTTATTTAACCCTTCTGAAAAAGAAATTTACCCGGAACCGGATAATACTATATTTGATTTTGGCGGCCTTGATAAATATATGGAAGGAGCATCCCGTCCTGGTCATTTTAACGGGGTAGCGGTAATTGTTAATAAACTATTTGAAATAATTAACCCCAATAAAGCTTATTTTGGAGAAAAAGACTACCAACAACTTACGATAATCAAATATCTTGTTAAAGCGCTTAATATTCCTGTTAAAATTGTTGCATGTCCAACATTAAGAGAGTCCGATGGCTTGGCTATGAGCTCAAGGAATCTCAGATTATCTTCAGAAGAAAGAAAAGTTGCCCCATTGATTTACAGCACATTGTCCGAAATAAAAAAAATGTACAAATCAAATACTATTGAAGATATTAAAAGATTTGTTAAAAATAGTATACATAAATGCCCGTTAATGAAGCTGGAATATTTCGAAATTGTTAACACTGAAACATTAGTACCTGTAAATGTTATTGATGATTCTTATTCTCGCATTGCATGCATTGCTGTTTATCTTGGAAATATTCGATTGATAGATAATATAAAATTTTAGTAATTTTGCATTATGCAAATAGAGATATTAAAATCAAAAATCCATAGAGCAACTGTAACCGAGGCAAATATTGGCTATGTTGGCAGTGTTACAATTGATGAGAACCTGATGGATGCTGCGAATATAATTGAAAACGAAAAAGTCCAGGTTGTTAATGTTACCAATGGGGAAAGACTAGAAACTTATGTTATTAAAGGGAAAAGAGGCTCCGGAGTCATTTGCCTAAACGGAGCTGCCGCAAGAAAAGCAGTTGTGGGTGATGTTCTTATTGTTATCTCCTTTGCCCAAATGGATTTCGGGGAAGCAAAAAAATTCAAACCAACCATTGTTTTTCCTGATAAGGACAACCGATTAAAATAAACTCTTGAAAAAGAAAATCCTTTCTGTCCTGAAGTACCTGTTATTTATTGCAATGGGCGGGGTTTTATTTTGGCTTACATTGCGCGGGAAAGATATTAACGAAAGCTTAACTGAAATTAAGAATGCCAATTACACATGGATAGCCATAGCAGTTTTAGTTATGTTTTTAAGCCATATAGTGAGGGCAATACGCTGGAATCAGTTACTCGACACTTTAAACATAAAAACGAGAACCCACACTACTTTTTATGCTGTGATGATTGGATATTTTGTTAACAATGCTGTTCCCCGTCTTGGCGAAATTACTCGCTGTGGAGTGCTTGCGCGTCATCACAAAGTTCCTTTAAATTCAGTTATAGGAACAGTAATTGCAGAAAGAGCTTTTGATACGGTTACCATGCTTATTATATTAATAATAACTATTTTATCCCAATTAAGCTTTCTTGGCAATTTTATCTATGTACATATTTTATCACAATTTTCAAATCACACCTCGGTTTTATATATTATGGCGGGAAGCGTTTTAGCAATATGCCTGATTTTATTTTTTCTCTATAGGTTATTTTTACCAAAACTTCGTAAACTGAAATTATTTCACAAACTGCTGGATATTATCAAAGGTTTCTGGGAGGGAATAAAAACAATAAAGAACGTTAAGCATAAGAATATTTTTCTGTTTTATTCGCTTCTTATGTGGGGGCTTTATACATTCACGATTTACGTTTGTTTTAATTCAATTGCAGCCACAAAAAATCTTTCTTTTATTGATGCATTAACAGTTATGGCGCTTGGAAGCATAGGCACGCTTGTTCCCACTCCGGGCGGCATAGGAGCCTATCAATATTTTGTGTCTCTTACGTTGTTTGCTTTGTTTGCCGTGGAAAAGAATACTGCTTTGGCTTTTGCCAATCTGGTATATTTCACACAATGGATGATGATTAATATACTAAGAGGTATTTCCTGGATCATACTTTTTTTAACCGATAGACAAAAAACAGAAATATTAACATGAATACTTACGAGTTTAGTCAGTCTAAAATCTTTCATTTTGCAAAAGAAGAAGATGTTATAAGCTTAAAACGCAAGTTGGCCTTCTGGAGATTTAAAAACCAATCTATTATTTTTTCAAATGGTTGTTTTGATATTCTTCATCTTGGACATATTGATTATCTTTCCAAAGCAGCTGATTTGGGAAATGTTTTAATAGTCGGACTGAATTCTGATTCTTCAGTAAAAAAAATAAAGGGGGTCAACAGACCACTAAATAAAGAAACCGACAGGGCTATTCTTTTAGCTTCTCTTGGTTTTATTAAAGCTGTTGTTATTTTTGAAGAGGAAACCCCTTATGAATTGATTAAAGCTGTCAGTCCCGATGTATTAGTAAAAGGGAGTGATTATGATATTGACAAAATTATTGGTCATGATATAGTGAAAACAAATGGTGGCGAAATTAAAACGATTGATTTTCTTGAAGGGTATTCCACTTCTTCATTGATTAAAAAAATTAAATCTTCTTGAGATTAAATACTTGACATTTCATTATTAATTTAATAATTTAGCATGCTGAAATAACAATATCCCTTTCTTTATGAGAAAAACTTTCTTATTTTTATCTTTATCTTTTATCATTATCTTTTTATATTCTTGTAAAAAGCATGTTGAAAATAAACTTGAAGGCGACTGGAGACAAGTAAATGTTATTAATCCATATTCAGACGTATTTGTTGATTGGATTTTTAAAGATGGTAATTTAAATATTATCCAGACTTATGCCGATAGCACGGGAATAGATACCCTGGCATATGGACAGTATATTATAAAGGACAAATTTCCATTATTTAAAAGGATATTATCCATAACCCAGTGTACGAATCCAGCTTATATTGGAGATTGGAAAATTCTGAAGCTTAATCATAGTGCTCTGGAGATTGCTTTACAAAAAGACGATTTGACCTATTACGAATTTACTCCTAATAATTAACTTTTCTTCTTTTACTTCCCTTCTATGTCCAAGTTAAAGACCACTTTCTTTTGCCAGAATTGCGGTGCGCAATCTGCAAAATGGATAGGTAAATGCCCTTCGTGCAACGAATGGAATACTTATGTGGAAGAAGTTGTTCAGAAACCAACTTCATCCGCAGGACTTGAAAGGCTCACTGCCAAACGGACCAATAAACCCCACCGTATTGACGAGATCGAACTGGCAGAAGAACAACGGATAGATACCAATAATAACGAACTAAACCGTGTGCTGGGAGGAGGCTTAGTACCCGGCTCTATTATTCTTATTGGCGGCGAACCGGGCATTGGTAAATCAACGTTGATGCTGCAAGTGGCGCTTAAAATGAAAAGACTTAAAGTTTTATACGTATCCGGTGAAGAAAGTGAGCAGCAGATACGCATGCGTGCTGAAAGAGTAGGTATGACAAACAGCAATTGTTTTATACTTACCGAAACTTCCACGCAAAATATTTTCACTCATATTGAATCGCTTGAGCCCAATATGGTGGTGGTTGATTCTGTACAAACGCTGAATACTGCCGTAATTGAATCTTCAACCGGCAGCGTTTCGCAGATTAGGGAATGCGCTTCCGAAATGAACCGCTATGCAAAAGAAACAGGAACACCCGTTTTCCTTATAGGTCATATTACCAAAGACGGAAGCATTGCAGGGCCAAAAGTCTTGGAGCACATGGTGGATACAGTTCTGCAATTTGAAGGCGACAGGAACCATGGCTACAGGATACTCAGGGCGACAAAAAATCGTTTTGGTTCCACATCAGAACTTGGTATCTTTGAAATGCAGAATTCGGGATTGCGTGAAGTGTCTAATCCCTCTGAAATACTATTATCGCAGCGGGATGAAAATTTAAGCGGAGTAGCAATAGCATCCACGATCGAAGGCTTACGTCCTATGCTTATCGAAACACAAGCTTTGGTAAGTTCGGCAGCTTATGGCACACCTCAGCGCTCAGCCACTGGTTTTGACCTGAGAAGATTAAGCATGCTGCTTGCAGTGCTTGAAAAGAGATGCGGGTTCAAGCTTGGTGCTAAAGATGTGTTCCTCAATATTGCAGGAGGAATTAAAGTTGATGACCCTGCAATTGATCTTGCAGTGGTTACTTCAGTACTTTCTTCAGGAGAAGATATCCCTATAGATCCAAAGATATGTTTCTCAGCAGAGGTGGGGCTTTCAGGTGAGATACGGCCTGTTAACAGGATAGATCAAAGGATTACCGAAGCCGAAAAACTGGGTTTTGAAAAGATAATTATCTCCAAATACAATATGAAAGGCCTTGATATTCCTAAAAGCGGGATACAGATTATCCCAGTTAAAAAGATTGAAGATGTTTTCAGCCTCCTGTTTGGTTAGAAAAAGATATTTCCTATTTCAATTTCTCCACCATCAGCTATATCAAGCATCGCATTGATGAGTTTTGCCTTTGTGAAGCTCTTTAAATTTGCAGGACGGATTTCTTTTTCAAATATAATTCCTTTTTCAAGCATCTCTCTTCTTTTTGTTCCCTGCAATAAAGGAGTTGAAGGTGTTATCCAGTTGTTCCCGTCGAAGAAAATAATGTTAGAAAATGACGTATCGGTAATGAATCCGTTCTTCACTATAAGAATTTCATCTGCCTTCGACTTTCTTTTCAAATCTTCAAAACATGCTCTGTCAGCATATTTAAACTGATAATCTATTTCATTATCAATAACCATTTGAAGCGTTTCAATCTTCCTTATTTGATATGGAGTGAATATTGATTCCTGAATGTTTTTCCCATACTCTACTCTGCATTTAAATACTCCTGTTTTACAATTTTCAGGCAAAGTTAAAATGGAAAGTAAATCAATATCGCTTTGCGAATGCAACAGCATCCTTCTTGCATTATTCATTCTTTCTGAATGATAATGCAGATTGCAGAAACAGCCGTCCTTTACTTTTATAGTTTCAAACAACAGGCACATAAACCTTGTCAATTAATTCCTGATACTCCAGTTTGGGATCACTGTAAACCGTAATTCCGCCACCGCTTTTATAATTCAAAGTGTCATTTATATTTTCAATAAAGCGTATCATCACACCACTGTCCAATTTCTTCCCGTCAAAGTATCCAAACACACCGGTATAAAAGCCTCTTTCATATCCTTCTGCTTCTTTTATAATTTCAACAGTCTTCTTCTTAGGCGCACCGGTAATGGAACCAGCGGGAAGAAGTGTAAAAAGAATATCACCTATATTGCTGCGATAATCATTGTCAAGCTTGCCGCAAATGCGCGAACTTACCTGTAACAATTCTTTTTCATGTGTCTTTATACTGTCAACATACCGGAATTTATCAACATGAACATCTTTAGCCACCATGCTCAGATCGTTGCGGATAAGGTCAACTATGGTGCAATGCTCGGCATATTCTTTTTTATCATTCAAAATAATTTGTTCTGCATTTTCAATACCGGCATCTATAGTGCCTTTCATCGGGTATGAAGAGATTATCCCTTCTTCATCAATCTGGACAAATATCTCAGGCGAAAACACAACAAAATTATCCTTATACCACAGCTTGTATTTAGCCTTACTGATGGAAAAAATTTCTTTTAAGTTAAAGCTTGATTCAACTCTAGTTGGAAAAGTAAGGTTGACAAGATAAGAGTTTCCATACCTTAAATGCTTTTGCACAAGCTCAAAGGCTTTTAAATAATCGTTGTAGCGAATAGGAAATTTTGAAAAAGCGAAATCCGAGGCATTTATTTTATTCTGCACAGGAACATTGGACAATCCATTAAAGTCGTAAAGAACTTCCGCCGGATTGACTGCATCCAAAGGAATAAAAACAGGCTCCTTCATATCAAAGTCAATAATAAAAATGAACGCTTCTCCCTTCGTCCCTGATTCGTTCATTTTATGTATCATTGCATCACGATTGTTCATCCCTGTTTTTTTGTCAAAAGTATAAAATTAGAAATGAAGGCGCTGATTGTTGATAATCATGATTCCTTTACTTACAATCTTGCCCAGTTGCTTGAACAGGCTGGCTGTAATGCAACTATCATCAAAAATGATGGTCAGGATGTTGATGCGGCTGGCTTTGATAAAATAATCTTCTCGCCGGGTCCCGGCATCCCTTCTAAAGAAGCAGGCTTAATGAAATCCATTTTACATAAATATTCCGCCACAAAGAGTATACTTGGCATCTGCCTTGGACACCAGGCTATTGCTGAATATTACGGGGCGAACCTAATTAATCTCGATAAGGTTTTCCATGGCATCAAGGCAAAGATCAATATTATTGAACATAAGGATTATCTTTTTAACGGATTACCAGAAACGCTGAATGGAGGCTTATATCATTCGTGGGGAGTGAGCAGGGAAGGACTGCCTGAATGCCTGAAAATAATAGCCATTTCAGACGAAGGAATTATTATGGGAATCTCCCATAAAACATATGATGTAAAAGGTTTGCAATTTCATCCCGAATCCATCATGACGGAACATGGGGCTGCCATAATAAAAAATTGGCTGCAGAAATAGATTAAATATTTTAATTTTGTTTCCCTAAAAACAAGGATTATGAAACCAAAAAACAAGATATTCAGCGGAAAAACACTGGCAATATTAACAGGTGGCGGAGATACTCCTGCACTTAATTCAAGCATTGAATCAGTAAGAAACAGAGCTTCAATGTTAGGTTTTAAAGTGTACGGCATTCGCAAAGGCTGGAAAGGACTGCTGGGCGACGGAGATGTGATCAACTTATCCAACTGTCCCTACGACGGCTGGTATGGCGGGACAGCCTTACTTTCGAGTCGTACGAATCCTTTTCCCACCAAGAAGAATCCAGAAAGCAGGGTGCCACAGATACTGAAAAACCTTAAGCGCTATAATATAGATGTGCTGGTTTCCATAGGCGGTGATGATACGAACGGGGCTGCAAAGCGGCTCTACGAAACCGAAGGTATCCCCGTAATTGGTTTCCCCAAAACAATAGATAACGACCTTCGCACTCATACCATTCATACGTATAAAGGAAAAGAAATCGAGGCGGTGTTATGCCCAGGATTTCCTTCGGCAGTGGCGGGTATAGTGGATTTCGCAAACCGCATGAGGACCACTTGCGAATCACATCAGCGCATATGCGTGCTGGAAGTGATGGGCCGGGATGCAGGCTGGTTAACAGGGGGAGCATTTTATGGTGGCGCTGAAATATCTTTAATCCCTGAAATTGAAATAACTAAAGAGCGCAAGGAAGTGTTCTTTGAAAAGGTAAAAGAGGCTTATATGAGTTCTCCAAAAAAAGCTATAGTTGTGGCTGTCTCTGAAGGAGTTCGCTGGTACGATAAAGCTAAAGATAAAGTGGATGTGGTATATGCCAGTTCTGAACTGGATGAATACGGGCACCCTCGTTTTGGAGGTATTAGCGGCATTATTGCTTCAGAAATTAGCCAGAAACTTGGCATAGAGGCACGCGGACAGATAACAGGCTATTATCCCCGTTCGGGAAAATGTCAGGAATACGACCGCAGGCTTACCACCGCCCTTGCCGATAAGGTTGCCGACCTTTTATTGCGCGAAGAATACGGGCTGATGCCGGTTATGAATAAAATGGTAAAGCAAATTGAACTGGAAGAATACAACACTTCCACTATTGATATGGGTTCCATTGGCAACCGCCCCCTGCAGGAAGTATATTATAATGCGGATGAATATACTTTTACCTCTGCTTACGGGGATTTCCTGTCGCATATTATTGATAAACCCGAGATTAACGAATTCAAATACGACTTCCCTGTAGTGCTGCCGAAATAAAAGAGAACTTAAACTTCATAAAATTACAGCCATTTAGTCGAAAAGACTTTGGTCGACAACTTGTTACCGAGAGTTTTTTGGCAGGCATTTTTTTAGCCATATTTTAGCCGGTGAATGAAATTTCGTAATGGCACAGCACCGCCCAGGATAACATTAAAAATGTTTTTGTCGAAATATTTGTCAAAATAATCGATTTAGATTTTGGCTTTAAATATATATTTATTAACATCGGTCGGGAGCGGTTCGGGATATAGTATCTTTGTTGTGCAATAATTTAAGCCCCCTGTGATGACAAAGAAAAAGAAATCGGTAGAATTTCCCACTTCCGATGCAAAATTTGACGCAGCATTCAAACAACTGATGGCAAATTTGGCAGCCACGGATCCCGAAAGCAGCGCACCGGCTGTAGTTACCTGGACAAGGCTGGGATTGGATGCCGCCAGCGAATACGACCCTTTAGTGGCCCTGTTAGGTACGCCTACAACTGCCGGTTCGTGGGAATGTGTGTATCCTTTGGAAAAAGCCAAGGCTACACATACCGACCCCTTGAAATTGAGGAAAAATACAATTAAGGAAGATGCTTTGGTTATCATCCGTTCCGTAAGGCTTATTTTAAAAGCCAAAGCTAAAACAAATCCTGCTTTTTTGACTTCGAATGATAAAACGGTTTGGTACATTCCGCAGCCAAACCCTATTACTCCTTCATTTGAAGCTGCTAAAACAGCACACCCTGTGCCATTATTAACCATACATGAAATTAAGAATATGCAGCATACCGTGGATGCTCATAACCCGGAATCACCTAAGAGCATAGGGCTGCCCGAAGGCATGTATTTTATATGGCTGCTGCGTTATATCGGCACAACCGCTCCTACCGACACTTCGCAATATACAACCCTGTCGTTTAGCGGCAAGTTCCGTAACACCAGTAACTTTATTATGGCTAACCAGAAGCAGACGGCTTGGTATATTGCCGCTTATATAAGCACCACGGGGGTGATAGGTAACTTCAGCGCATCCATAAACGCCAATATAGCTTAATTCTCTTACCCGAAACGCCTGCCCGCCGACTTGGCGCGGACAGCCGCGTACCTGAAACGCCTGCCTGTACGGTAGGCGGGGACGCCCGCATACCTGAAACGGACACCACGCGACTTGAAACGGACATTTCCACGCTTAGCACGGACACCGCCGAACCCGAAACGGATATTCTCATACCCGGCACGGACACCACCGTACCCTCGCGCTATCCGTTTCGGATTGAAACGGATACTTTCGTACCATCAAACTGTCCGTTCCGGTTTGAAACGGACACCGCCAGACCCGCGCGCATTCCGTTCCGACTGTCGCGCTGTCCGCCTACACTGTCGCTCTATCCGTTTCAACCGCAGCGCAATCCCCTTCAACTAAAAATATATACCTGCAAGCCTGACAGGAACACCGCCATTGTGAAAGGCAATACTACCTGTATAAATCGCAATACTATCAGCCGGAGAAAATGCAGCGTGAATTGTGACTGCTGCACAAAAAAAGCGGGAATTTATTTCCCGCTTTTTAAAGAATGGTGAGTTTTATTATTTCGACTTCATCATCTTTTTAGTGTCAATAAGTTTACCATCCGCAATCAAAGCATAAGTATATATGCCGCTGCTAAGGTTAGACGCAAATACATGCAATGTACCGTTACCCTTGCTTTGCAGTTGCACTGCTTTTATAACGACACCTGTATTGTCGTAGAACATAATCGTTGCAGTACCCACCGTTTCGGGTAGATAATAAGTAATGTCTGTTTCTTCGGCAAATGGGTTCGGGTCGTTCTGGTTCAAAATAATTGCGCCATTATTTCCACACTCCTTAGCAATTCCCACACCCGAAGGATAAATGGAAATAAAATTACCAAATGCATACGGCTAACTACCAACTGTTATAGTATCTGTAACAGTATTA
>Ga0181520_10011281_pt1 | contig 11769 bp, 17 predicted proteins | sample PEATcosm2014_Bin_29_FD_132451 | JGI IMG/M metagenome (GOLD analysis project Ga0181520, IMG submission 132451) | Peatland microbial communities from MTU Mesocosm Facility, Houghton, MI, USA - PEATcosm2014_Bin02_30_metaG | ecosystem: Environmental > Terrestrial > Soil > Wetlands > Peat | place...
CGTGGCCTACGGCAGAAACTACAGGAAGTCTGCTCAATGCAATTGCGCGGGCCACGCGCTCGCTGTTGAAGGCCGCCAGATCTTCCATCGATCCGCCGCCGCGGGCGACGACGATCACGTCTACCAGGCCGTCAGAGTTGAGTTCGGCGAGCGCCGCTTCAATCTCGGCGGGCGCGGAATCTCCCTGCACCGTGACCGGGCAGAGCAGCACATTCAAGCCGGAGTGGCAACGGGCGACGATGTTGAGAAAGTCGCGGATCACGGCGCCGGTGGGCGAGGTGATGATGCCTACGGTGTGCGGAAAGCCGGGCAACGGGCGCTTGCGCTCCTCGTCAAAGAGGCCTTCCAGTTTGAGCCGCGCCTTGAGCTGCTCGAAGGCCAGTTGCAGCGAGCCCGCGCCGACCGGCTCCATCGTTTCGGCCACCAGTTGCATCTGTCCGCGCTGCTCGTAGACGCTGACCCGGCCACGCACCAGCACGCGCAGGCCGTCTTCGACACGGAAGCGGAGCAGCATCGCCTGACGGCGGAAGAGCACCACGGGCAGTTGCGCCTCGGCGTCCTTCAGCGTGAAGTAGACATGGCCGCTCGGCGCGGGGCGGAAGTTGGAGATTTCGCCTTCAACCCAGACGTCGCCGTACTCCAGTTCGACCAGTTCGCGCACCTGGCCCACCAACTCGCGCACCGGCCAGACGCGGCGCGCCGGGCGCGGCTCGTCAAAGCTGATGCCCAGTTGGGGGCTTAGGCCTTGTCTCGACGCGAATGGGTCTTGCCTGATCATCACTTCAAAGTGTAATTGGGTGGGGCCTGCTCAGCATCAATCAAGGCCGGCCTTTGCCAGCATGGCCAGAAACTGCCGCTCACCGGTCTGGTCGATGGCCACGCCAACCAGCTTGCCTTCGCGGTTGAAGACAAAGGTTTTGGGAATGCCGTCCACATGAAACTGCTTGAAGACCTTGCCCTCAGGGTCGAGCAGAATATGCAACTGGTAGCCGTTTTTGGCCAGGAACGGGTTAACTTTGGCGGCGTCTTCATGGGTGATGGGAAGCACCACCAGCCCCTTTGATTGCAGGCGCGCGGCAAGCGCGTTGATGTCGGGCAGCTCCATGCGGCAGGGCGGGCACCAGGTGGCCCAAAAGTTGACCAGAACCACCTTGCCACGCAGTTTGGAAAGAGTGACATCCTTGCCCTGCAAATCCTTGAGGGTGAAGTCGGCCTTCTGCACGTCGGCGTCTTCGTCGGCCAGAATCTGGCCGGCCTTAACGTAGAGCGGATCGTTCAGCGTCGTGGTGACGTTCATATAGCGAACGATTTTGGCAAGGCTGAAGTAAGGATCGGGCGGCCGGTCGCCTTTGGCGGCAAGAGGCGTTTCGATCAGCGAGTTGGCCAACGTATCTCCAGCCGCTTGCAGGGTTGGCAGGCCGTTGTCGCCTTCTGTGACCTCGTTGACCAATGTATCAGCCAGCTCGACTTTCTTTGTGCCGGCACTCAGGGCGCTGATCTGCGCGGCTAGCTTGAGAAAGATCGGAGGGCGCTCGGCGGCGGGGATGGAGCGGTAGATTTTAAGCTGCTGCTGGATCGCCGTCACGGAATCCTGGGCGAGCAGCGGCGTGGCGGCGAGCAGAAGAGCGGCGGCAATCAGAGTGCGAATTTTCGGGTTCATGGGCTCTCGCAGATGAAAATGTTGAAACAAAATTGGCTTCCGCCAGATTATATTCCATCTTGCAGTGTGGCCGAACTGGCATGAGATGATACCAACCCTGAATTTGTCACCCTGAGCCGGGCGTGAGTCTACCAACCTCATCCGGAATTTAACGGATCGCTAACCACTCAGCGTTGTTCATCGAACCTCAAGCGCCGCTTGTTGCCCGATGAATTGCCAGCAGCCTCTCCAGCAGCGGCTTGAGCAGCTTCAGGTCCAGCGCATTCGCGCCGTCGGATTTGGCGTTCGCCGGGTCATCGTGGACCTCCAGAAAGAGGCCGTCAATACCGGCGGCCACGGCGGCGCGCGCCAACAGAGGAATGAACTCCGGCTGGCCGCCGCTGACGCCGCCTGCCGCCGAGGGCTGCTGTACGGAATGTGTGCCGTCAAAGATCACCGGGGCCATCGCGCGCATCACCGGCAGCGAGCGGTAATCCACCACCAGCGTGTTATAGCCGAAGCTGGCGCCGCGCTCGGTGAGCGAAACGCGCTCGTTGCCCGTCGAGCGGACCTTCTCAACCGGATGCGTCATATCCCACGGCGAGACGAACTGGCCCTTCTTGATATTCACAGCGCGGCCTGTCTTGCCCGCGGCCACCAGCAGATCGGTCTGGCGGCAGAGGAAGGCGGGGATTTGCAGCACATCCACGGCCTCGGCGGCCACCTCGCAGTGGGCGGCCTCATGCACGTCGGTCAGCACGGGAAGGCCGGTGTCTTTGGCGATACAGCCCAGAATGCGCGTACCCTCGATCAGGCCCGGCCCGCGATAGCTCTTCACGCTGGTGCGGTTGGCCTTGTCGTAGCTCGCTTTAAAGATGTACGGGATGCCGAGGTCGCTGGTGATGCGCTGAATGGCCTCGGCCAGTGAGCGCGCGTGGGTCTCGGACTCGATGACGCATGGCCCGGCGATCAGGAAGAACTGGCCGTCACCCACATGGACGGGGCCGATTTCAAAAGAGTGGTTCACGGATTCGATTGTAATTCCCCTAGATGGGGAGCGCTCGCAATGCCGGGCGCAGAAAATAAAAGCCAATGAAAATCAAAATAATCCCGCCGAACAATTCACAACGGCGTCCCCAGATTGTCCCGATTTTCTGGCCGATCCCCATGCCCAACAGCGTCATGCCATACGAGACAAGACCAACGATGAGCGCCGAACTGAAGATGGGAAGGTTGACCATGGCCAACGAAATGCCAACCACCAGTGCGTCAAGACTGGAAGCCACGGAAAGAAAGACCAGACTCCAGCCACGTGTCGGATCGATTTTGCGGCGATCATCCTCCTGTCCGCGAAGAGCGTTGCGCACAATGTTTCCGCCGACCAGCACCAACAGCGCGCAAGCTACCCACGCATCAAAGCCATGCAACAAGCGCGCCAGCACGCTGCCCAGAAACCATCCGCCGGCGAGCATCCCCGCCTGAAAGAGTCCGAAGTGGAAGCTCAAGCGGAAGCGCTGCCTTCTTGAAGATTCCCCCAGTGCAATTCCTGCCACCGTGGATACAGCAAAGGCGTCCAGCGAAAGGGAAAATGCAATTGCAAAAATTGCGATCCAGCTCAAAAAAAGTCCTCGTTGCGCGCCGATAGATGAGCAGTGCGCTTAGAAAAGTCTATACGTTAAGGCGCGGCGAAGTCGTACACTTGTTTCACGACGAATTTTTCTCGACTGTCGACCTGAAAAGGCAACCGCATGAAAGACATCTACATCGCCGATCTGGCCAACTTTGAAGAGGGCAAGCTCTTTGACGGCTTCTTCCTCGTTCTGCTCAAACAGCAGCGCACCACCAAGTCCAACAAGCCCTATTTGAATCTGATACTGGGTGACAAGACTGGCCAGCTTGAGGCGCGCGTCTGGGAACCGGGAGACCCGCGCATCGCCAAGGACTTTGAGCGCGGCGACGTGGTGAAGGCGCGTGGTTCGGCCTCGCGCTTTGACGAGCGCCTCCAGATGAAGATCGATCAGCTCCGCGTTGCACTTCCGAATGAAGTGGACAAGACCGACCTGATGCCTTCGACCACGCAGGATATCGGCGTGCTGTGGCGCGCGCTGCTGAGCTTTGTGGCCAGCTTTCGCAATCCCGATCTCAAGCTGCTGTTGAGCACGATGCTGGCCGACCCCGCGCTGGCCGAGGCCTACCGCGAGGCGCCCGCCGCCAAGCAACTGCATCACGCATGGCTGGGCGGCCTGCTGGAGCACGTCGTCAGCCTGCTCACCTTGGCCGACCGTGTCGCCCCGCATTATCCGCTGCTGGACCGCGACTTGCTGCTCACCGGCGTCATCCTGCACGATATCGGCAAGGTGTACGAGTTGAGCTGGGAGATCGGCTTCGAGTACACCGTCGAGGGCTCACTGCTGGGACACATCCAGATGGGCACGGCGCTCACCGAGCGCACCATCGACAGCCTGCCCAACTTCCCGCCGCGGCTGAAGACGCTGGTGCTGCACATGATTCTGAGCCATCACGGCAAGCTGGAGTTCGGCTCGCCCAAGCTGCCGATGATTCCGGAGGCGCTGGCGCTGAGCTTCATCGACGACCTGGACGCCAAGATGCAAGCCATTCAAAACGAGTTCGACAAGTGTATCCGCGAAGGCAAACCTGCCGACGAGATGACCGGCAAGGTTTGGGCCCTCGATCAACGGCAAATGCTGAATACCAAGCGCTGGCTGGATGAAGGCGCCGAGTAGGGAAATGGGAATAGGATCGTGCGGAGCATGCGCGTGTTGAGATACACTGTATCTCAGAGGGTGACGCGATGGCGACGACGATGGTGCACATTCGGGTGGATGAGAAGGTGAAGGAAGACGCTGCGGCAACGCTGGCTGCCATGGGGATGTCCGTCTCAGACGCGGTGCGGATGCTGCTGGTGCGCGTGGCGGCGGAAAAGGCTCTGCCCTTCGAGGTGCGAGTTCCGAATGCCGCCACGGTGAAGGCGATGCAAGCGGCGGACAAGGGCCAGGGCAAGCGCTTCAAGACCGCCGATTCGCTCTTTAAGGAACTGGGAATCTGAAGATGCGCAATCCGATTCTTGGAGCCAAATTCCGGCGGGATGTGAAGCTCGCCCAGCGACGCGGAAATGATATGTCCAAGTTGCGCACCGCTATCCAACTCCTGATTGATGGCAAGCCTTTGCCGCCGCTCTATAAAGATCATCCTCTGAGCGGCGATTGGGCGCATCATCGCGACTGCCATATAGAGCCGGACTGGATTTTGCTGTACAAAATTGATGGCGATGATCTTTACCTTGTCCGCACTGGATCGCACGCGGATTTATTCTGAGTGAAAATCCCCCATCACCGATCCCTGATTCTATTCATCCAATACGATTACAAATTGATCACTGCGCCGCAGGTTCTGTGGCGATACGCTTCCGGCGTCTCGATGAGAAACACTGTTTGTCCGGCCAGCGCCAGCAGGTCTGTGTCGCCGGTGACTAGAAAATCGGCCTTGCCATGATGCGCCAGATCCAGTAATGGCTGGTCATTAACGTCGCGGCAGAGGACGGGGCACGATTGCACGACCTCGATTTCCGTGCAATAAGGAATATATTCGCTCAGAGCTTCCAACTGTTCAATTGCGGTAAGCCGGAATTTCGAGTAGGCGAGTATCCGCGCCAATTCCGCTGCCGTGGCGCGCGAGAGAAGCGGCACGCAATCTCCGGTCTGCCAATGGCCAACCAGCCAATTAAGCTTGCCATAAGTAAACAAAAGCGCGGAGAGGACGGCATTGGTGTCAAAGACGACTCTGGCTTTGGCGGCGGCGCTCATGGGTTTTGACGCGTCCAAGCGATGGCGTCCGTCACATCCTGCTCCGTGATGCCGAGGCGGGCGAGTTTGTCCTGAATCTCCTCAAGGCGGCTGCGCCGCAGTGGTTTGAGCGTGATGGAAGAACCATCCGTACTGACGTCAAAGTGCTCCACGCCTTTGAATTGCGTGACAACGGCTTTGGGCAGGGTGAGCTGATTTTTGACGGTCAATTTTGCCAGCATAATCGCTCCAGGTTGGAAGTAAGGAAATCTTACCACATTGTTTCCTTACTTGACAAACCACTCCCATTGCTCCTCGGTCAGCGGGACGACCGAGAGGCGGCCAATGAGAACCAGTGGCGACTGGGCAAAGAGCGGCTCGGCCTTGATGTCGGCGAGCGTCTTGGGCTGGCGGAGTCGTTTGCCCACTTTGACTTTAACGATGGGCACTTTTGGATCGGCGGCATCCAAGCTGAGGACTGTGCCTGTGCCGACGGCAGTGCGCTCGTCGCCGGTGTGGTAGAAGATCCACCAGACGCCGGGCTTCATCTCGCGCAAGTGCTTGACGGCAGTGGGGTTGGTGACGCCATCCCAGATGGTCTCGCGGTCGCTGAGGAAGTCGTCAAAGGAGTAGACGGAGGGTTCAGTCTTGAAGAGGAAGCAGGCGCTCATGGGGTCCATGGTACGCGAAAAGGCAGGGAATGGGGAATAGGGAACGCCGCTCTCGCCGGAGGTGAACGACCACTTCAGAACGACCCGCCGTGGCTGGCAGACTCGGATGGATGGGATGCTGATAGAAGCGATTCGGAAGGGGCGTAAGAAACCTTGAATCTTTTTGCTTGACAATCGGCTTTAAAACGCTATACACTGTAAATACAATTAACGATTGACGCACGTCAGGTGATTCAATCTGCATATGAAATGATGTTTGCTATAAGCTGATAGAGGTTATTACTTAAAAAGGAGATAGATAATGCAACACAAGGCTTTGGTTTTTGATTGGGATGAGGCCAATTTGAGCCACATCGCACGACATAATGTAACACTGCAAGAAACCGAGGAGGTTGTTCTTGGCGATCCGCTTGATACAGAATTGCAAACGGTAGAGGGAAGCGGCGAGGAAGAACGACTTCTACAACTAGGCGAAACAGCCAAGGGACGAATTCTGCAGCTGCTGACAACTTGGCGAGGCGGACAGGTCAGAGTAATTTCCGCGTGGGACGCGCCCAAACAACTCAAGATGTATTACCTAGCCGAAATGAGGCGGCGCTATGGCGACACTTACGATTCCGAAATTTGATAATGAAACAGACGAGGCCAACTGGGCCTATGAGAACCGCGAGGAACTGGCTGCGGCATTCTTGCAGGCAGCTCAGGAGGGGCGCGTTAGGCAGGGTACGTTGAAGAAGCGGGGCAACACGCCTCCGACGACAATTCGGCTTGCTCCAGAGGAGATTTCTCGCGCGCGGACGCTGGCTGAGCGCCGCGGGTTGCGCTACCAGACTTATCTCAAGATGCTGATTCACGAGGGGCTGGAACGCGAGGAGCGGCTGGCGAGTTAAGCTGTATCCAAGGAAGCGTCTTGTTGCGGGTTGTCATCAACATCTTGCCGATGTTGTTTCTTAAGCCAGTCTGTCAAGGATTTTAGCCACGATTTGTGAGGCTCCAATTCTAAATCTGCCGAAGCAAGTCGGCGAACTTCTCTCCATAGAGAACCAAGCTCAAATTGCACTTGTTTCGCTGCTAGTAGTGGCCGCGGTTTTCCTAACCGATCTGCAAGATTTGCGTCACTTTTAAAATCTTCTATATGGGCTTTAGCCTGCTCATTCTTTATCTGAATATTATCCAACATATTATATATTTTCTGAGTATTACTCCCAGAAATGAATACACATTTCAGTGCAGCTCGAGTCATATCCCGAAGGTGTTGATTGAATGAAGGATCATGTACTGCGCGGATCAATTCATCACCAATCGCTACTGAGGGCATGAAGTGTTCAATAGCTGAAGCCAGTATAAGAAGCTCTTGCCATTCTAACTTCTTGTTTTCTAGTATCCATCGCGTATGATCTCGTTTATTCGTGGCCCGGAACGACCAAATCGCAATTCCTACACCACCTGTAACTGGGATCAAACTAATGAGAAGTTGTCCCAGCCACTTCCACTGGGATTCAGGCGCATTCTGCATGCACTGAATCACGACCGGTTGTTGAGTCAGCTGGTCGGCGAAAAAAATGGCGATTGAGGCGGCATGGAGCATGATGGCTCTCACCTTGTATCCTTAGAGTTGAGAGAAAGGTTACCACGCTAAGCCAAACATTGAAAGCAATAGGCGGGACGCTATCAATTCTAAATGGAGAAAATATCAGAGCAAACGGTGCCATTCCTCCCGGAGGGAGGGGATGAAAATAGCCCAGGGTGAAACCCTGGGAAAGCATTCGCCCATGAGATTCCCGCCCCGGAGGGGCGGTGTGAAATCCATGTAATATAACAAATTTCAGTGATTTATGTTGAAAGAATTCGAGCCGCCCCTCCAGGGCGGATGACTATTCCTTTGCCTCTAACCCAGGGCAGCGCTACGCTTGCCCTGGGCTATTTTCGACGGCTCCCTCCGGGAGCGGAGCGATTGGCCGCTCATGGAATGACAGATTTGGAGGTCCATTTGGAATTGCTGGCGGGACGCGGGATCATTTGCCGTGTGCCCCCGGTCTCGATTCTGGGATCTGGGATTACCGCCAAACGCGCACTCACTCAAGCCAGCACCTTCAATCCATGCTTCTCAACAATGTCCAATAACTTGAGGGCCATGCCGCTGGGCTTTTTTGCGCCGCTCTCCCATTTTTCTATGGTGGATTCGCTGGTGTTGAGATAGCGGGCAAAGACCGGCTGGCTGACGTGCTGGCTCTCGCGAATCTTCTTGATGCGGCGGGGTTCGAGGGGTGCAGGGACGGCAAGGCACGACTCATCGAAATCCCTCATGGTGGCATTATCGATTGCGCCCACCCTGAACATCGCGGAGGCTGAGGAATGAATCGCTTCGAATGCATCGCTTTTGAATTTTAGCTTATTCGCCATTGCAAATCTCCATCAACGAGATCACCTACGTGTCGCACATATCGAAGTTTAGCGCCAGGTGCTACCAGATTTCCTCGGCTTTTTTCTAACTGGCCCAAGACGGCGCAATGAATAGTGAATATGCGAGGTTACCAGCGTGGACCAGGAGGTCCCCGCGACAGCCGGCCGGGAGGCCGGCGCTACAGTTTTACGTGCGGCGGATCGAAAATACCAGTGGGGACTGACAGTTCCCTGTTCCCCTCCTTCCTATCCCCGTTACAATGAAGAAGCTATGATACGTTTTTCAACTGCCGGGGAGTCGCATGGGGAGGCACTGATTGCGCTGGTTTCTGGATTGCCGGCGGGGGTGCCCATTGATCTGGAGTACGTCAACCGCGAGCTGTGGCGGCGTCAGCAGGGCTACGGGCGCGGCGGGCGCATGAAGATTGAAACCGATAAAGCCCATGTGTTGAGCGGGGTGCGGCACGGCAAGACGATTGGCGCGCCGGTTGCCATTGAGATCGTCAACCGCGACTGGAAGAACTGGGAGACCAAGCTGCCGGTGGCCGAGGGCGACCCGGCGCTGCATCAGGCGGTGGCCTCGCCGCGTCCGGGACACGCCGACCTGGCTGGCGCGCTCAAGTACAACTTCCCGGACGCGCGGTATGTGCTGGAGCGGGCCTCGGCGCGGGAGACGACCTCGCGCGTGGCCGCCGGCGCCTTTGCCAAACTGATGTTGCGCACGCTGGGCATCGAGGTGCTGAGCCATGTGATCCGCGTGGGGAAGGCGGAGCTGGAGCGGGATGCCTCGTGGGAGGAGATTGCCGCTTTGGCCGCGCGTGACGAGGTGGTTCTGGGCTGCGTGGATGAGGCCGCCGAGGCGCGCATGAAGGAAGAGGTCGAGGAGGCCGCGCGCACCGGCGACACGGTGGGTGGCGTCTTTGAGGTGGTGGTGCGCGGCGTTCCCGCTGGGCTCGGCACGTATGTCAATTGGGATGAGAAGCTGGACGGGCTGCTGGCGCAGTCGGTGATGAGCATTCAGGCGGTCAAGGCGGTGGAGATTGGCCGCGGGGTGGTGGGCGCGGAGAGCTTTGGTTCGGTGGTGCATGATCCGATTCATTACGCTGCCGAAGCCACCGCCCGCCCGACGCGCTTTACCCGACCGCAGAACAATGCGGGCGGCATCGAGGGCGGCGTCTCGAACGGCGAAGACATTATTGTGCGCGGCTACTTGAAGCCGATTTCGACGTTGCGCAAGCCGCTGGAGTCGGTGCGCTTTGACACGCGGGAGAAGACCAGCGCGAGCTACGAGCGGAGTGACATTTGCGTTGTGCCAGCGGCGGGCGTGGTGGCCGAGGCGATGGTGGCGCTGACCATGGCGCAGGTGGCGCAACAGAAGTTCGGCGGCGATTCGGCGCTGGAGATGCAACGAAATTTCGCCGGATACATCGAACAGATTGGGAAGTTCTAGTTTGCAATTTGCAGGAGTGTGGAACTTCTACGGATTGTTTCAGCAGTAGAATGACTTAGGCGAGGAGGGTTGATATGGCCGATTTGAAGTTTGATCCTGTTATCGGATTAGATGTTCGTATTCGTGGCGATCGAGAATTGTATGAGATTATTGCCGTTCATCCTCCTAATTCGACCACGATGCCAGAAGGATGGGAGAGTTTTGCGCAAGTGCGCGGCGAGGGCGGGCGCACAGTTGACTTGAAGCTTCTGAGAAGCGATTCTCATCTCTTCTCTCCTCTCCAAAGTGTGCCATGGTCCTGGTTGCAATATGCGGATGAAAGCGAGATATGGCCTGTTCGTCACGCAATTGAATGGCTCAAAACCAACCCAGACGGTAAGAAATTTCCTGACTATATTGTCGATTACGAAGTAGAAGCAAGGAACGACCAGTCAGGGAATCCGTCTATCTTCGTGCGTTTTTTGGTGGAACCGGAGTACTTCTACGAGAATGGAAGTCCTTCCAAAAGAAATATGGCAGCATTAAGCGAGTTTGTCTTCGAAGTCGACCAAGTGTTGCTCGGATTGGATCTGGATCGCTGGATTTATGTTCAGTCTGGAGTTGCGCGGAGGGTGCTTGATGTCGCTAGCTGAGGAGTTGCTTGAACACGCGCGATTCCTGGCAAATCTCGATCCGCGCGTGACTTCGCAGGCTAACATTCGGCGCGCAATCTCTGCTGCGTATTATGCAGTATTTCATCTGCTCGCAGCGGAAGTCGCGGCACAGGTCAGTCCCGATTCTCCGGCGGGATTGAGAGAAAGAACACAACGGGCATTGGATCATATGCAGATGGTCAAGGTTGCCAAAGCCTTTTCTCTGGAGGGGGCAATCAGGGTTAAAGACTTGCCGGACGACATAGTTCTTCCCTATCCGGTCTCCAAGGAGCTTGCATTGATTGGAGGCAGGTTCAGGCGGTTGCAGGAAGAACGTCATGCGGCGGATTACGATCTGTCGAAACACTATGATCCCACGGACGCGTTGAATCAAGTGGAAGAGGCGGAGGAAGTTTTCAAGGATTGGAAGATTGAAAGAAGCTCCAAAAACGCTACCGTCTTCCTTGCCTCAATGATGTTCGGAAAATCCTGGAACAAATAGCAAGTATCGCAGCGAAAGGTTTTTCACACACGACAATGATTCTGAATATCGTCAAATATCCTGATCCAGTGCTGGCGCGGCCCGGTGAACCGATCACCGAGTTCAACGCCGAGTTGCGCAAGTTTGTCGCCGATATGTTCGAGACCTGTTACGACGGGCAGGGCATTGGCCTGGCCGCGCACCAGGTGGGCGTGGCCAAGCGCCTGCTGGTGATTGACCTGAGCGTGGGCAAAGTGCCGGAAGACAAGCTGGTGCTCATCAACCCGGAGATCATCTCCGCCGAGGGCAAGCTCTACGAAGAGGAAGGCTGCCTGAGCTTTCCCGACATTCGCGAGAAGGTTGTGCGTCACGCCAAGGTGCGCATCCGCGCCCAGGACGAGTACGGCAAGTGGTTCGAGATGGACGGCGAAGAGGTGCTCTCGCGCTGCTTCCAGCATGAGATCGACCATGTGGACGGTGTGCAGTTTATCTATCGCATGAGCGCCCTCAAGCGCGATCTGGTGCTGCGCAAGATCAGGAAGCTGATCCGCGATGGCAAGTGGTAATGCGATGATCGAAGCTGTCGATAGCCGCAGGAATATTGGGTGCCCCACCCTCGCCGCGTCTTTGTTTTTACGGCTAGGGTGGGATTGCGCAAAACTCAACCGGCCGCGCACGTCAGGTGTCGTA
>Ga0181520_10011284_pt1 | contig 11767 bp, 11 predicted proteins | sample PEATcosm2014_Bin_29_FD_132451 | JGI IMG/M metagenome (GOLD analysis project Ga0181520, IMG submission 132451) | Peatland microbial communities from MTU Mesocosm Facility, Houghton, MI, USA - PEATcosm2014_Bin02_30_metaG | ecosystem: Environmental > Terrestrial > Soil > Wetlands > Peat | place...
GGATCGGTCATGATGGTGGCCGGGTTGGAGTTCACCAGCACCACCTCGTAGCCCTCCTGCTTGAGAGCCTTGCAGGCCTGGGTGCCGGAGTAATCGAACTCCGCCGACTGCCCAATCACGATCGGCCCCGAGCCGATCACCAAGATCTTCTGAATGTCATTTCTGCGTGGCATATTTTTGTTTGACCTTTACTTTGGAGGACAGAATTCAAATGGCATATCGGTTCCGTGTTGGTGCTGAATAGCTTCGATCCAGCATGCCGAATCGCTTGAACATGACATCGGCTTTGGCTGATCCATAAGTGGCTGCCTGACCAGGGTCCCGTCCTTCTTCTTTCTGGCTGCGATGAACCGATATTCTCCAGCCGGCACTGTACCCAGAACAAACTGGCCCTTAGCATCGACCGATACTGAAATCAAAACTCTCTTTGTCTTTGGATTTCGAACTTGAACGATTGTGTCCTCGTAAGCAAAGACTGCGCCCACGTCATCCAACAAAACGCCCTGAACCCGTACCGGCTTTGCAATCAAGAGGTTGGGAGGAGCATCTTTCTCGTTTTTGCAACTGCAAGCATCTCCGAGGCAAATCAACTGACTCCACAGGGACATCGGGAACCAGAAGACTGAGGCCACAAGAAAAAGCCGCGCTAGGTTCCTCATCGTTTCTCTCCCTCAGGGGCTAAAGCCCCTCCTGCAAAAGGAGGGCGGCCTTCATTGGCACGACTGAAGTCGTGCCCTTTCAAATCTAGGCCCGTCTTGTCTTCGGTAGCCGGAGCGATTCTGGATTCAATGTTTTGAAAGGGCACGGCTTTAGCCGTGCCGCTCCCGATCCCTAAAGACTCCGTGGGCTTTAGCCCCTGAGGGATGGGGTCCAATTTCCAACCTGGGTAGGCCGATGAATACCGATATTCCGCCGGACTCGCGCACAGATGTTTCTTGACCGGATTCAGATGGATGTAATGGAGATGCTTGTCATAGTCCTCGACATCCCGAATCCTGTGATCCGCAAAGCCTCGACGCCATATCTCCATGTTCGATCCAAGCTCTTTCTTGGCCTGAGAAGAGAAACCACCCTTGATGAGTTGGATCGCTCGCTCAAGCGCAATCACGGGCGAGATCAACAGATGAAAATGATCGGGCATCAAAACAAATTCGTGCAGGAGGTAAGCCTCTCCGCGATGCGAGAGAAGGGTCTTGAAGAACAGGCGCGCCCACGAGTCCACATTGAAAAGCGCGCGACGTTCCCACGTATCGGACGTGACGAAGTAGGTCTGCGCGTTGTTCGTTGCATGCTCGCGTGCGGGTTTCAAAACCATCCCTCAGGGGCTAAAGCCCGTCTTCTATTCCCGTCCTTGCGGCACGACTAAAGTCGTGCCCTTTCAAAACGGTAACCCAATGCTCGTCTTTCCGCAGCCTGTGAAGCCGCACCCGTTCAAAACCATCTCCCCAAAACAACGACTATCAAACTCGGCTGCCTTGAAAGGGCACGACTTCAGTCGTGCCGTCAGCCAAAAGAATGAGTTTGGGCTTTAGCCCCTGAGGGAAGGTTTTCTTACCGCAAGGCCTATTCTCCCCAAACAAATCATCCCTCAGCGGCTAAAGCCGCGGTTCCAACCAATCCCTTGCGGCACGACTAAAGTCGTGCCCTTTCAAAGCCAGTCCTGCATTCGATTCATCGCAACAATGCAGAAGGTAGATGCAATTCGCTCAAAGGCCCCAAAGGCGGAATCCACAGCAGGCTCTTCTTACCGTCCTCATCCAATTTTGGAGCAGGGATCGGTCGCTCCACACCATCAACAAACTCGGCCTTGCTTCTTTGCATTCGCCCGTTTTCATTGCGCTCCCATCGGCGGGAATACCCCCAGGAACGAATGTTGGCCGACTGAACCAAGGGAACATTCCAAACGATGACCTCTGCTAGCACTAACTTGCCCATGGAAAAGCACTTGAAATAGCGGACCTCTGAACCCACATCGTCGCTGTTCGCCCAGGCTTCCAGGAGGACCCGATCTCCTTCGACCCAAGTTTCTGCCGTCGAATAGAAATCCGTCTCGAGGCTCTTGAGACCCTTGGCAATGTTCTTTACGGGAGTCATGGAACTGCCTGCACCGACTGCAAATCGCGGCTGCGCATTCACAACATTGACACTGCACTCGCCCGCAAAGCGCACCAAAGCCGCTTCTGGCTGATTTCCCTTGATGCCATCCAGGTAACGATTGAAAGGATCGGACGGCTTTTGAGCCTGTCCCCAAGAAAAAGAACTCCCCAGTCCTGCAATGAGAAACAGGACTGGGAGCCAATTCCTCATCCCTTCCACTCCTCCATCATCCGCCGGAAGTCGCGGAAGAGGTAGTGGGAGTCGTGCGGGCCGGGAGCCGCTTCGGGGTGGTACTGCACGCTGAACAGCGGCAGCGTCTTGTGGCGCAAGCCTTCGAGCGTCTGGTCGTTCAGGTCCACATGCGTCAACTCGACTTCATTGGCGTTGATCGAGTCTGGATCGACGGCGAAGTTGTGGTTGTGGGCCGTGATCTCCACCTTGCCGGTCACGTTGTTGCGCACCGGGTGGTTGCCGCCGTGGTGGCCGAACTTGAGCTTGTAGGTCTTGCCGCCCAGCGCCAGGCCCGTAAGCTGATGCCCCAGGCAGATGCCGAAGACCGGCACGCGGCCCAGGAACTGGCGAATGGCGCGCACGGCATAGTCCACTGGCTCGGGGTCGCCGGGACCATTCGAAAGAAAGACGCCGTCCGGCTTCAGTCCCAGCACGTCGTCGGCGCTGGTCTCCGCCGGAACCACGGTCACGCGGCAGCCTTCTCGGGTAAGCATCCGCAGAATGTTGAGCTTGATGCCGAAATCGTAAGCCACGACATGCAGCAGGCGGCCGCGCGCTTCCTCGTTCTTCAGAAAGCCATCGGTCAGATACGAATCGCCCGCCTGGTTGCGGCTGTCGGCGGCGTCGAAGGTGTAAACCGCCTTCGTCGAAACCACCCGCGCCAGGTCCGTCCCATCCATCTTGCGGATGCTGCGGGCCTTTTGGACGAGAGCATCCGTGTTGCTTTCGGCCGTCGAAATGACGCCGCGCATCACCCCATGGGTGCGCAGATGCCGCACCAGGGCACGGGTGTCGATCTCCGCCAGCACCGGCACCGCATATCGCTCCATGTACTCGTCGGTGACCTGTTCGGAACGCCAATTTGAGCTGATGGGCGAGAACTCGCGGACGATCAGGCCCTCGATATAGGGTTTGGCCGACTCGTTGTCTGCCTGATTGGTGCCGTAGTTGCCGATCTGAGGGTTGGTGAGAACTACGATTTGTCCGGCATAGGATGGATCGGTCGCGATTTCCTGGTAGCCGGTAAGGGAAGTATTGAAAACGACTTCGCCCTGGCATTCGCTTGGGTGCCCATAGCCGAGGCCACGGAAGATGCGCCCGTCTTCGAGCGCTAAGATCGCCTGCATCGCGTCTCCGGGGAGTGGATTCAACCGATTCTAACAGGTTTTCTGTGCCGGAAGATACCGGATAACGACGACGGCCCGCGCGTTGTGGGACCCGATGAAACCCGCGGCGGTGCTTCAACCCAAACAGGGACACTGAAGCCTTGCTATTATTTCGACATGACCACGGTGGAAATCCTCTTCTCCTACGCCACATCCCCCACGGAGCGTGTGACTCTCGCGCTGGCCAGCGCCCACGAGATCTACGGCATTCGCAGCCTCAGCTTCGACCGCGCAGCGCACACCCTGCGCGTTGAGTTCGACGCCACCCGTCTCAACGCCGCAACGGTGACGCGGCTCATTCGTCAGGCCGGCCTGGAGATCGACGCGGAGTTGCCCCTGATTCCGCCTCAACCTGCTTTGGAACCCGCGTCCGCGGTCTGACCGGACTCGAGTCGGAGAGTCGGAATTGCGCCGCCGCTTAAACCCTGATAATCTGTCTTTGGTCGTGTTGAAGACCATGGTGTGCGCCCGTAGCTCAGCTGGATAGAGCGACTGACTACGAATCAGTAGGTCGGGAGTTCGAATCTCTCCGGGCGCACCATTAAAATCAACAACTTACAAGAGAAATGCCCTTTAGGTTACCTGCCTTGAAGGCTCTTTTTCGTTTGCGCGTTGCATAGTGTAGCAATGTGCTGCAAACAGGGGGCTTACAAGCTGACACATTGATCGACCAAGTGCCAGTTTTTGAGCCCAAAACTAGCACAAAATCTAGCACCAAAAGAGTGCGTCCATCTAGACCTGTTTTTTCGCAGCTTTCACGGCAGTCGACCTGGATGGTCTTCTCAGTTGGACTAATCGACGAGATCCTCGATAAGCCGCTTCTGTCTGAAAAGACACAGATGGATGCCGATAAACGCACAATGCCTACACGCCTGAATCTCCAAGCCGCATCCTCCGTGCGGGTGTGGTGGGCGACGTGAACAGATTCTCGCAAATGGTTCAGGGCGGTGCGATTCAGACGGGGAGTTTCAGCCTCGACGGCAGTTACGATCTGGCAGTGTGGCTGGCTGACGGAAACATCCCGTCTCCAGGCGTGACAGAATGCGTGCAAAGGGGACTGCCATTGCTCGTTCTTGCACAGAACGCCAAAGGCAGGTGCGCTCTCTTTTTGATGATGCACTGTAGGGATGAAAGACCTGCTTAGGATGTGAGATGGATCGTCGAACCTTTTCTCGAAGCGTTCTGGGCCTGCCGTTTGTCTCGGCGGCGGTGCAACCGGTTTCCGCAATGGCGGATATCACGCCGGTTTCCCAACGAGTGAAGACCTTCACCCACTGCGGCAAGGAAGAACAGCCCTTCCTGACTCAAAGCGAGGCGCAACTGGCATGGCAGGAAGGCTCCGGCTACCTGGACCATATGTGGTTCGGGGGCGCCTTTGAGAATTATCTAAAGCTGCGTCTGCGCATCTATGTGGACGGGGAAACGGCGCCTTCGATCGATATGGAACTCGGCATGGGAGCCGGAATCGGCTTTCAGGATCTGACCGCTCCATGGGGAACACGCCATTCCGGAGTTACTGGAGCGCCGAGCGGCATCTTCTTCAATTACCGCATCCCATTCAGCAAAAGCGTGCGCGTTACGGCGGAACTGTCCGCCGGCGCGCCGAAGGATGTGGTCTTCTGGTGGATCATTCGCGGATTGGAAAACCATCCACTGGAGGTCTGCGGCTTCCAGTTGCCCGCGCAGGCTCGCATGAGACTCCATAAACAGGTTGATATTGAAGTGCAACCGCTCGATGAATTCGATCTGGCGCGAGTAGCGGGAGCGGGAATGGTTTTTCAAGTGACAATGGCTGCCAAAAGCAGCAACCTCGAGTTCCTTGAGGGGCAGATGCGGGCGTATTTTGGCAAAGAAACGAAACCGCAATACCTGTCTTCAGGACTCGAAGACTATTTCCTCGGTACATACTATTTCAACCGGGGGCTCTACCATTTTGCGCAGGCTGGATTGACGCACAAAGACGAGAGAGATAATTCGTTTTCGGCCTATCGCTTTCACGATGAGGATCCACTGGTATTCAGCGATGGAATCCGGCTGGCCTGCCGCTGCGGAGAACGTCGTGGCGAAAAGACCTTCGGAACAACCGGAAACCCTAAGCCGACTATTTACACCACTTACACATGGACCTATGAGTGGTGAGTTCAAGACTTTATTTCTCGGTGTTGAAGTACTGGAAGATGGGGGTGACGCCGGCATCGGTGAGTTCCCACTGCTAGCGGCTGGATTCAGCGCTATCATTGCGGCGCGCTGGTACCGGTAACGCGATTCGGACCAAAGTCCCCGGAGATGCACTCTCGACTCCGATGTCCCCCTGATGGAGCCGGATGGCGCGGCGCGCAATTGCCAAACCCAAACCAACGCCGCCGTTGTTCTCGCACCGCGAAGAATCCAACCGATAGAAGGGATCGAACACCCGCTCCGCAAGATGTGCTGGAATGCCAGGACCGTAGTCGCGCACAGCGATCTCGACCCCGCTGTCGAGCAGATGCATTTCCACTTCTACGCTTGCGCCTAGCGGAGTATACCGAACAGCATTGCGAATCACGTTCTCAATCGCGCGCCGAAGCAACTCTTCGTTCCCTGAAAAAGTAATCGGATCCACTGTTCCAGCGACGACGGAGCACTGCTTTTGCGCAGCCTCGATCGCGCAACTATCCATGATGCGGACCAGCAACTCATGCAAGCAGACGTCGTCGAATCGAATTGAGCCTAAGTCACCTTCGGCACGCGACATGTCGATCAGATCGCCAACAAGATCGGAGAGTCGCTGAATCTCCTGGCGCAGTTGGGTGGCAGTCGCATCGCGATCCTTTGTATGGCGAACCAGCTCTGCTTCGAACGTAAGTCGAGCAAGCGGGGAACGAAGCTCGTGGGAAACATCCTGCAATAACTGTCTTTCCGCCATAACATGCGCGCTGATTCTATCGGCCATGGAATTGAACGATCTTGCCAATGCGCCGATCTCATCGTCGGTTTGCAGATTGGACCGGACACTCAGGTCACAATGCCCGAAACGGTCGACGACTTCTGCAAGCTTCTGGAATGGGAGCGCCACCTTCTGCACGATGATCCAGCCGACGATCACGATGCTTACACAGACGAGGACATAGAAGGGCCAGTAGACGCTAGACGGCCCATCAGCGCCGACAACGAGCCACACATATTTCTGGTCGTCGGATGCAGTAGCTGAGATGAATCCACCCACAGTTCTCTCGACTGCCTGCGTGGTGCCATATTTGCCGAGCGTGCCGAGCAACATAGCAAAGCGATCATCTCCAGAGACAAGATCGTGTCCACGGGAATCGGTCAAATACAACTGCATCCCACGGGGCCGATTGATTTCCTGAAGATACGCGGAGAGTGCCTGCTTCCCTTGCGATTCGTAGATATGAACGGCCTCGCGCAAGGCAATCCTGTTGTAGGCCAACATGGCATCCCTTGGCGGGGATTGATAAAGAGCCGTGAGAATCCTGGCGATCAGGAGGAAAGCGAGAAGCGAGCCTGCTAAAACCGCAGCCGACCATATAGCGATTCTGACGGAGACCGATTTCATTGCTCGTCATCCTCCGCCAACAGATACCCGGCGCCGCGAATGGAGCGTATTGCAATGCCGGCTGAGCAACATTTCTTGCGCAAGCGGCTGATGTGAACTTCGAGGGAGCGTTCGAAAGGAGTGGCCATGCGATGGTACAGCACGCCGCAGACTTCGTCGCGCGTAACAATACGGCCATTCGCACGGACAAGGAGGTCTAGTATGTCGTACTCCGTGCTGGTTATATCGACCGGCCGATCTAGAATCCAAGCCTGTTTCGCAGGTGCGCTCAGGCGTAACCGTGCGATGGAGATTGGCTCCGCGCTTTCGCGCGCAAGCGTACCTGCGCGGCGCATGATGGCCCTCATGCGGGCGTCAAGTTCCTCGGGGCCGAAAGGCTTGGCCAGATAATCGTCCGCCCCGGTGTTGAGTCCCTTCACGCGATCTTGTAAGGCGCCTCGCGCCGTGAGCATGATGACAGGAACCTCCGAATGGCGTCGCAGTTGCGTTAGCACCGTGAAGCCATCCATTCCGGGCAGCATGACGTCGAGCAATACGACATCGAATTTGCCTTCGAGTGCCTTCGCCAAACCGCTGGGGCCATCGAATGCGGCATGAATCGAAAATACAGAATCTGCGAAGTACTCGCGTACCAGCTGGCAGAGGCGCGTGTCGTCGTCGATGACGAGCACCCGATGACGTCTCTTTTCGTTCTGAACCATGGCTGAAACGGGCTGCCTCTCTTCGGGCGTCTGGATCCGGGGCTCAAACCTCGATTCTCCATGACCGCGAGTCGGAACGCAAGGCTCCTGTGAATCATTTGCAATTCTTGAGCTTCACGCCCCTGCTCTCTGCCCGATACTGGCTTTGCGTTCACTGGTTGGCCGCATGGAGGTGCCCATGATTCCTGGACTCTCGCGTCCCATTTCTTTGTATTCGGCGCTCATCCATTTCGGCCGATCTTGAACCGGCTTGTTCTTTTCATCGTCTATCGAATGTAGCTCCGGTTTCGGCCGATGAATTGTGTGAGGTGGTGCATGAAGATCAGTCTAGATGGTTCATTGAAGTTTTTGCTTCTCCTTCTGGGGTTGTCGATAGGGCTTACCTGTACGTCTCTAGCACAGCAGGCAACGGGAGGCATGTCCGAGAACGGCGACAGGACAATGCCCATGCGGCACGGCGCCGACCCCGATCTTGAATTGCAGCCGATCACTGAGCTTCTCGCGCTTACTGAGGACCAAAAGGCCTCGATGAAGACCGTGCTCGTCGAGCACAGCAAGGAGATCGATGAGGTGTTCAGCAAGTTCCTGGGCGAACCGGGGCAGCCTGGTCAAGGACCGAATGCAAGCACCAGACGGCAAATGCACGACGCGATCAAGGCTGTGCATCTTTGCACATATGCAAAGATCGACGCGATCTTGAACAGCGATCAAAAAGCCAAATTCGCAGCTTGGAAGAAGCAGCAGAGACGGCCATTTGGGCATAAGGACGACATGCCTCCACCGCTGGACGATCTCTTGGGAGGGCAGAAGGATCGCGGCATGCGCGATGACCGTCCGCCGTCCATGTAAGGCGTTCGAGTCGCCATGCGAATGCTAGTATCGACCTCCCCAGGAATTGAAGGACGGTCATTACATTCGGCAATGTATACAGAAACTGCAACAAAGAAAGCCAAGGAGTCTGCGATGAAGCGTACCTGGGGGCTCCATGCCCTTGCACTTATCCTAGCGATTGGAACCACTGGATGCGGTTCAAGCAGTTCGAACGACTCAAGCGGATCGAGTTCCAGCACGACGGGCACAACAATTTCTCTATTGTCCTCCACCACGTCTACGACGACTGGAACAAGCCTCACTTTGACCGCAACGGTTTCTCCTTCAGCGGCCACGGGGACAGTAACATTCTATAGCGGCACAATTGGGCTTGGGACAGCGACTCTAAGCGGAGGCAAGGCCACGCTGACAACTTCGTTCAGCACCGCGGGCAGCTATTCGCTTACCGCCAGCTATGGCGGCGCCAGCAGCTATGCGGCCAGCACTTCGCCCGCGGTTACCGTCGCAGTGACATCCGGCTCGGGAAGCAGCAATATCGCCATAACGGGGACGGTTGTTAGCGTCGATACGGCGAGCGGTACTTTCGTCATGAGTACATCTACCGGCAACATCACGGTAGACACTACATCGGGGGGCACCGCTTTTCTTGAAATCTATAACACTACTGTTGCCGGATCGGCGGCCGTGGGAGGATATGTCGGAGCGTTTGGATCTGTTACCAACAGCGTATTGGAGGCAACGCAGGTCGCGTTTGTTCCCGTTCCCCCTTCTAGTCTGGTAGCGAATGGCGACCTAGCAACATCCTACGTCGAGCAAATGTCGACGGGATGGGTTTACGCTGGACAGATTACATCTATTACCAACGGAATTCTCGATATCGCCACCTCTTCTGGCACCATGGAGATCGATCCTTCCAATGCCACAACGATAACACTGACCTCGGACAAGAGCATCGATGACCTGACCGCCGGTGAGACGGTAACAGTCAATGGTCCCGAAGTCTCTTCTACGGAATATACGGGCCATATGGTTGTCATCGGCACGATCTCTCCGCCAATGTATTTGCCCAGCATGTTCTGACAATAGCTCTAGCTGCTTCGCGGTGGACTCCTGTTTGCCGCGCATGTTCAACACGATTCAAACTAACCATGTACGAGGTTCTTGGAATGAAACACTCGGCGCTTTTTTCTTTTGTGGTATTTGGCGGGCTTGTCCTGGCGACGGCTCTAGCCACCGGCTGCGGGTCGGGAGGCACGGCCAATACTTCCTCCGCTGGTACGGCCACGACGACTACCCTGAAATCCTCCGCCTCCAGCACCACCACTGGCGCCAGCATCACGCTGACGGCCGTTGTCTCCGCAACGTCGGCAACTGGAAATGTTACCTTCTACAGCGGAAGCACTTCGCTGGGCACCGGCACGCTGAGTGCGGGAGTGGCGACCCTCACTACCTCCTTCAGCACTGCCGGGACCTATTCCCTGACCGCCACCTACGGCGGCGACTCGACCTATGCCGCAAGCACTTCGAGCGCGCTCTCGATGACAGTGGCGTCTTCCGGCTCAACAACGACAACGATCTCGATGATTACGATTCCGGCAGGAACGTTTTACGACGGCGTCTCTTATATGACGATCTCGACCCCGTATTCTTTGAGTCAGTACCCCATTACGCAGGGTCAATACGAAGCTGTCATGGGAACAAACCCGAGCACGGGCGGTTCGGGTAGCTCAAACCCTGTCGATAGCGTCTCCTGGTACGATGCGTTGGTCTTTTGCAACACCTTGAGCATCGCGGATGGGCTCACTCCCGTTTACTCCATCAACGGTTCAACCAACCCCAGTTCGTGGGGGACAGTGCCAACGGCTGCAAGCATGACCTGGGATGAAGTGACCATGGCATCGGGCGCCAACGGGTATCGCTTGGCGACATCATCCGAGTGGATGTGGGCGGCCATGGGCGGGTTGAAGGACGCGATCACCAGCGACATTGTGGCCAGTGCAACATATGGCAGCGTGAATCAGAGCGGCTATCTGAAGGGATATGCCGGCAGCGCGGAGGCCAACGGTGGCCAGAGCGATATCGCAGACTATTGCTGGGAAACGGATAACTCCAATGGAACTACCCAGCCCGTTGGCCAGAAGAAGCCGAACGAATTCGGTTTGTACGACATGTGCGGAAACGTCTCGGAGTGGACTTGGGACTACTACTGGGGTATCGAGCAGGGCGCCCAGAGTGGCGGCGGTACAACGTCGGTCGTCGTACCATTCCCCTCAACACCCGAGACGGACTACACCGGTCTCGCAGTTGGAACCGGGAAATGGCGCTGGTTACTGGGAGGCAGCTACGACGAAGGCGCTGCTGGAAACTATGTGATCTTGCCTCAGGGGAGTCTGGATAGCAGCGGAATTCTCCACTATGTCGATGCATTCAACCCTAGCAATATTCAACCCACTCATGGCTTCCGCGTAGCCAAAGGCGGAGCCTTCTAGAGAATCCAGAATCTGCGCAAGCATGGAGGGGCACAGTAGAAGTCGTGTTATTTCAATTGGGAGGGGAGAGCAGTTCTCTGCTCTCCCCTCCTGAAGTGGCACACTGAACGGAATCCGAGATTTCTGAAGAAGGAACGCGAAGTCGAGGTCTTTTGCAATCTGGACTGTGGAACGAATTGCAGTGTACCTTGAGCTAGCATCCACAAGCGCTACAGGCGCGCCAAAGATCAAGTGGCACGGTTTACTCGACCGCAATCGACTCGATGTTCAGACCCGGACCTGAGATGTGCGAGAAATTGAGCACATTGGTTGCGCCTTCTCGATCGAGGGGCGCTTCAATCCACACCGCCCCCGCAGTTTTATCGCTTCCGGTGGAAGGGAATGCGATTCTGGTGGAGATCCGGCCGTTTACCCGCAGTTCTGCAATTCGAAGGGCCTTGTCCGGATTGATATATGAAATCCGGACTCTGGCTACGCGAGCGCGCGAGGACACCTTAATAAAGCTGACCTCCTCGTCCTTGCGCACACCATCTGCGCCAGCAGGAGTGTATGTCGTGAGCTTGCCATCTCTGCCGCGGATGATCAGCATAACCGCGTCGTTCGACTGAACGGTAGCAGAATACGAAGAGTCAAAGGAACCGAGGTCTTTCCGGGCCCAGAGATCTCTCACCATCGCGGGCGACGGGTCGCTGAGCCCCA
>Ga0181520_10011285_pt1 | contig 11767 bp, 8 predicted proteins | sample PEATcosm2014_Bin_29_FD_132451 | JGI IMG/M metagenome (GOLD analysis project Ga0181520, IMG submission 132451) | Peatland microbial communities from MTU Mesocosm Facility, Houghton, MI, USA - PEATcosm2014_Bin02_30_metaG | ecosystem: Environmental > Terrestrial > Soil > Wetlands > Peat | place...
AGGCGTGCCAAATCCGGAAGAATCGCTGGCCAAAGCCGAGCTTGCGCAGAAGATCATCGTACTGATTCGCCAGAGAGAGTTGACGCAGATTCAGGCTGCCAAAGTTCTGGGAGTGGACCAGCCCAAGGTCTCCGCGCTGCTGCGCGGGCAACTGACCGGATTCTCTCTGGAACGGCTGATGCGCTTTCTGCTGCGGCTTGGGCAGGATATCAAGATCACAGTGCAAGAGAGTCCTCGCGCACAGTCCCAAGCGCGGGTTCTTGTGGCGTAGAGAATGATTGCCTTCCCAGTTTCCCAAAGCGGAACCCAGGGCACCTGGCACCCGAAGAAATACCCATTATCGAAAAGAACATTCCGCTGACGGATCACTCAAATCAGGCTGTTTGCTGCGTAGAGATTTTTCGAAATTTGTATCCCACGGGAATAACCGATTTTTGTCAGGCCAGAACAATTGCAGCACAGGAAAGTCGTTATGCTTGTAAAACCATACTGCCCATGTGCAGGGTTCACAATATTTAGCAGGATTCACGAGTTTATACACGCATGGATAACCTTCATTCAGCGGACGGATGAATAGCTTTCTCAACCGTACTTCCGTAATACCGCATTGCGCAATCTGAGTGCGCGGATGATAAACTGCCTTCGGATGAGGCCAAGCTGAACGGCATGAATGTGAAGAAAAATGTAGTCGTGATGGGACTGGGATACGTGGGCTGCGTGAGCGCCGCGTGTTTTTCCGAGATCGGGCACAATGTGCTCGGCATTGACCGCGATCTGAATAAAGTCGATGCCATTCGCAAGGCTCAGTCGCCGTTCTTTGAGGCCGGGCTGGAGCCCCTGATTGAAAAAAACGTTGCGGCAGGACGCTTGACCGCCGGGGTTCTTGACGCGGATGCGCTGGCCTCGGCAGATGTGGTCATGCTCTGCGTCGGCACTCCCTCCCAGGCCAATGGAAACATCGACTTGAGTCATCTGCGCCGGGTCTGCGAAGAGATCGCCGGCCTGCTCAGGCCACGCACTAAGCGCTTGATCGTCACCGTACGCAGCACGGTCTTTCCCGGAACCTGCGAGAGCCTGCTGGAGACCGTCTTTGCGCACCGCGAGGATGTGGACATTGTCTCCAATCCCGAATTCCTGCGCGAAGGAACCGCCGTCAAGGACTTCATGGAGCCATCTCTCCTGGTGGTCGGCGGAAGTACAAACGAGGCCGCAATGACTGTGGCTCAACTGTATGACGGCCTGCCCGGCGAGGTCTCGGTAGTCTCCTTGCGCACGGCGGAGATGATTAAATACACCTGCAACGCATTTCATGCGGTCAAGATCGGATTTGCCAACGAAATCGGCTCGCTGGCCAGCAGCCTGGGCGTCAACCCGGAGCAGGTGATGGCCACCATGTGCCTGGATACGCGGCTGAATATTTCGCCGGCCTACCTTAAACCGGGCTTCGCCTTTGGCGGATCCTGCCTGCCCAAGGATCTGCGCGCCCTGACCTTCCGCGCGTCACGGCTCGATCTTAAACTTCCCCTGCTGAATGCCGTGCTTTCTTCCAATGACGAACACCTCAAAAGAAGCATCCAGCAGGTGCTCGAACTACCCGGCAAGAGAATCGGCATCTTTGGCCTGGCATTCAAGGAAGACACGGATGATCTGCGCGAAAGCCCGGTGATCACCATCATCGAGCATTTGATCGGCAAGGGCAGGGCAATCAAAATTCACGACCCGCACATTCAACTCGACGAGATCTATGGCAGCAACCTGAGCTTTGTCGTCTCCGCTCTGCCGCACATCGGCCGCCTGCTGACGCGCTCGCTGGATGAGCTGATCGCCTCGTCTGACACGCTGGTGATTGCGCAGAAGCCAACGCCTGCGGCGCTGAATCAAATGAAAGCCAGCGGACTGGCCATTCTCGACCTCACCAAGCTTACCCTCAAAGCCTCATCCGCAATTGATTAGCCCAAGTGGGCAGGTGCCTTCATGCTGAAAAGACTGAAGATTCAAGCCGAAGACATACTCCGGCACAACCCGGTCGTACGCAACCTGTTGGCCTCGGTCACTCTTCTGAGGACGCCCGGAGCTACGGCGGAAGGCACGGCAGAGGCTGCGCGCCGCATCAGCAAGCTATGTCAGGCGGCTCGGCTGGCCTCGACTCAATCGATGATGCTCAAGGCGGAGGCCGCCATCGCTCGGCAGATTACCGCCGTCGATCCTGCGCAACTGCCTTGGGCCGAATTTCTCCCTGACTTCGATCAGCCCTGCATTCAAAAGGCAATTGTGCTGAAGCGTTTTGTGAGCGAGCGCGAAAAGGGCGTGGTCTTCGTCTCCTTTGACAACCAGATGGCGCGCCTGGCCAAGGCTGGCAAGCTGAGGGAGTTTGCCCGGCACTACACGCTGGTGCTGTCGCCGCAATGGTCGCCGCAACACTCCATCGCCTCCTACCTCTTTCCTCGCCTTTATCCGGAGCCGATCTTCTGCCTCATCAGCAACCCGCGCGATCTTGAGATCTTTCCGCGGATCAGCGATAAGTACAGGATGATTCCCCTCTATGCCTCCAGTTGGGTTGATCCGCGCGAGTTCACGCCGGTCCCTTATGCGGAGAAAAATATCGATATCTTCATGCTGGCAAACTTCGCCAAGTACAAGCGTCATCACGCGCTCTTCGCCGCGCTTGGTGAACTTCCGCGCGAGTATCGAATCCTGCTGGTTGGCCAGCGTGAGCGAGGGCGCGATAAAGACACCTTGCTCAACGAGGCCGCGGCATTCGGCGTGAGCGACCGTTTTGAGATCCGCGAAAACGTTACCGACGAGGAGTTGCACGACAGTTTTGTGCACGCAAAAACCAGTCTCATCCTCTCCCGCCGCGAAGGTTCCTGCGTGGCCGTCGTGGAGTCGATGTTCGCCAATACGCCGGTTGGGCTGTATGAAGATGCAGAGATCGGCTCGCGCGTCTTCATCAATCAGAACACCGGCCGCCTGCTGCGTCACAATCACCTGGCAGCGCAACTAAAGGACTTCGTCGACTCCTCCGCCCAATACGAGCCTCGGCGATGGGTCATGGAGGAGGGTGTCGATTGTGTTTCGAGCTCTCGCAAGCTGAATGAAGCCCTGAAACAATGGACGCTTTCGAATGGCGGCCAGTGGACCGAAGATATCGCGACCCTGCGCTGGCGCCCCAATCCGCAATATTACGAACCTGAGGATGCTGTGCGGCTGCGCCCCTGCTACGATGAGTTTGAAAATCTTTACGGCATCTGCATTGCCGCGCCGCGGTAGCTGTTCGCATTGATGCCGGGTTCATCTGAAGAAGCGAGGTGATCGTCGCATGGAACTCACGGATCGCAAGGATGTCGCCGCCACGGTAGTTGACGGGAAAGCAAGAAGTGGCGCAAGCAGAGTGCGGCGTTTGGCCGAGGCTATCTTTGTGCTGCTTTGCGCAGAAACACTTTTTTCGCTGCCCTATCGCAGTATTTATCTTCTTCGCCAATCGGCCTTCCAGGCGTGGATTGGGGCCATTTTTGTACTTATAATTATTTGCGCGTGTTTTACAATTCGCAAGCCGATTTTGCAAACGATGGGCCGCCTGCTCTTAGCCCCGTCGATAAGTAACAAGCTTTGGCTCTCATTTTGGCTCATCTTTGGCCTCGCCCTGCGACTGCTTTGGGCATTATGCTTTCCAGTTACCCTCACCTCCGATAATTTGATTTATTTTGATGTTGCCGCAAAGATGGCCTTCGGGCAAAATATCGCCAGCGTCTTTAATCCGCCGGGCCTGTCTTTATTCTTGGCGCCTTTTATCATGGTCTTTGGCGCGCGCGCTTGGGTGCCTTTGCTTTGTGCATTGCTCTTGTTTGTAGCGAGTTATTTTATTACCTATGCTCTCGCCGCCCGCATTCAGGGCGGGCTTGCGGCCCGCATCGCGCCCCTGCTGGTTGCCGTTTGGCCGTGCTACTTTACTCTTGTTGGTGTGAATTCCAAGGAGACGCTCCTTGCCGCTCTGGTGCCGGCAGCATTGTATTTCTATTTGAAAGCTTCCGGTCCCAAAGAAGAAAAATTCCGTTGGGGCTATGTGATCGCCGCGGGCCTCTGCATGGGATTCGCCGCGCTTACCCAGCCTGGATACTTGCTATTTCCGTCTGTCCTGGCAGGGTTTGAATTACTTAGATTCAGCGGATTATTAAAGGCCGCGGCGCGAGTTATGGTGTTTGTTGTTGCCATGATAGCCGTGGTTTTACCGTGGACTTATAGAAACTACATTGTCTTTCATCGCGTCGTGCTGATATCCACCAATGGAGGCTCCGTATTTTATCGAGCCAACAACCCCAACGCCAATGCGCAATATGAGCCTGAAAACCAGGCGCCGCTGCCCCAAGATGAATTCGAGGCGGACAAGCAGGGTTACAAGATGGCCGATGAGTGGATCATGCATAACCCCAGAGCATTTACGGTTCTTATGGTCAGGAAGCAGGTTGTTTTCCTGGGAGACGACGCGATGGGAGCCTTTGAAACTTTGAAGTTTCACATCGATCATCCTTCGCGTTTTTATGCTCCGGCAAAGGCCATTTCCAATTTATTTTGGCTTATCTTTTGGACGGTGCTGTTACTTGGCTTCCCGTTCCTGTTCAGTTTGGAAGGTTGGCGCACCTGGTATGGACTGTTGTTCCTTCCATTTCTCTACCAGTGGGCAATTGACAGTGTCTTCGAGAGCGGCCCGCGCCACCATGTTCCTTATGTGGCGCTTCTTGCCGTGCTCGCGGGCATGGTGCTGAATTCAGCCTCCCAGGTTAAATCAATCACTCTTCAGGATTAGTGGGCCGGGATCCACCTATTTAACTTATCCATTGAGGATATGGATCAAGGATTTGGCGTTCGACTTACGCGCCATAATGTAACCTTCTCCCATACGTTAGCCGGGGTCGCAAAGCTGAGAATATCTTGCCGTAAAGCGGGTGGTGGATCATACGTCCAAATATAGTCATAACTTGCCAAGCACTTTTTCCACTCAGGATTGCCGTAATCGGGGCCGAAGCAAGGCATTTGACGAAATACCAGAGGCTGTTGGCCGGGAAGTGCGAATAGTGTGGAAACCTCCGCTTTGTGCGTCGCGGTCCATAACTGGATAACATTGATAAAACCAGGGTCAGGATTAGTGGCACCGTTAAGTGAGGGTATCACCGCATAGATACGCGCTCCCGCAGGCAAGACCTCTCCCATCGCCAGCACATCCGCGCTGCGGTTGCTCATGCTGAGCCACTTGGCCGAGATACTCCAGGTGTGGATCATCATGGCAGCTAAAGCCACGGCTAGGGCTGCTTTTTTCGAGCGCCCCCAAATCGGCTCAATAGACAAAGCCAGAAGCAGAAAACCTGGAACCACATAGCGAAGATCAACGCCTGAGGCCGTGAACAATGTTGCCGGTGTAATCAAATACAAAACGAAAAGCACGAAACTGGCAACAACTGCAAGGTGCACCTTTCCTCTGCGCAAAAGCACCAGCGCACAGACCAGCAAAACGACAAGCGTAGCGGTATCTAGAACAGCATTGTACGAACGAATTGGAGCAAGAAGCGTTGTGAGTTTTCCGAGCGGCGACCGCCAGATGATGCCGCCAACGCGTCCACTGCCTTTCATAAAGCCGACCATCAACAGCACGGGACAGCCAAGCCAAATTAGTTTGACGATAGAACCAAGTATCTTGCGATCCTGGACAAAATCTAAGATTGCTATCGTACAGCACGCCACGCCAAGAATCACCACCGAAGACATGTGCGCCAAAAAGGCGGCAATACTCAGCAAGCAACAAAGAACGAACCGTACGAATGTCATCCTGTCGCGTACTCGCAACCAGTACGCAAATGCGCACAGAAATACGCCGATTCCAAAGATATAATTCACAAATCCAGAAAGTAAAGTAGAATTATAAAATGTAAAGGCGCAGGCCAATGCCAGCCAATTTGGCTTGCCGATTACCGCGCGCCCCACGGCGCTGCAACCCACGACGTAGAGAATAGCCGCGATAGAAAGAAAGACTTTTCCGGCGACAAGCAGAGGCAGTATGCGAAGCAGTGGCGTCACGATCAGATCGATTGCCAGGTTGGGCAGCGGAGTGTAATCGAGAAGATATCTCTGCTGCCAAATTAGATCCTCGTGATAATGAGCGAGGATATAACACCTTGCAAGATGATTGGGATAGTCCGCCACGCCAGGATATTTCACGATCCATATCGGCGCCAAGATCATAAGCAGCACAGCGAAAAGCGCAAGATTATAAAATTTCAATTCTTGAACGAAGTTTTGCGGCGCCTGGCCGGCATTGGCCGGAGTTGGAGAAATAAATTCTATTTGCAAAATAGATAGCGGCATCCGCATTTTACTGCCCTCCATTGCACAAGTATAGTTCACCGGCTGGATTTCAGGACGCGGACTGCCGGAAACCTTCGATCATTTTAGAAGCCTCATCGCGACTCCGAAGCGGACGCGAGAACAGGAGCAAGGGCCCGTCTGGAACTGAGCCTGCGGCCGACTTCAATCAGTGGAGACTCGATGCAGTGGTAAGTAACAACAGATGCAACCATCGTGATCGCGACAAAAAGCAGTGGCCCAAAGACCAAATCCCTAATGCCCAGAACAATAAAGACAAGATAAAGCGCGGGAATGTGAAGCAGATATACGCCGTAGGAGTAAAGAGCTATCTTCTCGGCAGCGAAGTTAATATGTTTCTGCGCGGAGTTATGGAAAGCATTGATGGCGAGTCCAAGAGCAAGGCAAAAAAGCCAGCCGATCCAGAAGAATCCATCGTTGTAAAACTCTCTGGCGTAGCAGTAACCCAGGATGAGCAGGAGCACAAATGGCGGCCAGATAAATGCCGGAATGCGTGCCGGGATGCGATTCCGCAGAGAATAGCAGAGAACTCCGCTAAGGAAGCAAGGGATATATTCGGCCATGCTCAGGTGGCCTTTGGTCAGCCAAAAGACCAAAACGCCGAAAACGCAAAAACTCGCAAACAGGCCGCCGAGCCAGAAGACAGCGCGCTTCCGCAGAGTTAGAAAATAGAGCGCGGGCAGGACCAGATACATTTGAACCTCGAAGGGAAGGCTCCACAGCGGTGCCAGAATGCTGGTTCTTGCAAAGATATCCTGCATGAGCAAAAGGTTGGAAACTATCATGGGCTTGGTGATAATATCCGGCGCTTGCCAGGTAACATCCGGAATGTGCAGAATGAGCGCCAGAGTTATGCAAAAGATGGATAGAGGATAAATGCGAAAAAAGCGGCGAAGATAAAAGCGCAGTGTAACCTTCTCCGCGGCGTGGGACATACGCTCCAATGAATACATCAGAACCAGGCTTGTATGAACAAAAAACGCCAGCACTCCGGCCTTGCCGATATGATTGGCCAGCATCATAACCGTCTGGTTATAGTACCCCGCGTGCGTGGCCAGCGTAGGCACAAGGTGGTCTATGACAACCACAGACACCGCGAACGAGCGTAGAATATCCAGGTTTGCGCTGTGTCGCATTACTCCTCCAAAAAGTTTCGGATGTTATTCAATGACATTCACAGATACCAGATTGTCAATCGCGCGATAGATGCCGTAAGCGGTGGCCCAATGAATCTCAATGCCTCGCCTGTCAGCCTCTTCAGCGAACCATTGGTAGAGGTTGGCGAGACCGCCGTTGAGCAGCGCATCCGAATTTCGCTCCTGCGCTCCATGGGTGTAAAGCTTTATGAAAAGGTCGTCACCGATTCTGGGAGCCAGGTCGAACCACTGACGGACCCGCGCCTGGGTCGGCGGATCGTAGCCGGCAAGCTCCCCTGTCTCCAGGCGCGGCAACAACCGTCCGCCGAATCGAACTCCGAGCGGGCCGGTGATCATGAGCAAATCCCCACGGCGCCCGCCACCCACCGTGGCTTCGATCCCTTGATCGAAGGAGCGAGGTTTTAGATCAGGATTGTTGGTACACCAGTAAATTTGATTTACCACCCGTGCCTGCGTCGGCGAGGGCGCGGATGGCATGGTGAAATCGGCATAGCAACCCAAGTCGCGCAGCAAGGCGATCTCTCCATTCAAGCCGCAGAAGTTACCGTCGGGCCGGGAGTTATCCAATGCCCAGTTGCCGTGAATAAAGCCGAAGATGGTGCGGCCCTCCTGCTGACGCAACAGGCCGTGATCGTCCGTGAGACGGCGGCAGAACTCCGCAACCTTTTGCAGAAAGGCAGCACGCTGCTCGTCGCGGTGATGCAAGTGCACCTCCACGTCACCCACGCCCAGGCGCACGATCTCGGCCAGGCCGTCCAACAACTCGCGGCGATACTCCTCTTGAGGATAGAAAAAGCTGTACTGGGGGCGCAGGCCTGCCGCATCGCGGGGAGCGTCCTCGGCAATGCTCGGCCACTTCTTCCGCCACAGCGCCACGCGATTCAGAGCGGTCGCGAGCGACGCACCCATTCCCAATGGCTCATAGTGATCGGTGATGGCAACCCAGGCGCGCTTGGGCTTGATGGGTCGCAACTGCTTCCGCAGTCGATCCTTCACGTAGGGCGCAAGCCAGATTTCCGCATGGCGAGGGAGCTTCATGGATTTCATTTTACCTTTGCGTGCTTTGGGTGCTTGATAAGGGGACGGAATTGCTCAGACGCGGACGGTAAGCGGGACTAGTATGATAGGTAGCGAAGAGTTGATACGGCATTGACAAAGGCCGGTCCCGCTTCCTTTCAGGCTCGCCGAAAGCCGCGCAGTCCATGCCCGCCAAAGAAATTCTGCTGGAAGCAACGAAACTTCATAGGATCAGTGACAGCCTGGATACACTGGCCCATCGATATGCTCCCGTATCCAAGGAGCTCTCGATCTTGTCGGGAAGTATCCGCAGCTCAGCCACACTGCTGGAGGTGCTGGTCACGTTGCGGCTGGGGCCGCTCCCAGAGGGTGATCCCGCGATGAACTGATCCGCAGTTTGCTGAAGGTTTGAACCGGAACGCAAACGAGGGCAGGGATTGCTCCCGGCCCTCGCGTGCGTTTGCTAGATTCTGCCGAAATCCGGCCAATGGGTTTAGAGTGGCTGCACGTCAGATGCTTGCCAGCCCTTGGGCCCCTTCACTACGTTGAACTGCACGGCTTGACCCTCTTGTAAACTCTTGAATCCGCTGGAGCTGATCGCCGAGTAGTGGACAAAAACATCTTCGCCGTTCTGGCGCGAAATGAAGCCAAAGCCCTTCGCGTCATTAAACCATTTCACTGTACCTTGTTCCATTGTGTTCGTGTTTCCTAGCATTGAATTGCGCTGGATGAATCGGAGCGACCACTGGCAGAATCTTGCTTGGTTGGGCGAGTGCTGCTGACGCCCGCTTCGGGTCTAACGCTGAAAGCAGTGTAGCATCCCTCTGAACAAAATTGTGCGAAAAAACTTGTTTGCGGAGCCATTTTTTCATTTATAGTTGGCGAAGTTGCTGAAATAGAAAATCTTAACGAGTTCCTTCATTGTGTTACCGCAGAAGGTTACCATGCGCGTTGATCCCGTTCCCGCCCTTTTATCGCACTCAATAGAGTTGCTGGAAGCACAATTTGCATCCCTCCCGGAATTCCGGGCAGCCGCTGATCCGGCTTCGATCACCAAAGTTCTTGAGGATGTTGCCCATCGGCTAGGCGACAATTATCCCTACTTTCATCCGCTCTATGCGGGACAGATGCTTAAGCCGCCGCATCCGGTGGCGCGCGCCGCCTACGCGCTGGCCATGACCATCAATCCCAACAACCACGCCCGCGACGGAGGCCGCGCCAGTTCGGAGATGGAGATTGAGGCAGTGCGCGCAATCGCCGGCATCTTTGGCTGGACCGATTATCTGGGCCATTTGACCTCCGGCGGCACCTTTGCCAATTTGGAGGCGCTCTGGATCGCCGGTCAGCTCGCTCCAGGCAAGCGCATCGTCGGCTCCGAGCAGGCTCATTACACCCACCAGCGCATCTCCGGGGTGCTCAAGCTCGACTACACGCCCGTTGCCGTTGACCAGCGCGGCCGCATGAGTGTGGAAGCGCTGGAGGACGAACTGCGCAAAGGCGGCGTTGGCACTGTGGTCGTGACCATGGGGACGACGGCCATCGGCGCGGTCGATCCGCTGGACCAGATTTTGGCGCTGCGCTCTCGCTACAACTTTCGCATCCATGTGGATGCGGCGTACGGCGGCTACTTCAAGCTGATCTCCGAGGCGCTCGACGATCCGGCGCGGCGGGCCTACGCGGTGATCGATCAGGCCGACTCCATCGTTGTTGATCCGCACAAGCACGGCCTTCAGCCCTATGGCTGCGGCTGCATTCTCTTTCACGACCCTTCGGTGGGGCAGCTTTACAAACATGAGTCTCCATATACTTACTTCACTTCCAAGCAGTTGCACCTGGGCGAGATCAGCCTGGAGTGCTCGCGCGCCGGAGCTTCGGCGGTGGCCTTGTGGGCCACGCAGCAGCTTTTGCCGCCGGTGCCGGGGGGCGAGTTTGCACAGGGGCTTGCACACGGGCGGACTGCGGCCTTGAAGCTGGATCAATATCTGCGGCAAGACCACAGAGGGCGCTTTCAAATGCTTGTGGGCGGTCCTGATCTGGATATTGTGGTCTGGAAGATCAACGCCGATACGGCTGAGAAATCTTCGGAACTGGCGCAAAAAATCTTTGTGGCCTGCGCCCTTCGGGATTTGCATCTGGCTTTAGTAGAATTGCCGCTGAAGTGGTTTCAGCCCGCGAGCGGTTCTGAAACCGGAACAGTCAATTGTTTGCGCTCCGTGCTGATGAAACCGGAGCATGAGGCGTGGCTGGACGCAATCTGGGAACGGTTGACCGCGGCGTGTGCGGAAGTTTTGTCAGCAAGATGAATTTGGGTGCCCCACCCTCGCCACGCACTTGTTTTTGTGGCTAGGGTGGGAATCTACGAGCCTCAACCGGCTTTGTTCACGGGGAGAAGAAGAAATTATGGCAGCAGAAGCAGTAACTCGCATTGAAAAGGAAAGCGTTCTCTTGCAGGTGGGTGATTGCAGCGTCACCCTTCTGCCTCAGTTTGGCGGCAAAGTCGCGTCGATTTTGGTCAAGGGCCAGGAACTCTTGCAGACGCCGCTCGTGCCTTACGCCCCGCGCACCCGCACCATGGGCTTCAACGAAGGCGACGCCAGCGGCTGGGATGAGTGCCTGCCCACCGTCTCCGGCGGCACCGTTCAAACCCCCAACGGCCCGGTCGAGCTTCCCGATCACGGCGACCTCTGGCGCGTCGAGTGGCAGGTGCTATCCAGCGAAAATGGCTCCATCTCAATGAGCGCCGATTGTTTCAGCCTGCCGCTTCATTTGGTGCGCACACTCACCCTATCGCAGACCGAAAAGGGCTATCGCATCCAGGCCGACTACACGCTCACGAACACCAGCGACAAGGAAACGCCCTGGGCCTGGTCGGCGCATCCCGGCTATGCGGCTGAAGAGGGCGACATTCTTTCGCTGCCCTTGTCCATCCAAGCGCTGCGCATCGAGTGGACCCGCAACGATCGCCTGGACAAGAGCAACGGCAAGGCGGCGTGGCCCATCGCCAAGCTGGCTGCGGGTGGCGAGACTGATCTGCGCGTCTCTGCCGAAACTCACTCTGGCGTAGGCGACAAGCTCTTCGCAGGGCCGCTCACCGTCGCCGAGAACTGGGTGGCGCTGACCCGTCCCAAAGCCGGCGTTCGCCTGCGCGTCAGCTTCGACCCAGCCAAAACGCCCTATCTCGGCCTGTGGATCTGCCAGGATGGCTATCCAGAAGGCTC
>Ga0181520_10011286_pt1 | contig 11765 bp, 13 predicted proteins | sample PEATcosm2014_Bin_29_FD_132451 | JGI IMG/M metagenome (GOLD analysis project Ga0181520, IMG submission 132451) | Peatland microbial communities from MTU Mesocosm Facility, Houghton, MI, USA - PEATcosm2014_Bin02_30_metaG | ecosystem: Environmental > Terrestrial > Soil > Wetlands > Peat | place...
AGAACGGGGTCTGGTCATATGGAGTCGCGTTTTTAAAAAGAGCGGATATAAAATCTACATTCCAGCTCGAAGGCTTTCTTTTTAGTATTTCATCGATATGTATCTCCGCGCCGCCCGCTTCAGGATTATAAATATCTCTCCAGTTGACAACCAGAACCTTCATTTTTATCTACCTTTAAAACTCAAAATGAAAAACCGGAATGGAAACATAAAACAGGTCGTTGGGGCAGTAAATCCCGATGGTTTTCGCCTTTAATGCGTACTGGTCCTGGAGATAAATATAATCAAAATAAGCCGCGGTCAGAGGAATAAAAAAAGTATTGAAATAAACATAATTCAAATCCGTATTATCGACAGAATACAGGCGGGTTATGCCCTCGTTTTTTGTGTACATGAGGGTCATAGTCAGGTAATAAATAGCCGGCATAGCTATCCAGTAAATCAGGTCGAATCTCCTTGCCGCTAATTCAGGTTTTTCGACTTCGATTTTTCCAGTATTCAGGTAGCTGTTCGGAAAAGGAGGTTCTGTAATTGTGTTAATATTTAAATTTGTTATACCCGAGCTTTCTATGAAATTGCTGCTGTTTGTCAGCGATGAAAGAGTGTTGGTATCGAGCGTAACATAGGAAAATAACGGCTGTTTTGCCAGGCTGATTGTTATTGAAATCAAGGCGATGAGAACCGAAGCCCTTGTCTTCATGGCCATAATCAATTTCCTATAAGATATATTATGTTAAGTACGAATGCTGTCATTAAAATTATTAACTTCATCTTACTTGGAGGAATCGTTTAAAAGCCGGTATACTTCTTCTTTTACGATTTCCTGATTTTTGCCTACCGACAGAGCTATCTCGCTTACAAGCATATTAAGGGCGGTATTATAGAGCTTTTTTTCCGTAGTGGATAATTCCTTGACCTGGTTCCTGTTGAAGAGGTTTTTAATGACCATTGAAACCTCTACGATCGTGCCGGATTTAAGCATGTCCTGGTGCTTTTTGTACCTGATTTTCCAGTCCTCATCGATCTCGCTGATGTGGCCTGAAATAACTTCGAGGCATCTTTTAATATCCTTGGGTTTTGCTATATCCCTGAGTCCGAGTTCCTTCGTATTATCGGAGGGCACCATTATAGTTGTTTCTGTAAGAGGAAATCTGATGATATAATAGACTCTCTTTTCACCGAGGATCTCTTTTTCTTCGACACCCTGGATTTCTCCGGCGCCATGGTAGGGATAAAAAACCCTTTCACCAGTTTTAAACATTTTTCAAATCCATATAAATAAACAAATTAAGAATCTATTTATTATAGCTTTATATTTCAAATTAGTCAATTAACCTTTCTCTGCCTCTCATGGCTTCCGAAAGACTTTTATTTCCGGCGTATTGAATACTCATACCGACGGGTATACCCCTTGCAAGGTGTGAAAAAACCACATTTGAATCCTTAAGCATATCCTTGATATACATAATCGTGGCGTCTCCCTCAGTCGTTGCGCTTGTCGCGAATATTATTTCGTCGAATGATGATGTTTTAAGCCTCTCTGCAAGGCTCTTTAAATTGAGGTCTTCGGGTGTTATCCCGTTAAGAGGTGAAAGAACGCCACCCAGGGAGTGATAAACGCCCCTGTAACAGCTTGTCGATTCTATATGGTATATATCGGCGGGGCTTTCCACAATACAGAGTATGTTCCTTTCCCTTTGCGGGTCCGTACAGATAAGGCAGGGGTCGTAATCCGACAGATTGCCGCAAATACTGCATTTCAGCGTGTTTTTCTTTAAATTATCTATTGCCCCGGACAGACGTTCAGACAAATCGCCTCCGCGGATTAAAAGATGGTAGGCTATGCGTTCGCTTGATCTGCGGCCTACCCCCGGAAGCTCTGAAAAAACTGAAACAAAATCCTGAAGAGCTTCCGAAAACATTTATGAATTTCCCATGAGGAAGTTGGAAAGACCCGAATTTTTCATCTGTTTTTTAACTATTTTATCGATTTCCTTGGCTGCGGCTTTGTGGGCTTCTTTAGCGCATTTTGAAAGCTCTTCCGGGTTTGTTTTCATCGCTTCTTCTGAAAATTCGATGTTTTTCAGCCCTTTTTCGCCGTCAAGGCTTATTTTAACATAGCCCTTCTTGGAAACACCGGTTGCACGGATATCTTCCATTAACTTTTTTGTATCGTCGGCCATCTTCTTGAATTTTGTCATGTCTTTGAGATTATTTATACCTGGCATAAAATTCCTCCCGGATTTTTATTTAGAGACTTTTCCATCAAACAGATTTACTATATCGTTAACTATCTGGGTGTTATCATGGCCCTGTTCGCCGGCTTTGGGTTTTTTAACCTTTACTTCTTCATCGGCTCCGGACGCGACGGCACCGCGTTCTCCGGATGAATTTATTTTAAATACAAGGAGGATTTCCCTTCCGGTGCTTTTAAACAGCTCCTGCTCGATTTCCTTCCTGTTCCTTTCGAGGTATTCGAAACAGTGCATATCATTTACAAAGGCCGTAATATTACCCTGCGCGGAATCTATCCGGCTTATGGAGCTTATCATCGATTTTAATACAGGGCTTGCGGATAAAATGTTTATTAGAGCCTTTTTCTCATCGGTTTCCCCGGATTTCGCCGGCTCCTGGCCCTGTATCGTACGCGGGGTTCCCGTATTCAGAAGTGCGATCAGTTCGCTTCTCAGTTCGCCGGCAGGGATGATATTTTTATAATCCATCATCTTGAAGAGCGCGGATTCCAGTAAAAAACGCTCGCTTGAATCACCTTTCAAAGATGAGAAGAGATCAATGAATATTCCTATCATGAGAATAAGTTCTGCCTGGGTAAAACTTTCGAAATGAACGACAAGTTCCCTGTATTTCTTTTCAGGAATATTCAGAAGTTCATCGTCGTATGGAAGTTTTTTTACCAGGACGCCCTGTTTTAAAAAGGAAAGCATGTTCATTGTAAATATTTTTATATCGCCGACATTAGATGTATATTCCCGGATTGTTTTAAGCATCCTGATGATGTCGGATGTTTTTGCCGACTCGAGAAGTTCGGTGAAATAATGATTATCCGGGATCCCGAGCAGCTCCGCGGCGCTTTTCTCGTTAATATCGCCGCCGGAGTACAGGGATATCTGGTCAAAGACGCTCTGGGCGTCTCTCATTGACCCGTCGGCAGAATCCGCAATAATGAAAAGGCCTTCTTCAGTGTACTTTATTTTCTCATCATCCGCTATTTTTTTAAGCTGTTCGACAATACTCCTTGAAGAGATCTTTTTGAAAACGAAATGCTGGCATCTTGATTTGATCGTCGGGATAACCTTGTGAGCTTCGGTTGTGGCAAGTATAAAAACGGCATGGGGAGGCGGTTCTTCCAGCGTTTTGAGAAGGGCATTGGATGCCTCGTTCGTAAGCATATGAACTTCATCGATAATATAAACCTTGTACTTGCCGGATAGAGGCATGTAGGCGACAGTGTCCTTCAGCTCCCTGATATTATCGATCCCCCTGTTTGACGCCCCGTCGATTTCCATGACGTCGAGAGAATACCCCCCTGTAATTTCAAGGCATGAGGAGCAAATGTTACAGGGTTCGTTATCCTTCAAAGGATTCTTGCAGTTAAGCGATTTGGCGATTATTCTGGCGGTAGTAGTTTTTCCTACTCCCCTGACCCCCGAGAATAAAAAGGCATGGGGAATGCGGCCGGTCGAGAGCGAACTCTGGATCGTTTTAACGAGGTTTTCCTGTCCTACGATGTCGCTGAAGGACTGGGGCCTCCATTTCCTTGCCGTTACCTTATAATCCATTCCTGAAATCTCCGCATATAACCGTATTTAATTTTAAGGCTTTACCGCGAAAAAATCAATTTATAATTCGGCACGTCTTGACACGGGCATTAAATCGAATTATTATATAATAAGTCCAAGCAGGAGGCTTACCATGAATATCAGGACGATAATTTTAGGCGCGCTTATTTTTATGTTCGTCCAGTCTATCGGTTTCGGTTTTTCTTATAAGGAACCGATTTTCCCGTATAAGGCGTTCGTATGGCAGGGTGCTAGGATACCGGCGTCTGATCTTCAGAATGTTACAATAACGAAGGAAACGCCGTATGTAATCGAGTTCACATATCAGGGCAAGAAGTACAAGGCTACTCTTTTCGTTTACGGCGCCATCTATCTTGAAAGGCCCGATTCGCTGCCTCTACTGATATCCTTCGATATTAAAGAATACAAACTTGACGCCAAGTTTATGTTCATTCACGAGTACGATTAAGCCTCTAATCGGCGCGTGAATCGAAATTGCCGTCATTTACAACAGTATTGATCCGGTCGCCGCTGGAAACGGAATTTTTAGAGCTTATAAGAGACTTGATCCCGTTTTCATCGAAACGGTAAGTTATTGAGTACCCTCTTTTAAGAGTGTTATACGGATGTAGCGCTGAAAGCTTCCCTCTGTAATAATGGAGAGAGTTTTTAGCCTGTTTAAGGTAGTTATTGAAGTTGTTCAGGAACCGTATGTTGAGGTTTTCAAGGGTCATGTCAATTTCCGACATCTGATCCAGGATAAGTCTTTTAATGATTTTTTTACCCCTGGCCTCGAGGAAATTTTTTATATATTCGAAGCGCGTCTGGAAAAGCTTTTCGATACGGTCCTTTATAGAAATCAGGCGCATTAAAATATCCTTTTTATCCCTGACGACAAGCTCTGCGGCAGCGGAAGGAGTCGGCGCCCTGAGGTCCGCAACAAAATCAGCTATCGTGTAATCGATCTCGTGGCCAACCGCCGAAATAACGGGAATTGCCGATTCGTAAATTGCCCGCGCAACAACTTCTTCGTTGAAACACCAGAGGTCTTCGAGTGATCCGCCGCCCCTTCCGACAATGAGTACATCGAGCAAATGTCCGGCAAAATCATTTGCCGCCTTTATCGCCATTACTATTTCATCCTTGGCGGCATCACCCTGGACGGCGGCCGGGAAAAGAAGGATGTTCACGCCGCTGAACCTGCGGTTGATAACATTTAGAATATCCTGTATTGCGGCCCCGCTTCTCGATGTAACAACTCCCACATATTGAGGGTATTCAGGAATTTTCCTCTTGCGGTCCCTGTCGAAAAGCCCCTCTTTTTCAAGGCGCGCCTTCAATTCGTCGAATTTGATCTTAAGCAGGCCTTCGCCTATAAACTCGGCTTCATCGACGAAAAGGGTTATATATCCCTCTTTTTTGTAGTATGATAATCTTCCATGGACCAGGATTTCCAGGCCGTTTTTTAACTCAGGAACGCTCGAGCTCGCGCCGGATCTTGCCATTATCATGGCATTTAGCTTCGACTCGCTGTCCCGGATATTAAAATAAACATTGCCGTTCTGCTGAACCTTGAGGTTGGAAATCTCCCCTCTTATCCAGATGGGAGAAATGTTTTGCGAAATGATCGAATAAATGAATTTAGCCACTGCGCTTACGGAAAGGGCTTCGCCTATATGGCCGTTCATTTCAGGTTTATTTAATGTTATATCTCTTTTTGAACCTGTCTACCATACCGCCCCTTTCAGCTATTCTCTTCTGGCCTGTATAAAAAGGATGGCACTTCGAACAAATTTCAACATTGATTTCAGGAACGACTGTCTGTATAACAAACTCGTTTCCGCATGTGCATTTAACCTTTGTATCGAAAAGTTTGGGATGAATTCCCTCTTTCATCTGTCATCTCCTGAAATGTAATATAATAGTATAATATAATTTGAGCTCTTAGTCAAAAAATTTCTCATCAATCCTTGGAGAAATACTGGACGTTGTTCAGAAATTCTTCGTTTTTGAGCGTCTTTTTCATAGCGGTCGTCAGTTTTGGTATTATTTCCTCATTGGGCATCGATGAGAATACCTTTCTGAGCATTCTTATCCTTTCGAGAGAATCGTTGGACAGGAGCAGGTCTTCCCTGCGTGTGCCCGAGAGTTTGATGTCTATTGCCGGGAAAATCCTTATATTCGAAAGATTCCTGTCGAGATGGATTTCCATATTGCCTGTTCCCTTGAATTCTTCATAAATCACTTCATCCATCTTGCTTCCTGTATCAACAAGAGCGGTTGCTATTATTGTAAGACTGCCGCCTTCTTCTATATTTCTAGCAGCGCCGAAGAACTTTTTGGGTTTATGCAGCGCATTAGAATCAATACCTCCGGATAGCACTTTTCCGCTTGCGGGTTCGACCTGGTTATAAGCCCTTGCGAGCCTTGTTATCGAATCGAGAAGTATTACAACATCGTAACCGCTTTCAACAAGGCGTTTCGCCTTTTCAAGTACCATCTGGGCGACAAGCACATGCTTTGACGCAGGTTCATCGAATGTTGAGCTCAGGACCTCTGCCTGCACGGATCTCTGCATATCCGTGACTTCTTCAGGTCTTTCATCGACCAGGAAAATAATAAGCCTGACCTCGGGATGGTTGGTGGTTATGCTGTTGGCGATTTTTTTAAGTAAGACTGTTTTTCCGGCTTTAGGCGGAGAAACTATCAGGCCTCTCTGGCCTTTTCCAATAGGTGTAAAAATATCCATAATCCTCATGGCAATCTCTTCAGGCCCGATCTCGAGTTTAAATTTCTGTTCCGGGAATAACGGAGTTAGATTGTCGAATAATGTTCTTCTCCTGGCTTCCTCGGGGGATTTGTCATTGATTTTTTCGATGCGGAGAAGCGCGAAAAACTTTTCCTCTTCGGTTCTTTTAGGAGGGCGTATATGACCCTCGACAGTATCGCCGGTTCTCAGCTTGAAAAGAGAGATCTGGGAAGGTGAAACATATATATCATCAGAACTGGGTAAAAAATTGTATCTCTGGGAACGGAGGAAACCGAAACCGCCTTCGATAACCTGAAGGATTCCGCCGCCGTAAATGATTCCTTCGTTGTCGGCATGCTTGCGGAGTATCTGGTATACCATTTCCTGGGTATGCATAGATTCGTAATTATCTATTTTGAGCTGCTCGGCAATTATGGTAAGCTCGGTTATTGAAAGCTGTTTTAATTTATTAATATAAATGCGTTTATCGTCTGTAAAGATCTGTTTCATAACCTCTTCAGGGTCGTTGGTATGGATATAAGAGCTGAACACGTTGTTTTTGTTATCCTCTATATCCTGAACGGTTTTTTCAGAGGACTCGGATACTTTTACTTCTTCTTCCGCTTCCGGCCCCTCATTTCCATTCTTAAGCCTTATCCTTCTTGCCATGATATACTCCTTAAACGGGTGATTTCATCGTTTTTATAAAAATAGTTGTTATTTAATTTTCCTGTATCCGTAATGTTTCCCGAATTGAATTTAATGATTTTTAAAATTTAGAAAATGTCTTAAAAATTCCCTGCCCGGCACTTTCTGATTTTTGAACAAGATTTCTATTATTTTTTTTTATGTAATCATAAATAAAATAGGGAGGATATCCGTCGATTCTGGCACACAAGCCAAGCCACTGAACCTTACCTATCTTTGAATTCATTTTAATATCTAATATTATATTAGTTTTTCCCGAAATGTCAATCTTTTGATAATTATTATCCCCTATATTTTCAATGGTCAGAGTCTTGCCGGCAAGCGCCTGGACAGACCCCGGATTGACATGGATCTCCACAGGAACTTCAATTTCGCCGTCAATTTCCGGCGACTGCTCGTTTGTAATTATTTCAACATGAAAAGGAATTTCCTTATTCAGCCAGCGGTTATAGCTTGCGCTTGAAAAGCCCGATACGAGCCACTCCATGCCCGAATAATCCCCTATTCTTCCCCAGAATGCCCTGGAGATATCATGTATGAAAACACCTTTCGAATAGGACGGGGAGTAATGTGAAGCCCACTCCAATCTGTACGAATATTCCTCTACAGGATTATTGCCATGGCATGATTTAAGCAGGACAGAATCGATCTGGTTTCCCGGTATGTAATTCAGTTTTTCATCAGACAGGTATCCGGCCCAGCTCTTTTTCATAGACTCGAACATGTCCGGAGAAGCCTCGTAAAGCATGACAAAATCGGCGAAAACACCCGCGTCCTGGAAAAAGAAAGGATCCTGGCCATGCTCCCTTCCATGATCCCATCCGAGTGTAAAAACCCACATCGGCTTTGTTATGCCTGATGCCTTACGCACCCTGTATATAAAATCGGCTGTTTTATGGGCTATCCAGAGCTTCCACTGCTCCTTCACGGCTTCGTTTCCAGGCCCCTGAAGCTTGCTGCCCAGCCATAATATTTTATTGTCAAGAGAATATTCATCCCAGCCGGAAGGTGTTTCTATATTCATATCATGCGTAAATTCATCGGCATTCTCATACCCTGTAAGCTCGCCGAAACGTATGAAATCGAAGCCGATAAAATCTACATAATCAAGGCCGTTCAGATATCTGGCAAGGGTGACAATATCGTCAAATCTTTTCCTGTCGCTGAAAGATATAAACTTTCCTCCCGTAAGCCCTGTTCCGAGGGCGGGATTATAACCGGCTTTTACCCACCCGGCTTTAGGCGTAAAGAAACACATTATGTAAGCGCCGACAAGTTTATTGCTCGCACTCAGCTCCCTTCCTATTGTTTCAAGGTTTTTCAGGGGATAATACTCCCAGGGTTTATCCTTGTTTATATTGCCCCAGCCTGTTGTTTCTCCGGCGAGGGTGAAAAACGCGTCAATATTTCCATAGTTCATCCAGTCGGCAAGGCCGCTCAAGAAATCAGTTTTCTGGAGCCTGCTGTTGTAAATTGTTCTTTTATTGATAGGCTGGTTATATTCAAGGTTTAAGAGGCTTATTGTCTTTTTAAATACCGGCGGTGTCCTTGAAATAATTTCGAACGGACTTGCGGTGACAGGGTACCCCTTGTAATACAATACAGCTATGTAGGAGCCTGTTTCAGGCCTCCATCCGCTCATCCAGCTTGCCTGGTATAAAGGGCCCGCGGTTCCGCCCTGCATGACTGAAAAAGGAAGTTTCTGCAGCCCGGAAAAACAGCTTACCGGGGTTTTATTTTTATATACGATTACAAAGAATTTTGAAGGATCTACGCTTCCTTTAAGGATAAACCGGGCAACATCGAAACGGTAGTATGATTTTTTATACGAGTAAAATGCTATAGCGGCCGATGCGTTTGAAGAGATCATAACATAGCGGGCATTGGTTTCATCATTAAGCTCATCCCTGTCATTATAAAACCCCTGATCCCAGTCGATATACTTTTCACACCTGAAGACCGGCTTTGCTGATAGTGTAATTTCAGCGGCGACCCCTATTGCCGTTTTTTTCGAAAGAATAGTATCTTTTATGGCACGGTTGATATTGACATCTATAAATATGAAAACCATGAAAACAGCGGCAAGTATGCCGAAATTTATTAGTAATGCCGGAATGTATTTTCTCATCATGAATTACCCTTAAAGCTGACGATTTTACCCTCTGATAAATAATAGGTCTCCTTGCAGTACTTCCCGAATCTTTCATCATGAGTCGCTATAACGATAGTCAGTCCGAGTTTATTGAGATTGCTGAAAATATTGAAGACCTCGCGGGCAGACGCTTCGTCAAGATTGGCCGTAGGTTCATCGGCTACAAGGATCTCCGGACTGTTTATAAGAGACCGTGCTATGGACACCTTTTTCTTCTCTCCGCCGGAAAGTTCAAAGGGGTGTCTTTTCTTGAGCGATGTAATATTGAGGCTTTCCATAAGCGTGTTGTAGTACTTGTGTTTCTGGCCGACAGGATAACTGCTTATTGCTAAGGGGAGCAGAATATTATCTTCGACAGAAAGCTCGTTTAAAAACTGATTGTCCTGGAAAATTATTCCGAATTTAGTCCTGCGCATGTAGGCAATTTCCTTTTGCGAGGTATTCGAAAGCCTGTATTTTCCCCAGAAAACATCTCCCGAATTCGGCGTCATATTGCTTGTGAGTATCTTGAGCAGAGTGCTTTTACCGCTCCCAGAAGGCCCTACAAAAGAAAGGTAGTTGCCGTAATTGATATCTAGATTGATAGTATCAAGGCTTTTAATAAAAATATTATCCACGGATTTGAATTTTTTCGTTATGTTCATTAATTTAATATCCATATTACCTCATGAAGATCATTCTTCCCTTATCTGTTTTCCAAGTCTTATAAGAACAATCAGGGAAGCTGCCGGAATGAATAAAACAACAACGAGAGCCTGGTATAGAATGAACATGAAGGAAATGTCATTCGGCCTTACAAGTGGAAACATAAGAAGATAGAATGCGGCGCAGGAAGAGTAAATAAGGAGTATTTCGATTATATTATCAAAAATTATAAAAACGAACGATGCTCCTAACTGCCTGAGCAGTACATAAGAACTGACCCGCGAATTGATTCTCGAATAAATAAAGAGCATGTTGGAAAGGCTTACTATAATAAAAATATAATAAAGAAGATTCATCGGCATAATCATGGCTGTCGAAAGGAAAAGCATCAGGTTGATTATAAAGAAAGTCACCCTCCAGAAACTTAAAAATCTGAAGCGCCTGATATTGAACCAGAGGATGTTTTCAAGGAAAGCCGATGACTCTTTAAAGTAATTTATCTTTCTTCCCATAACCTGCTTCCATATACATTTTTAATCTGTGCAAGAATTTCCATTTTAGCCGAAGGCTCGGGGTTTTTAATGACCATGAATTTCGCATAACGGTCATATGATTTAACCTGCGATAGCGCTTCTTTATAGGAATCATTTAAATCTTCCCCTACTATGATCAGGGAAGCATTGGTTGCCATATAACATTTCAGCAGCTCGGCTTTAGAGTTAACCGTATAGACATCGGTTTCCGGTGTAAAGTCGGGGCTGAACAGGACTCCTAATCTTTTGCTGTCGCAAATCAGCGACACGAGTTCTGTAAATTTCATAAAGTTTTGAGAATAATTGGGATCTGCGGCATTAAGAATAAAAAAGACTATGATCCCGCATTCGTCAAACCTGTAATCAATCGGAGAATTCCTGTTTAGATTCATCTTGATTTCGTTCCATCTTCTGAAGTTTATTTTTTCTCCTAAACTGATTATAACCTCATAAGGCATACCGAGAGATTTCTTGTAATATTCGCAAAGCGAAATAATATTTCTCTTTCTTTTGGTAGAAGTGTTTGCGCTTTCAAGGCTGTCCATAAACCTGTCGAATTCTATAACTGTTTTTCTGCTCACAGGCGGCCGGTACATGGCAGGGTAATTCGAAACTAATTTTGCATATAATTTATCATTATACTGAACATCTATGCATTTGATGCCCGCCCTTTCGAGATATTCGTACTGCGATTGATCGAAGGGAGTATCCTTGGGAATTGTTACGGATTCAGTATTATTCTTTATATGGATATCTGCAAGATAAAGAATTGTAACCCCGGAATCGTATTTATCCGCTATCATCAGGGCTTCTTTTACATTGATCCTCATCGGCTCCTCTTCTGATATTTCCAATCAGTAATTATATCTTAGTTTTTCCCTTTGTCAATTTAGAAAGCCCCGCGCTTTATTATCGGCCTCTTTCATTTAAAATAGTAATCTTAAATTTCTCGCTCTTAAGATGTGCATAATGTGTCGGCAGCGGAAGTTTATAGCTTGTAACCAGGCTTTTTACTATCTCGAGGGCTGTCAATGGTGAAACGGCAAAACCCGTAGATACGAATATCGGTTTGACATTTTCCTTGGATCTCAGGACATAACCTACGACAGTTTCATGAACTTTGAGCTCGGATCTGGAAAATTTTTTGTCGCCTGGAATTTTATATTCTCCGAAAAGAT
>Ga0181520_10011287_pt1 | contig 11762 bp, 10 predicted proteins | sample PEATcosm2014_Bin_29_FD_132451 | JGI IMG/M metagenome (GOLD analysis project Ga0181520, IMG submission 132451) | Peatland microbial communities from MTU Mesocosm Facility, Houghton, MI, USA - PEATcosm2014_Bin02_30_metaG | ecosystem: Environmental > Terrestrial > Soil > Wetlands > Peat | place...
CAGCGCGCGGGCTTGCAGGTACTCTTCGCTCACCGGGCCAGTCAGCGACGCGTCGCGAGCCACCGCCCGTGGCGCTTCGGTATTCGCGGTTTGAATTCTGTCAGCACCGCTCAGCCCGTGCAACGCAGCAAACACTTCGTTCGAAATCTCGGTCTGGACTGCGATCAGATCGAGCGAAGCCACCTGGATTGCCCCGCCCGCTCGCACGCTCTGCGAAGCTACATCGAGCAGTTGCCAGTTCAAATCAAACCCGAGTTCCGAGCGCACAAAACTGCCCGCAAGAACGAACGAGACCAGCAAGCGCTGGCCGACAGAAAGTGGATCCATCTGTGCAATGGGCAGCGACATCAGGGTGCTCGACGGGCGCACGATGAGCGTGGGAATGCGCGCCAATCGGGCAGCAATCGCGTCGGCCAGCGCGTATCCATAGAGGGGAGCTACATCGGTTGCTCCGAGATTCGTAAACGGCAACACGACGAGAGAATTCTGCGCGGCGCGCTCGCTCGCTGATTCACGGAATCTCTCTGCCAGCATCGAGAGGATGCCCGTGTTGCGCTTCTCGGCTTCCACGCCGGTCGTGGGCAAAATGGCCGCAGCGTCGCCGGGGATAATTCCCGTCTCGATCTGCAGCGCTTTCATGATCGTCTTCAGTGCCTCGCGCACTTCGGCAGCGGTGTTATAGCGCGCGCCGGGATTCTTTTCGAGGCAGGTTGCGATAACGCTCTTCAACTCGGTTGGAATGGTGGGATCGATTTCGCTGAGGTCGGTCGGGTTGGAGAATTGAATGGCGCGGATGGCCTGAAAATCTTCGGCATCAGGCCGAGCAAACGGATGGCGACCGCTGGCGAGCTCGTACAAGATCACGCCCAACGCCCACACATCCGACTGCACACTCGATTGACCGGTGACAAATTGCTCTGGCGACATATAACGGATGGTGCCGCCGCGCGCGGTGTAGGTTGCGGCCATCGAAGCATCTTTTGCCAACGCGGGCTTGCTCGGGTCGAAGCCGGATTCCTCCGGCTCGAGCCGTCGCGCCAGGCCGAAGTCAAGTATCTTGACCAGACCGCCTTCGGTCAGCATTACGTTTTGCGGTTTCAGGTCGCGATGAAAGATGCCGAGCGCATGGGCAGCCTGCAAACCGTCAGCAATCTGGATGCCGACCGACAGCAGCAATTGCGGAGTAGCCATGCCATGTTCTATCAACTGATCGAGCGACTTGCCCGGCACATACTGCATGGCAATGTAGCCCTCATCGCCGGCCTCGCCCACTTCGTAAATAGCGCAGACGTTGGGGTGCTCGATCGCGGACGCGAGCCGCGCCTCGCGCAGCACCGTGGAGCGCATTTGCTGTGCTGAGAGCATGCCGGCTCGAAGAATCTTGAGCACGACGGGACGCTGCAGCAGCGTATCGTTGGCAAGATACACAACGCCGCTGCCTCCAGCGCCAAGCTTGCGGACGATTTCGTAATGCTCAATGGTCTTTGGCTTCATCGCTCTCTTACAGTGTAACGACGAGGCCGTAAAGATGAGCGTTATACCGCACTATGAGAACTATGGCGTACGATCAGTGTCCGCGGCGGACTTCGCCATCTTCAAGCACAGGCGGTTCCTTGGCAAGGCGCTGTTGTCCGCGGCGGCCCAGCAAAAACATGGAGAGGCCGAAAGCGAGCAGCACCAATCCCCACCAAAGATTCGCATTGATGCCGAGGCTCTTTGCATAGAGTGCGACATTGTCCTTGGTTGCGAAGCCGAAGACGGTAAGGATGAGGCCCGTAAATGTGAACATCAGGCCCATGGGGATGCGTAGATCGAGACTCATCGTATCTTGTCCTTTTTGCCGTTCCTTGTCGCTTTGCTGTCCATCTGCATTGCCGCTCCTGATGCTCAGGCGAAAAAGATGTTTAACCCAACGGCGCAAAGCAAAATGGCGACGGCCAAAGCTTCGGGACTCTTCCACCACCGATCGTGCGCACGTGGCGGTTTGGGCGTTAGCGAGTGAACCAGTCCAACTAGCTCTGACTCGGGGTGCGGCTTAGTAAACAAACTCACAATGACAGTCACTATGAAATTGGTGCTGAAGGCGAAGATGGCTCCCCAGAAGTTCTGCGCCATGTCACTGGGATAGTGATGCACTACCGTGATCCATCCACCGTGCACTCCTGTGTGCGCCTCGATGGGCAATGTCAGCCCGTGATGCAACATCGCCGCCGCTGTACCCGAGATCAAGCCAGCAAACGCACCGTGGCCCGTTGCCCTCTTCCAGAACATGCCCAGCAGGAAGGTCGCAAATAAAGGCGCATTCACAAACGAGAAGACCAGTTGGAGCGTATCCATGATGTTGTTGAAATTGATTGCGGCATAGGCGGTCGCGATCGACAGAAGAATGCCGCCCACAGTCGCCCATCGACCTACCGCCATGTAATGTTGATCGCTGCCGCCCTTGTGAATGTAGGACTGGTAGAGATCGTAGGTGAACACGGTGTTGAACGCGGTCACGTTGCCGGCCATGCCGCTCATGAAACTGGCCAGCAGGGCGGTCAGGCCAAGTCCAAGAATGCCCGTCGGAAAATAATGCAGCAGCATGTTCGGCGTGGCCATGTCGTAGTCGAGCAGCGGCTGGCCGCTGGCATCGAGCATCGCCTGCCCCGTGACCGGATTAATTTTGGCCGGGACCAATCCCCTGCCCTCTTCCACCTGTTTTGAAACCACATTGGTCTCGCGGTAAATGACGCCATTCTCGGTGTGAACCGTTGTTGTGGTATGCGGGGTGGGTAGCCCGATTGCCAGCAGTCCAGGGAGAATCACGAGAAACGGGAAAAACATTTTTGGGATCGCGGCGATCAAGGGAACGCGCCGCGCCGACTCCATATTCTTCGAAGCCATCGCAGTTTGAATCACAAGAAAGTCCGTGCACCAGTATCCCGACCCGAGTACGAATCCGAGTCCCATGCCGATCCCGATGATCTCGATTCCCATCGGGTTGGTATTCGAATGCATGACGCCTTTCCACTCGTGCATGTAGGCCACGGGCACCGACGCCTTCAGTCCTGCCCACCCGCCGATATTCTTCAGGCCCAGCAGGACCAAAGGTAGAAATCCCGCGATGATAAGAAAGAATTGCAGCACTTCGTTGTAGATTGCGCTGGTGAGCCCACCGAGAAAAATGTACAGGAGAACAATCACCGCCGATAGCACGATCGAGAAAGTGAAGATGCCTCCCGGCGCCCAGCCGAGCGCGCTGAATAGTCCATCAAACACATGCAGCGCCTGAATGAGCCGAGCCATGGCATACATTGAGATCCCGGAACTGAAGACGGTCATGACCGCAAACGAGCAGGCATTCAGCGCGCGGGTTTTCTCATCGAAACGCAGGCGCAGGAATTCAGGCACCGAGCGCGCCTTCGAGCCGTAGTAGAAAGGCATCATGAAAATGCCTACGAAGATCATGGCGGGAATGGCGCCGATGCCGTAAAAGTGCGCGGTCTCGAGACCATACTTGGCACCCGACGCGCCCATGCCGATCACTTCTTGCGCGCCAAGATTCGCGCTGATGAAAGCCAGTCCGCAGATCCACGCAGGCAGCGCCCGGCCGGCCTGAAAGAAATCCTTGCTCGTCTTCATGTAGCGCTTGAGGGCAAAACCGATGCCCAGCACAAAGACGAAATACAACAGCATGATCAGCCAATCGACCGACGTGAGTTTCAAAACTGCTCCTTGCGCTACAGCGGCTCCGGATAATGCAGCTCAACGCCGCTACCAGTTAGACGGGAGCCAGGCTGGGATTCCGGAATCCAATGTTCCAATGTACGGAGGTGGGTGGAGGGGAGTCCAGTAATTTTTGTAAATGTTTTCACGGCTGCGCCGGACGCACTTTTGGATGAGTGAGCGGTTACACTAAAAGTGCATGATTCCTACCCTCGCATGGACCCCGGAAGGCGTCCGTTTTATCGATCAAACCAAGCTTCCCCTTGAAGAGAGCTACGTTCTCGCGACCACGTATGAGCAGGTGGCAGACGTGATTGTCACCATGATTGTGCGAGGTGCTCCGGCCATCGGGGTTTCCGCCGCCTACGGCATTGCGCTGGGTGCTCAGCAAACCCGCGCTCGGACTGCCGAGGAGTTCGCGCCGGAGTTCGACGCGATTTGCGATCGGCTGGCCGGAACACGGCCTACGGCAGTGAATCTTTTCTGGGCCATTGACCGGATGAAGCGGCTCTTCTCCCAGCTGCGTTCGACTGGGGTCCCGATCTCCACGGTTAAGGAGAGAATCCTTGCCGAAGCGCACGCCATGTACGAGGAAGACATCGCGGCGTGCAAGACTATGGGCGCCTTTGGCGGTGCGCTGCTGCCCGACGAAGGCGGCGTGTTGACCCACTGCAACGCGGGCGCGCTGGCTACCTGTGGCTATGGCACGGCGCTGGGCGTCATCCGCTCGGCTGTCGGGCAGGGCAAGCGCATACACGTTTACGCAGATGAGACACGTCCATTTCTACAAGGCGCGCGGCTCACGGCTTGGGAACTGATGGCCGATGGAATTCCGACAACCGTGATCTGCGACAACATGGCTGCGAGCCTGATGCGCGCGGGCCGTATCCAGGCCGTAGTGGTGGGTGCGGACCGCATCGCCGCCAATGGCGATTTCGCGAATAAAATCGGCACCTACAATGTGGCGATTCTCGCGAAAGAGCATGGCATCCCGTTTTACTGCGCTGCGCCCTGGTCCACGATCGACACGGCCACGCCCACCGGCGACGCGATCCCCATTGAGGAACGCAGTCCGGTGGAGGTGACGCATCACGGCGGCAAACAGCTCACTCCGCATGGCGTAGGCATCTGCAATCCGGCCTTCGACGTGACGCCGGCAAAATATGTCACCGCCATCATTACCGAGCGCGGTGTGCTGCGCGCGCCCTACGCCGAGTCGCTTAAAGAAATGGAACTCGTCGCAGAGTAAGCCGAGGCACAACCGTCTAGAGTAAGGAATTGTGCGGCCTCGCCTCGCCTTCGTCCACATTCGGCAGAAATCGCTCGTGCGCGGCATCGTGCTCTCTCTGGGTGCTTTCATCGCCAGCTTGTTGTTGGCGGGATTTCCGCATTTTGAGAAACTTCGTGGCTCGCACTGGCAGGTCCTCGCTCTGTTTGTAGCCGCGTGGGGCATGGGAGAGATTGCACGCTGCCTTCAGCGCAAGTGGAGCCTCTACCACGGCGGCGTTCTGCTGCTGCTCTACGCGGATCTCATGATCCTGGCGATGATCGTATTTTTGGTGGCCTATCCGTGAGCGGGGATGCGAGGCCACCTATCTTCTCTGATGCCTGCTCCGGCTCGCGACCTGTAGCATGGCTGTACGCAGGACGCGCCGATGGAGGAATGACCCATTCTTCTGATCGCGCGGTGAGCCACAAATCAATTGCTGGAGGAAGAGATGTTCAAGGGCTTTCGTGACTTTATTCTTCGCGGAAACGTGGTGGACCTTGCGGTGGCCGTTATTCTCGGCGCTGCCTTCAATGCCATCGTCACATCGCTGGTCGCCGATGTCCTGAATCCGTTGATCGCGGCCACCATCGGCAAGCCCGACTTCAGCACTGTGGTTCTTCACGTGGGCGGCGGAGCGATCAAGGTCGGCAACTTCTTCAACGCGGCGATCTCTTTTCTCATCGTGGCTGGTGTGGTCTATTTCGCGATTGTGTTGCCGATGAATTCACTGCTCGCCCGCTTGAGAAAACCCGATGCGCCTCCGCCCGCGCCGGAGACGAAGATTTGTCCCGAATGCCTGACTGCGATTCCAATAGCGGCCAAGCGCTGCGCGAGCTGCACACAGCTTGTGGCGTAGAACCAGCCGGGTATCGGCGCGTTCCCGCTAGTCCAACTCACGCAGCGGGCGCGAAAAGGCAAAGATGCCGAGGAAGATGATCGCGGCCAAGCCTGCCATTATTGCCAAAGCATGGCCGGTTGGAATGTGCCGCGAGAGTTCGCCCGCCAGCAATGCGCCTAGCGGAGGCAGGCCCAGGAAGCTCGTGGCATAAATACTCATCACCCTACCGCGCATTTCGTCCGACGACAGATGCTGAATCGACACATTGAAGCAGGAGATCATCGTGATTCCGCAGTAGCCCTCGACAAATGCGAGACACTCCGAAAGTGCAAAGCTGCGCGATTCGCTGAACCCGATGATAGCCAGGAAGAAGATGATTCCGGCAAACGTCAACACATGCCCCCGGTGCCGAATCATCCCCGCAATTGCCACCGTCATCGCGCCGAGCACAGCGCCGAATCCAGAGGCGGCCAGCAGCCACCCAAGGCCGCTTTCGCCCGCGTTCAACTGCACCTTGGCAAAGTACGGAATGAACGTAAGAAATGGAAAGCCAAACAAGCTCGTGGCCACGGTCATCCATACCAACACCAGCATCTGCTTGTTCTCGTGCAGATAGGCAAATCCGCCGCGCAGACTTGCCCACATGCTCTCGTGTCGCGCGGGCTTTTCGTCTGGATATTCGATACGCGTCAAAGCCCAGAGCACGGCGAGATAACTCACGCCGTTCAGAAAAAAATTGCCCGCTACACCAAAGGCAGCCATGGCATAGCCACCGAGCGTAGGCCCAAGGATGCGCGACATGTTGAACTGCGCCGAGTTCAACGCGATTGCATTCGTCAGGTCCTCGCGCTTCACCAGCCGCGGTACCATTGCCTGATAACTGGGCGCATTCATCGACATGGCCACGCCATTCATAAAAGCGATTGCCGCGACTTCCCATACGGTAATCACCTTGAACCACGCCAGTGCCGCCAGCATAAAAGCCAGCAGCATCATGACTGTCTGCGTCACCAGCAGCAGACGCCGCTTGTCGACGCGGTCGGCGATCACTCCGCCGAAGAGCGTGAAGATCAGAAATGGAATCGACCCCGCAAATCCGACTACTCCAAGCCAAAAAGCCGAGTTGGTCAGCAGAAGAACAAGCCAGCCCTGCGCCACGTTCTGCATCCAGGTGCCGATGTTGGAGAGAAAGTTGCCGCTCCAGAAAAGCCGAAAATTGGGATTGCGCAGGGCGCGCGCCATCTGCGGGAAGCGCGTTACCTTCTCGCCCGACGGCTCCATCGCGCCGAGTGCAGATTCTTGCTGCACTGTACGCATCCATTCATCGTTCGGCCTCCGCTCTTCGCCCAGAAAACGACCCCCGCTTTCCTAGTGTAAGCTGAGGTGAATTGCGACGGAGCCTTTCGCGTTCGTCCTTTGAGAATCCCCACAGCATCGCAATCACTCGACCAAGGGCCAATCGGATGCTCATTCGCAAATCTTCTGCGCTTTTGTTGTTTCTCTCTTTCGTCCCCGGTCCGCACGCGCCTCGATCCGCCGCGCAGGCAGCAGCTCCCACCGCATTCGGCTACACAGACTTCGCCAAGGAAGCGGCCATTGAGGCGAAATTTCTCGATGTGCCGAGTGCGAAGTTGGCGGGCGAAGAGTTGAAGACCCTCACGGCCGAGCCACACATTGCTGCCTCTCCCGAAGACCACAAGACGGCCGAATATGTGGCCGAAAAATTTCGTGCCGCGGGCCTCGAAACCGAAATCGTCCCGTATCGCGTGCTGCTGAATCATCCCAAGGTGGAGAAGGTCGAGGCCTTCGATGCAGAGGGCAAACCGCTCATGAGCGGCCCGACACGCGAGCACGTCGAGAACGATCCTGGCCAGGACGATCCCCGTGTGGTCATGCCCTTCAATGGCTCGTCCGCTTCAGGAGATGTGACCGGCGAGGTGGTCTACGCGAACTACGGCCGGCTTGAAGACTTTGACCAGTTGGCCGCGCAGCATATCGACCTGCACGGCAAGATCGTCATTGCGCGTTATGGTGCGAATTTTCGCGGCGTCAAGGTCTATCTTGCCGAGCAGCGCGGGGCGGCTGGGGTGCTCATATACTCGGACCCGCAGGACGACGGGTACTTCAAGGGCGATGCCTATCCCGTTGGCCCATGGCGGCCCGAAACCGGCGTGCAGCGCGGGTCCGTGCAGTATCTCTTCAAGTATCCCGGCGACCCTGAAACACCTGGCATCGCATCGACTCCCGATCTGCCCGATTCGGCACGCGTCGCTCCGGATGGAAACCAGCCGCACATTGTTTCCATCCCCATCAGCTATCACGACGCATCGCCCATTCTGCAGGCGCTCAAGGGACCGAGCGTGCCGCAGGGCTGGCAGGGCGCGTTGCCGTTTCGTTATCACCTCGGCCCCGGCGGCGCGAAGGTCCACCTTGTCTCGCAGCAAGATTACCAGCGTCGCATTATCTGGGATGTCATCGGCAAAATCAAAGGTGCGGAGTACCCGGACGAGTGGGTCGTGAATGGGAATCATCGCGACGCCTGGGTCTACGGAGCAGTGGATCCAAACAGCGGCACCGCAGCCATGCTGGAAGCCGTCCATGGCATCGGCGCGCTGCTCAAGGACGGATGGAAGCCGAAGCGGACGATTCTCTTTTGCAGTTGGGATGCCGAAGAAGAGGGCCTGATCGGCTCGACGGAGTGGGTTGAGCAGCACGTGCAGACCATCGACCACGCAGTTGCCTACTTCAACACCGACGTTGGTGTGGCCGGACCCGATTTCAACGCGGCGGCTGTTCCCTCGCTGAAGCAATTCGTTCGCGATGTGACCAAGTCTGTTCCAAGCCCCGTGGCTGGCACGGTGTACCAGCAGTGGCGGCTCAACCACGATAAGGGCGACGAACACCGAGCGTCGAATGCACCGCTGCAACCCGGCGAAGAAGTGCGTGTCGCCGATCTCGGCTCTGGCTCCGACTTTACGCCCTTCCTTCAGCACGCAGGAGTGCCGTCGACCGATGTCGGGTCTTCGGGTTCATACGGCGTCTACCACTCGACCTTCGATGACTACGCCTGGTTCGTGATGAATGCGGATCCGAAGTTTGTCTACCTGCAGGAAATGGCGCGGGTCTTCGGCCTGGAGTCTCTCCGGATGGCCGACGCCGATGTGCTGCCGTACGATTATCCGGCTTACGCGCGCGAAATCACTTCTTATCTCGACGCCGCCAAGCGCAAGGCAAGCGACGCTGGGCTCAGCACGACGGACTTCGGTCCGGCTCTGGCTGCTGCTGCACGCCTCACCGCTGCGGCTAACAAAGCGCACGCGGCCCAGACAGTTCCGCCGATCGACCCGGCCAAGCTGAATCAGGCCCTACGCGCGGCTGAGACAGCGTTGCTATCGCCCGATGGCCTGCCGAACCGCCCATGGTATAAGCACACCATCTATGCTCCCGGAGAGTATACCGGCTACTCCGCGGTCGTCATTCCCGGTGTGAATGAAGCCATCGATGCAAAGGACGCCACAAGGGGCAGCCAACAGCTGACAGTGCTGACCCAGGCACTCGACCGAGCCGCGCAAACCCTTGACTCTGCTCACTAGGCGCTGCGCGCGGCAGGCTCTTGGATGGGCGAATCGGCTGGGAGAGGGAGTGTGATCCAGATCACCTTTGTTGGCCCGGGAGGTCTTCAGATGATTGACCCGGCCCGCTTCGGCTCGTATCGTAAGGCTTGAACATGAAGAAATCCTCCAACTCGCTCCGCATCGGCATTGCGACTGCCATCATTCTCGGCACCATCGGCTGGCTGGCGTATTCGGGCTACGGCTCGAGCAAGAGCTACTACGTCACGGTCGCCGAATTGGGCGGCATGGGCGACAAGGCTTACAAGAGCAATTTGCGCGTGGAAGGATTCGTGAAGCCGGGTTCAATTGAGCAAAGCGGGACTCATGTCACGTTTGTGCTGAATGAGTTCGAGAGCCATTCGCAGAAGGCTGCAACTGGCCGCTCTCTCGTGGTGAACTATAAAGGTTCCGAGCCGCCGCCGGACACCTTTAAGGACGACGCGCAGGCTCTGGCAGCGGGCACGATGGGACGCGACGGAGTGTTTCACGCCGCGGAATTGCAGGCAAAGTGCGCCAGCAAATATGCGCCCGGTCAGCCGGGTAGTGCGCCAGTCAAGCAAGCTGCTCCTCCTGCCAATCCCCGCGCTGCAAACACCGCGTCGCCTGCAACAACAAAGATGAGTTTGGACCACCCGGCCGCCGCCGAATAATCACATGCCGCTCGTCTCGGAGGCCGATAGCTCGACCGTCCTCACCCGCCCGCTTTCTGCCCGTCTCGACCAGGTTTCCAAGCTCTTCGGCTCCTTTGCCGCTCTGCGCAAGGTTTCGGTCGACCTGGAGCCGGGGCGCTGCTATGTCCTGATCGGCGAAAACGGGGCCGGGAAATCCACTCTCCTGCGCATCTTGGCCGGATTGCTGCGCCCCACCCACGGAACTGTCAAGGTCTTTGGCGACAGCGATCCGCACGACGCCCGCGCGCGGATCGGCTACATGAGCCACGCGCCCATGCTCTACGACGAGCTGAGCGCGCAGGAAAATCTCCGCTATTTCGGCAGTCTGTATCCAGGACAGCCGTGCTTGACGCCTGTGGAGGCCCTGCGGCAGGTCGGCCTTGATCCTGATCTACAGCGGCCATTCGGCCAATATTCGCAGGGCATGCGGCAGCGCACTTCCCTTGCCCGCGTGTTGTTGCCGATCCCGGAATTGCTGCTGCTCGACGAGCCGTTCTCCAACATGGATGTGGAAAGCGTGCAGCAAATGGTTGAGCTGCTCTCAGGATTTCGCCAGGGCAATCGGACCATTGTCATCACGACTCATCAACGCGATGCTGCCGCTCCCATTGCGGATTGGGTGTTGGCTTTGAAAGCCGGTCATGTCGTGTCGTTCGAACCGGGGAGTCCGACGAAATGAAAACTAACGGCGCGCGATTTCTTGAGGGCCTGGGCATCCCATTCGAACTGCGCGAGTACGAAGTCGATCCTGAAGACTTATCGGCCATCACGGTGGCGAAAAAGATTGGCATGCCGGCGGAGCAGGTCTTCAAGACTTTGCTCACAACCGGTGGGCCGAATATATACAGATTCGCTGTGATCCCTGGCGACGCCGAACTCGATTTCAAAAAGCTCGCCCGCGCCGCGGGACTGCGCAAAGCCGAGATGGCTCCGCTCAAGGACGTACAGCCACTCACCGGCTACATTCGCGGTGGCGTGACCCTCTTCGGCTCGAGAAAGCCATTCCCTGTCTACATCGACGAGACCGCGATCCTTTTCGACAAGATTAGCGTCTCCGCAGGAGCACGCGGAACACAGCTGATTCTCAGCCCTGAAGATTATCTGCGAGCCGCCCAGGCACTCGAAGTTGAAGTCCAGACTGCCGACCTGATCAAGTCCGCCGCGACCGAGGGGCACAAATGACCAGCGCCCTCTGGACGCATCTCGTGAAAGACCTGCGCATCGAATGGCGCTCGAAAGATGCCATCAACTCGATGCTGTTTTTCGCGCTGCTGGTCGTTGTTCTGTTTTCTATCTCCTTCGACCCCCGCGGCGACTTTGCCCGGGACATTGCGGGCGGTGTGCTCTGCGTCGCCACCATGTTCGCCTCGGTCAGCGCGCTCAATCAGGCGTGGGCACGCGAGATTCGACACCAGGTGCTGGATGCGCAACGCATGGCCCCTGCACCCGGAGCCGAACTGTTCCTGGCCAAGGTTTTGGCCAACTTTCTGTTCGTCACCATCGTTCAAATCGCACTCGCGCCGGTTTTCCTTGTAATGTACAACCTGCGCATTCAAGGCAATCCATGGCAATTGGCGCTTGTGCTGCCGCTGGGCACGTGGGCGCTTGTAGCCAATGGAACATTCTTCGCGGCGCTCGCTATTCGCAGCCGCAATCGCGAA
>Ga0181520_10011288_pt1 | contig 11762 bp, 12 predicted proteins | sample PEATcosm2014_Bin_29_FD_132451 | JGI IMG/M metagenome (GOLD analysis project Ga0181520, IMG submission 132451) | Peatland microbial communities from MTU Mesocosm Facility, Houghton, MI, USA - PEATcosm2014_Bin02_30_metaG | ecosystem: Environmental > Terrestrial > Soil > Wetlands > Peat | place...
GCAACAGAAGCCGCGCACCATTCAATCCTGCAACTTTCGCTATGCGGGACGCCTGTCCAATGAGAATGTGCGAATGTTGACTGCCCTGCACGAGAAATTCGCCGTCAATGCCACCAACTCGCTGGAACTCTTTCTGGGCGCCTCTCTCAAGTTGAAACTAGCTGCGCTCGAGCAAATGTCTGTCGGTGAGTATTCCAGCAGAACAGCTGCCACCAGTTACCTGATGCCCTGTTCGCTTAACGTGATGGAGACCAATTTCCTGCTGGAGATGGATATTGACCTGATTTTCCCCGTCATTGACCTCTTGCTCGGCGGCGCTGGAACTGCATCGGAACAAGTGCGCGAATTTACGGAGATTGACGAGGAGATTCTTGAGAGCGTCACCGCTCTCATTGTGAGGGAGTTGGAAAACACCTGGCGGGCTCTGAACCTGTCACTGACACCAAGCCATTGCATCAAACCGGCAATGATTCAGCAGGTGTTCCTGGCTAACGAAAAACTGGTGTTAATGATCTTCGAGATGTCCCTCGGCGAAACTAGCGGCTGTATCACTATGGTATTGCCCACATCGTTTGTCGGTTTCCTGCTTAGGCACTTGAAGGCTGCGCAGTCGAAGAAGATATCAAGCCTTCGGCTTATGCGAAGCCCCAGTCTTCGCGAACGGATTCTCGATTGCGACTTTACAGTTGCAGCGGATATCACTCAGATGCGAGTTTTGGTGAAGGACCTGGTCGACCTGAAACCGGGAATGGTCTTGAAGATGAAAGCGCCCGTGAAGAATCCCGGGCGGCTTACCGTCGAAGACGTCGAGCTTTTTGAGGCATTGCCAGTGCGAAACGGCACGCGGAAGGCAGCGCAAGTCTCATCCCGGTCGCAGGAACCTGTCGTAGGAAAGGACTAGTATGGCGACAAACACAACGGTTGGCAGCGTTAGTCTGTCATTCTCGCAAGCCCTTTTCACCGCTCTGGTTAAGACTCTGACAGGAGCCGGCGGGTCGCCCTGGATGATTGCTGCGGTACCAGACGTCGAACCGGCTCCTGATGGAACTGAGCCAGTCAGGATCAAGCTCGCTCTCGCAGGCAGCTTGAATGGTGAAGTCCATTTGGAGTGCCATCGTGTCGCAGCCGGCATATGGGCATCGAAACTCCTCGGGCATCAAAGCGAAGAGTTCGGAGCGGAGCAGGCTGAAGCACTGCTGAAAATGGTCACAGACGGAGTCAAAGAGTTTAGGGCGGAACTCGTGCCGGAGTATGGGGAATTCACTATCACGGCTAGTTCAATTACCGAGCCCCCGTCTGGCCTCACGCGCTGTGAGCAGATCACAATTGTCAGTGATAAGGATGATCGCGCATCACTCTTGATGTACTTGAGTCCGATTCTGACAGAAGCTCTCTCCCAGCGCTTGGAAGGCCCTCCGCAACTAGAAGATCCCGCGCCGCCAGAAGATCCCGTGCACGCGGAAGATCCCAAACAGTTAGAAGATCCTGTGCAATCGGAAGATCCCAAGCATCCAGAAGATCCCCCGCCCTTGGAATATCCCATGCCCTTAGAAGATCAGAACAAGGCCAAAATTCCGGAAAGTTCGACGCAAGGAGCTTTGAAACAAGTGATTAACGAGCAGGTCAATCTGGATTTGGTTATGGATGTTGAACTAAACGTGACTCTACGTTTTGGGCAACGCCGGCTCGCCCTGCGAGAAGTGCTGGAACTTACTACCGGCTCTGTCATTGAACTTGATCGCCAGGTGGAGGAGCCCGTCGAACTTCTTCTTGAAGGCAAGGTAATTGCCAGAGGTGAAGCGGTAGTCATCGACGGCAACTACGGGTTGCGCGTCACCGAGGTTCTACCGGCAAACTTCAGCCCGGTAATTCATTGAGTGTCACAGACGTGGAAGCATTCGACGAAATCTTAAGCTAGGAGTAAATGCACACATGAGCTTGTTTCAATCGATAGCGTTGCCTGCATGGGCAGAGGGTTTCAAGGCAGTCACCTCCACGTGTGAATGCTGTCACAGGTCATTGACTTTGGGGCACCTTTCGGCTCAAAAGGCCGGTATCAAAATGCGCGGCTGCTGGTATTGCAGTTCCTCCTGCTTTACGTCGGCAGCAGAAGTGAGACTTTCGGAACTTATGATGCAAGAACCGGCGCAGGCCAGCCATGTGTCGCGTATGCCACTGGGGCTGATCTTTGTTAGTCGCGGCTTGCTGACCAGCGCGCAATTGAGAGAAGCCGTAGACGAGCAGAAAGAAGCTGGCGGTGAGATCGGCGAAATCCTGGTCCGACGAGGTTTGCTCAGTGAAATGCAAGTCACTGCTGCCCGCGCAGGACAGTGGAGCTGTCCGGTATTCGCAGTTCCGCCGCGTGTGATGCAAACAGAAATTCAGATTCCAGAAGCACTAGCCCATTTCCATTCCGCAATTCCTCTGCACTACGTTACGGCAACAAAACGGCTACTGGTTGGCTTTGTTCACGGCGTCGAGTATGGACTGCTATATGTCATCGAGCAGATGACTGGATGTAAGACGCAGCCCTGCTTCGTAACGCCCAGCGACTTCGAGACACAGATCCAACTAAGACAGTTGGCGCTGGAGCGAAGTGGAAATGCAAAGCCAGCGGGAATAACCTTCGAAAGCGTCAAAGCTCCAGCGGAAATGGCGCGTATCCTCTGTAGCTATGTCGTCGATCTCGAGGCGGATGAAGCCATGATATGCAGATATAGGGAGCACTTTTGGACACGTTTGAAGTGCGGTCCAAAAGAAGTTGACCTCCTCTTCGAAGCTGGATGAAGTCGATTTCTCTTCAAATGTCACTTGTTGAGCTAGGCACATTCACAATCGGGGTGCAATCGATGAGATTTCCCCTCAGCATCAGAATTGTGGACGCAGAAGCCCGTCGAGCGGGCACTAGGATTCGCCGGACACGGCCGCTGAAAAGGTGCGATGCGAAGAGCGTCTTCAACCTTTTGATATCTCCTATTGCGGCAGGCTCATTGATTCCATGAAGCTTATGAAGGGCTGTCCTTCGCTTCATCTGGAATCTTAATCTACCCGACATCAGACCTCTTCTTGCGCCAATCAAAAACCTTTCCGGCAAATCGAGAGATTGCGTTTCTGTTTGGATAGATTTTCTGTCTGTGCCGATAAGGACGTAGCAGGGGTGAGACAATGCTCGATCAAATGTGCGAACCGGTAATGGATCAGAGTTGGATTCCATCTTTTGCTCTGGGGGACCTCCACTTCGCGGAACAAGAGAATCTTGCGCGGGAGAAAATGGACTTCCTGAATGACGTACCGGTCATGTCAGCAACAGTTCTTGGCCTGCAGATGCTTCTGCATGAACCATTTATTGACTTGCGGAAGGTCTCGGCGCTAATTCTGAGCGATGTTGGGGCAACCATCCAAATTTTGCGGTTAATTGGCAGGGAATATGCCCTTGCCGGGGAGCGCCCTGGCCGGATGGACGACTGTATCGCCGGCCTCGACGTCGACGACTGGTTCAACGTACTGTCTGCGCATACATTTGCATGCGACGATGAGCACTATGCAGCGACAGCACTTTGGAAACACAGCCTATTGGTCGCTCAATACGCACAGCTGGTGGCTGAGTCGATCGAAGGCATTTCCCCGGAAGATGCATACCTGGTTGGCCTGCTTCATGAGATTCAGGCAATTCCAACGGTCCTCCACTGGCAAAGCGGCAACTCAGGCGCTAGTTCATCCGGTGCTCTGTTCGCAATGGATGGGGCCTTGCCATTTTTTGTTCTTGCTGCCATGCGCAGTGTCAATGAGCCATCTTCATCTTCTCCCTGGAAGTTGATTCTCACCGCAGCGCACGACCTCGCCGACGTATCCACGGACTGAAATCAGTCGACGATTCACGAGATCCATTCGATATGCATCACCTATACCTTGGAAAGATATCTTCCTGCCGTAGCAAACTGTGCTTCGATCGCTAATGACTGAAAGCACTTGTCTTAGGTTGATTCTGGTCTCCAAATCAACGGAATCCAGCGCGACGCCACATGAACTGTTACATCTCATCGAGTTCTCATTGACCTCTCATCAGTGATGCGGGTGAACCACAAATCGCATGTCTTCGACTCGAAAATCGAGTAAACAGACAACAAAATCGACTTGATATCAGTTGGCCCCTGACGTGCATATCAATTGCCGGAGGCCATACGATGAACAGCGGTTACTACGCAGCCACAACTGGACTGGTATCCCGCACAGAGGCGCTCGACACTATTGCCAATAACCTGGCGAACGTGAGCACCGCTGGCTTCCGGGCGAACCATAACGTGTTTAGTTCTATGCTGGCCTCCACGGGCGACTCCCCTCTTTCAGTTCTCAACCAGGATATGAATGATTATGGCGTACTCAGTGCTACGCAGCTGGATACGACGCAGGGCGCTCTGGTACACACCGGAAACGAACTCGATCTTGCCATAGAAGGGCCGGGGTACTTCGAAGTGAAGACTGCTTCAGGCCCTGTTTACACACGCGGAGGGAACTTTCGCGTGTCGCCGGCGGGCCAACTGACAACGGCTGCGGGCGATCCTGTGTTGGGTGATAATAACAAGCCCATCACCATTGTGGGCGGCGCAGTCTCAATAAGTGATGATGGAACGATTTCCGCAAACGGCGCCATCTCGGGACGACTTAAGCTGGTCGAGTTTCCACCGACAGCGCAAATCCAAAGTGCAGGCGGCACATACTATACGGCGCCCGTCGGTACCGCCGTTCCCGCCAAGCATTCCCAGGTATGCCAGGGTATGCTCGAGAGCTCAAACGTGAATCCTGTCACCAGCGTAATCGAGTTGATGACTGCTCAGCGTGAGGTCGAGGCCATGCGGCGCGTGCTTACTATGTTCAGTACCGAGCTTGACAAGACCGCTGCCCAGGACCTGCCGCGCGTCAGTTGATTAGTGGTTGAATCGGTGCACAGCTAACCTCGAAAGGAATCTGATATGTTTCGTGCTTTGTACACGGCCGCAAGTGGAATGACGGCGCAGCAGTTGAACTTGGACAACATCGCAAACAATCTGGCGAACTCGAGCACCACGGGCTTTCAGCAGCGTCAGGTGAATTTCACAGATCTTCTCTACCAGAACCAGATCATGCCGGGCGCAGCTTCAACTCAACAGACGACTGTGACTTCTGGTTTGCAAATAGGTCTCGGAACACGGCCCTCGGAGACGGAGATCATTCAGACGCAAGGCGACTTCTCCACCACCGGCAACCCGCTGGACATAGCGATATCCGGGGCGGGATTCTTTCAGATCTTAATGCCCAACGGCCAAATAGGCTATACACGCGACGGCTCTTTCAGCACGAATGCAGAAGGGCAGGTAGTCACCGCCGATGGCAATCCGCTGCAACCCGCGATTACGATTCCAGCCGGCGCGCTAAGCATCACCGTCGGCAGCGACGGAACAGTCAGCGTCACCCAGCCTGGCCAGACCGCGGCTACACAGGTCGGCAATATTCAAACGGCTCTCTTCGTCAATCCCGGCGGGTTGAACGCCGTGGGCAACAATATCTACCTGGCGACCACAGCATCCGGTCAACCCGTCATTGGAACGCCTGGCGGTTCGGAGGGATTGGGAACCTTGCAGCAAGGCATGTTGGAACAATCAAATGTCAGCGTCGTCAACCAGTTTGTGGCGATGATCCTGGCGCAGCGGTCCTATGAGTCGAACTCCAGAGTCGTCAAGGCCGCGGATGAAATGTTGCAGCAACTGAACCAACTCGCACAGTAGTCATCAGAGCAATGAAGCGGAAGCGGCAAAGAGGAACAATGACGACCAGATTAATCCCGGTTTTGTTGATGGTGGCGATCGGCTTCCCCGGATTGGTGCGGGCCCAATCCCAGTTGCAACGCCGCTTTCCGCTCACTGCACACCAGGTTGCTCAGGCTCTTTCCGCCAACGGGATTCAGACAGTGGACGAACAGGTGGTGTTACTTGCTCAGGTGGTCGCCACCGAACCGGCTCCTGTGTTGGATGTTCTGTCAGTCGCGCCGCTAGGCTCCCGGTCGCCCGACAAGCACAGCGAGTTACACTCCCTGGTAAAGCTTGGCTGCCATTTGCCCGGCACATGTCTTCCCTTCTACTCCATTGTCAGAAAACCGGCGACGCCGGTTGACAGCACACCAGTCGCGCTCGGCGTTTCTGCTGTCACCAGCAACACAGCTTTGAAACCGAACACAACGATCGTGATCCGGGCCGGAGCACATGCAACCCTGGTGATGGACGATGCTCGGTCGCATGTCCAGATCAGTGTCATCAGTCTTGAAAATGGCATTGCCGGCCACAGGATTCACGTCGCAAGCCCTGACCACAAGCAGCTTTATGTCGCAGAAGTTGTCAGCGCGAACCTGGTGAGAAGGAGTTTCTGAGATGCGCATCAAGCCCATATATCTTCGAAGGACCGCGCTGCTGCTCACGCTATTCGGCCTTTCTCCGGTATTCGCCTTCGCGCATAATACTGACCCGAAGGGCACCGAGCGTCTGCGCGCGCAGTACATCGCGCGATTGCAACAGCAGTACGTCCCGGGTGCCGAGGAACACACTGTCGGGAGTCTATGGTCGCCCGAAAGCACTCTGGGCGACTTCTCCTCCGATTACAAGGCCCACCACCTCAACGACACTATCACCATCCAGGTTTCCGTCCAAACTACGGCAACGCAATCCGGCACGGTCGACAGCGAGCGCAGCTTCTCAAGCTCTTCTGCCATCACAGGCATCCTGGGCAGGTCCCCTGCATCCACTAATCCTCTGCTTTCGGGCAATTCCTCATCGGTGCTCAAGGGACAGGGATCGACAGCGTCGAACACCCTTTTCCAAACCAACCTCACAGGCCAGGTCATTGCCGTGCTTCCCAACGGAAACCTGGTCGTGGAAGCGGGGCGCAAAATCTTCATGAACAACCAGCATGAGGATGTAATTGTGCGCGGCATGATCAGGCCCGGCGACATCGGCCCCAACAACACCGTCTTATCGACGGCTCTGAGCAATCTTGAAATCGAAATGAAGGGCAAGGGAATCATTTCGGACGGCGTGCGTCGGCCGAATCCCATTACCAGGGCTATCCTATGGCTGTTCAACTTCTGATGGGCAATTCGCGAAAAGGATGGCCTGCCACGCGCAACAGCTGGCTCCAGGGGCTAGCCTTGTTCGTTATCGTCGAGCTGCTTGCGACGCTTTCTGCGTTTGGCGCCGATGCCGACCACAAGGTGATGATTCGCGACTTAACCCAGATTCAAGGCGTGCGCGACAATCAACTCGTCGGCTATGGCCTGGCGATTGGCCTCAAAAACACCGGCGATTCGCAGCAGACCTTTTTCACTGTGCAGACGCTGGCGAATTCGCTGCAACGGATGGGTGTGCAAATCACACCCGGCGTCGTCGTCGTAAAAAACGTCGCTGCCGTTTTTGTCACTGCCACACTTCCGCCCTTTGCCCGTCCAGGAATGAAAATAGACGTTACCGTCTCATCGGTGGGCGACGCCAAGAGCATTCAGGGTGGGGTGCTGCTGCTGACCGCTCTGCGCGCGGCCAATGGAGAGGTATTTGCCGAGGCGCAAGGGCCGTTGGTTATCGGAGGCTACTCTGAAGGCGCGGCTGGGAATTCCAAGAGCGTAAATCAGCCGACGGTCGGCAGAATCGCTGAAGGCGCCACGGTCGAACGGGACGCATCCGTAGACTTAAGCCGCTTTAAGACTGTTTCCTTGCTGCTGCTGAACTCCGATTTCACCGCGGCCCGCGATATCGCGGACGTCATCAACAAAGACTTTGGCAAGCCGATCGCCACCGCTCTCGACAGTCGTCGCATCGATGTGGACGTTGCCGCCAGCGGCGCTCCCTCTGTGCCGATTCTTATCTCGCGTGTCCAAAATCTCTCTATCACCTTTCGCTCACCGGCCAAGGTGGTGGTCAACGAACGTACCGGAACAATCGTAATGGGAGGCGAAGTCCGGCTCTCGCCAGTCTCTGTGATCCAGGGCAGCTTGACGATCGACGTAGAGACAAAGCATGTGGTTGTACAGCCGGCGCCGCTTTCAAACGGCAAACCGGAAGTTGTGGATGAAACAAAGATATCGGTCAACGACGCACCCGCGCAATCGATCCAACTCGAAGAGGGAGCGAACGTAGATGAACTGATTAAAGGGCTTCATGCCATTGGCGCAACCTCGCACGACATCATTTCGATCTTGCAGGCCATCAAGGCCGCAGGCGGGCTAGAAGCCGATCTGGAGGTGATCTGATGCCTGATCAATCCACGATTGGCGCCATCTCCGGAGTTGTGACCGAGCCGATCACCGTCAATGCGAATAAGCTCCTCCACCAGTCGGCCTCGTCGACGGAAAATGCCAAGATTGAGAAATCAGCAAAAGATTTTGAGTCCATACTCCTGGGAAGCTGGCTACAGCAGGCGGAGCAGAGTTTTGGATCACTTCCCGGTGGAGACGACGAAGGTGATGCAGACTCCGGCAAAGACCAGTTCATGGGGATGGCGATGCAGTCATTAGGGACTGCGATGACCGCGGCTGGCGGCATCGGCATCGCAAAGATGATCTCGAAGCAACTTCACAAGGCGGACGACGCCCAAGCCGCGGCGGCGGCGAAATAGGGTCCGGCCTAAACTGAATAGTAATTGGGAGTAACGTAACTCGCTTGTTTTCAACATCTTCATTACTTGATTGAAATCTTTTCCTGGAAGCGCCGATAGCAGAACCGTTGAGACAGGAGAAGTTGCCATGAAGATCGAAGTTAACACTCCACCAGTAAGCCTGCCGCCAGTTGACCAGGGCGCGAAGAAAGTTCCGACCGGGAGTGCGGTTGGCGCTCAGATTTCGACCGAAGACCGCGCCACGCTTCAAACCGGCACGCAATCGGTACAGTCTTTGACCACTCAGGCGATGAATTCCGCCGAAGTTCGTCAGGATAAGGTGAATACTCTCAGCCAGGCCGTCAAGAGTGGTGAATACAAGGTTGACTCAACAGAAACTGCTAACGCTTTGATCGACAGCGATGAAGTCTAAGTGAGCAACCACGGCAAGTTGAAGTTCTCTTTGGCCTAGAGAAAGAGAACTTGCCCGAAGGGCTTGAACATGAGCGGTGATGCTCTCCAGTCGCGCGACGAGGTCGCCGCCAGTTATCTGCAACAATTGCAGGAATTGGCGTCTGAGATCTCTGTTGCCACGGAAGCCATCGCCACCAATGCTTTGCCCCGGCTTCGAGATAGTGTCGCGAAGCAGGAAATGCTTTGTGCCGGCCTTATAAAGTTAGCCAACTCAGTCGGTGAAGGTTTCGGGTCCTCCGTGCAGCCTTCCTTCTCGGGCGTTGACCCTGCGATTGAACTCAAGATCCGAGCGACAAGTGGAACGATCCGCGAGCTGAATTTGCAGTACGCTGCTCTGCTCAGGCACTCCGGTAAAACGATTGCTCTCCTCGCTTCGTTGTGCAGAAGCCACACAGGTCAATTCCAGGAGGCTAGCGGGCCCAGGTTGAAGTATCAGACCTGGTCTTGCGAGATGTAATCTATGGGCTCTCTGAGTTCTTCACTGTCGATCGCCGTGCAAGCGCTGAACGCTGCCTCTGGTGCTCTGCAAGCAACCAACAACAACATTGCCAACGCAAACACCCCCGGCTACACCCGCGAGGTACCCATACTTCAGGAGGTGGCGCCAATAACTGACGGCAACCTCAGCGTGGGGGGCGGGGTTGCAATCGAAGCCTATCAAAGCGTGCGCGACGAACTGTTGCAGACGCAGATACAGAATGAGACCTCGGCCCAGAGTGGCGCAAATGCACAGCTCACTTCAATGCAGCAGATACAGCCCACATTTGCCACCTCGACACAAGACATCGGGACGGATATGTCGGCCCTGTTCTCGAGTATTTCAAGCCTCTCGACAAATCCGGCCAGTCCCTCTTCACGGCAGGCGGTACTAACAGCCGGACAGAATCTGGCCACGGCCTTCAACACAGCTTCCAGCAATTTGACCTCGCAACAGGTCGGGCTCAACACCCAGGTAACTTCGGATGTAAGCCAGATCAATCAGTTGACTCAGCAGATTGCTGCTTTAAATCCGCAAATTGCCGCGCTCAAGGGGACCGAGTCGAATGGCGGCACGCTTGAGGACCAGCAAAATCAGCTGATACTCCAGCTATCGGCAATCACCAATGTCTCTGTAACCCAGGGCAAGGACGGCGTAACGCTGTCGACTGGAAGCGGAACGCCCCTCGTTATGGGCACACAGTTCTTCACGTTGCAAACCGCGACCGCCAGCAACGGAATGACGGACGTTCTCGACCAGAACGGCACTGACATCACGAAGTCGTTAACAACTGGAGATCTGGGTGGTACCATCCAGACGCGCGACACGACAATTCCCACGCTTTTGACCCAACTGGATACGCTAGCCAATCAGTTTGGCGCCGCATTCAATACTGCCCAGTCAACTGGCACAGATCTAAACGGGGCCACCGGGGCTGCCTTGACCCCGTTCTTCAAGTTTCCCCCGACAGTTCCCCCTGCGGTAGTTCCAGTTGCTGGATCGGCAGGCTCCATCACTCTTGCGCTCACCAGTCCCACCCAGATCGCCGCCAGTTCCGACGGAACGGCCGGAAGCAACGGGAACCTGGTCAACTTCAGCGCACTACAGACTGCGACACTCCCTGCCGGCCAGACACCCGGAGACACTTACGCAAATCTGGTCTACCAGGTGGGCAGCCTGACCTCCAATGCAAACTCGGAATCGACCGCGACAACGGCCAGTCTGCTACAGCTCAACGATCAGCTGAATTCGGTTTCAGGGGTTTCGATCGATCAGGAATCCGCCAATTTGATTACGTACCAGACCGCCTATGAGGCGGCCGCTCGTGTTGTCACAACCATTCAATCGATGTTTTCGGTAACGATGAGTATGGGCACCGCTGCAGCGGAGTAAACAATCAGTAGCGTGGCAATAGGCCGCGCAAGGAAGGGTCATCATGCGCATCACCAACATGCTTCCCGATGTCCAGTACCAGATGCAGCAGAGCCAGCAGGCTCTCGCAACAGCGACGCAGCAGCTGTCAACCGGACTGCGGGTTAGCCAGCCCTCCGATGATCCTTCAGCCTATTCCAATATGGTGATCTCGCTCGCTGTTTCGGCAAACGTCGACACATACACCAGCAATATCACTTCTGTCCTCCCACAGATGCAGACGGCGGACTCGGCTATCAGTTCTATGGTGACTTCGCTCAACACGGCCGTCACGCTGGGCACGCAAGGCGCTACCGGGACCAACTCCGCAGCCAACAGGCAGGCCCTTGCCTCTCAGGTTGAGGGTCTCTTGACCAACGTGATTGCGCAAGCCAACACGTCTTTCCAAGGCGTCTTTATTTTCGGCGGCACAGAGACCACCACGCCGCCCTTTGTAGCTGCCTCTACGACCTACAACTCGTCCAACGGAACGGTCGCTCTCCCACTGGCATCTACCACAGGTCTGACAAACGGCTCGGTTACGACCGTGAGTGATGCCACCACCGGAGATACCTTTACTTTCAAGGCAACAGGTGGCGACACCGTCGCCAGCTTGATAACGGCCATCAGCAATGCCGTCTCCGCCGGCACGCTCTCTTCCGGGGTCACTGCAGGCATCAATGCGAACGGCCAGTTTTCAATCGGAACGAACAATACTGCGGACGGAATCGTGGTCAGCTCTAATGACCCGGCGCTCGGATCTATGAACGCTGCTGCCAACACCGCA
>Ga0181520_10011290_pt1 | contig 11761 bp, 13 predicted proteins | sample PEATcosm2014_Bin_29_FD_132451 | JGI IMG/M metagenome (GOLD analysis project Ga0181520, IMG submission 132451) | Peatland microbial communities from MTU Mesocosm Facility, Houghton, MI, USA - PEATcosm2014_Bin02_30_metaG | ecosystem: Environmental > Terrestrial > Soil > Wetlands > Peat | place...
GGATGGTCCAAGAAGGTGGTTACATGACCATACAGTCCACTAAACCCCAAACCCTTTCTTATGCCTTAACCGATTCGCCGGTGGGCCTTGCCGCCTGGATTCTCGAAAAATTTCATGGTTGGAGTGACCCACAGGGGAAACTCCAAACCCGCGATTCCTGGGACGAACTACTTACTAACATCACTCTTTATTGGATAACGGGAACCATCGGCTCATCGGCTCATGTCTATTACAATAACTCCCGTGGACTTACTCCATTGGTTAAAAATAATGTCCCTACTGGACTGGCATTATTTCCAGCCGACATTTTGCTCCCTCCGGAAGACTGGGTCCGGAAAAACTTCGCCATTCAACGGTTGACGCACATGCCACGAGGCGGTCACTTCACTGCATGGGAAGAACCAGAACTTTTCGTAGAGGACATTCGCGAGTTTTTCAGGCCGCTTCGAAGTAGGTTTGACACCGTTCCAAGCTGACACCTGCATTCAGAAAAATCGATTAGGATTTGGCAAGCTTTCCTTGATTTTGCGACTTGCGGAGCGTGTCGTCATACTATCGAAGGCCTTGGTAAGATCTTGACTTCTATGCTTCCAGGACCTTGAAGTTATGCGAATTCACCCACACGACTACGCGATGAGCCATTGTTGATATCACTCCCTATTCTCCGAGTAAAAATCTCGCGACAATCTGGTTTACTTCGGACGGTTTCTCGAGATGCAAAAAATGACCAGCACCAGGAATTACGACTTTTTCTAACCCAGCGGTGAAATAGTCTTCCATGCCGTCCAGAAGTTCTACACCAGCGCAGGCGTCTTGGGCGCCGTGCAAGTAGAGCGATTTGACTGGCACCTTGCCGGTTTCCAAAGATTTCTGCTTCTCCGAAAATGCCGGATCACGCGTAGAAGGGCTCATCATATGCCTGTAATATTTGAGCGCGGCGCTCAGAACGCCAGGCTGCCTCAAGGTTTCCTTTGCGAAATCTAGTTCTTCTTGTGCAACCGTGACTGACCAGTCTTTCCAAAGCCGATCAAGGAAAACCATATTGTCTAGGCTAACAGCTAGTTCAGCTATGGGAAGCTGGAAAAAGAAAATATACCATGACCGGCGCTGTTGCTCGTAGTTGCTTAATAGGGCCCGCTTCATTGTTCCGAAGGGTATGGCCATCGTTATCAGCGCATTGATTTTACCGGGATCTAGTATTGCGGCTGAGTTCGCGATCGTGGCGCCCCAATCGTGTCCCCATACGACGGCGTCCTTGTACCCCAAAGCCCCAATCAGCTCAAGCGCATCCTCCCCTAAAACGGCTGTCTGATATGATCCTTCGGCAATTTCAGTTGGAGCATATCCACGCAAAAAAGGCGCTACAACGTGGTATCCTCGTTTCGAGAAATAATCTATTTGATAATGGAAGCTCCTTGGAGTGTCCGGAAAGCCATGGAGGCACAATAAGAGCGGTCCCTGTCCTTTTTCAAAATATCCAAAGCTGATGCCGTTAGCCGTGACACGGCCTGTCGAAAACGTTGCCATCACTTCCTCCTTGATAAGTCGCATTTTATCGGTATTCCTTCTTTGTTTTTTGAAAACATATAATACTGTAATGAAGAATATTTATATCATGTACTTAGTTTCCTACAGCATTTTTTGTGTTATTGTCTATGGACTTATGCTTTCTTGTCTTTCCTATCGGCAATGGCTCCTCTAACTACCCCCCAGGCTATAAAACCGAGAACGAGACAAAGCGTACCAAGCTTGATCTCGAATCGATAATCGAGGAGAAGAAGGATCATCAGACCAGCACATAGCTGAATGCCGCCAAAAAAGGAGCTTGCTGTCTTTGGGGACTTCCACTTACGGATCATGGGATGACAGGACGTTTCTGCAAAGACAAAAAAATGAAGAATGCTCATATGTAGGAATATACCTGCGAAAAAAAGGGAAAGGCATCTCAGGAGCGAGCTAGACATGATTATGCCTCCATTATCTGGGATCAGTGGGCTCTCGGCCTTTTTGCTCAATCAAAACAAGACTGTCATGAGAGAGGGCAGAGATTATCGCCAGAGGGAATAGCCCAAATAATATGTAGAGCATGCTCCATTGCGATTTAAATGCAAACTCATCATTCCCTATCCCGTAGAACCAACCTGTAACAGCCGTTACGTTGCTATTTAAGCAGACGAAGATAAGTGCGATGAGGAGGGGGAACCAGGGCAGGGCGAGCGCGCGTAGTAACTTGATTGGCGCAGCGATCCGATGCCAGACGAGAGGCTTGGCTATCCGGGTCGCAATAAGGCCAACGATGATAGCCGGTACGTATTGGGCGTAGCCGCCCCCGACCAAGTACTGAAGCGTTGAGAGGAAGATGAAGGCGGCCCAGCCAAGCCTCTTCTGGATTAGAGTAAGGGAGCAGATGATGACAAGGAGGCCGAAACCAGATGCAAGTATACCACTCCAAGAATAACTCGGGATGATAGTGATGGCATATTCATAGCCGTAGCGCCAAATGCGGTTGGCCTCGCCTATGGCATAGATCATAGGCCTACCCCCAACCATGTGTTTCACGGGCAGAATGTTCCCTTGCAAAATCTCGAAAAACCCATGCTCAATCCCGGAAAGTCCACACCAACTTCCGAAACCAATAGCGAGGGCTCGAACAGCGCTAATACTATCCTGATGTTTGCTGAGTATGTGCATATCGTTTTCTAGTACGATACTTTTAAGGCACGGTTCCTGGAACGTTCCATCATTCCTACGAAAACGAAATGAGCACCAAACTTTCTCATGATACCCCCTAATTAATTCTCTACTTCAAGCCCTATGTGGGATGAGAATTACCAGAAACACTTAAGTGATATTTCATTATCACGATACCTCAATTGTTTTTATCCATTCTACAGCTCTGTTTATTTCGGTGCTTTCTATTGCCATTCCACCAGCAGATACTAAAAATCCATTAGTAGATAGAACTCGAGCTCCTTTTTTTTCGATGGCGCGAGCCATCTTCTCCGACGCATGGCCTAATATGCCGACGAAATTTGATGGCAACCTAGTATCGAAAATCATTATTGAGAGTCCTGCGATTTTTTCTTTCGGAATCCTATCAAGGAAATATCGGATTGACTTTATTGGTTTGTTCCACTGCGTTGGGGAACCAATGATAAGTAGGTCTAGCTTTTCTAGTTCTGAAAGGTCTACATCCATTGCACGCCGTGATCTAATATTGCAAGAGGATTTAAGTTCCTTTTCTATGGACAGCGCAATCTTTTCCGTATTTCCATAAACTGAGTCATAGACCACTAATACCTTCATACAATTACCTCCAATTATTATTCTGAATTGTTTATCGAAATGATAGGTGTATCGGAATGAAATTTCATCCTTAGGATGTCCATTTATTGGATACCTTTCGCGAGGGCGTTCTCTATCGCTCCAAGCATGACTTTGCTGGCGAGGGTTGCACCGGAAACTGAATCAACGTTAAGGCTCTGAGCAGCGATAACGCGGTCTGCAATCGTATCCGCCCCGTGCCAAGGCCCATGTCTATGCTCAAGGATATTAATCGCGATGATTTTACCATTATTTATTGTAACTCTTACTTTCGCAGTATCAGGACCATGTTGCATCGAACCTTCGTAGTACCCATCCTTAACTGAAAAAATGGGAATATCTTTTGTAATAAGCATGTCGCTGTTTTTCTCTGTACTTTTGCAACCAGCGAGAGTCAAACACAGCACAAAAGAGAGACTAAAAGCGATCCCAATTCGGTTAGGCACAATTGCCTCCTACTCAATATTGATATTACCTTTGTATGTTTTTGTAGTTTCTATAGTGTTCACCAGTCTGTACATCTTTTCTATGACCGATGAGAAGATTACAGCCTCTTTTTTTGTAATGCTCGACAGCACTGGGGTAAAAACTTCACGAATAGAAGATAGGCTTTCAGTAACAGCTTTTATTCCCTTTGATGTTATTGTAATTCTGTTCACTCTACGATCTGATGAATCTGGGTTTCTAGTTAACAATCCTTTTTTCTCTAAAGAGTCGCATATCACCATGATTGTTGTAGTATCAGTTTTCATGAAAGTGGCTAGATCTCGTTGGTTGAGACTTTTTTCTTGGTGGTTCAATAGAGCAAACAATGTCCCATATTGGGGAAACGTAAGTCCAATCCCCTTTAATCTAGCATCAGCTGATCTTCGTAATTTACTCACGATCAGTCCCATGAGTTCGATGATTCGCTCATTTTGAGTGTATTCATACGTCATAGTATTTATTATCATAGTCTTTATAATAATGTCAAGCTCGGTTTTAAGCGAGATAGGGGAATTGCTTGAAATTGTCGTTCGACTCCGATCTGAGAAATCAAGACAGTTTGAATTGCCGCGATCAAGGCCGACATCGAGGCCAATGGCTTCGATCGCTCCAAGCCGGTTAACGTCTTGAGCAAGCCCGACGGTGCTCGTAGTTTTATCGACGGCTATACCCGCGTCCACGCCGCCGAGGAACTCGGCCTACTGCATGTGACAGCCTACGAGAAGAGCTTTGCCTCCGAGGCCGAGGCGCTCGCCTATGCGATCCACACCCAGCGCGACCGCCGCAACCTCTCGGATGCCGAGTTACTAAGGCTCATCGAGCTTGTGGACCAGCCACAGAATGGCTTTCAATCTCCGTTACCGCCAATCGGCGCTAACGAGGGCAGCCTCGCTTAGCCAGATACAATAACAGCAGATGCTGTAGGGATTTCCGCTCGTAAGGTCAAACGTACCCGAGTCTGCTTTCCAACCCCGAAGAGGCCACCAAAGCTAAGCAGGCCACCCAGCCAAAACCTACCAGGAAGGGGACACTGTCTCCCGATGCCAAGCAAGCGAACAACGAGGCCATCGCCGAGGGGCTCCGCATCATGGAACTTCTTCAGACTCTTGCCCAGTGTGATACGAATGTTTTCAGGCGGAAGGCCCTGCTATCGGCTATCAAGACACTCCTCACCACCTTTAAGCAACCAAGCTCGTGATATCCCTCTTGCCCCACTGGTTCTTGAGGTACCATATGGCACGAACGAACAATTCTAAATCCGTAATAGTGCGTTTACAATTCTACCGTATATTCGCTCCCATACGATCACAGGGCCGCAATACCACGAATGAAGCCGGTCCTGTCTGTGCGATCGAAAGGAGCATTGTTGTGGTATCCAGGAAAACGTTGCTTTTAATAGGTCTCTACTGCGGGCTCTTCGTATCGGGATTGAACCAGAGTATCGTGGGGACCGCGATGCCCAGGATAGTCGGTCAGCTCGGCGGCTTCGCGCTCTATGCCTGGGTCACGGTCGCCTACCTTATTGCCTCTACGGTGAGCGGTCCTTTGGGCGGCAAGCTCTCCGACCTCTTCGGCCGACGGCCGGTCTACATTACTGGACTCCTTATCTTCATGGCAGGCTCCCTGGCCTGCGGCCTGTCCTCGACGATGACCGAGCTAATCGCCTTCCGAGCCATCCAAGGGATCGGCGGCGGCATACTATTCCCCCTCGTCTCTACGATCATCGGCGATGTCTTCTCCGCCAAGGAGCGCGGCAAATGGATGGGGCTCTTCGCTGTCGTGAGCGTAGTCGCCCAGATCGTCGGGCCTCTTGTCGGCGGTGCTCTCGTGGACGCCTTGCCCTGGCATTGGATATTCCTGATCAGCATTCCACTGGGCCTCATCGTTCTCGTACTCGTGTCGCTCGGCCTGCCTGGGAATTCCCGAAAGAGCGGAAACGTGAGCATCGACTACGCCGGCACGGCGGCCATGGTGCTCGGCACCGTCTCTCTCCTCTTCGCCGTGAGTCTCGGCGGAAGGAGCTATGCTTGGCTCTCGTGGCAGATAGTCGGGCTCTTCGGCTTCGCCATCGCGGCCTTGGCCTGCTTCATCGCGATCGAGCGCAAAGCAGCCGACCCCCTCATCGGCGGAGAATTGTTCCGGAATCGAGAATTTTCCATAGCGTGCATCGTCGGTTTCCTTTCCAATCTTGCTGCCTTTGGTGTCATCACGTTCTTGCCCCTCCTCCTTCAGGGAGCCATGGGAATCTCGGCGACCGGGTCCGGCTTCGTCATAGCGCCGATGATGCTCGCGGTCGTCGTGGCGGCACAGGCCTGCGGACTGGTATCTTCGAGGGTAGGCAACCACTCTCTCTTCATCGTCGGTTTTGCGCTCATGGCCATCGGCCTCGTCTGGCTCGGCTTCATGCCGACGACGGTGATGATGCAAGTATTCATAGTCGCCATCATCGCGTTTGGGCTCGGCTTAGGGGCATTGACTCCTACAGTCCTCCTCGTCGCCCAAGGAGCCTTCGGGTCCGAGAAGCGCGGCATAGCCACATCTACAGTCAATTTCTTCCGAACTCTGGGTTCCACGATAGGGGTGGCCGTCCTTGGCGCGGCGCTTAACGCGCGCTCTGCCGCCCTGCTTAAGGCGAACGTCGTTCCCCGAATCCACGAGCTCTCTTCCGACATCGGAGCCAAGGTCGCGGACACTCTCGTCTCCAAGGCGGAAACGGATCCTCAAGGGCTCTTCACGCAACTGCTTTCTCCGAGCTCATTGAACGCACTCCCGGTGAGCTCTCGCGAGGCGATACTACCGCCACTCAAGGATTGCCTCGCCCAGTCGGTGCATCTGATACTTCTAATCGCCGCTGCCCTCGCCGTCGTGGGTATCGTCGCAAGCCTCTTCGTCCGGACCCAAAAGCCGGCGTTATCGCCAGGCGAGGGACTGACCGCCAGAGAGGAGGAAGAGTAGAGTATCGATATGCCCAAAGTCCTGATCGTCGACGATGACGCGAATCTTCGCGAGCTCGTCCGCTATGTACTCGAAAAGGACGATCTCGAAACGGCCGAGGCCGCCGATGGGCGCTCGGCCCTCGAGATTCTGGCCTCCGAGCGGGTGGACTGCGTTGTGCTCGACATCATGATGCCGCGACTCGACGGCTGGGAACTCTGTCGCGCGGTCAAGCGAGAACGGGAGATCCCCGTCCTCATGCTCAGCGCCAAGGGACAGGCGGAGGATAAGGTGCGGGGCCTTGACATCGGGGCTGATGACTACCTGGCCAAGCCCTTCGATACCGACGAGCTCCGTGCGCGCGTGCGAGCCCTACTCCGGCGCTACCGCCTCGACGGGACGCAGATGCTGAAGATCGGGCGCGTCGTTCTGGACCGGGAGAGCCGAGAGGCGATCCTCGGCGACGATAGGCTAAGCCTGCCGCTCAAGGAGTTCGAGCTCCTCTTGAAGCTCGGCGTGCGGCCGGGCACGGCATACACGCGAGATGCCATCATCTCGGACGTATGGGAGCGCGACTACGACGGTACCGACCGTACGGTCGACGTACATGTCAATCGCCTGCGCGAACGATTCCCAGAGGAGCACAGCGGTTTCCGCATCACAGCCCTGCGCGGCATCGGCTATCGCTTGGACTTGACCCCATGAGTGAGAAAGGCCGGAATCGACTATGGAAGGCGCGGTATCCACTAGCGATCGCATGCCTCATTGCGCTCTCTACGATGGGGGGCTCAGCCTCCTACGCTCTCGCCTTCCTCATCCGAGGCGGATCGAGCCCGGCAGGCTCAGATTTTCTCGCATATCTGGCCGTCAATATACTCTCCTTCGCCCTCTTCTTTGCCTTTCTGATACTGATCAGGATGTTGATCTTCGCCCGCAGCCGGCCGAGAAGACGGGGCGTCCTGGCTTTCTTGATAGAGGCTATGAGGCGGATCGCCGCCGGCGATTTCGAGATGGGCGATTTCGAGATCGGCCTCTCCACGGAACTTCCGTCCAGGAACGGCCTTGAGAAAAAGGTGGTGGACAGCCTGGGCGAGATGACCGAGTCGCTAAAGAAAATGGATGAGATGCGTCGTGACTTCGTTTCCAACGTTTCTCACGAGATACGGTCCCCGCTCGCCTCGATCCGAGGATTCGCGCAAATCCTGCGAGACGAAGGACTCCCTCCTGAGCAGCGCCGAGGCTACCTCGAGATAATAGAAAGAGAGAGCGATCGACTCTCGCGCCTTGGGGATAGCCTCTTGAAGCCGAGCGCCCTGGACTCAGGCACGCAGGATATCAAGAGGCTCGATTTCAGGCTCGACGCGCAATTGCGCTCGGTCATCGTAGCCTGCGAGCCCCTGTGGAGAGCTAAGGGCCTCAGTGTCGAAGCCGAACTCGAGCCACTGGGTGTCGCCGCGGATGAGGAGCTGCTGCGCCAAGTATGGGATAACCTCCTGCACAACGCGATCAAGTTCACTCCCTCAGGTGGCCGCATCGACGTTTCCTGCCGCGCCGAGCAGGGAAGCGCGGTCGTGGTGATCGCCGACACGGGGATAGGGATAGCGGCCGAAGACCTGGATTATATATTCGACCGCTTTTTCAAGGCCGATCGCTCGCGCAGCTTCGCAGAGAGCGATGGTAACGGTCTTGGCCTCTCAATCGCGCAAAGAATTGTGGAGCGGCATGGAGGTAGACTCCAAGTTGAAAGCGACGGGCTCGGAAAAGGTGCAACTTTTAGGGTGAGCACCCCACTTAAAAGTCCATAAGTCTGCGCATTCTACGTTCATTGACTGTCGCATAAAACCAGAACTATCTCTGCCAAGACATTTGCCATGGACTTTAATGTGAAATGGGGCGCAGGCCAAAGATACTATTCATTTGAACCAAGAGGTGTGGTTGTTTTGACATTTACGTTCTTCCCCGACTCGGGCTGGAACGTATCGGAACCCCGATCGAGGTATGGAGCGAGTTCGCAACAAGCCGTTTCGCGCCGAGCGTCTTCTCCGCCGCCTTTTTCAAGCACTCGAGAAGTACGAGCTGAGCCTCATCGAGACCGTCCTGGAATGTGTTATTGTTTGGGAACTGCCCGTGCACTGAAGTCGCTGGTGCTTGTAGTCGAAGTTTTTAAGGGCCGCATTCCGCAGAACCCGAGCGATCTCTACCGCTCCAGGATCGGCAGGCGAGGTCTCGCCAAAGCAATTCCGCCTGAGGACCTCATGGCGCATCGCCTCCTTCGGTATCGACACCTTCTCCCCTTCATAGCCCTTCACCTCATCTGTCTCGGCCCAAGGTACCAGAACGACTCCCGCGATCCCCTTCTCACGACATTCGACAGACACTTGTCTCGCGAATGCTAGGCCCTTCCTTGAGTCACCGGGAATGATGTATGCCAAGCGGCACTGAACCGCGTTCACTTTTCGCGGTCAGGCGTGCCGCGCTGCACAATTCGAGATATTCGCGTTTGGCTGCGAGAGAGTCGTCCCTTGGCGGTGCAATACCTTTTCCCTTCATGTGCGAAATCAATCTGTACCAGCTATCAAAGTACGTGTAAATCTCGAGCAGTTCGCTGAAGTAGGCAATGTCCTTAATTGACGCCATGATTGAGGTAACAATTTTCGATTTATTCTCGAAGGTAATGACTTCCACTGCGAAGGCACGGCCCTTTTCGTCGCGTTCTATCTCCCTAATAGCCTTGATGCCGGCTATCGTATCCTCTATCACCACGCATTCGGTCCCGTCGTCCCCGCAAAGGGATATCGCCTGTGCATACAATGCAAAGTTTGGATCATTATCGTCCTCGAAAACGGTATTTTCTATCGGTTCCCATGGTTTCACCATCTTGCATAAGGGTCTGAATATGATATCGACGGGTTTCCTATTCGCGACGAACGTGCATCGGAATGTTCCCAGTCCTATGATATCCGGTAAACATAGAATGTTCCGCAGTACTCCTGTTGCGGTTATCGATTCGCCGCAGCGAAGAATGATCGATTTGCCTCCCGTGGCGAACCTCGCTTCTCTGATGTTCGTAGGACGGTCGGATTCAAGGTGAAAGATATCTCCTGCGCAATACATAATCGCTTCCATGTTCACTCCTCACTTCCGTAAGCAGGACCATTGTTTCGGATGGGAGGAAGGCTCGGATCCCAATGAGGCAAATAGGGCAACTGTGCCAACGGCGGAAACGCAGAGACCGATGAACAGTGTCTTCTCGACGCCGTATCGTTCCAGCGCAATGCCGCCGAACAGACTCGCGAATACGCCGCTGAGCGTAATCGCTCCCATTATGAATGTCTGTCCTTTCACCAAGTCGCGCGGCGATAGTGTTTTCTCTGCGTAATAGGTAGCCGCTGGAATAAAAAGGGCGAAGGCACCAAGTTGGAAAAACTGGGCGGCATAGAGCGGCTCCACGGAATGCGCGCAAAAGGTCAGAAGATGCTTAAGAAGGAACATGATACCCGATAGTTTTAGCGCGGTCGCGCATCTGATTTGCTCCTTGAAAAACCAGAATGCGATCATGACAGGGAGTTCGAGAATTGCCGCCAGACCCAGACAATTCCCCATTTGCGCGATATCTCCGTGGACGTTCATGATGATTCTGACAAAAAAATTATTGATGAGTGAGTGGTCGAAGAAGATCAAAAAAACGCTTACGGAGAAAAGGAGGAATTTCGTGTGTGTACGGGCAAAATGAATGCTTCCGCCGGATCCCGTATCTTTTGCCGGATTGTTTTCAGTACGAACTTTTTTTATTTCGAGCGTCGGTACATTGCACGTATTGTTTCTTCCCAGAAAAACCAGCACGGAAAGGAATAACGCGCTGGAAGTAGCAACAAAAAAGAGGGGTACGAGAGAGGCTCCCTGGAACTTGACGGCCTTTCCGACGACGACCGCCGCAAGCGCATAGGAAAGCGATCCGATGCCCCGTGCGAAACCGAAGTTGATCGCGTCGCCGCTCGTCCGAGGCAAGAAGCAGAGTGAATTGATAAACGGTTGCATCATCACGAGAATCGCCAGACTGGCTACGAGCAGACCGGCGACAGGCTCACGGGTGTCTGAAAGCAGACTAAGGGCAATGGATGCAGCAAGAAGTGTTCCTGACGAAGCCGTGACAATAGTACCTACGGAAATACGCCTACAGGAATCCGCCAGAGAGGCCAGAACGAATTGGAGAAGAACGGCGAGGACGCTTCCTGCCGCCAAGATGATGCCGATTTCGAAATCGGTGTATTTTTTTTGGATCAGAAACAGAGCCGCAAAACTCCCCAGAACGCAGTATGCCATCCAGTACGATCCCTGCAACGCGGCGTATTTTCCGTCCAGAAACGCCAGTCGAATTTTCGCGTGAAGTTTCATTTTTCTCCCAGTCGAGTCCGTAAAAGCTATCCCGATACTAAGACTATACGGCACCATTTAGTTGGAAAAAAGCGAAATGCCGCCATATACTATAACAATAACGACAGAATGAACTCGGTCAGAGGAGTGGCGCGTGATCACGAGAACTTGTGTAACGATGAAAGACGATCAGGAGGAACGGCTGCTGGGAATGAGTCAATCATTCCCGTATTCGGCTGTATATGGGGACCTTTACGACTATGTAGGAGGATATGTGCCTTGGCATTGGCACGAGGCCATCGAGGTTATTTATATCGTGCAGGGAGCCGCCCTTTTTTACGTGGGCGACGAGCGATTCCATCTCGGGAACGGAGACGCATTATTCGTCAACGGCAACAGCCTTCATATGCTTAAACCCGTCTCCGAAAGCGGACATGTCGTCTTTCATACGTTGTTGTTCGACGCAAGTTTTCTTTCCGGGAGATATGGCAGCGTTTTCGAGCAAAAGTACGTGACTCCGATTTTATCCTGCCGGAATATCTCGGGCGTGAAGTTCCAGCCGGGAGACGCGAACCATGAGCGCATGATCGGCCTGCTTTGCGATACGTACATTTTGTCGGAGAAAGAGCGTTTCGGCTATGAA
>Ga0181520_10011291_pt1 | contig 11760 bp, 5 predicted proteins | sample PEATcosm2014_Bin_29_FD_132451 | JGI IMG/M metagenome (GOLD analysis project Ga0181520, IMG submission 132451) | Peatland microbial communities from MTU Mesocosm Facility, Houghton, MI, USA - PEATcosm2014_Bin02_30_metaG | ecosystem: Environmental > Terrestrial > Soil > Wetlands > Peat | place...
CCACCGCCTTGCGCGCGATCACGCTATGCAGAGCCCGCGTCAATGAGTAATTGTCGAGGCGAATCTTCAGAAGATAATCCTGGGCTCCGCGCTCTACGGCCTCCTTAGCGATGTCTTCATCGCCCAAACCGGCGAGGACCAAAATGGGGACGCCAGGCGCGGCCAGGGACAGCGTGCTGAACGTGTTGATACCCTGGCTATCGGGCAGAGACAGGTCGAGTAGGACCGCCGCTATTCCTCCCTTGCTCACTCGCGCGAGGCCGTCGGAGAGTCGCTTGACCCATTCGATGATGAATGGGCCGTCCCGTGCGTCAGCAAGGGCCTTTCCAATCACCCCGGCAACAGCAGGATCGTCCTCAACGAGAAGTACATTGTGGATCATACTGGTGCTTACCTATTCGACAAGATACCAATTCCTAAACCGACCGGTCTGTACAAAATTGAACACTTTGTCGCTGCCTCGTTATGGCCGCTTCGCTGAGGCAAGGCGCGGAAAGTCGGGAAAGTCTGCTCAGGTTTTTGCATTTTCTGCTTCACAACCGCGCGGGCTTGTGATAGCCTACAATAATGGTCTTGTTGTGGACACATTGTCGTGGGCAGGCTGTGGAACGCGAGGAAAGGCGCAATAGTCCCGGAACTGGGGAAAACAGGGGTACAAAAAAAACAAAAAATAATACGAACGAAGCCAGTAAGTTGTTGAAAACACTGAAGTGTTGTAGAAACGAAGCTAAGAAGTATATGAAAACAAGGGAGTTATTCAAGAACAGCGGGAATGAAGCTAAGAAGTGGCTGAAAACAAAGCACATCGCTATTTTTGGCGATGCAAATTACGCGCGTTTTGTGCACCAATTAGCGCAAATCTGAGCCTGAAAGAAGCAAAAACAGCACAATTTGAGCAAACAACCGAAGCTTCCGAGCCCGGAGAAGTGACAAGAAGTCGGCTACAGGAGACTTGCTGCGGGGCTCTATGCGTTTTCACTCCGGCGATTGCAGCGCGAAATCCAGTGCCTTGGCGGCGTGCAGCAGCGAAGTGTTGAAGAGGGGCAACTCGCAGTGCTGGGGCTCGACCAGCAACGGGATCTCCGTACATCCGAGCACAATCCCCTGAGCACCCTGGGCGCGCAGACGCTCGATGACGTCCAGAAAAAGCCGACGCGATTCCGTCCGGATCTCGCCTCGGCACAATTCCTTATAGATTACGTCGTTCATCCGTTCCTGGCTGTCGGGCTCAGGAACAAGCGCCGTAATTCCGCGTCGCTCCAGCCCCTCGCGGAAGAACCGCTCGCGCATTGTAAAGATTGTCCCCAGCAGGCCCACGGAGCCAAGCCCGGCCGCGAGAATGGATTCCGCCGTGGCTTGCACAATGCTGATCAGGGGCATGTGCACGGCGCGCTGCACTTCCTCAAATACCATGTGCATGGTGTTGGCTGAGATCAACCCGAAATCGGCGCCCGCCCCGTGCAGGCGCTCGAGCGCTTCCGCCATATCCCGCGCCGCTTCCTGCCATTGGCCGCTGTGCTGCCAATCCACATATTTCTGAAAGTTCACGCTGTAAATCAGGATTTCCGGGAAGGCGTAGTTGCCAAACCGCGCCGTATAAGTCCTGGTGATGTGCGTATAATAAAGGGCGGTGGATTCCGGACTCAAGCCGCCAAGTATGCCGATCTTCTTCATCTCGCCTCCATAATCATCTCGCCGAACCGAATTCATGATATTAGCATGCCTCCATCCACGCGGCCCGCCGCCGTCTTGGCAGGCAACGTGCTCTTCACGTTGCGAGGAGAACTGTGCCGATGAACCCCAAAAGAGTTTTGATTGTAGGCGGCGTGGCAGGCGGAGCTTCCTGCGCCGCAAGGCTGCGACGGCTGGACGAGCAGGCAGAGATCGTTGTGTTTGAAAAAGGGCCGTACCCATCGTTTGCAAACTGCGGCTTGCCGTACTACATCGGCGATGCCATCTCCGATGAAGTAAAGCTGCTTGTGGCCACACCAGAGTTATTCCGCAGCCGCTTCAACATCGAGGTTCGCACTGAACAAGAGGTGTTGGGCATCAATCGCGCGGAGCGGAAGATTGAGGTTAAGGACCTTCGGAAGGGTTCTGTCTATCAGGAGGCGTACGACGCGCTGGTCTTGTCTCCTGGCGCGGTGCCCGCCCGGCCGCCGCTTCCGGGTATCGACCTGGCGGGTGTTTTCACGCTTCGGACCATTCCCGACAGTCGGGCCATACGCGCATGGATTCGAGATTGCCAGCCGAGAAATGCGGCCGTTGTTGGCGGTGGGTTCATCGGACTCGAAATGGCCGAAAATCTGGCGCGCCGGGGCCTCGAGGTCACGATCGTCGAGATGTTCGATCAGGTCATGCCGCCGCTCGACCGCGAAATGGCTGAATATGTGTATGTTCATCTTCTGAAGAACCATGTGTCAGTCCATCTCGCCGATGCTGTAACACGGTTTAACGAAAGCGAGGGGCGCGTGGCTTCGGTCGAGACCAAGAGCGGCGCGAGGATTCAGGCTGACGTAGTCATCCTTGCCGTCGGCGTCAAACCCGAGAGCCAGCTTGCTAAAGACGCAGGCCTGGAACTGGGCCCACACGGCGGCATTCGTGTTGATGAATCCATGAGGACCAGTGACCCTTGTATTTGGGCAGTGGGGGACGTTGTGGAAGTGAAGGACGCCATCACCGGCGAGTTGTGCTTCGTGCCGCTGGCGGGACCTGCCAACCGGCAAGGGCGAATTGCAGCAGCCGCAATCTGCGGCAGGCCAGCGCGGTTCCGTGGTGTGCAGGCGACGGCCGTCTGCGGCGTTTTCGGATTGACCGTCGCGATGACCGGAGTCGGCGAGAAACGGCTGCAGCAGGCAAAGAACGCTGATTACGAAGCAGTCTACCTGCATCCCAATGACCACGCCAGTTACTATCCAGACGCAAGCGAAATGCACCTGAAGTTGATCTTTCGCCGTTCTGACGGACTGGTTCTGGGAGCACAAGCAGTCGGTGAAAAGGGAGTGGAGCGCCGGATTGACGTCATCTCGTTCGCCATTCAAAAGGGCGCAACAGTTTTCGATCTGGAAGAAGCTGAGCTGTGTTATGCGCCCCAGTTTGGCATGGCCAAAGATCCCGTGAACCTGGCGGGTATGGTGGCTGCAAACGTTGTCCGCGGTGATGTCGACTTGGCCAAATGGAACGAGCTGCCAAGCTGCGGCGCTTTTCTTCTGGACGTTCGTGAGGAGGAAGAGTTCAGGCGCGGCGCGATTGGCGCCGCCGTGAATATCCCGCTCGATCAACTCCGCCAAAGGCTCTCGGAGCTTCCCAAGGACCGGCCGATCTGGGTTAATTGCGCCAGGGGTCAGCGGTCCTACTACGCGGTGCGAATCCTCGAGCAGCACGGTTTTGACGCCAGCAACTTGTCCGGCGGTTACAAAAGCTGGGAGGTTTGGTACCCCGAGGGATTGCCCCCTGTCAAGGCCACAGAGGCTGAGCAGACTTCACAGGATCGAGCGGCATGAAAACCAGGGTGCGACTTCGTGTTCTTTCGGCAAGGCTGAACGGCTTGAGCTGACGAGGGAACCTGCCTCTTCTCCCGTAGGTGCGACTACTCCGTTCGGAGGATCTCGATGATTTCGAGTCGAGCTATGGGGCGAGTGGCCAGCCAGATACCTAAGGCCGCAACGAGCACGATGAAGAGGACACAGGCCGCATAGGTCGCGGCGTTAACGGACTTCGCGCCTTCGACGATGCTCTCGAGCACCCGGCTGCTGAGGATCGAACCCGCGATTCCAGGAATTGCCCCCCCGGCAATCGGGACCAGGCCTTGCCACAGATGGCGGGCCCGCAACCGTTCCGGCGTCGTGCCCAGAGCCAGGCGTATGCCCATCTCGCGGGTTCTCCGGGCAACGGTGTAGGAAACGATGCCATACACGCCCATAACGACAAGCAGCAACGCGAACGCCGTGAAGCACAGGACAGCAGTCCTGTAAAACTCTGGCCTGGCGAGGAGGTCGGCAAGCCGCTGGTCCATGGTTCTTACGCCGAATACCGGAACGTCCCGGTCCACCGACTGGATGGTGTCGCGGATCATGGCGAGGCGGTCTTCGGCGCGGCCGTTGACCCGAACCACGAAGGTCGAGAAGAAGCCGCCCGGTGAGCGATCGGGAACAAAGGCCTCATAGCCGTCCGCTCCTTCCGTCATGTAGTCCATCGTCGTGACCACGCCGATGATTTTCCAGCGCTCATTGCCGATCACGATCTCGCCGCCCACCGCATCCGCAGGCGCGCCGAATTCGCTCGCAAACCGCTCATTGATGATGGCGACCCGCGCGTTGTTCCGCGCCTCCGCGTCAGTGAGTTCGCGTCCCCACAGAATGTGTCCGCCCATGGCTCGGAAATAGTCCGGCAAAACCGGATTCACCATGGAAGCCTTTGCCGCCAGCCGGCCATTCACTCGAAATCGCCCGCCGATGAAAGCGTTCGCATACAGCGGAAGAAACTCCGTGGCGCTGGCGCTTTGAACTCCCGGAAGCCGCCGCACGCGAGCCAGCGCTTCCTCAAAATAGTTCAAGCGGCTCGCATCGGTTTGGTGTGTCGTTCCGTCCAGCGATACGTTCACGGTAGCCAGGCCGCTACGGTCGAAACCGCGATCGATGTGCATGAGATGGGCAAAAGCCCGGCCGACTGAGATGGAAGCAGTAAGGAGCATAATGGTGAGCATGACCTGCGCCGCGACAAGCGTATCGCTGGTGAATCGTGAGCTGCGGGTATTGCTGGAGGCGTGGCTTCCCACCATGGGAACACGGCTGGCCGCGAGCGACGGCAGGACGCCGAAGAGCAAACCGCTGAGAACTGAGGCAGCGATGGCGAACCCCAGCACGCGGCCATCTAGAAGAGAATAAGCTTGCGAAGCCAGCGCGGCGGGCTGAAGCTTGGCCGCGATGGAAGTAGTCCAGAGCGCGACGAGGACGCCTACGGTACACGCGGCGAGCGAAAGGATGACGCACTCGGTCAGCAATTGTTGCGAGAGGCGCGCTCGACTGGCTCCCAAGGCGGAGCGTATGGAAAACTCCGCCTCGCGATCGGCGGTACGCGCCATCAGCAAGTTTGCGACGTTGGTGCAAGCGATCAGAAGGATCAGCCCGGCGCAGGCCATCAGCGCGAGTGAGCCCCTTCTCGCCGGCCCGGCAAGTTCGTTGCGAAGCTCGGTCAGGGCCGAGGGATACTGGAGCTTCTGAAGCTGGGTACGGTTGGGCCACAATCGATTGGCTTCGGTAGTAAAGGCTGCGCGGGCCTGCGACCAGGTGATGCCCGGCTTCAGCCGCGCCACCGTCTCCCAGCCGTTGTTGCCGGAAGCGAAGGCCGCGGGCTTCCAGATGACGGCCTTGCCCGGATAGTCGAATCCCGGTGGTGCGACGCCGATGATCGTAAGCGGGTTTCCGTCTAATCGCAGGGTGGTGCCCAGGGCCTTCGGGTCGCCGCCAAACAAATCCTGCCAAAGTCCGTAGCCAATCACCGCCACGGCGTTTCGGCCGGGCGGCCCCCATCCCGTCCCGTCCACATCTTCTCCCGGCGCGAAAGAACGTCCCAGTACGGGCTGGGTACCCAACACCGAAAAGAAATTCCAGGACGCCTGGATGGCGTGTACGCGCCGCCATTCACCCGCTCCACCCAAGTTGACATCGAATTGTTCGAATACGGCGGCGTCAGCAAGATACGCGCTGTCGTGGCGCCAGTCGTGAAACTGCCTGGCGCTGTCGTGAGGGGGTTGAAAATCATCGCTCAGGTACGCCAGCCGTTCGGGACCCCGAAACGGCAGTGAACGCAATAGAAGCGCGTTGACCACGCTAAAGACGCCGGTATTCGCGCCAATCCCAATGGCCAGTGCGAGGATCGCGAAACCGATCTGCCAGGGACGGCGGGCCCAAAGGCGAAAAGTGTGATTTGCGTCCTGCGCCACTTCGCGAGAAAACTGCAGAGGAACTGAGATGGCCAGGTCCCGAGTCAGGCGAATCCACAAGGAAAAGGGCTTGTCATGCATGTTTGAACACTCCAAACCTTGCCGTGGCCAACCGCACCAAATCGCGCATGCGAGCGGCTTCCGCTTGCGCTACCTTTCGGCCGTTAGACCTGCAGCACGTCACCCTCGCGGGCAACCAACTTATACAGCACTGGACTCACGATGCGTCCGAGAAACAGACGCGAAATCAACCCGGCGACAATGACGATGGCAAAAGGCTTCTGCGAGTCCGAGCCGATGCCCGTCGAGAGCGCCGCGGGAAGAAGCCCCAGGCAGGCAACCAAAGCCGTCATCATGATGGGCCGGAGTCGCACCAGGGAGGCCTCGAAGGTCGCCTTGCGGATTTCATCCCCTTGCGAGCGCAGTTTGTTGATGTAGGAAGTGTCGATGACAGCCGTCTCCACCGAGACGCCCATCAGCACCAGCAAGCCTAGAACGGAAGATACGCTAAAGGGCGTGTGGGTGAGCTTGAGGGCCAGCAACGCCCCGACCGGTTCCGTCATGACGACGCTGAGCACCACGATGACGGGGAACTTGAAATTGCCATAGAGCGCGAAGAGGATGAGAAAAATGAGTAGCACCGTGATTGGGCCGATGACCACAAGCTGGGCCCGGGCGGCGAGGAACTCGCTATATTCTCCCCCCCATTCCAGACGGTACCCGGCCGCCAAATGCACGGCGTTGCGCACGGCCTTCTGCCCGTCCTCGACAGCCCGCTCCAAATCGCGGCCAACGATGCTGTACTGAATTCCGATGTAGCGCGAGTTGTTTTCGCGATAGATAAACGAAGCGCCGTTTCCTTGCGTGATGGCCGCAAGTTGCTTCAAGGGGATCTGCTGGCCCGACGGAGTTCCGACCAGCAGATTTCCAATTTCCTGCGAGCTCTCGCGGAACTGCGGCCGCATGCGCACCACGAGGTCGAACAGCTTCTCGCCCTGGATGACTTGTGTCGCCGCTTGCCCGCCGATGGCTGCCTGGATCACGGCCTCCACATCCGAGACGTTGATTCCGTAGCGGGCGATCTTTGCCCGGTCGACGTCAATCAAGAGGCTCGGCTGGCCAAGTTCGCCCACCACTGTCAATTCCGAAAATACGGGGACTCTGGCACGCGTTTCTTTGATCTTTAGAGACGTTTCTTGCAAGATCCCCAAGTCCGAGCCATAAACTTTTACCGCCAACGCGCTCTTCAGGCCCGTCAAAGCTTCATCGACGGCGTCCTCGGCCGGCTGAGTAAAATTGAAAATAATGCCCGGGAAAGCTTTGAGTCGATCACGGAGTGAGACCGTGAGCTGTTCCTTGGTGTGAAGCGATCCTGCCCAGGCTTTATCACCGTAAGGCTTCAGCCCCACATAGAATTCAACGTTGAAAAAACCGGTGGGATCGGTTCCATCATCCGGGCGCCCCAGTTCCGAACCTATGACCGTGACTTGCGGGTAGGACATCAGAATATCGCGAATCTGGGGTGTAACTTTAGCGGCCTCCTCGAAGGAGATCGTGTAAGGCATCGTGGCCCGCACCCACAGAGCGCCCTCGTCCAGGTGAGGCATGAATTCGCCGCCGATGTACGGCACCAGCAGCAAAGTGGCGGCGAAGATCACCGTGGCGATCAGCATGGTTAGTCTGGGGTGGTCCAGGCACCAATCCAGCTCCGCAGCATATTCCTGCTTGAACCATTCATAGGCGCGATTGGTTTTCTCCTTGACGCCTTTTCTGAACCAATACGACGCCATGACGGGAACCAGTGTCAGCGCCAGAATCAAGGAGCCAATCAAGGCAAAGGACATCGTATCCGCCATGGGGTGGAACAGCATACCGGAAGGTCCGTGCAACGCATAAATGGGAAGATAGCCTGCGATGATGACGGCCACAGAATAGAAAATCGGACGGTCCACGTCGCGAGCCGCGGCGATGATGACCTCGCGCAGTTTGTATTCCGTCCCGTACCGCAAGCCGAGCTCACGGTAAATGTTCTCCACCATGACCACCGTGCCGTCAATGATGATGCCGAAATCGATGGCCCCGATGGAAAGCAGGTTCGCGGAGATATTGCGCGCATGAAGAATAATGAAAGCAAAGAGCAGAGCCAAAGGAATGGTGAGCGCCGTGATCAGGGCGGCGCGAAAGCTGACCAGAAAGAAAACCAGCACGATCAGCACCAGCACCATGCCCCGAAGCAGGTTATTCTCTACCGTGTCGGTCGTCAGCTTCACGAGATCGCTACGGTCGTAATAAGGCCGAACCTTGACGTCCTTGGGGAGGACCTGGTCGTTCAATTCCTTTGTCTTCTCCTCCACGCCCTTTAGAACATTTTGAGTTTGTTCGCCCCGGCGCATCAGGATGACGCCCTCGACAACGTCATCGTTCTTCTGGAAGCCGAATTCACCCAGGCGCGGCGCGTATCCCATCGCCACTTCGCCAATGTCGCTGATCCGCACGGGTGCGCCGTTCACGCTGGTGACGACAATCTCGCCGATGTCTTTGGTGTCGCGCACCAGCCCCAGCCCGCGCACGTAGTAGAACTGCCCGCCCTGCGAATAGAATCCGCCCCCTGCGTTGGAGTTGTTGGCGGAGAGAGCCTGAATCACCTGGGGAATGGTGATGTGATATCCGTAAACACGAGAAGGATCCAGCAATACCTGGTACTGCATCACCGTGCCGCCAAAGCCGGAGTCGTCGGCCACACCCGGCACCGATTTGTAGGCGCGCTCCAGCACCCAATCCTCGATGGTCTTGAGCTGCTGAGGCGAGTGGTCCGGGCTTTCGATGATGTAGCGGTAAACAAGCCCGCTGGGTGAGTACAGGGGAGCGAGCGAGGGCGTCACCCCGGTGGGCACATTGGCGTCGCTCAACCGCTCAAACGTCACCTGACGCGCCCAATAATCGTCGGCGTCTTCCTCAAACGTCAGAATCACGTCGGAGAGACCGTAGAGTGATATGGAGCGCTTGAATACGAGTCGCGGGATGCCATTCATTTCAACTTCGATGGGCAGGGTCACCAGCCGCTCGATCTCTTCCGCAGCGTGCCCCGGCCACTGCGTAATGACCTCAACCATGGGCGGCGAGAGGTCCGGGTAGGCGTCCACCGGCATACCTTGGAACGCGATGATTCCTGCCACAACCATAAAGGCAGTCATCATCACGATTAGGAACCGCTGGTTTATTGCAAATTGAACAATGCGATGAATCATAATTAGGGATTAGGGGTCAGGGGTTAGGGACCGGGCCTAGGGCTGGGACTAGAGGTGGGCGACCCTAATCCGTGATCCCTAATCCCTAATCCCTAAAACCTTGTCCCTACCTCTGGAACGAGTTCGCGAATTGCAAGAACAGGCTTCCGTCGGCAACCACTCGTTCGCCGACGCGCAGTCCGGTCAGGACCTGCGTCTTGCCCTCCTGGCTATCTCCGATAGTGACCATCCTCTCCGCGAACTGCAGCGGAGGGCCGGCATTTTCTGCCACGTACACGAACGGTTGATTTTCATTGTTGCGAAGGATCGCGGCGTCAGGCACGGTGAGGGCGCCTTCGATCACTCCCGCGTGGACGATGGCCGTCACATACATGTCCCGCTTCAGTTGCTTCGCAGGATTATTGGTCTCAATACGCACCTGGAGGGTTCTGGAGTTGGGGTCCAGGGCGGTTGCGATGTAAGAGATTTTTCCGCTGAACGAATTCGCATAAGCGTCGGTCTGGATCACCACGGCGTCGCCAAGGTGGACGAATCCCAGATCGTGCTCATAGACATTGGCCAGCACCCATACCGTGCTCATATCGGAGATGGTGAAACACTGCGTGGCTCCAGCTTGCAGAACCTGCCCGGGCGCCACCAGCCTTTCCACCACTTCCCCGACCAGGGGCGCCAGGACGGGAATCTCGGGTGAAACCGGGGCCTTTATCAAACCATCGAGCTGGTTGATCCCCAAAACCTTCAACGATTGCTGGGCCGATTCGAGATCCGCTTGCGCCTGGTTCCGCGTCGATTCGGCCTGCTGCAAGTCGGCCTCGGCAATTGCATGATGCGCATAAAGGTCGTTAGCGCGGTTATAGCTCTTGTCCGCCAATTCCAGGGCATCGCGAGCCTTCAGATAAGTGGAACGCAACAGTGCGTAGTCCGGGCTGCTCACATAAAGCATGGGTTGATCGGTGTGGACTACCTCTCCAGGTGAAACCAGAATCCGCGAAATCGGGCCTCCCACCTGTGAGATGACCGGCGTGGTTTTGAAATTGTTGTAGGCCACGGAACCGGTCAGGCGAAGCACGCGAGGCAACCGCGTTGACTCCACCGTTGACACCTCGACGTGCGCCATCTGCTCCGCGGGGACGGTGAACAGTTGCGCTTTGGCCTCTTCGCCCGGAGCAGAACCGAAGGAAACTGAAGCGGCCCCGGATTCTGCGCCGTGCTGCCCGCACCCTGACAGGAAGAGCAGGCCCAGGAGGAGCAAAGCGAATGCTCTGGAGTGCGGCGCTTTCCATTTGAGGGTTGTTTGCGCTGTTTTCATTGCAGTTTCCTCGTTCCAACGACTTCCCGCAACTGTTCGATGGCCAACATGTAGGTGGCTAAGGCCTGCCGGTAGGCCAATTGCGTGGCGCGGTAGCTGCGCTCCGCATCCAGGAAGTCCAGCAGGCTGGCGGCGCCGCGCTTGTAGGCGTATTCGCTAATGTCCCGCGAATCCTGCGCCTGCTTCAGGTAGCCGGAGAGGTAAAGTTGCATCACCTGGTCGCCGATCCTGAAGGCCTCGTACGCGTTGGCCACGTCGGTCATCACCGTTTCCTGGGCGGAGGTCTTGGTCTCCTGCGCCTGGCCGATGGCGTAGTTGGTGCGCGCAATCTCACCCTGGTTCTTGTCAAAGATCGGAATTTCGATGCTCAGCGTCAGGCCGGCGTTGTTGGTCGACGAAACGTGGGTATAGTCGAACATGGCGGTCAAGTCGCGCTTGCCGTTCGCCTTCGCCAAAGAATACTGGCTCTGGGCGGCGGTCACGCCTCGCTGCGCCGCCACGTAGTCCGGCCGCAGTTCGAGCGCCTTGAGTTGCAGGTCCTCTTGATTGAGCTTCAAGGGTTCGTAAGCGAGGTCGCCCACCACCTCGTACCCCGCCGGAATCGCATCGTACCCGAGCAGCGCCCGCAGGCTCGCGTAAGCCTGGACCAGGCTCAACTGGGCTTGCGAGACGTCCATCTGAAACTGCAACAACTGCAGCTTGATTTTCAGCAGATCGCCTTCGCTGATGGCCCCCGCTCGATACTGCTCCGAGCCGAGATTCACGGTCTGCTGGTAGCTGGCCAGATCCTGATTCGCAAATTGCAGAGTCGATTTGGCCAGCAGGATGCCGACGAACTGCTGCGCCACGTTAAACGTCAGTCCCCGTTCCGTGTCGCTCACCTGCGAGCGCGTCACCGAGGTCTGATCTTTGGCTGCCTGAATTCGGGCTTGACGCTTGTGCCCGCGCTCGATCATGTAGCTTATTCCGAGGTCAAACTCCGTGGTCGAGTCGAGATAGTTCGCAGTAAATTGGCTGGGATTAAAGATCGGCAAGTACAGGTCGTCGTAAGTGAACACGGGGTTGGGCCGCAGGGCCGCGGTGATTTCCTCTGCCTCGCTTTGCTGGATCTGGGTGCGAGCGGCCTTCAAGGAATGGTTGTGGGCCACCGCCATCTGAATCGCCTGCTCGAGGTCGATCCGCACACTCGGCGGCGCTTGCTGCGCAGCGGCCGTTTGAATGCCCAGAGCGAACAAGAGAATCGCCTCGGCCGTGAGCCA
>Ga0181520_10011292_pt1 | contig 11759 bp, 13 predicted proteins | sample PEATcosm2014_Bin_29_FD_132451 | JGI IMG/M metagenome (GOLD analysis project Ga0181520, IMG submission 132451) | Peatland microbial communities from MTU Mesocosm Facility, Houghton, MI, USA - PEATcosm2014_Bin02_30_metaG | ecosystem: Environmental > Terrestrial > Soil > Wetlands > Peat | place...
ATCCCCAGTTCCGCGGCGCGCGCGTCGAGCACCCGCTCGGCTTCCGGCCGCTGGCGCGCGAAGACCGCCGGCACACCGCGCTTCAGGATGCCGGCCTTCTCCCCGGCGATGGCTTCCAGACTTCGGCCTAGCAGCGCCTCGTGATCGAAATCGATGGGCGTGATGACGCACAGGCGCGGATCGACCACGTTGGTGGCGTCGAGCCGCCCGCCCAGCCCGACCTCCAGCACCACGTCGTGCGCGCCCTCCTGCTCGAACGCCAGGAACGCCATGGCCGTGACGGTCTCGAAATAGGTGGTGTGCAGATCGATGGCGCCGGCCTCGATCAGCGCTTCCACACGCGCGTGAACCTGGTTGAACGCCTGCGCGAAGCGCGCCGCGCCGAGCGGACGGCCGGCGATGCGTATGCGCTCGGTGGGCCGGCTCAAATGCGGCGACGTGAACAGGCCCGTGCGCACGCCCGCCGCGCGCAGGCCCGCTTCGATCATGGCGCACACCGAGCCTTTCCCGTTGGTGCCGGCCACGTGCACGTGGCGCAAGCGGTCCTGCGGGTTGCCCAGGGCCCCCAGCACCGCGCCGATGCGTTCCAGGCCGAACTTGGCCGTTTTGATTTCGTTGCCCAGGGCGTAGAGGAATTGAACCGAATCCGGGTAGTTCATCGCGGCGCTACTGGATCAACCCATGAAGAAGCCCAGCGCCTGGCTGATAAACGGCTTCAATTCGAGGCGCGGGACCACGGCATCCAGCATGCCGTGCTTGAGCAGGAACTCGCTGCGCTGAAAGCCTTCCGGCAGCTTTTGGCGGATGGTCTGCTCAATCACGCGCGGCCCGGCGAAGCCGATCAGCGCACCCGGCTCGGCAATGTTCAGGTCGCCAAGCATGGCGTAACTGGCGGTCACGCCGCCGGTGGTGGGGTCGGTCAGGACGCTGATGAAGGGCAGGCGCGCCTCGTCCAGGCGCATCAGCCCGGCCGCGATCTTGGCCATCTGCATCAGGCTGATGGCGCCCTCCTGCATGCGCGCGCCGCCGGAGGCCGAGACGATCACCAGCGGTCTGCGCCGCGCGATGGCGCGCTCGATGGATCGCGCAATCTTCTCGCCGACCACGCTGCCCAGGCTGCCGCCGATGAAGCGCGGCTCGTGCGCGCAGATCTCGACCGGGCGGCCCTCAATGCAGCCGGCCGCCGCGATCAAGGCCTCGGGCAGATGCGTAGCCTTCTCCATGGACACCAGCCGTTCGCGGTAGGGTTTGTTGTCCACGAAGCCGAGCGGATCGGCGGAGCGCAGTTCGTGGTCGAAGGTCTCGTATTCGCCGCCGTCGAGCAGCAGCTTGAGGCGCGACACCGCATCCAGGCGCGAATGCGCGCCGCATTTGGCGCAGACATTCCAGTTGGCCTCCAGTTCCTTCTTCCAGACGATCTGGCGGCAGCTTTCGCATTTCTGCCACAGCCCCTCGGTGCGCACGCGGCGTTCGGCATCGCTGAGGTTGGGAAGCTTCTCGTCGGGCGATTTGTCGCGTTTGAACCAAGACATGCCAAATACACCTTATCGCGGGTAGGGATGGCCCCGCAAGGTGGCCAGCGCGCGGTAGATCTGCTCCGCCAGCACGGCCCGCGCCAACTCGTGCGGAAACGTCATGGTGGAAAGCGAAAGCAGAAGGTCGGCGCGCTCCGGCCAGCCGGGCGGCAGGCCATCGTGCGCCCCCACCACAAAAACCAGGTCCCGCCCCTGCATTTCCGATTTTTCCACCAGCGCCGTGAAAGCGGCTGAATCCATGGCCTTTCCGGCGGGGTCGAGGAGCACCTTGCGAGCCGAGGGGTGGCGCGCCCAGAGGTCCGTGCGTTCCGGACGGATTTCGCGCATCTCGGCCGTACAGTACCGCCCGCTGCGTTTCAGGAACTCCTCGGCTATGCCGTTGGCCAGCGCATCTTTGGGCTTGCCGATGTAGTACAGGAAAATTTTCACTCGGCTGGAATCTCGAGGATCTTGGCGCCGCGCCACAGCCGCTCCAGGGCGTAGTATTCCCGCGCCTTGACCGAAAAGACGTGCACCAGCAGGTCGCCGTAATCGGCCAGCACCCACTCGGCTTGCGTGTAGCCTTCCAGGCTGATGGGCAGTTCGTCGGCGCGCTGCTTCAGATCGAGGCCCACCTGGTCGGAGATGGCTTGTACCTGGCGCTGGTTGGCGCCCGTGCAGATGACGAAATAATCGGCGAACGAGGTAATTCCGGTCAGGTCGAGCACCACGATTTCGGTGGCCTTCTTGGATTCGGCCGCGCGCACGGCGATCAGCCAGTTGGGGGTTGCGGTTCGTGTATCGCTCGATTCGGCGAGGTTGACCTGTCTCAGGGCGTTCTCCTGTCCGTATCGTACTACAGATATTCCGGAAACCGGACAAACTCCAGAAGCCCCACCGGCTCCGTGCACCACCGCCCGGCTACAGGCATTACAATAGCCCTTATTCGAAGGAGGAGTTTTCGTGCAGACTCTGCCGGCAACACCCATCGACCCCGCTGTGGGCGTCCTCATCTTCATGCTCGGCGGTTTGGCCGGAGCCATCTTCTACCTGCCCTTCAAGAAGGTCCGCAAATGGGCCTGGGAGAGCTACTGGATGGTGTACGCCGTCTTCGGGCTGGTGCTGGTTCCGGTGATCCTGGCCCTGTGCACATCTCCCAATACGCCGGCGGTGCTGGCGGCCGCGCCGCGCGGCGAAATCGTCTATTGCGCGTTGTGCGGCTTCGTTTGGGGGTTCGGCGGACTGACTTTCGGGCTGATGATCCGCTATCTGGGCGTAGGGCTGGGGCTGGCAATGGGGCTGGGCATTACCTCGGCCGCCGGCACCCTGATCCCGCCCATGCTCAAGGGCAGGGAAGCCATCACCGCCATGTTCACCACCCCGGCGGGCCTCGTTTCGGTGGCGGCAGCGCTGGTATCGGTAATCGGCATCGTGTTCGTGGGGCTGGCCGGGATGTCCAAATCCAACGAGCTCCCCGAAGAGGAAAAGCGCAAGGCCGTGGCCGAGTTCAATTTCCGCAAGGGTCTGCTGCTGGCCATCTTCTGCGGGCTGACCAGCTCGGGGATGAGCTTCGGCCTGCAGGGCGGTCCCGAGATCCAGAAGCTGGCCCTGGTGACCGAACCGCGCACGTCGGTGATCTGGGCCGGCATGCCGGTGCTGGTGGTGGTGCTGCTGGGCGGATTCGTCGTTAACGGGGGATGGTGCCTCATCCTGAATATCCGCAACAAGACGGGCGGCGATTACATTGAGCGCGCGGCTCCTCTCGTCCCCAACCTGTTTTTCGCGGGCCTGGCGGGCGCCGTCTGGTGTTGCCAGTTTATCTGCTTCAAGACCGCCGAGCCGCGTATGGGGTCCATCTCTTATGTCGGCTGGGCGGTGGAGATGGCCACTTCGATCCTATTCAGCCAGTTGCTCGGCATGCTGCTGGGCGAGTGGAAGGGCACCAGCGCGAAGACCATGAAGTTGCTCGCCGTGGGCCTGATCCTGCTGCTGGGATCCTCAGGCGTAGCGGTATATGCCGGCCACATCGCCAGCCACTAGGGGCCGGCGATCAGAGTAACTGTTCGAGCAGAGCGATCAGGTAGTCCACATCCAGGATGCCGGAGCGATAGGTGCGCGCGTCAAAGAAGCGCCACATCGAGTGGGCTTCCTCGACCGTATAGAAGACCAACTGCTCCTCGATGATGTCCTGTTCCAGCCATTCCTGCTTGAAGGCCCGTATGGAGCCGATCAGGGTATAGGGAATGCGGAATTCCTCGGTGGAAACCAGCTCCGGCGAGCCTTCGAAGCGGATCAGCAGGATGCGGCCCCGAATGTTGATCTGGAAAAGATTGGGGGAATCCTCCTGAAAGGCCTCGGGTAGAAAAACCGAAGGGTCCAGAGAAACAAGGGCTTCCGGCAGCAGGGCGTTGAGCGACGCAGCCAGGCCGGCGCATACGGCGTGCAGTTCGGCGGCTGCCGAGCGGCGCATATCGGCGATGCGGCGCGCGTGTCGCAGGGCGTTCTCGTCCTTTTCGGCCAAAGACCGGATATGTTCGGCGAGCCGTTTCAAGCGCCAGTCGCGCGCGCCCGGCAGGCTGTGTGCGTGGTTCAGCGGATTCTCCCGTTCCTCTAACAGAATACTGCGAGGCGGACTGCGGAGCCTCGGCGGTTCGAAGCTCAAAGCCGCTTATTCCGTTCGAGCATGTCTTCGGGCTCGATCAGATCCAGCAGGTCGAGGTGGATCTGGCGCAGGATTTCATCCGCGGTTTCGAGCGAGAGATAGCGCTTGCCCTTCAGGACGTTGTGTATGTGCGGCTGGGACACGCCGGTAGTTCGCGCCAGGGAGCGCTCCGTGATCTCGCCGCTGCGCACGCGCTCGCGGAGGAAGTCGACCAATCGGCCTTGCAGCTCGCCAAAGTTCATAAAGAGAACTTCTCCCTATTTCCGCAGGAAATAGATGAGTACTATAACCGTCATTATTACCGGTATTTCAGTCTTAAATACCTTTTGAATTCTACGATAAGCGCCTCGCTGTAAATGCGTGTCAAAACGTACACTTAGCGGTATTTTGGTACCAGTACTATTAGAATTCAGTAAGAATTCAAAGGTGCGCAGCTTGACGATTTCGGCCTGGGAAGTACAGTGAAAAAGCTGTGGAAATCGTGTGAAGCTCATGCGAACCACACCGAGGGAGGACATCTGAATGCATTGGAACCGTTCCAACACGATCGGGCTGGCAAAAGCAACCTGCGCGTACTGCCGAGGTAACGGCGTAAGGGTTGTGCGAAAAGGCCGGGAAAGACCCTGTAATTGCGTATTTCGAGGCATCTTTCGAGCTTGTTTCAACCGTTTTCGCGAGTGCGTGGAGTTGGCGCCGCACATCGGGTCCGTCTCGCTCGAGTTCTGCCCGGGCCGGGACAGCCGCAAAACCTACTCGCGGAAGCGCGAGGAGTACATGGCGGACTTCTGCCTGGTCAGCCGGAGGACTCTCGACCCCTGGGAACACCAGGTCTTCCGGTATCATTTCCTGCTCGGGGCGGACTGGAAACTGTGCTGCCGGCAATTGCAAATCGACCGCGGTAATCTCTTTCATACGGTATATCGCATCGAGCAGAAACTAGGACACATATTCGCCGAACTGGAGCCTTATCCGCTATATCCCCTGAACGAATATTTCGCTGGCGTAATCCGTAAGGAACTGCGCCCCTCGGTGATTTCCGGAGAAACCGTGGAGGAGGACGCCCGTCAGACCGTCGCCGCGTAACCGGAGCCCGCTGCCGTGGGGGGTCCATGCGGCAATTTGCCATTACAATGGTGAATCCGGCACGCGCCATGGATCCCCTCACTCACACGGCGACTGGCCTGTTTCTGGGCCGGATCGGCCTGAACCGCTGGACTCCCGGGGCGCCGGCGATTTTGCTGCTGGCGGCGAATGCGCCGGATTTCGACATCGTGTCCGCCTCGGGGGGTTCGCTCGATTACTTGCATTTGCACCGCCATTTGACTCATTCGCTCCTGGCCCTGCCGCTGATGGCGATCCTGCCGGTCGTGCTGGTGCGCTGGGTGGGGCGGAAGCCGGTGCGCTGGCTGGGCGGCTGGCTGGCGGCCATGGTGGCGGTAGCCACCCATCTTCTGCTGGATTTCACGAACATGTACGGCATCCGCTTGCTGCTGCCCTTCAGCGGAGAGTGGCTGCGGTTGGACCTGACCAGCGTCATCGACCTGTGGATCTGGGCGGTGCTGCTGCTGAGCGTGACGGGACCGTTCATAGGCCGGCTGGTCGGCTCGGAGATCGCCTCGACGGCCGTGCGCCCGGCCCACTACGGCCGCGGATTCGCCTGGTTCGCGCTGCTGTTCCTGCTGCTGTACAATTGCGGGCGCGGCGTGCTGCACGCCCGGGCGGTGGCGGTGCTGGATTCGAGGCTCTACGAGCAAACCGCTCCGCTGCGCGTGGCGGCCCTACCGCACGCCGTCAATCCGCTGGAGTGGAGGGGGATCGTGGAGACGCGCGACTTCTACGCAGTGCAGGATGTCAAATTAGCCGGGGAATACGATCCCACCCGCGCGGCCATCTTTCGCAAGCCCGAACCCGATGCGGCCATGGAATCGGCGGCCCGCACGGAGGCCTTCCGGCGGTTTTTGGAATTTGCGCAATATCCTCTTTGGATGGTCTCGCCGGCCGCCGACCCGGAGAATTCCCGCACGGTGGAACTGCTGGATATGCGCTTCGGGACGCCGCGCGAGCCCGGTTTCGTAGCCGCCGCTCTGGTGGACGAGCGCAACCGTGTGCTGAAATCGAGCTTCACTTTCGGGCTGGCGCGGCCCAGGTGATGCGGCCTACATCGCCTTCGGCTTGAACAGCGCCAGCGCCGCGCCCGTGGGGTCCATAATCACGCTGAACCAGCCGACGCTCGGGATTTCCTGCACGTCCACGAGCACCTTGCCGCCAAGTTCCTTGACCTTTTCGGTGGAGGCGTGGATGTCGTCCACCGCCACGTATGCCAGCCACATGGAAGGCGCGCCGGGCATGGGGTGTTTCATCATTCCGCCGCCGGTGCCTTGCCCCACCTTGATTAAGGTATAAGCGCCGTCGGGCATGGGCATGTCTTCCAGGGTCCAATCGAAGAGCTTTCCGTAGAAGGCCTTGGCCCGGTCCAGATCGGTCGTGTTCAGTTCCACGTGCACAAATGGATTTGGCATGCCCATATGATACCGGCCGCTGAACGCGGGCCGATGACGATACCCGAGACACTTGTACAGGTAAGCACCGCGCGGGCGGCTATGCGCCCGGGTGGAAGGCGGCTACTAGCGCGACGGCATCCGCGAACCGTTGTGTCCGCATATTTCGGAGCGCCTTATTCAAGTGAACCTTGGCATACTGCAGCTTAGTATCGGCAGCCGCCAGGTCTACTTCACGCGAGACAAGGCAGCGATGAAAATCCCCGAAATCCGGCGCCTGGATATCCAAATCGATCGGCATGCCCGATCGGGCGGCCAACAGCATGAAGCAGGTGACGTAAAACATGTGAACGGCCTGGCGCATCAAATAGAAACGCGCGCGCCTGTATTCGCCGGCCGGCTCTCCGAAGTATGCGCTCAGATAGGCCTCTTCGTGGGCTTCATCTCTGACGAAGAAGTTCGCCACGACGGCCAGATCGACGTACCGGTCATTGAGGAAAGCCGCTTCCCAGTCGACAAACCAGATGCGGTCTCCATCGAAGAGGATATTCTGCGGTTTCAGGTCGTTATGGCTCGCGACCAGGTCGGTGCCGTTCCGCGGATACACCTTGGCCACGGCGGCATAGCCGCGGAATAGCTCTTCGGTTTCGCTTTCGGGCACGATTCTTGCCGCTTGGAAGCGGCGAATGAATCCATCGATGGTGTCCAGGTAGTCCATCGCCTTTGAGAAATGCGGGAGGGAATGGATCCTGCGAATCGCGGGAGCGATCAGCGGCAGCGGATCCTCGGGGAGTGGTCTTGTTTCGACGAAATCCGAGATCAGAAACCTGTCTTCCCCGTTCGCGTACCAGATCCGGGGAGCGATTCCAGCTTCGGCGGCGATCTTCATGCAAGCGAACTGGCGCGTGGGATCGCCTAAGGCATCCGTGCGCATGATGAGGCGCAGGAGGTAAGGGTTGCCGCGCACGACAATCCGAAACACCAGCGCCGTCGTAAGTCCTCCGGTCAAAAGGCGGATATCTTCGAATTCATGCACGCCGAACGCTTCGTGTAGCGCGTGCGCCACGGCGGGTTGTTTGGACGAAGGAATCACAATGTCACCGATCAGCCGGTCCGATCTCCGGGTTCAACCCCGCGGCCCGATAGGCTTCGAGCAGCGCACCGGCGGCCGGTCCGTGCCGGGGAGGGGCGCAGCGGGTTCCGGCCTCAGCCTCCACCAGGCTGCGAAAGCGCTCGCGCAGGAGCGCGCTGTGGAAGACGCCGCCGCTGTAAGCTGCATCCACTATTTCGCCGGGCTTCCAGAGCTGCGCGCGGACGGCGCCGGCTAGAGCGGCCAGTTGCGCGGCTGCGTCATCGAGAATTGCGCGCGCAAGCGGGTCGGATTCAAGGGCAGCGCGGTCCACCAGGCGTGCCAGAGTGGCGACGCGCGCGCGCGGCCATGCGTCCGTATAGAAGCTGTGCATCGCCTGGTTGGCCGTGGAGGCGCCGGTGGCCTCGATCAGCAGGTTCCGAAGCGCGGTCTGTGGTCCCCAGCCTTCTTCCATGCGCAGCGCCGCACGAAGGGCCTGGCGGGCGATATCGAAGCCGCCGCCTTCGTCGCCGAAGATGTGTCCCCAGCCGCCGGCGCGCGCGGTGTGGCCCGCAGCGTTGCGGCCGAACGCCATCGAGCCGGTGCCGGCGACGACGATGACTCCTTCGCCGGTCTCGGTGGCGCCGGCCAGCGCGGTGACGGAATCCGTGGTGACGATCAGCTTGCCGGCGCGCAGCATGGCGGCTACGATCTCGCGCTTATCGTCCGGCCCGCCGCTCATCCCCAGGCAGGCGGCTGCGAAACGAACCGCCGTCACGTCGAGGCCCGCCTGGGCGCAAGCGGTCTCCAGACAGGCGGACAGGGCGCGCTCCAGCTTGGCGCGGCCTTCATCGGTGGCGGCGTGATTACAGGGGCCACCCGTGCCGGTGCCCAAGATGCGGCCGGTCTCGTCGCCGATCAGCGCGGTGGTGGAAGATTGGCCTCCGTCGATGCCCAGAAACAGCTTCACGAGAGTCGATTGTAGCAGCGGCAAGGTGGCGCCACCCGCCTTCCTGCTACAGTTTGGAGGAAGATGCGCTACATCGATCTGGGGATCATCCTGGTCTACCTGGCGGGCATCACGTGGTTCGGCGCGCACTTCCACAGCGGGCAGAAGAGCCTGCGCGATTATTTCCTGGGCGGCCGGAAAGCTCCGTGGTGGGCCATCAGCCTCTCGATCGTGGCGGCCGAGACCAGCACCCTGACGATTGTGGGTACGCCCGCCCTGGCCTTCAACGGGAATCTGGGCTTCCTGCAGATCGTGCTGGGCTATCTGCTGGCGCGCATCGTGATCTCCATTTTGTTTGTGCCGCAATACTTCCGCGGCGAGATGTTCACGGCCTACGAGCTGATGCGGCGGCGCTTCGGAGAGCGCATACGCAAGCTCACGGCTTCCATCTTTCTGGTGACGCGCGCGCTGGCCGAAGGCGTGCGGGTGTTCGCCATTTCGATCGTAGTTTCGATCGTGTTGGGAACTGGCGAGATCGCTTCCATCGCGCTGATCACGGCCATTTCGCTCTACTACACCTTCAAGGGCGGGATGACCGCGGTGATTTGGACCGAGGTGGCGCAGATGGCGCTATACATCGTGGGCGCGGTGGTCAGCTTCGCCGTCATGCTGGAGAGGATTCCCGGCGGCTGGGCGCACGTGGTGGCGGTGGCCGGCCCGCTCCACAAATTCGCCATCTTCGATTTCCGATTCGCGCCCACACTGGCATTCTTCGCGCGTCCTTATAGTTTCTGGGCAGGGGTGGCCGGCGGCTGCTTCCTGACCACCGCCAGCCATGGCACCGATCAGCTCATGGTGCAGTGGCTGCTGAGCGCGCGCAATGAGCGCCAGAGCCGCGCGGCGCTGCTGGCTAGCTGGGTGGTGATCGCATTTCAGTTCACGCTCTTTCTCCTTATCGGCATAACCCTCTTCGTTTATTACAGGGACACGCGCCTGCCGATGCCCGCGCAAGCCGACCGAATCTATCCCGCGTTTCTCTGGCAGAATCTGCCGGTGGGCGTGGCGGGACTCTCGGTGGCCGCGATTCTGGCGGCGGCCATGGGGAATCTGGGCGCGGCCTTGAATTCACTTTCCTCGACCACGGTGGTCGACTTTCTGCACGTCAAGTCGCTCGGAAAGGCGCGCCTGGTGACGAGCATCTGGGCGGCCGTGTTGCTGGCCATCGCCATCGTGGCGCGCCATTCCCACTCGGTGCTGGAAGCCGGACTGACGATCGCCTCGATCCCCTGGGGCGCGCTGCTGGGCGTGTTCCTGCTGGGCGTGCTGACCAAAAAACCGCGTGAGGGCGCGGCCATGGCCGGGGTGGTGGCGGGCCTCGGAACCGTCCTGTTCGTGCACTTCTCGACACCCGTGGCGTGGACCTGGTATGTGCTGATCGGCAGCACCGTCACCTTCGCCGTGGCGCTGCTGGCTTCCTGTTTCGAGCCGCGCGAAAAACCCACCGCCCTACGGTAAAAGCCCGAACCTGCCGATAAGGGTACAACGGGGGAAAGAAAACAGAGTGCAGCGAACAGCGCCGGAAGACGACAGCCGCGAGGAGATGAAATTAACTGGAAGGAAAGGGAGTAGCGAGATCAAGGTATCCACGAAGCTCTATGCGGCGGTGGGTTCGCTCCTGCTGGTCGGCCTGGTGGCGGGTTGCGTGAGCGCTCTATACCTCCGGCAACTCGGCAAGGAATTGGATGAAGCCATAAACAAGACCGCCATCCGCCTGGATCTAGTCAATTCCATGCGGGCGCGCGCATGGGAGATGGTTGGCACGATGCGCGGCACATTCGTGTATTCGAAGTTGAAGAGCCCGGAGAAGGTCGAGCAGGCGGTGCGCGAATGGGAAGCGGCTCAAAAGCGCATGGCGGAGATCTTCACCGAAGCGCGCCCCCTCATCGAGTCCGATCGGGGAAGGGAACTGCTGACGCGCATGGAGACCGAGACGGCCGCTTATGAACCGTTGGCGCGGGACTACATGCGGTTTTCCGCGGAAGGGAAGTTCGATCGGGTGGCGGTGATGGCGTCCCAAGTGGGGGCCTTAGTGAACCAGATCGACGACACGGGAAAAGAATTCCGGTCGCAGGAGCTCGAATTGCTAAAGGCGGCGGAATCCCGGTCGAAAGCCATCGAGGCGCGCAGCTCCGTGATCGCGATGCTCTTGACGGCCCTACTTTTCGCGATCGGCATCGGGGCGGTCGTCGTGGTGCGCGGCATCGACAGAATGCTCGTGCGAATCGTACAGGACCTGACGGGCGGCTCGCGCCAGGTGGCCGCGGCCGCCTCGCAGATCGCCTCTTCGAGCCAGTCGCTGGCGCAGGGTGCGAACGAGCAGGCGGCATCTCTGGAGGAGACGTCGTCATCGGGCGAGGAGATCAATTCCATGGCCCGCCGCAATGCCGAGCAGACCAATGCGGCTATCGCAGTGGTGAATGACGCGGAAGTGCACTTCGGCGCGGCCAACGAGAGATTGGAGCGCATGATCGGCGCGATGGCGGGGATAAACGCGGCCACCGGCAAGATCGCCAAATTCATCAAAACGATCGACGGGATCGCTTTTCAGACCAATATACTGGCGCTGAACGCGGCCGTGGAAGCGGCGCGCGCGGGCGAGGCCGGCATGGGATTCTCGGTGGTGGCGGACGAGGTTCGGACGCTGGCGCAGAGGTGCACGCAAGCGGCTCGCGATACCGCGGCGCTGGTCGAGGAATCGATCGGGACGTCGCGGGACGGCAAAGAGCGGCTCGACGAAGTTGCCACGGCGATCGCCGCGATTGCCGGAGACGCCGCCAAATGCAAAGCGCTGGTGGAACAGGTCAACGGGGGCAGCCTGGAGCAGGTGCGCGGTATCGAGCAAGTCGCCAAGGCGATCTCCGAGATCGGGCACGTGACCCAGCAGGCGGCCGCGACGGCCGAGGAGAGCGCTTCGGCCTCGCAGCAGTTGACGGCCCAATCGCAAGCTCTCGAAGAAATCGTCGACCGGCTCACCGCGATGGTGGGCGCCGAGCCGGCGGCTTAGGGG
>Ga0181520_10011293_pt1 | contig 11759 bp, 10 predicted proteins | sample PEATcosm2014_Bin_29_FD_132451 | JGI IMG/M metagenome (GOLD analysis project Ga0181520, IMG submission 132451) | Peatland microbial communities from MTU Mesocosm Facility, Houghton, MI, USA - PEATcosm2014_Bin02_30_metaG | ecosystem: Environmental > Terrestrial > Soil > Wetlands > Peat | place...
CAGATGGGAACTTCCGTCCTCATGATTGAAAGCCACTATGGACATGTGAACACAATCAAGCACGCCGACCGTGTGTTGCAGGGCATGGCGGGATGGGAACTGCCGCAACCGGAACCGGACGATGCCAAGGCCAAGGCGTCGAAAGCGGCAGCGACCCGCGATCAGTCTAAAACAGGTCAGCGCAACAAGCCGCGCTGACCGTGAACCTCCCGAAGCCGTCTTTTGCCGGAGCCGCTGGCGGAGGCTGGCGCAGGGAGGTAATCGTCCCAATATCCGGCCCGGATTCTCCTCCCTGAGATTGTTCTGATTTACCGCTGCCCCGCTGGGGCGCTCTTAGCGGCAAATCTGCGCGCACATGCCGCCGCTGGCGGCTGTTTTCGTGCGTGCTCATCCTGGCATGTTCTCCGCCGTGCCGGACTAGGGCCGCTTCGGCCCGCGCTTAGTCCGGCGCTGTGAGGCGTTTCTGCATACGAACGTATACATACAGCGCTCTTCATGCGATGGTGGAACCGTAGTCAGAAGTTTGTTGCATTTTTCTGACATAGGGCTATACTGATGAAGTCAGAACTTTGTTGCATTTATCTGACATGAGGCCACCCCATGCCCACTCCGGCATTCAGCATTCCAGCCGCCATCCGGGACCGTATCTCTGCCCCGGCGCAGCCGCGCGTCTGGACCCCGGAGGACTTTGCCGACCTGGGGCCGCGCACCGCAGTCGATCAGGCCCTCCACCGGCTGGTTGCTTCCAAAAGCCTGCGGCGGATTGCGCGCGGCTTCTACGACACACCCCAGGACAACCGGCTCACCGGAAAGCCCACCTATCCCAACCCGCGCGACGTGATCGACGCGCTGTCCCGCAAGGGCAAGGTCCGGGTGGTGGTCGATGGCCTCACCGCCGCCAATGACCTCGGGCTCACCGACGCCGTTCCGGCGCGCATCGGCGTGCTCACCGATGGCCGCCTGCGGCCCATCACCCTCGGCAACCTGACCCTCGACTTCCAGGCCGCCGCGCCCAGCCGCCTTTACTGGGCGGGTCGCCCCGCCATGCGTTTCGTGCAGGCGCTCCATTGGCTGCGTGACATGCTTCCGTCTGACGACGGAAGCCTACGCAAGCGCCTTGTCTCCATTCTCAGAGACCCCGATCATGGACAGGCCATTCAGGACGACTTGCGCAGCGGCCTGTCGGCGCTGCCGGAGTGGATGCGGGTGATAGTGCGCGACCTGCTCCGGCAGGCGAACGCTGGAGCGCCGCCAGCGGTAGAGAAGCGGAAGCCTTTGAGACGCGCGTCCGCGCCGGCCCCTATCATCAAGAGTGCGAGGAGTTCGAGCAGCCGATGACCACCGAGGGCTTTCAAACCGTACTGGCGGCGAGCGACGAAGAGCGCCGCGACCTCTTTGTCGTCGTTGCCGACCGACTCCGCACCAACGAGCAGAACATCGAAAAAGATTTCTGGGTCTGTTGGACGCTCGACGCGCTCTTCAACGAACTGGAGGCCGACGGCCCGCGTCTGCTCTTCAAGGGCGGCACCTCACTCTCGAAGGGCTACGGTTTGATTGAACGCTTCTCCGAAGACATCGACATCACCGTCTTTCGCGAGGACATCGGCCAGCCCGCGACCGTCGAAGAGTTGGAAGCTCTGAGTGGCAAGAAACGCAATGCCCGTCTGGAGGCCATCAAAGCCGCCTGCCAGACGTACATCCAAGGCCCGATGCTGGAGCAATTAAGCACGCTGCTGCGGCAGACGCTCCAGACCGCAAATCTAAACGTGGAGCGGGCGCGCGTGGAAACCGATCCAGACGACCCCGACGGCCAGAGCTTGCTTCTCTGGTATCCCACCACGACCGCCGAGGGCAATGCGTATATCCGTCGCGCCATCAAGATCGAATCGGGGGCGAAGTCCGCCCTCGACCCTCATGCTCCCGTGGTCATCAAGCCGTATATTGCAGACGACCTTCCAAACTTTGATCTGACGGTCGGCAACGTGACGACCGTTGACCCCGGTCGTACCTTCTGGGACAAGGTTGTTATCCTGCATGGCCTGCGCCGGTGGTGGGACCGCCGTGGCGAACTGAGGGGAGGTGGGCAGCGCGTATCGCGGCACTACTATGATGTCTACCGGCTCCTGGCTTCGGAGACAGGCCGGAAAGCGACGGAAGATGCAGACATGGCCCAGGATTGCGTACGCCATGCCCGGATGTTCTTCAATCGACCTGATCTTGACTTGGCCTCCGCCGTTCCCGGCAGCTTCGCCCTGACTCCTCACGACGGGATGCTCGCCGAACTACGGCTGGACTATGAAGCCATGTCCGGCATGATCTTCGGAAAGATACCCAATGTCGATGAGGTTGTCGCTGGGATCGGAGAGCTGGAGCAAAGTATAAACAGGGGGAATTGATCCATGTGGCATAGAGCCTTCTACGCTCATTCCAAACCAGATTCCGATACAGAGCAGTGGCAGGAACTGAGAGCGCATCTTGCTTCCGTCGCAGCGAACACCTCGCATCTTGCTGGAAAGATTGGGCTGGCTCATGCGGGAGAGTTGATCGGCATTGCACATGATCTTGGGAAGTACTCGGAGGCATTTCAGCAGTACCTTCGAAAGGTTGCGAGTGATGCCGCAATGGAGATGGAGCCGGATTTCTCACTCAAGGGAAGTGTCGATCACTCCACGGCGGGAGCGCAGATCATAGGAGACGGGCTCCCTAGCGGCAATGGAGGGATCGCGAGCCAGATGCTCGCCCTATGCGTTGCTTCGCATCACTCGGGCTTGATCGACTGCATTGCTCCTGATGGAGTGGATGTGCTAACCCGCAGGCTCAATAAGGATGGTGCCTTGAGCCACCGCGATGAAGCATGGAGCCAAGCTGAACAAACGATACGCGGTCGTTTGGAAACCGTGCTCAACAGTGCGAATGTTGCGAGTGAGATAGATGCGGCAATGGGGCGCATCCGTGAGAAAGACAGCGATGAAGTTATCCGGCCATTCAAGCAAGGTCTATTGCTTCGGATGTTGTTCAGTTGCCTTATCGACGGAGATCGCATCGATACAGCGGATTTCGACAAGCCCAAGGCTGCCAGTTTTCGGCAACATGGTGAGTATGTTTCGTGGCAGGAGCTTATTGACCGGCTAGAGCTGAAGTTGGCTGCGTTCTCTAATGAACGGTGGGTCGATCAGCTTCGCTGCGAAATTTCCAGTCATTGCTTGGCAGCATCGGATCGTCCGAAAGGAGTCTTTACTCTTACCGTGCCAACTGGTGGAGGTAAGACGTTAGCGAGCCTGCGTTTCGCGTTACACCATGCGCAGCGCTGGGGCATGGATCGCGTCATTTATGTCAGCCCGTATATTTCCATCGCGGACCAGAACGCGCAGGTAGTACGCAAGGTGCTGGAACCGGCGGGGTGCGACTTCGCCTCAATCGTGCTTGAACACCATTCCGGCCTTACCCCCGATAAAGAGAGCTGGCGAGGATCGGTGTTGGCAGAGAATTGGGATGCCCCAGTGGTTTTCACTACAGCGGTGCAGGTGCTCGAAGCACTCTTCGGTGGTGGTACACGCTCTGCACGGAGACTTCATGCGCTCGCCAATGCAGTCATTGTCTTCGATGAAGTGCAGACGTTGCCGGTACGGATGATTCATATGTTCAACAACGCTGTGAATTTTCTGGTAGAGCAGTGTGGCGCGAGCGTTGTGTTGTGTACCGCGACACAGCCACTCCTCCATCGGGTAGACAAAGTGAAAGGAGAGATACGGCTCGCGGCAGATGCCGAACTAATGCGGGATGCCCCTCAGCTTTTCCGCGACCTGAAACGATACGAGACGTTCGACAAGTCGAATGAGCCTGGTGGCTGGAGCGCGGCGAAAGTAAGCGATCTGGCTGTCCAGGAGCTGTCGGGGTATGGAAGCTGCCTTGTCATTGTGAACACAAAGCGTGATGCACTGGCGATATACATGGCTTGCAAGGAGCGACTCAACGCTCTCTCTGAGCCGATGGAGGAGGGCTGCTTTGTTCACCTGAGTACTCGTATGTGCCCTGCACATCGCCTTGAGGCATTAGAGGGAATGAAGATAGCGTTAGCGCAGAAAAAGCGAGTGCTATGCGTCAGTACGCAGTTGATCGAGGCGGGTGTGGACATTGACTTTGCCACCGTGGTGCGGGATCTGGCAGGACTGGATTCCATCGCGCAGGCAGCGGGTAGATGTAACCGCAATGGCGACCGAGCAAGCGGGCGGGTACACATTGTCAAGATGGCAGAACCGCTGCCGAAGCAGCTGGAGGAGATTCGGTGCGCCCAGCAAAACGCCCGTCGTGTTCTGGAAGACTGGAGAGATGACCAGGGCGATGCGCCCTTCCCGTTGTCAGACCCACTCCAGATGGAACGATTTTTCGGCCATCACTTCTTTGCGCGTAGAGATCAGATGGATTATCCAGTGAAGGCGCAGCGGGACGACACCCTGCTCCAAATGCTGGGTGAGAATGGGATGGCCGTCGCGGATTCAAGACTGGCAGGCGTGAAGCGGCATGGTTTCATGCAGTCATTTGCCAGTGCGGCCAGAGAATTTCAGGTAATAGATAGCCAAACGCAAGGGATCATTGTTCCGTTCGGTGCGGAGGGAAGAGATTTGGTTGCAGCCCTTAGCGCCGCGCGCGATCTTGCTGTAGAGTTTCAGCTACTGCGAAAAGCGCAGCGGTTCGCTGTCAATACATTTCAGTGGGAGATGGATTCTCTGACTCGTAGTGGGGCTATCTATGAAGTTCAGGCGGGTACTGGTGTGTTCTGCCTGCTGGAGGAATTCTATTCGGATGAGTTCGGGCTGACGCTCGATGGCAGCGGAAGAATGGAGAGCATGATTGCATAACACGGCAAAGAATACGATTGAGTTTCGCGTCTGGGGCCGCTACGCCATGTTTACCGATCCGCTTACCCGTGTAGGTGGGGAGAAGTGCTCGTACCATCTGCCGACGTATGAAGCCTTGAAGGGTATCGCAAAGAGTATCTACTGGAAGCCTACCTTCATCTGGCACATCGACCAGGTGAGAGTGATGAAGCGCATTCGCACTCAGACAAAGGGCGTGAAACCGCTGGACTATGGTGGCGGGAATACGCTGGCGATCTATACCTACCTGACGGGCGATCCTGACTCGGAAACGATAGAGCAACGAGTCGAGTATCAAGTCCGCGCTCACTTCGAGTGGAATGAACACCGTCCCGAACTGGAACGCGACCGCAACGACGGCAAGCATTTCGAGATTGCGAAGCGCAGCCTCGAACGCGGCGGACGGCAGGACATCTTTCTCGGGACGCGCGAATGTCAAGGTTATGTGGAGCCATGTGAGTTCGGTTCGGGTGAAGGCCAGTGTGACCATGATGGCGAGTTGCAATATGGCCTCATGTTCCACAGCTTCGATTACCCGGATGAGACGGGCGAAAACAAACTCGCCAGCAACTTCTGGCGGCCCAAGTTGGTCAACGGTGTATTGTCATTTCTACGTCCCGAGCAGATTCCGGCTGAACATAAGAAGGAGATACGCGCCATGATACCGAAGGCATTTGGGATTGAGCACAATCTCCAGTATGTCGAGACCGAGGCGGAACAGTATGCCTCAATCGTCGGAGGTATAGATTGAGTTGGCTCCAACGACTGTGTGAAACCTATGACCTTTGTGCCCCGGAGGCACGGTTCAATCTTCCGCGTGTCTCTTCGCGCCCCCAGGACACGCAACTCTGTATCACGCTCAACGGACGAGGCGAGTTTCGGAACTCTGACCTGACTGTCGTTCAAGCCACACCAATACTGGTTTCGGAAGAGTCAGCATCGCGGTCTGGAACGTCCCCAGCAGCAAATCCATTGTCCGACAAGCTTGAGTATTGCGCTGGGGATGGCGCAGATTATGGACTCAATCCCGACTACTTCACACGGTATGAAGCCGAGCTTTCAGCTTGGTGTGATTCAGCGGATTGCGATGCAAAGGCACGCCTTGTATTGGCCTATGTGCGACGCAAGAGTCTGATAAAGGACCTGAGGCTTGTGTCCAAGAATGGCAAGCTTGAAAAGCTTCGCATCGGGAGAAAAACACTTGACCCTGGAGATGCATGGATTCGTTGGCGCGTTGAAATTCCTGGCGAGGATGTTGTCAATACTTGGGAAGATGCTGAGACTTTTTCGCGCTGGGAAAGGTTCGAATCGAGCAGACCGGGTTTGGTGGGTCTGTGTATGATTTCCGGAGCCAGCAGCCGGGTCGCACGACTTCATCCGAAGGGTATTCGCGGTCCACGCGATCAAGCAAAGCTTTTCAGTTCGAACAAGAACAAACCGACTGACTACACTTTCCGTGGGCGCTTCACTGAAGCAGAACAATGCGCGAGCCTCGGGTATTTGTCATCTCAGAAAGTTCATATCGCGCTGCGTTGGCTCATTGAAAGGCAGGGTTATAGGAATGACGACCAGGTCATCGTTGCCTGGGCGTCAGGAGGAGCCTTTCTTCCCAAACTGATCGCCGCCAGAGATGAGCTTCGTTCACTGGATGAAATCGGTGAGACAAATGCGACGCTCGCGGGAGCAAATGATCTACCGTCTGATCTCTTGCCTGAGTCTTACAAAGGCGACGCAGGTCAGTTATTTGCAAAGCGACTAAATAGCCTGATCGCTGGATACCGCGCACATCTGGCTCAACGCGAAGATATTTTTGTTCTTGGTTTGGACTCAGCAACGACAGGTCGCTTGGCGGTCACGTACTACCGTCAACTAAAGTCGTCAGACTTCTTAGATCGTGTTCAGCGATGGCATGAATGTTCAGCATGGCAGCAAGACATGGGGAGAAATCCTAATTCTGGCAGGTACAGAAGGTTTACGGGAGCACCTTCCCCATACGATATTGCCGAGGCAGCTTATGGTCGCCTGATTGACGGTCGTATGCAGGTGGATAAGAAAATTTGCAAGGCTACAGTCGAGCGACTCCTGCCGTGCATCATCGATAACCGTCCCATTCCGCTTGATCTTGTACGCACTTGCGTGCGTAGGGCATGTAATCGGCAGACAATGAACGGCGAAGAGTTTTGGGAGAAATGCCTTGGAATAGCGTGTGCATTGGTCAGAGGAAGCCGTCAGGAGGAACAATACATAATGTCACTGGATGCAACACGAACGACAAGAGATTACTTGTACGGAAGACTGTTAGCGATAGCCGATAATATCGAGTGGCTAGCCCTTAAGGTTGCCAAAGAAAATCGAGATACCAATGCGGCAAAGTTGCTCCAGCGCTTTGCCGATCATCCGTTTACGACGTGGCGACAGCTTGAGGGGAAATTACAGCCTTATATGACAAGGCTTCGCAGTAAGCGAACGGGGGCTCTTGTCAAAAGAGAGCGACTTCTGGATCAGATTATCGGTATGTTTCGCTCTGACGTTGATGGGAACAGTGAGTTCACTGACAACAGTAAGCTCAGCGGGGAATTTCTTCTTGGGTTTCACAATCAGCGAGCAGACCTGCAACCCAAAAAGCCAGTCGTAGTCGGTGAAGGAGAAACCAGTGACGAGGAAGAAGGAGAAGAACAGTGAGCACATTGCAAAGTAAGGTCGACTTCGCCGTTATCCTGCATGTAGAAAAAGCAAATCCAAACGGCGATCCGTTGAATGGGAACCAACCTCGTACCGACTATAACGGTTATGGCGAAATCTCAGATGTCTGCATTAAGCGGAAGCTTCGTGACCGTCTGATGGAGAAGGGCGAATCCATCTTTATTCAGCCCAAAGATCGACAACTTGATGGCGCAACAAGTCTTAGAGACCGGGCCGAATCCGAGGAATGGGGATTGGGCAAGCAGGCGTTTGTCTTTGCTAGGCCCAAGAGTAAAGCCAAGAAATCCGCGAACGCTGAAGATGAGCCGGTGTTGTCAGAACTGGAGCAGAGGCAAAGGACTGAGCTTGCAGCTTGTGCAAAGTGGTTTGACGTGCGTACATTTGGGAATCTTTTCGCTTGGAGCAAAAGCAAGGCTGACGACTCTACAGATTCCGATGATGGGGACGGCCCAGGTGTGTCCATTCCAATCCGAGGGCCTGTGACCATCCAGTCCGCGTTCAGTCTTGCGCCTGTAGACGTGACCAGTACGCAGATCACAAAGAGTGTCAGCGGCGACGGTGACGGCACAAAACGTGGTTCGGACACGATGGGCATGAAGCATCGCGTCGATGAAGCAGTATATGTTTTCTATGGCAGTATGAACCCGCAACTGGCCGAACGTACAGGTTTCAGCGATGCAGATGCCGAAGCGATCAAGGAGATTTTGCCTAAGCTCTTCGAGAACGACGCCTCCTCAGCTCGCCCGGAAGGTAGTATGGCAGTCCTCAAGTTGGTCTGGTGGAAGCACAAGCCCGGTAAAATCGGCCAGTATTCCTCCGCAAAGGTTCATGGGACGCTCACTGTAAAGCCGGATGGAACCTACACGTTGAACAACCTTGAAGGGCTTACTCCCGAGGAGATCGACGGCTTCTAAATCAAAGTAGATGGGAGTTCTGAGCATGGCCGTCTCTACCTCCGAAGCCGATGATGATGCGCTGCCGATCAGCGGGCTACAGCATCTTGCATTCTGTCCGCGTCAGTGGGCTCTTATCCATCTTGAGCAGGTGTGGGTGGAGAACGTCAGGACCGCCGAAGGCCGTCTGTTGCATGAGCGTGCCGACCTGCCCGGAGAGAGTCGTCGTGCCAGTATGCGCACCGTGCGCGGCATGTGGCTGCGGTCTGAGAGGCTGCACCTGACCGGACGGGCCGATATCGTGGAGTTTCGCCCTGCACCTTATCCAGTGGAGTACAAGCGCGGCAAGAGCAAACCCAATGACTGCGATACGGTGCAGCTTTGCGCCCAGGCGCTTTGTCTTGAGGAGATGCTAGACACGGCAATAGAGCGCGGTGCCATCTTCTACGGCAATCCACGACGGCGGTTGGAGATTGACTTCACTCCGGAGCTGCGCTCGCGAACCGAAGAGCTTGCTGCCACCATGCACCGCCTCTATCGGAGTCGCGTGACGCCCGCTGCGACTCCGGGGCCTTACTGCCGCAACTGCTCACTGGTCGATGTGTGTCTTCCAGAGGCCACTTCTCATAGTGACGCCGCGCGTTGGGTGGCGCTACAACTGCGTTCTCTACAGCAGGAGGTGTAGTTCCGCCTCATGAGAAAACTTCTCAACACACTGCATGTCATGACCCAGGGCGCATACCTGCACCGCGACGGTGAAACGGTCGCAATCAAGGTCGGCGACGAGTTGAAGCTGCGTGTTCCCGTGCATACGCTTGAAGGGTTGGTGTGCTGGGGCCGAGTCTCTTGCAGTCCGCCGGTGCTGGGGTTGTGTTGCGAGCGGGGCGTGGGCATCTCGTTCCTCTCCGAGCAGGGAAGGTTTATTGCCCGCGTGAATGGGCCTGTCTCCGGCAATGTGCTGTTGCGGAGGCAGCAATACCGCATAGCCGATGACGGGAGCAGTGCGCTTCCCATCGTGCGAACTATCGTGGCGACCAAGATTGCAAACAGTCGCGTTGTGTTGCTGCGCGCAGCTCGCGAGATCGTGGATGAAACACGCGAGAAGGATCTGCGAGACGCGGCGAACCGTCTCTCCTGGGCAGGCTTGGAGATGGCTAAGGCAGCATCCATCGACGAAGCGCGGGGGCATGAAGGTGTTGCAGGTCAGGTTTACTTCTCGGTTTTCGATCAGATGATCGGCGGCGACCGCGAGGCGTTTCATTTTGGAGGTCGCTCGCGCCGGCCCCCACTGGACAGGGTGAATGCGCTGCTTTCATTTGTATATGCGCTCTTACGCCATGACATCGAATCGGCTCTTGAAAGCGTAGGCCTTGACCCGGCAGTAGGTTTCCTCCACACCGACCGGCCGGGGCGTCCGAGTCTTGCGCTCGACCTGATGGAGGAACTACGCGCCGCGCTGGCTGATCGCCTGGTACTAACGCTCATCAACCGGCGTCAGGTACAGGCATCGGGTTTTACGGAACAGGATGGCGGCGGGATTCAGATGGACGACGCCACACGCAAACAGGTCGTCTCCGCATGGCAACTGCGTAAGCAGGATGAGATTGAGCACCCCTATCTGAAGGAGCGCATTCCGCTTGGACTTGTGCCGTATGTGCAGGCATTACTTCTGGCGCGTCATGTGCGCGGCGGACTCGACGCTTATCCAGCGTTCTTCTGGAGGTGATTCGATCATGATGGTCCTTGTTAGCTACGATGTAAGCACCCGCGACGACGCGGGACGACGCAGACTGCGCCGCGTGGCCCGGTTGTGCGAAGATCATGGACAGCGGGTGCAGAACTCCGTTTTCGAGTGCGTCGTGGACTCCGCGCAATGGGTCGTGCTTCGAGCCAGTCTTGTGTCGGAAGCCGATCCCGCTCAGGATAGCCTCCGGTTCTATTTTCTCGGAACCGAATGGAGAAGACGTGTAGAACACGTCGGCGCGAAGCTCTCCTACGACCCTGAAGCACCTCTCATCCTTTAGTCACTTTTCGACAAGCCAAAGTTCATTCGCGCGAACCCTAAGCGAGCACAGATTCTCTGTAACATCCGCAGGTCAGCTATGTGACTTGATGGCAAGGAGATACTCTTGAGTGCTTTTGAAGGATGGTTGATACGTCAGCGAGTAGATTCAGGATCGCATTTGTGGCAAGCTATCTGTAGCGCATGGAGCTGTTTACGACATGTGCAGTCGCCCCCCGCGCGGGGGGCGTGGATTGAAACAGCGGAGCGTACTGGATCGGCTGCTGGATCTGGAGTCGCCCCCCGCGCGGGGGGCGTGGATTGAAACAGCGATATCGCGTACACTCCGGCTGGGATGCAGCGGTCGCCCCCCGCGCGGGGGGCGTGGATTGAAACAAGTCGCTGGACGAATGGGAGGAAATCGGCATTCGTCGCCCCCCGCGCGGGGGGCGTGGATTGAAACAGGAACACTTCCATCTGACGCCGGATCAGCAGCGTCGCCCCCCGCGCGGGGGGCGTGGATTGAAACAGCACGTCTTCCAGGTTCTTCGGGTCGCCCACCAGGGTCGCCCCCCGCGCGGGGGGCGTGGATTGAAACAATAAGTGACCCGCAAGCGCCGTGAGAGCGCGCTGGTCGCCCCCCGCGCGGGGGGCGTGGATTGAAACTTGCAGGCGGCGATGGCGGCGTTTGCCTCTTGTCCGTCGCCCCCCGCGCGGGGGGCGTGGATTGAAACAGCGATACGGTCAACGGCGTCCTGGCGGCGGGGGGCGTGGATTGAAACCTATGCCAGCATCAGAATGACCCGCATGGCGGCTTAGATTGAAGTTTCGCTACCAGACACTCAGAGTGCATCTTACTTTCTCGGCCGACAGTAACGAGGCATCATAGCGCGTGAACTGACCAGCGTTGACGTGAACGTGCAAAAGGAATCAGCAACGATCACTGCTAACCCTTTCTCAGGAGGAAGTCTCCTCCCTGTCTGCGGCCCTTCGGTCCTCCGCCCCCACCTCTAGCGGGCCTGTTCCTGCCCGCAACGCCGTCCCTGGTTTGTTGAACTACAAGAACAAAAGCCGCAGCCAAAGCCGCTAAGGGGAGCTCCGCCCCTCGCGCCCGCAAGGGGTGTCCCCATAATTTTTCTGCGAAAAATCACTCGCTTCGCTCGCCCTTTCCACTCCGCTTCGCTCCGTTGCAAGGGTGGGAGATACCCCTCCCCTTGCAGTTGCTACCCCCCGCTCTTCGCCAGGAGGCGTTCGGCATGTATGTACATGCCGCTGCCCATTCAA
>Ga0181520_10011294_pt1 | contig 11758 bp, 6 predicted proteins | sample PEATcosm2014_Bin_29_FD_132451 | JGI IMG/M metagenome (GOLD analysis project Ga0181520, IMG submission 132451) | Peatland microbial communities from MTU Mesocosm Facility, Houghton, MI, USA - PEATcosm2014_Bin02_30_metaG | ecosystem: Environmental > Terrestrial > Soil > Wetlands > Peat | place...
CAGTCGCCTGTCCCATCGACCGGGAGCGCCCTGCGATGTCAAGGCCTTTCACAGGGCACAGTAGGGATTCTTTTGCCTTGACATCGCCTTCCCAGAGATGTCTCTGTGGTTCAAGCCGTTCGCGTTTCATATTGGGATACGGTCAGCCTCTGACAAGATTCCGAGCGCTTCGTTTGCCGGTTGTCAAAGCGGCGTAGTAATGTGATGGTAGGTAATCGGCGGTAGTCAGGCCGTATTCAACGGCCAAACGACAGGCCGTCGGGCTATGCTGCTACGGAGCTATCCGTCATGCCGTAATCCTCCAAATCCTATCAATCCCGTTCTCTTGCCGTTCCCTGACACCACGCTTGCGGCAGTTCAATCTACAATCGGCGGGCGGACCCATACCGCAAGGAGCCTCGCACATCGCATGTTACCCAAAGACCGCGTTGCAGCCGCTTTCGAGCACAAGCCTTCCGACAAGGCGCCGATCTACCAGGGAGGATTCTCGTCGCGCGTGGCTTCGCAGATACTGGGGCGGGAAGCTTATGTCGGCGGCGGGATTCAGCAGTATCGCGAGGTGCGGGCGCTTTGGGACGGCGATGACGCCCACCAGGAATACCTCGCGCGCTCGCTGCGTGACGCGTTCGATCTCATCAAGGTGCTCGACCTCGATCTCGTGCGTGTGGGTTACTGGCGGCAGCCGGAGAAGCCGAGTGCGAAGATCGACGACTGCACCTTCCGGTTCGGGGACGACAGCAACTGGCGGGTGATGCTGTTCACCCCCGAGACCGAGCTTTGGCAGGTCATCGACCAAAGCCTCTCGCCCGAGCCGACGATGGCAGACCTCGAGCGGCAGGTCGCGGCCATGCAGGAGAGCGCCGGGCGGTACGCGCCGCAGCCCGAGAGTTTCACCGATCTCATAGCGGCCCTCGCGGAGTTCGGCGAGGAGCGCGCGGTGCCGGGGTACGGCGTCGGCTTGGCCGTGCCGCGCGATCGTTGGTGGCTGGAGGCGATCGCGCTCCGGCCCGACATCGTGCGCGGGTATCTCGACGCCTGCGCCGCCAACGCGGCCCTCTACCCGGCGGCGATGGCGAAGCTGGGCCTGCGGTATCTCATGGGCGGCGGCGACTTCGCCTCCCAGAAGGGCCCGTTCTACTCGCCGAGGGCTTTCCGCGAGCTGATGCTGCCCGGCCTGCAGGTCATCTCCGAGGCCTGCCACGCCGTCGGCGCGGTCCACATGTTCGCGAGCGACGGCGACCTGTGGCCCGTCTCCGAGGACCTCTTCGGCAACTCGGGAGTGGACTGCTTCTATGAGATCGACCGGCGCTCGGGGATGGACCTCAAGCGTCTGCGCGAGACCTTCCCGCACCTGACGCTGCTGGGCGGAATCGCCTCCGAAACGCTGCACACCGGCACGCGGGAGGATGTGATCGCCGAGGCGCGGTCTGCGCTGGAGGTCGCGCAGGAGTACGGCGGCATCATCGTCGGGTGCTCAAACCAGCTCGTGGCGCCGACGCCGATGGCGAATGTGGAGGCGATGATGGAGGTGCTGCGGGGGTAACGGCCGCCGGGCCGACCGTGGCCCCGACAATCTTGTCGGGGACGGCCGCGACAGGATTGTCGCGGCCACTGCCACGGCAACATCACCCCCCTGCCCCCCTCTCCACAAGTGGAGAGGGGGGAACGGCCACAACAACGGCAGTCTCAGAACACGACCGCCTTGTTCTCTCTCGCCGACACGTAGGCCGCCTCGAGGAGCTGCGTCAGGTTCCAGCCGTCGTCCACTGTGATCGTCATCGGCTCATCACGCAGGATCGCGTTGATCCACTGCTGCATCGGCGACGGGAGCGCCTCAGGCATCGCGGTCGGCGCGATCCAGGCCTCGATGTCCGCCGGCTTGAGCTTGCGGCTCGTGAACACGAAGTCATTCCCCGGCAGGCCGCGCAGGAGACACCCCTCGGTGCCGTAGATCTCCACCGGGTTCGGGCCGGCGCGGTGCACCCACGATACATCGAGAATCCCCAGGCCCTTGTTCTTGAACTCCACCACCAGCACCGAGTTGTCGTCGATGTCATACGCGCCCGCGAAGTTGTTCACGCGCGCGATCAGCGACGCCGGCTCGCCCATGAACCAGCGCATCACGTCCACCGTGTGGCATCCGAGATCGAACAGCGCCCCGCCGCCCGCCAATTCGGCTTCGGCGAACCACTGGCTGCCGCCGGAGAACCACTTGTCGAGCGCGGCGCAGTGCGCAACCCGGGCGCGCATCAGCGTGATATCGCCCAGGAGGCCCTCGTCGAGGATGCGCTTGCTGAGCAGCGTCTCGGGGCGGGTGCGGCTCGGCAGCGAGATCATGAACTTGATGCCCGCGGCCTTGACCGCCTCGGTGATCGCCGTCGAGTCGGCGAGGGTGACCGACAGGGCCTTTTCGGTGAAGATGTGCTTGCCGGCCTTCGCAGCGGGGATCATAACGTCTTTGTGCTTGGAGGTCTCGGCGTTGACGACGACGGCGTCGATGTCCTCGCGGCTCAGAACGGCGTCGAGATCGGATTCGTAAGGCACCTTCCATCGTTCGGCGGCGGGCTGGCCGCGCTCGGGACTGTCATCCCAAATGCAAACGAGTTCGGCCTCGGGATTGTCAACGACCTGGCGGGCATAACCTTCAGCGTGCACGTGTGCCATGCTTAGCATCGCGATGCGGACCATAGTGTCGTCCCCTTTCAGGGAGGAGATTGCACGGAACGGGAGGCATATTCACCGTGGCCGCACGAACGCCCTGCGCCGGGGCAAGTGGCTCGTGTATGGCAACGGGGAATGGGGGTAACTGGCTTGGCTTCCATCACCAAAGTCTTCCTGAGTTCGACCGCGAAGGACCTCGGCGATCATCGCGAGGCAGCTTACCGTGCGATCGAGGGGCTGGACGGGTTCCATTGCGTCCGTATGGAGGACTTCGGCGCGCGCGCGTGGGAGGGTGACGCGTTCTGCCGGGCTGAAGTCGCCAAGTGTGGCCTATTTGTCGGCGTATTGGGGCACCGATACGGCAGCATCCCGCCGGGGTGTGAGGACTCGTACACGCAGCGCGAGTACAATGCGGCCCAGGGGCTCCCACGGTTGATGTTTCTCGCCCGATCTGGGTACGCGGAGTCGGACGAAGAACCCGAACCCGAAGAACTTCAGCGACTGCAACAAGCGTTCCGTGAACAGGTCAACAGCGGTGGACTCATCCGCGACACCTTCACGACGCCGGATGACCTCGCTTGGCGTGTGGCGCGCGCCATACACAACTGGAGCATCCAACGCCGGGGAAATGGACCGCTCATCCCCCTCCCTCCTCAGCCCGACCTCGTCCATCCGTATGCCCTGCAGGACCATTTCACAGGCCGAGTGCCCGAGCGCACGATGCTCACCGAATGGCTGGCGCACGACCAGCGTCCGGCTCTCGCTTTGGTTGCCATCGGCGGCATGGGGAAGACCGCCCTGTCGTGGGTGTGGGTGCAGCGCGATGTGCTGGGCCTGCCCGTGCCCGGCGTTGCCGAGGACACGCCGGAGGTCACCACCGCCTGCCGCGTCCCGGATGACAAGCGCCCGGAGGGCGTTCTGTGGTGGTCGTTCTATGAGACCCAGGCCAGCTTCGCGAGCTTCCTACCGGCGGCTCTCACCTACATCAGCGGCGGAACGGTTGACCCGGCAAGGCTGCCGTCCGACTACGACCGCGTCCGGGCGCTGTTGGGGGCTCTGCAGCGGCGCCGCATCCTGCTCGTCCTGGACGGGTTCGAGCGCGAGTTGCGCGCGTATGCTTCCCTCAACGCCGCCTACCAGGGCGACGAGGCGGGGGAGGGCAGGGATGATCGCGCCTGCATTGCCCCGGCGGCGGCGGAGTTCCTGCGGGGCATCTGTTCGGGGGGCATGGCAGGGCGCGTGCTCATCACCAGCCGCCTGTTCCCGAAGGAGATGGAGGGCCATGATGACAAGCCGGTGGCGTGCTGCCATCGCGAGGACCTCACGGCCTTCGCACCGGAGGACGCCGTCGCGTTCTTCCACGCTCAAGGCATCAAGGGCACGCACGCGGAGATCGAGGCCGCCTGTGCGCCGTTCGGCTACCATCCGCTCGCGCTCCGCCTGCTCTCCGGTATGGTCATAGAAGACCCCAAGCGCCCCGGCGACATCGCGGCCGCGCCCGACTACGACCCTACCGACGACCTGATCCCCCGCGAGCACCACATCCTGCAACTGGCCTACGACGCCCTGAAGTCTGAGTTGCGGGACCTCCTCAGCAGGATAGCCGCGTTCCGCTCGCCCATGGGGTACGAGGCGGTGCAGGCCATCAGCACTGTGGAAGGCGACGCTGCACTGAAGGCTGCGCTACGACAACTCGTCACACGTGGCTTCCTGTTCTTCGACCGCCAGAAAGCAAGCTACGACCTGCACCCTGTGGTCCGCCGGTACGCCTACGACCGCCTCGTGGACAGGGAGGGAACCCACACCCGCCTGCGGGAGTACTTCGCAGCCGTGCCGAAGCTGGACGACGATGCCATCCAATCGCTGGACGACCTCGCCCCCGTCATCGAACTCTACCATCATACGGTTCGGGCGGGCGGGTACAACGAGGCCTTCTGGCTGTTCCACGACCACCTCACCGACCTGCTCTATTACCGCTTCGGGGCGTGTCAGGCGTGCATTGAACTCGTCCGCGCATTGTTCCCCGATGGCGAGGACCGGCCGCCGCGGCTGAACGGCGACAGGGCACAGACGTGGACGCTCGATGATCTCGCCCTCGCCTACTCCCTCTCGGGTCAACCCCGCCGCGCCGTGAAGCTGCTCGAGATGCACAACGCGATTGAGGAACGACGAGAAAACAAGACGAACCTCGCCATCGGCCTGGACAATCTGGCTCAAGCCGCGCAACTGCCATTCGGTCTAATCGCAGACGCCGAAGACAACCTGCGTCGGGCCATCCAGCTCTGCCGCGACGCCCCCGACTGGATGGAAGAAGCCGCCGCGCATCGGGCGCTGGGGCTGCTACTGGCCTATCGGGGGGAGTTCGAGGCCGTCGAGCAGGAGCTTGCAGACTCGTTGGCGCCCATCGAGCAGCAAAGCCGCCTCCAGAGCCAGAGTGTCGCCTGGTCCTATCGTGCGCTAAGCGCGCTGCTGGCAGGCGATCCGGCATCCGCCCTTGGGGCCGCCGGCCGGGCGCGCGACCTGGCAGACGAGACGGCCCGGACACGTTACCCCTTTGAGCGCGATATCATCCGCGTCGAGTGGCTCCTCGGATGGGCTAAGGTCGCCTTGGCCCAGCGGGATTCCGAGTACCGCGGGAAGGTGCTCATCGAGGCCGATGCCCACCTGACCGAGGCTCTCACCCGCTGCCGCCGGATCAACTTGGTCGAGTCGGAGCCTGACATCCTTCTCGCCCGGGCGCGGTGGCACCGGCTGCGTGGGGAGGCTGACGCCGCCCGCGAGGTGGTCACCGAGGCCCTGGAGATCGCCGACCGCTGCGAGTATCGCCTCAGGCAGGCCGAGATGCACAACTTCCTGGCGCGTCTGGCCCTGGATGCCGACGACCGCGATGAGGCCATCAGCCAGGCCCAGGCCGCCTACGAGCGGGCGTGGTGCGACGGCCCGCCGCACTGCTACAAGCCCGCCCTCGACGAGGCCGAACGGATGCTGAACGAACTCGGTGCCGCCCCCGTCGCTCCCCCCGCGCCATAGTGCCCGCGTGCAGCGGGCCGGGAGAGGGGCCGGGGGAACGGGCGCTGATGCCGGGCCGGCTGGCGCAACCGAACGGCCACTCGCACTGTCGAAGGGCACGGCAGGGATGCGGCACGACACCGGCCGACTTGAGTGCGGCGAGCGACGAATGATGAGTGGTGAACGATGATCGAACGGCAGCAACGGCTGAATGGCAAGATGGCGCTGGCGGTGATCGGCGTCGCGTGCCTTTGCGCGACCGGCGTCTGGGCGAAGGACTTCCGGGTCTATGGGAAGCCGCCGCTGGGGGCGTTTGGGATCGACACGCTGGAGGATGTCAGCGCCGGCGCGAGGCTGGGGATGACCCTCGTCTTCAGCTACAGCTCCGAGAGCGCGCGCAAGCAGCTCGATCTCAATAGCCCGACGGGGCAGGCGATTGCGGCGGCCAAGATGCAGGTCATGTATCCGCTCGCCGGGCGCTTCACACAGGTGCGCCTCGCGGGCGAGGTGAAGCCCGAGGACACGACGATCTCGGTCTCGGCACCGGACTGGTCCGCTGTGCGGGCGTTCCCCGACGCCGGAGTGTTGATGATCGAGGGCGAGCGGATCGAGTACAAGGCCCGCACCGCCGAAGCCTTCACCGGCTGCGTCAGAGGGACAGGGGGCACGAAACCGGCGCGGCATCCCGTCGGGCTGCTGATATGCGATTCCGAGGGGCTTAAGAAGGAGATTCTCGCGGTCAAGGACTCGCCGAACCTGTGGGGCTATTGGCTGGTCGATGACGCGCGCGAGATGGAGCTTGACTCCCTACGCGAGATGTCGCGGGTCGTGCGCGAGAACGACCGCAACGCCAAGGGCAAGCCGAACCCGCACATCATCGTCGTCGGCATCGGCGGCATGACCGCGATGGCGAACTTCGACCGCGACATCTGCGACGCGATCGGGGTGTATCTGTACCCCTACCATAAGGGCCAACTTGACGCGCACACCCGCGCGCAGATGAACTACATCTACCAGCGCGCAAAGTCGCTCGACTCCGACGTGGGTATCATCGGCATCTACCAGGCTTTCATCGACGAAGCGCCGCAGTGGTCGCAGATGCCCTCGCCCGAGCAGGTGCACGAGGACATACTCAGCTACTACGACTACGGCGCCGAGGGGCTGCTGGGGTACATTTGGCACTTGCGGCGACCCGGGCTCGATCCGTGGGGATTCGACGCGGTGCCCGGCGTGCGCGACGTCGTGGCCCGGACATACGCCGAGATCGTCGCGGGCAAGGTTAAGCGCGACACCCCCAAAGTCGACCGGCATGACTGGCTCAGCATCATCACCGGGGACAAGGCGGCGCCGTCGAAGGGCGCGCCGCCGCTTTGCGACCTCACTGACGCGGCCAAACTGACGCAGCTCATCAAGGATTGCCCGCGATACACGTCTGCGGAGGCCTTCAGCCAGGCCGGGCAGTCATACCCGCTGAAGGTCAGCTTCCCCGCGTACACCGTCGGCGACCCGGACGGCGACCGCTGGCCCATCGCGCAATTCGCCGGGGCTTCGCTGAGCGACACAGCCTGGACCGGAACGCGGGCGCTCGAGCAGCCGATCTACAACGCCAGCGGGGAGACGCTCTGCCTGTGGATCACGATCGAGGACACGGACGGGGGAGAGTGGACGCGGTCATCGGTGCAGATTCCGCCCGGAACGCCGGTGTTGTTGCGCGTGTCGCTGGACGAAGTGCGCATCTGCGTGAACCTGCAGAAGATCAAGCGCTGGATGCTCTGGGAAAGCCACCCCCCGCGCAAAGCGGAGTTCCACCTGGGAAGCCCGGTGCTGGCGGGGAAGAAGAGGTGAGGGGGGAAGCCACGGCGACGCTCGTGCTGAAATGAACGCGGCGGTTCCGGCCCGTTGGCGACATGATTGGACCTGTGCGCCGTGGCGCAAGGCCCCACCCCAACCCACGCCGGACTCGCAGAGCGCAGTATAGCGGGGAGGGAGTCCTGCTGGCCAGTCTCCAGCCTCTCCCCTCCCGGTATCAGATAGGGTCGAGCGGGGGCTTCCGCCCAATGAACCCACTGCGGGCAGACACACATCGGCTCCCGGAAAGTCAGCGTCGGTACTTATGACGACAAGCCATATTCAGCCAAAGATGTCCCGTGTTTGGAAGCCCTATCTGGGGCTCAATCGCTGACTCCAATTGGCCTACTGCTCCGGCCTGGCCTTTGTCGCAGACCCCTCACCCATAGACCTCGCGGCCTGAGGCTGTCATTTGACTACGGGAGCATAGCACATCGCGCGAGTGCTCCCGGTTGGACTTCAACCAACTGGAACCGTGCGCTGCGGGGCGCACAGGGGTGCCCGCGCCACAGGCGGGGCGGGGTAGGGCCGTTCGCCGTTATCCCCGCCTGCGGAGAGGGGCTCGCCCGCCGCAGGCGGGTCAGGGTGAGGTGGCCGTTAGCGCCGGCCCACTCAGGTATCCCTCCGAAGCGATCCGACTCCTCCACGTACTCTACGCCGAGGTGACATCCGCCCGCGCGCCGAATGTACTCGCCACACTCGCTCCGGGAGCCTCAAACCATGCGTCTTTTGTACCTCGACATCGACACTCTCCGTCCCGATCACTTGTCCTGCTATGGCTATCACCGCCCTACCAGCCCGAATATCGACCGTATCTGCGCCGATGGCGTGCGCTTCGACAACTGCTATGTCTCCGACGCGCCATGCCTGCCGTCTCGCGCCTCCGGGTGGCTGGGGCGCTTCGGCATCCACACCGGGATCATCAACCACGGCGGCACGCAGGCCGACCCCATGCCCGAGGGCCCGCATCGGGGCTTTCGCCAGAGCGCCCGGCGCGCGCCGTTCGTGCAGGTGCTGCGCAATGCCGGCCTGCACACCGTCAGCGTCTCGCCCTTCGCCGAGCGGCACTCGGCCTGGTGGTTCTACACCGGCTTCAGCGAGATGGTCAACACCGGCAAGGGGGGCCTGGAGAGCGCGGAGGAGATCGTGCCCACGGCGCTGGACTGGCTGGATCGCAACGCCGGGCGGGACAACTGGTTCCTGCATGTGAACGTCTGGGACCCCCACACCCCGTTCCGCGCGCCGATGGAATGCGGCGACCCCTTCGCCGACATGCCCGCGCCCGACTGGCTCAGCGACGAGCTGATCCGTCACCACTGGAACTCCTACGGCCCGCACAGCGCCCGGGAGGTCTCGCACTACTGGCCGATAGACGACCCCGCCCACCCGCGAGCTGTCTCGCAGGTGCGTAATCGCGGGGACTTTGCGCGCTGGATCAACGGCTATGACACCGGCATCTGGTATGCCGATCTGTGGGCGGGGCGCATCCTGGAGAAGCTGGAGCAGCAGGGGATTCTGGAGGACACCGCGATCATCGTCACCTCCGACCACGGAGAGAACCACGGGGAACTGGGCGTCTACGGGGATCACCAGACCGCCGACCACATCACCAGCCGCGTCCCCTACATCCTGCGCTGGCCCGGCCTGACCGACGGCGGCCGCACCGACGCCGCGCTGCACTACCAAACGGACATCCACGCGACAGTGCTGCAACTACTCGGCCAGGACATCCCGCCGGAATGGGACGGGGAGGGATTCGCCAACTCAATCCCGGCCCTGAACCTCGACCAAGTGCCGGGCGTCGCCGACCTCCCCGAGGTGCGGGGTGTCGCCGTCCCTCCCAAGGTGCGGGGTGTCGGGGCTTCGCGCAGCGAAGCAGCCGACAGGGACCCCGCACCGGCCGTCGCCTGCGCGCCCTCCGACGCGAACGCCGCCTCCCCCCACGGCCGCGACTTCCTCGTCGTCTCCAACAACGCCTGGAGCTGCCAGCGCGCCGTTCGCTGGGACAAATGGATCCTCATCCGTACCTACCACACGGGCTACAAGGCCTTCCCGCAGTACATGCTCTTCGACCTGGAAATCGACCCGCACGAGACCACGAACCTGGCGCTGGAGCGGCCGGACCTCGTGGCCGAGGGCACCCGCCGACTGGAGTCATGGACAGCCGACATGCTGCGCACCGCCGACAGCCCGCTGGACCCGATGTGGAACGTGATCGCCGAGGGCGGGCCCTTGCACGCGAAGGACGGCAGCGGAGAGATCACGGCCTACATGAAGCGGCTGCGAGAGACAGGGCGAGGGTATTACGCTGACTGGCTGGAGGCAAACGGCGGCAAACCCATCCCCGAGGGGGCCGACTGGGCCGCAGCGCTCATGCCGGGGCAGGAAGGGCTATGGGAGCCGGTGGAGTCGGAGGAGTGACGCCGTGGAGCACGTGGGGAGACCGTCGGACGGTAAGTCTGCCCATGCCTGACCGGAATGGGAATCCTGCCCGCCATCCAAGCCTCGCGTGGGGCGGGCGTCTCGCCCGCCAAGGCTGTCCCGCACCGCCTACATCCGTCGCAACAGACGGTAAGTGGTTGCGCGCGTTGTCTCATCAAATCGAACTGGGCAGGACGAGAGCCGATTGCGAGCCGTGCATGACGGCTGATACACGCGGCATGGACGTACCTATTTCCCCTCGCTGTAACAGATCACGCAGTCCCCATAGCCGATCCACAGGTTCCCATCGCGGTCAATAGCCATGCAGTTCACCTGCTTGAGGCCAGTGCCGATCTTTTCCGGAATCGCGGAGTTTATGGGGTGTGCCGCCCACGTCTTTCCATTATAGGCGAGGACGCCAACGCCGTCCGTAGCCGCATAAAGCCTGTGGCCCCCAGCGGCCAGCAATTGCGTGAAGCGCCGACCGCGCAGCAAGTCGGCAGGCGGCGTAATATCGAAAAGTGCCCTGCCGTCGAACGCAAACACCCTTGATCCGGTCAGAGCATCCCCGGCGAGCCAAACGTCATGCTCCTTTGAGACTGCGAGCAAGGGGCAGTTGAGCGACGGAGCTTTGGTTCCCACAGGAAGGACGGGGCGCGCGGCCCGGGCTTTCTCGAGCGACACGTCATCGGCTCCGACGAAGAACAGGCCCGGCAACAACGACGTGTCGAGGCCGTATGTCCACAGACCGGGTCCTGTCGGATCACCGGCTATGGCGGCGTCAGGGGCCTGCCAACGTCCGGCCCAACGCTGAATCTCGGGGAATCGCGTATCGGTGCGAATGGATGGCAGGCCGTTTCTTGTTGGCAAGACGAAATGCTGTGAGGGCGCACCAATCACGATCGTCCGGCAGGATCTGCACCACAGGTTACCAGCGCCGTCGATGGACATGATAGACGGGCAGATCGCGATGGAGTGTGGCGACGGGGGTGTAGCCACCGTAGCGTAGAACCCCGGACCGTTGGGTAGGACATAGTAGGGGTCGATCCAATCGGACTTGGCACCGTGCGCCTGCAGTACCCCCCAGTTCGTAGCCACGAAACCCGTATCGGCATCGGCGGCCAGCCCGGTCACGGTGGGCGCACCCCAGTACAGCATCGTCTCCTCCGGGAAGGCAAGCGGCCCCTTGCCGACACTGAACCAGGGCGGGTGCCGCTCCCACCTGGTCACCTGAGTTGGGTGCACGCACGCGTTGGTGGGGACTTGCCAGGCCGCCGTGCCGTAGCCGCTTTGCTCCGACGTGTGGATGCAGACCAGCATCCTGTCCGAGCCGCATGGCTCGATCCGGTCCACCGTTGTGTATCCGTGACCGCCCGACACTGGCCTCGGCAGGCTGAGAACGTACTCTGGATGATTTCCACAGAACTGCAAACACCGCAACCTACCAGCCTGCGCATGAGTGGCCGGCGGCAGGGCCGCGAGAAGCATCACAACCACAACGATCACCGCAACAGCCGTCCACCTCGACATAGTCACCGACCTCCGCTTGTCACTGGCTCGAAGGGCTATTCGTCTCCAGGTCCATGAGACGGCCTCCCTGTATCATTGGTTGTGATACATAGGAGGTAACTGCAAGAGTCGCTGCGTCGTCTGTAGGAGCGGTCTCCAGACCGCGATTGCCGTTAATACGCCGCGATAAAGACATGTTTTCGTGTCTATAGAGCCAATTGCAAAAGTCCGGCCTGCTTCATGTTCGGCGGATGATTCAGGGCTTGGGTTGGGCCTGATGGCTGCTTCAGGCCCACTGATGCGCCTGTTC
>Ga0181520_10011295_pt1 | contig 11757 bp, 5 predicted proteins | sample PEATcosm2014_Bin_29_FD_132451 | JGI IMG/M metagenome (GOLD analysis project Ga0181520, IMG submission 132451) | Peatland microbial communities from MTU Mesocosm Facility, Houghton, MI, USA - PEATcosm2014_Bin02_30_metaG | ecosystem: Environmental > Terrestrial > Soil > Wetlands > Peat | place...
ATCGAAGGCGACAGGCTTTCCCATCGCCAAGATTGCCGCCAAGCTGGCCGTGGGCTATACGCTCGACGAGATTCCCAACGACATCACGCGCAAGACTCCGGCTTGTTTTGAGCCGACGATTGATTATGTTGTCGTGAAAATTCCCAAGTGGCAGTTTGAAAAGTTTCCTGGCTCTGACGAGACGCTTGGGCCGCAGATGAAGTCGGTGGGCGAAGTGATGGCCATTGGCCGCACCTTCAAAGAAGCGCTGATGAAGGCCTGGCGTGCGCTGGAGACAGGCAAGAAAACCGGCGCGGAGGTTCTGGAGCCTCGGCGGCTGACGCAGATGCTTGTTACTCCACGGCCTGAGCGCCTGGGCTACATTCGCTATGCCTTCGAGCGCGGAATGAGCGTGCGAGAAGTGGCGCGGCTCACGGGCATGGACCCGTGGTTCCTGCATCAGGTGCGCGAGATTACGCTGGCGCAGATGGCGATCGCAGAGACGACTCCGGATAATATTGGCGCGGAGCAATTGCGTCAGCTCAAGCGGCTCGGATTGAGTGACGAGCGCATTGCCACTGAATGGAAATTGGAAGGTCACGCAGGTATCCAGCAGGTGAGGGAACTGCGCGAAGCCAAAGGCATAAAGCCGGTATTCAAGCTCGTAGACACTTGCGCGGCCGAGTTCGAGTCGATGACGCCGTATCTTTACTCGACTTACGACGAAGAGGACGAAGCGCCACCGACCGACAAGCCCAAGATCATCATTCTGGGTTCAGGACCGAATCGCATTGGGCAAGGCATCGAGTTCGATTACTGCTGCTGCCACGCGGCCTTCGCGCTGAAGGACGACGGCTACGAGACCATCATGGTCAATTGCAATCCGGAGACCGTCTCGACGGATTACGACACCAGCGACCGGCTCTACTTTGAGCCGCTGGTTCTCGAAGATGTGTTGGCGGTCTATAACCACGAGGCGCAATCGGGCGCAAAGATTGGAATGATTGTGCAGTTCGGCGGGCAGACGCCGCTCAATCTGGCGCAGCGTCTGCGCGCCGCAGGCGTGCCCATCATCGGCACGTCGCCGGAGTCGATTGATCTGGCCGAAGACCGCAAGCGATTCGGCAAGCTCCTTGACGAGTTGGAGATTCCGCAACCCGCCGGAGGCACAGCTACCAGCGTGGAAGAGGCGTTGGCTGTCGGCGAGCGCATCGGTTACCCAGTGCTGGTGCGGCCCAGCTACGTTTTGGGCGGGCGGGCGATGGTGATTGCGTATGATGCGGAAGCCGTTGCCCACTACATGCGCGCGGCTGTCGAGTATTCGCAGGAGCGGCCGGTGCTCGTCGATCACTTTCTGGAAAGCGCCATAGAAGTGGACGTAGATGCGCTCTGCGATTCCGAAGACGTAATCATCGCGGGCATCATGCAGCACATTGAAGAGGCCGGCATTCATTCCGGCGATTCGTCCTGTGTGCTGCCCGCTGTCGGCATTCGCGAAGAGACGCTGGAGGTGCTTCGCACTTACACACGCAAACTGGCGCTCGCGCTCAAGGTCGTCGGCTTGGTCAATCTGCAATTTGCCATTCAGCGCGACGCCGAAGACCGTGACCACGTTTACGTCATTGAGGTGAACCCGCGGGCGTCGCGGACAGTTCCATATGTTTCCAAGGCTACGGGAATTCCGATGGCCAAAGTGGCTGCGCGGCTTATGACCGGCCGCAAGTTGCGCGAGTTGCTGCCTGCGCAACTTGCCAGTGGCAAGGATCTCGAAACAGGCACGCATTACTACGTGAAATCGCCGGTTTTTCCGTGGAATAAGTTTGCCGGCGTGGATACGGTTCTGGGGCCGGAGATGCGCTCCACGGGCGAAGTGATGGGCGTGGCCGCAACGTTTGGCGAGGCATTTGCCAAGGCGCAGCTAGCTGCCGGGCAGGTGTTGCCCACCAGCGGCACGGTCTTCTTTAGCGTCAACGATCCCGATAAGCCCGCGGTTGTTGACTTGGTGCGCAGCTACGTGAATCTGGGCTTCAAGATTGTGGCGACCGAAGGCACTGCCAATGTGCTGGAGAAAGCCGGCATCATTGTGGAGCGGGTCTTCAAGGTCAAAGAGGGCCGGCCTAACATCGTGGATTTGATCAAGGGCGACCGCATTCAGCTTTTGGTCAATACTCCGCGCGGCCAGGACACTTTCTTTGACGAGAAGGCGATTCGCCGGGCAGCGGTGCTGGCGCGGATTCCGTCCATCACCACCATCGCAGCCGCGCAGGCCGCGGTGGAAGGCATCCATGCCATGCAAAGCCGCCAAACCACGGTCTACGCTCTGCAACAATTGCACGCGACAACCGGCTCGTAAAAATCTGATCTTGGGAAATGGGCGCTGGAGGGTCTTCGCATGACTGAACAGGAGAGACAACAAATCCTGGCGTCTTTGGAGCAAGGGCCGGCGGCGCTGCGCAAAGCGTTGCAGGGCGTGACTGATGAGATGGCAGCGCTCTCGCCCGTTCCCGGAAGCTGGTCGATCCTCGGATGCGTCGAGCATCTTGTGATCTCCGAGGATTATCTCTTCCGGCAAATTATCGAGTCCGCGCACGCCGACGCGCCGATTATCAACGAACGGCGCGAAGCAGCCATCCCAGTTCGCGGATTGGACCGCTCCAGGCGCATGGAATCTCCTCCGCAGGGCGTTCCCAACGGACTCTTTCCCACATTGTCAGGAGCCGTCGAGCAGTTCAGGGCCAATCGGGAGCGAACGATCCATTTTGTGCGGGAAAACACAGAAGACCTTCGTTCCAGGATTACGTCTCATCCGATCATGGGTACGGTGAATTGCCACGAGATGCTTCAGTCGATTGCCGTTCATTGCCTGCGGCACATCAAGCAGATTGAAGAGGCCAAAGCCGCGCTAGTCTGAAGGGATGTTGAGCCGCGCCGTGCAGATCAGTCTGGAGTGCGCTGCGTTTTTCCGCGATGCAAGCGATAATTGCCGAGCTGGTTGTCTACAATAAACGTATGCTGCTTGAAGGTATCTTTGCCGCGGTTACCACGCCCTTTTATCCTGACGAGCGCGTTTATTACCGAAAAATCGAAGCCAATGTGGCTCGCTACTCCCGCAGCCTGCTTTCAGGGATACTGCTTTTGGGCTCAACGGGCGAAGCTCCTTACGTTGACGACGCCGAGACCCGCGAAGTTTTGCGTGTAGCAGCCGAAGCTGCGGCACCGGAAAAAGTGCTCATCGCGGGCGTGGGACGCGAGAGCGTAAAAGCTACGGTCGCGCTGGCGGAAGCCGCGGCAGAATTCCGCTACGACGCCGTTCTGGTGCGCACATCTACCTACTTTTCAAGCCAGATGTCTCCGGCCGCGGTACTCAACTACTTCCGCAGCGTGGCCGACCGCTCGCCTCTGCCGGTGGTGCTCTACAACATTCCTCGTTTCGTTCCCTACAACATTCCCATCGAAGTAGCAGCGGAACTGGCACAGCACCCCAACATTATCGGGATCAAGGATTCTTCAGGTAGCCTTGACCGGATTCGCGCTCTGGTTGCGGCTTCTGTTGGATCGCTTCGGCGAACCGTGACGGTGACGCCTATTTTTGAAGCTGTGACCGGACGCATGTTGACTCCCAAAGTCGTGGATGGCGATGCGCTTGTCACTATCGGTGGTCAGGACGGCGGCGTGGCTGTCACAGCGGCTCCGCAAATCAAGACGCGAACCAAAGAGGTCGGCTTCCAGGTGCTGACCGGCGCAGGCTCAAATCTGCTTGAGTCGCTGGAGTTGGGCGCGTCTGGAGGCATTCTGGGCATGGCAGCCTTCGCACCGCAGGCCTGCCAGGAAGTCTATCTCGCATGGAAGGACCACGACCTCAAGCTTGCCGAAGAGAAGCAGAAGCGCATCAGTGGCCCCAATCAGCGCATCGTCGGCGAGTTAGGCATTGCTGGCGTCAAGTACGCCTGCGACTTCAACGGCTACTATGGAGGCCGTGCCCGCGCTCCGCTGCTGATGTCCACTGCGGCGGAAAAGGCTGAGATTGAAACGCTGTTGGCCGGGATTCGTAACTAGGATTCAGTTTTATTAGCGCCCGGCCAGATGAGATTCTCCGGCCCCAGCAGATTTCGTTCTACAACTGACCCGAGAATCAGCGATGTCGAGGTGGTTCCGAAGGGAGTCAGAGAGTCGATCACATGGTTGAGGTGCTCAACCGAGATGACATTCACCTTCATGATGAACGAGTCCGCTCCGGTCCCGCGATGACATTCGACAACCTCGGTCATGGAGCGGATCTGAGCGGTCAGCCGCGGCAGCACGTCGCCCACAATGCTCATGCGAATGAAGGCAGTGATGGGCAAACCCACCTGCAATGGATTGATATCAGCGCGGTAGGCGCGGATGATGCCCTCATCTTCCATGCGGCGAACTCGCTGCGCTACGGCAGGCGTTGAAAGCCCAACTCGGCGGCCCAACTCGGCAAAAGAGATGCGAGCATCCTTTTGCAGTTCGACGAGCATCTTCCACCCCACCGAATCCAGCAGTTTTTCCTTCGCGGAATCGGACAATCCATGCCCCCTTTGTATATTGCCTTACGTTTGTAAAGTATAAGCGCGCGAAATTGAATAATCCATCAATTGCGTTTGGCAATAACGGAGAGTGGTCCTCCACATCCTCCCATTTGTTGCCTTTCTCCTCGCCGCCTTGCTTATCCCGGGGGCTTCATTTAACTTAGTTTGCATCTCGCACATGCAGGTGATCTTGTGTCCTCACTTTCCCGCTCTTGCTTTGTTTTGCTGTTTTGCGCCGTTTGCTCACTGACTTCCGCGCGGATTTGCCTAGCCCAGCAAGTGGCTGACGCATCGGTAGCGCCACATTTTTCCATTGAGCCCCAGGCACTGTATCAGGCAGCGTCAGCCGTGAGCGCGCCGGACGGCACGAACGTGGTGTTGCTCGATGAAGATCACCACTACAGCTTCGACGAGTCGGGGCGGATGGAGCACGTGGTGCACTTTGTCTACAAGGTGCTCACGCAAAAAGGCGCAGAGGGATGGGATTATCTCTCGGTGGGTTGGGAGCCTTGGCATGAGGCGCGGCCTACGATCCGGGCCAGAGTGATTACACCGGATTTTTCGGTGCATGAGTTGGACCCGTATACGATCACCGAGGCTCCGGCTCGCGGCGGCGACTACAAGATGTACAGCGACGACAAGCGGCTGCACGCACCGCTCCCGGCCATCGCTCCGGGTGTGGTGGTGGAAGAGGAGTACGTGGAGCGCGAGAACGAGCCGTTTTTTGCTCTGGGGCACGTGGGGCGAATAGTCTTTGGCCAGGAGCGAGTTCCCGTGGAGCACAGCCGCGCGGTTTTCGATGCGCCTGCTTCACTGCCGTTGCGCTTCGGGACCTTGCCGCTGCCCGATTTGAAGCCGGTACGCGTGGAGGCAAACGGACGAGTAACGCTTACCTACGACCTGGGGCGTTTGGAAGGGATTGAGCCGCAAGAACCGTATCTTCCGCCGGATGTGGCCACTTATCCGGAGATCGCGTTCTCGACTGGGCCATCGTGGCAGGCAATGGCTGCCGAGTACTCGAAGATCGTCGATAGCAGGGCAAACGCGGTTCCTGTGCAGGCCATTGTCACGCAGTTGATTGCCGGCAAGAGCGGAGTCGCGGAAAAGGAAACCGCGATTCTGGACTACCTGGACCGCGAGGTCCGCTATACGGGCATCGAATTCGGCGAAGCAGCAATTATGCCTCACGACCCTGCCGACACTCTGAATAAGAAGTATGGCGATTGCAAGGACAAGGCCACGCTGCTGGTAACGATGCTGCGGGCTGCCGGCATTCCGGCATACGTGGCGCTGCTCAATGGCGGCGCGCGGATGGATGTGCCTGCCGATCTTCCGGGGATGGGACTCTTCGATCACGCCATTGTTTACGTACCGGGTAGCCCTGCACTCTGGATCGACGCCACCGATCGCTATGCTCGGCTGGGGCAGTTGCCCGCTGGAGATCAGGGCAGGCTGGCGCTGATCGCCCGGCCGGAGACGATGGCTCTTGTGAGGACGCCGGAATCCACCTCGGGGGACAATGTGCTGCTTGAGTTTCGCGAGCTGGCGCTCGGCGAAAACGGTCCTGCAACGGTTACGGAGAGAACCCAGCCCACGGGTGTCTTCGAGTCGTATTACCGCTCGTCCTATGCCGACAAGCCCGATAAGGAGACCAGGGACGGCCTCACTGCTTACGTGAAAGGGCAATATATTGCCGAACAACTGGGCAGCCTGGAGCGCACCGACCCGGCCGACCTTTCGCGGCAATTTGAACTGAAGCTGGTAGGCGAAAAGGCCAAGCGGGGCTATACGGACTTGGATAGTGCCGTAGCGGCGATTCGCCTGGATGGGATGTTTCAGTTTCTGCCCGATGATCTAAGGCGCAAGGACGACACGGACGAGAAGAAGAAAGACGACAAGGACAAACCCAGGAAGCCGCGAACTGCGGACTGGGAGTTGTATGCACCTTTTAGCGCCAAGTGGAACTACAGAATTGTGCCGCCTGCCGGGTTTGTACCCAAAGAACTTCCTTCAGACACGACGATTCAGATTGGTCCCGCTGTGTTGACCGAGAAGTTTTCCAAGGAGAAGGATGGCGTAGTGGCCGCCCGCCTGATTTTTGATTCTGTAAAGCGGCGCTACACAGTGGCCGAAGCAACCGAGTTGCGCAACAAAATAGCGGAGCTCATAGCGGGGCCGGCGATTCTGGTTAACTTCGAGCCTCAAGGAGCCGTGCTTCTGCATGAAGGCAAGGTTGGCGAGGCGTTGGCCGCCTATCGCAGTCTGATTTCGCAGTACCCAAACGATGCAGTTCACCACTCACAGGTTGCCAAGGTGCTATTGGAGGCAGGAATGGGCGAGGCGGCGCGCGCCGAGGCTCGTCAGGCGGTAAAGCTGGACCCCAGCTCCGCGCCGGCCGAGAGCACGCTGGCGGATATCTTGAAGCACGACTTGGTGGGCCGCGACATGCGCGCTGGAAGCGACTGGGCGGGAGCGGCCGAGGCCTACCGCGCAGCAGTCCGGCTGGATGCGGACGACCATTCTGTGCAGGCCAACCTGGCGATCTTGCTGGAGCACGACCCAGTGGGGCGGCGCTACGGCCACCAGGCAAAGATGAAGGAGGCGATTGCCGAATACCAGAGATTGGGCCAGGACAAGCTTTTGGAACTTGGCCTTGGCAACAACCTTGCCTTTGCTCTTTTTTATGGCGGCGATCCAGAGGGAGCCATCAAGGCCGCGCAGGCATTGAATCCTCAACCCAACGCTCTGATATCCGCCAGCGAGGCCATTCTGCACGGAAGCAAAGCTGGCTTGGCCGAGGCCAACAAACGCTCCACGGATGACGCATCTTTCAAAAGTACCGCGCGCACCGCGGGGGAAATGCTAATGAACATTCGCCAATACCCATTGTCTGCGGATTTCCTCGAGGCCGGTGCTGCCGGCGACAACGCGGCCCAAACTATGGGGCTGGCAGCGATGCTGCGCGGAGCACAACACCACGAGGACATGCACTTCTCCAACACGCCCGCCGACCTGGTGAAGCGCGCCTATCTGCTCTCTATGTCCGCTGACCTGACCCAGGCCGAACTGGATGCCGTCTCCAGCCGGAATGCGCGGGTGGTGATGAAAAATGAAGATGCGGAGGAGATGAAAGAGACGCTTGAGTCCGGCAAGAAGATGAATAGCTGGCTGGCCCGCGAAGATAGCTCGCAGGACGTGGAGCTCGATATCAGGTTGCAGCAGGTTGATCCCAAGATTGAAGGCAACGACGCAACCGGCTACCGTGTGAAGGTCGATATTCCAGGGGGCAGGAATCTCACGTTCTTCGTAGTGAAAGAAGACGGACAATACAAGCTGCTGGACACCGTGGACAGCCCCAATTCAATTGCGCTGGAGATGCTGGACAGAATCAAGGCTGGAGATCTGGCCGGCGCCAAAGTGCTGCTCGATTGGCTTCGCGAAGACGTTCATCTGGAGGGAGGCGACGACCCATTCGGAGGACCGGTCTTCCCGCGCTTCTGGGTCAAAGGTCAGGCCGCCGATGCTCGCAAGATGAAACTGGCGGCGGATTCGATTCTTGTCAGCACCAAGCCCACGGCCGCGCAGGGAGTGGCGCTGCTGGAAGAGGTGCGCAAGGACGCTGCCGGGGAACGCGAGCTAACCAACATTTTGTTGGCTCTGGCGGAAGGCTACTCGATACAAGACAACTTCGCAAAGCAACTGGAGGTCTCTTCAGCGCTGCTCAAGCAGGAGCCGGAATCCAAACGGGCCTTCATGATGAATGTCGAGGCTCTCATGGGTCTGGGGCGGAACGATGCGGCTATCGCCTTGGCCGACGAACGGCTGAAGCTGCTGGATGGCGACGAAGATGCGCTGCTGATGAAGATGGAGATCGAGAGGAATCGCGGAAATTTTGCTGCCGCCCGTGAATGGGCGCAGAAGGCGATCGATAAGGGAAAGGAAAACGCCTGGCTACTGAACAACATGGCCTGGTACGCGCTGTTCACCGGCAAGGTCGAGCAGGCGGATATCGACGCATCGATTAAGTCGAGCCAGATGTCGAAGGACAGCCCGTCCTACCTGCACACGCTGGCCTGCCTGTACGCCGAAACCGGCAGGAGCAAAGAGGCGCGCGACCTGCTGTTGCGCGGGATGGACGACTTGAACCTGGACGAGCCCAACGATGATTACTGGTATGCCTTCGGGCGCATTGCCGAGCAGTACGGCGAGCGCGAGATCGCAATTGCCGACTATCGCAAGCTGGAAAAACCCAAGGAAATTCTGGCCATTCCCACGTCGAGCTATACCCTGGCGCAGGCAAGGCTCAAAGTGCTGGGCGCGAATGGCGGCGGGGCAGGCAAGTAGGCGCAGGCGAAAAAACTGTGGCGAGATGCCAGGGCCGGCACTCGCCAGCCTCCCCTTGGGCGGCTGCGTCGACCTTCATTGCAGCGGCGGTCGCCATTTCGTGGGCTCATCTTCTGTGACAATTCAGCCCAGCTATGCCTCATAAGCAGTCGATTGCAGAAAATTTCAATATCTTATGAGACGCTTGCTCTAAAGCATCCAGTCCGAAAATCCAGCCGAAAAAGCTGATTTAGCCGCTGCCCATCAATTCCCAATCTGGCATGCAATCATCCTCAGTTCATCTGCGGGAAGCGGTACCTTCGTAATCTGAACTGTTTCCCCACAATGCCGAAGAGGACTGTGAGGATTATATCCATGGCAACCACAGCGACCAGCGGCTTCTCGATCCCAACTGCCATTCCAGCCGCTCGCGTGCGCTCTAATCGACGCCGTACCGTCACTCCGCTGGCGGCGCGCGCGCTCCAGATTCTTGGCCATGCCATCGAGTATCTTACGGATGATTTCGTGAGCCAAGGCCTGACGTACTCCTCAGGGACTGACCAGTTGGAAGCTGTGCGGATTCTCATGGCGCTCAATCGCCAGGTCTATAACGAATGCCCGGAAATCCCCAGTTTTGGCAAGTGCTGCCGCGCGCTGCTGCGTTCAGCCACGGCCTGATTCGCGCTACCCCACCATTTGTACTGCTCCTTTTCCCACTAGCTCTTCCACCCGCTCGACCCACTCGCGATCGGCTGCAACACTCATATTCTCCGGTTCAAGAATCGCTGCGTACTCGCCCTTCTTTTCCAGGTGCAGCATCACCTTACCCGGCCCCGGCGCAGCATCCGCCGTACTTTTCAATGCTGTCAGTATCTCCTCTGTCGCACGATCCAAATTGATGCGAATCCGCACCCCCGACGGCAGCTTTACCTGCACCTCTTCAAGCGCGACAATCGAACTGATAGAAATTTTCGGCGCCGCATCTTCGTCGCCCATCAGCACACCGCGTACCAGCACGGGAGCCTCCATCTTCAACTGCCCTGAAAGCTTTTCATAATCTCGCGAAAAACAGATCAGGTCAATCTTCCCCGTCGCATCTTCCAGCGCCGCCTGTGCATACTGTTTTTGATCCCGCTTGCTTTTCTGCACGCGCAATCCGAGAATCATTCCTGCCACTTGAATCTCGTCCGCCGGGTCCGCCTGCGCGCCCCAGCGTCTCTCCGGCGGTTTACGCTCCAGCGCATCGGCCACGGAAATCACGCCCGCCAAATTGCGCAGTTTCTCCGCGTACTTATCCAGCGGATGCCCGGACACAAAAAAACCCAGCACATCCTTCTCATTGGCCAGCCGCTCACCCTCTTCCCAATCGGCCACCTTAGGCAAGTCTTCGCTGCTGTCCCGGCCCGCCTTTGGCCCTTCATCGAAGAGCCCAAAAAGCCCGCTCTGCCCCTGCGCCTCGTCTCTCTGCGCCTTCTGCGCGCGTTCCATAGCTTTATCGACGGCGGCCATCAGCGGCCCGCGTTTGCCCAGCGAATCCAGCGCTCCGGCCTTGATCAGCGACTCGAGCACGCGCTTGTTCATCACGCGCAGATCAACCTTCTCGCAAAACTCCCAGATACTCTTGAAGCGCCCGCCCACCTCGTCGCGCGCCTTCAGAATGGACTCAATGGCATTGCCGCCCACATTCTTGACAGCAGCCAGACCAAATCGAATCGCCTGGCCATCCTCACTGGCATGCGGCGTAAACTGGCTCCCGGAGACCTGCACGTCCGGCGGCTCAACGCGGATGCCCATCTCGCGGCATTCGGCGATATACTTCACCACATTCTCCGGCTTCGATGTCTCAGAAGTCAGCAGCGCCGCCATAAACTCCGTCGGATAATGCGTCTTCAAATAGGCCGTCTGGTAAGCCAGCAGTGCATACGCCGCGGAATGCGACTTATTGAATCCATACCCGGCAAACTTCTCCATCATGTCGAAGATTTCGCCCGCCGTCGCCTTCGGGTGACCCGCTGCCGCTGCGCCGTCCATAAAGCGGTCCCGCTGCTCGGCCATGGCTTCGGCGTTTTTCTTACCCATCGACCGTCGCAGTAAGTCCGCCTCACCCAACGAGTAACTCGCCAGCTTGTTTGAAATCTGCATTACCTGTTCTTGATAGACGATAACTCCCAGAGTTTCTTTGAGAATTCCTTCTAACTCCGGTAGCGCGTACTCCACCTTGCGCCGTCCTAACTTGCGCTCGATGAAGTCGTCAATCATTCCGCCCTGAATTGGCCCCGGCCTGTACAGAGCATTCAGCGCCGTCAGATCCTCCACCGAATCCGGCCTGTACCGCCGCAGCACATCCCGCATTCCGCTTGATTCAAACTGAAACACTCCCGAAGTCAGCGCCGAGTGAAATACCTTCTTATAAGTTTCCGCGTCGTCCAGCGGAATCGCTTCAATATCAATTTTCTCGCCGCGCTCTTTCTCTATCAGCTTCAGACAATCGTCAATCACCGTCAGCGTCGTCAGGCCCAAAAAGTCCATCTTCAGCAGGCCCATCTTCTCGACGGCCTTCATATCGTAGGCAGTTACAATTTCGTCGTTCTTGGTCTTGGCCAGCGGCACCAGCTCGGTCAACGGCCGCGGCGCAATCACCACCGCCGACGCATGAACCCCCGACCCCCGCACCAATCCCTCCAGCTTCTTCGCCGTGTCGATCAGCTCCTTGATCTGCCCGTCGGTCTTGTACGCTTTGCGCAGCTCTGCAACTTCTTCCAGCGCCGTATCGATCGTCATGCCAATCGTTGCCGGAATCAGCTTCGCAATTCGGTCCACGTCTCCATACGGCATATCCATCGCGCGCCCGCAATCCTTGATTGCCGCCTTGGCCGCCATGGTGTTAAACGTGATAATCTGC
>Ga0181520_10011296_pt1 | contig 11757 bp, 9 predicted proteins | sample PEATcosm2014_Bin_29_FD_132451 | JGI IMG/M metagenome (GOLD analysis project Ga0181520, IMG submission 132451) | Peatland microbial communities from MTU Mesocosm Facility, Houghton, MI, USA - PEATcosm2014_Bin02_30_metaG | ecosystem: Environmental > Terrestrial > Soil > Wetlands > Peat | place...
AAGCATGCGGGTAGCGGTGCGGATTGCGTGAAGAAGTGCATCGCGGGCGGAATGAAGCCGGTATTCGTGGATGACAAGAAGCAAGTCTGGAGTATCGACAACCCCGATGCGGTGAAGGACTTTTACGGCGACAAGGTCACGGTGACCGCAAGCGAAGATGCATCGGCCAAGAGCGTCCATATCGACGCGATCGCCGCCGCAAAGTAGGTTCCTCTCGATAATTCCGGCCGCGTTTTCGACTCGCCACGAGCCGTTTTCTCTGGTAGTGTCATATCGGTTACTGTCGCCGACCGCCTCAGTGCGCGTTCGGGGCGGCGAGTGGCATGGACAGGAAGCGACCGGATTAGCCATGGCACGAGCAACCTGGAACGGCAGAGTTATCGCCGAGAGCAGTGAGATTGCGGAAGTAGAAGGACAGGTATACTTTCCTGAGACCAGCCTCAAGCGGGAGTACTTTCGGTCCAGCTCCACCACTTCAACCGATCCCCACAAAGGCCAGGCTCGCTATTTGAGCGTGGTGATCGACGGGCAGGATAATCAGGATGCCGCCTGGTACTACCCCGATCCCAAGCCGGCCGCGCGCAAGCTCAAGGGCTACGTGGGCTTCTGGCGCGGCATTGAGATTGAAAAGTAAAAAGACAGTTTTTCTCCTGACCACCTTGCTCTGTCTCTCGCCTGCCGGGTGCGTCCATCCGTCAGCGCCCGTTGCTGCGGCCGCGCCCACGCTCGAGGGCGACGCGGCTCATCCCGGCCAAACCAAGGGCTGGATTGAAACCAGGCTCTACTTTGGCCTTGGACCGGCCGACCATCCCGACCAGGGAGTCAACGAGGCGCAATGGCGCGATTTCCTCGACAAAGAGGTGACGCCGCGCTTTCCCGATGGTTTAAGCGTGCTCGAGGTCTACGGCCAGTGGCAGGGCAAGAACGAGCGTGCGCCGGAGCGACTGCGATCGAAGCTGCTGGTAATTGATTTTCCCGACACCGGCGAGAATCGCGCCAAGATTGAAGCGATCCGCGCCGCATGGAAGCAACGGACCGGGGATCAGTCGGTGATGCGCGTGACCGAGCCGGCGGACGTGAGCTTCTAGTACGCCTGTAACTGCTCCAGCGGCAGCCGGACGCGAAAGCAGGTCGAGCCGGGCTCGGACTTAACGCTGATATGGCCGCTGTGCTTGCGCACAATACGCATCGCATTATCGAGACCGAGTCCCAGGCCGCGCCCGGGCGCTTTGGTGGTGAAGAACGGCTCAAAGATGCGTTCCTGAAGTTCGGGAGGAATGCCGGGCCCTGCATCCCAGATCTCTACCAGCATCATGTCGCCTTCAAGGCGGCAAGCAATGCGAAGGCGGCCCTGGTCGCCGAGAGCGTCGAGCGCGTTTTCAATCAGCGCCGTCCATACCTGATTCAGCTCGCCTGAATAAGCGCTGATGCGCGGCAAATTTGGCTGGTAGTCGCGTTCAATTTCCACATGATCCATGCGCGAACTCAGCATCTGCAGCGTGGCATCGAGTCCCGTTGGCACGTCGACTTCGAGAATTGGCGCGCGGTCCATGTTCGAGTAGTCTTTGACGGCGCCAATGAGATCGAAGATGCGCGCAGTGGAGTTGACAATCGTTTCTGCCGCGCGCGACGAGCGCAGGTAGCGCGCGAAGAACTGCAGTGAGATGCAGGTTTCGGCCGCGCTCAACGAGGCGCGCAATTCATCGAGATCCGCAGCGGTCACGCATTGTTCGGCCAATTGCGCGGCAATCTCCCAGGAGTCTCCGTAGCCGATGGCGCCGAGCCATTTGCGCAAGGATTCTTCGCGGGCAATGAACGAAATCGGACTTACGTCCTCGGTTGCTTCCAGCAGCGGCGGCTGGCGGCTGAGAATCTTGTCTTCCCATTCCGCAATATGCCGCACCTGTTCTGCGTTGAGGTGAAGCTGCACCAGCTTCATGCGGTTGGCGCGGTTGTCGCGGATCGCGGCAAGCAGAGAGGCGGAGGCGCGCTGCGCGGCCGATGCGGGATTGTTGAGTTCATGCGCCAGGTTGCCGGCCAGTTGTCCGAGAGCGGCAAGCTTCTCAGCCTGCTGTTCAATGCGGGTGACTTCGCGTACGCGGTCAAGCAGCGTGGAAACGACGCGCTGCGCCATGGTCGGGATCGCCGTCATCATGTCAGGAAAAAGCGAGCGGTGCACCAGCAGCCCCCACACTGGAGAAACCGCAAATCCCTGTCCGCCGTAGCTCTTCATGCGCGAGAAGGGCAGAATCCCTGTCATCTGTCCGGCGCGGCCGATGAAGAGGGCCATCGGCCCTCCATGCTGGCGGCGCACATGGATCTCGCCTTTGAGGATGAGCACCACGTGCTCGGCTGCGGCGCCTTCCTCGAACAGGACTTCGCCGGCGTTGGCTTGAACCTCGGTGCCGTGACGCGCGATCCAAAGACGATCTTCAAAGGGCAGGCCATGCAACGGGCCAATGTGATCGAGGGCCTCCGCGATCTCTTCAGCCGGTGTGGGAGTAACTGGCGGTAAAACGGCAGGGGAAAGCATCCGTGAACCTCCAAGACGTAGATTCAGGATAGTGGATGGGAGCGCGGCGCAAGGGACGCCGCAGAAAAAGGGGCTTCGAGGGCGGCCCTTCGAGACCTGATTCGAGGCCTACTCCGATTCGGGGACGAGTTCCCCCTCGGCGCTCGACCATTGGCTGACGGTCGCACGCTTGAAAGCGAGAACTCCCGAAACGGCGAGGACGATGATCGCCGGCTCAATCGGCTGGCGGTAATCCATAAGCGGATGCGTGATGTAATACGTAAGCGGAAAAACGCCGATCAATACCAGATAGGGCAGGCAGGCGGCGCGATTGGCTCGCCATAGGCGTCGCAAGCCGAACAGCATGAGGGACGTCATGGAGCAGACGTAAAAGATATTGCCCGGTTCGTAGGGCTGCTCGCGGAGCTCTTCCGCAGAGAGGCTCCAATATCCGGTCCAGTAGTAGCGAATGCGCCGCAGCGTTTTGTCGACAATGAATTCCGGATGCTGATGCAGATAATCGACGATCAGCACCTTCTTCTCGGCCAGAAAAGCCGGCTCACCCATGGCGAGAAATTTTCGCATCTCCACTGGATTGCTTGAGGGATGAGCAAAACTCGGGTCCAGTGACATGTCGCCGTAGTTATCGTCGTACAGTTCAAGCCAGAAGTTATCGCGCACCGGACAAAGAACGCCCACAGTTCGATAGTTTCGCACCGTCCATGGCGTGAGAACGGCGATTGCCGCCACGGCCGTCAATGAGCTGTTTAATAGCCAGCGGCGGCCGGCAGCGCGCGCCTGGTAAGCTGCCAACCCGGCGAGAAACGGCAGCGTGGAGAGAACCGCAGGATTCGATAGCGCGGTGAGGCCGTAGAGCGCGCCCCAGCCGAGCCATGCTACGGGACGAGTGGTGCGATGGATTCGTTGGGCGATACAAAAACATGTGGTGAAGAGCAATCCGGTGAGCGAGTACTCCCACACGCGCGTGGCGGAAAAATAGATGGCGAAAGGATACAGTGCCCAGAACCAGGCCGCGGCCTTGGCGCCGCGCGCTCCCAGCGAATACTTCGCGCTGAAGTAAACCGGAATGCAGGTGAGGGTCGAGAGCAGGCTGTTGATCGCGAGAATGACGAAGGCTGAGGTGAGGGAATAGATTCCAAAGGCTCTGAAGACGAGCGAGAGCAGCGTGGGGTAAAGCGGCGGCTGCATTGCCGTGGGGCCGCTCCACGGATAGTAGGGGGAGCTGAAACCGTGGCCGCTAGCCAGAGCACGGGCGATCCAACCCATCTCCCAACCGAAGCGCTCAAAGAGTTTGTCGGCGTCGGGAAGGTCACGATAGGTAGCGAAGACCAGAACGAGGCGAATGGCCAGCGCAACAACGAAGACGGGAATGAGTTGGCGCAGCCAAGAAACCTGCTTTGCCGGCGACTCCTGATTCTCTTGCGGGGCCTGGGGGATTGTATCCTTCACTCTTATGAATGCCTCGAATTTTTTCGTCGTCGAGCATAGCGTGCGGGGGCGTGTTCAACTTCCGATAAAAGCCCGGTGTTGGGCGACCACCCCCTCAAGCCTTTTTAAGGGGGCTGCGCCGAAGGGGTCCTTAAGTAAAAAGACGAATATTCAGGGAATTCGCTTACAGGGATTGAAAATGAACGAATTGCGGGCCAAAGTAGAATGCGAACCGCGGCAATTGCCCGGATTGCGGCCAGAGGTAGTTGATTGCTACGGCGCTTGCGGGGCAGTGAGGCCCAGATTCGGCGTCGCCTTGCCTGCGACCGAGCCGCCGGGTACTCCCTCGAGGTCGAAGACAATCACGTCATTTGCACCCAAATGCAGCCACGGGCCCGGTAGGTAGAGCGTCTTCTGCGGCCCAATATCCCAAATGCGCCCGAGTGGCTGGCCATTCACCCAAACAAATCCCTTGGTAAATCCGCTGGCCTCGAGGAATGTGTCTGCTACGCGATCGACTTGCAACGTGCCGCGATAGAAGCAAGGGCCGGTGCAGTCGGTGGCGCGGAAGGCGAGCTTCCCGGTGTTCTCCATGGGCAGCGAGTAGATTTGCCAATCGGAGAGCAGCTTTCCGCCGAGCATTACTTGCTTCGTGATGCCCTGGCTTTCGCCGCGGATGGCGACCGTAAAGTTGACCCGGCCCGTGTTCTCGACCAGGATATCGAGCCGCGTGTTCGGCTCCTTCAGATCCACATGGAGACGATTCTGTTCGAGACGCCGGTCGAGCGATCCCAGCAGCGTGCCGTTGGCATAGATGAGCGCGTAATCGTGGACTTCGTCGAGGACCAGATCGCCCGCGACGGGCTCGGCGATCGTCGTCCGGTAAAGGATGTAGCCGTAAGCCTGGTCGAGATCTTCCATCGTCAGGGGATGATCGGAGTGCACAGGTTGCGGCAGCGATTGCCAGAGCGAGACTGCTTGGCTTAGTTTTGCGGCCGGCAATTCAATCGCCGGGCCAACGGCAGGCGTCGGAGCCGCTGTCACGCCTGTCGCTTTGGCAATCGCCTGGCGAAACAGTGAGTATTTCAGCGTTGGGCGGCCGCTCTCGTCGAGCGCGGCGTCATAGTCGTAGCTGGTCACGTCGGGCCGGTATGGAGTCTTGTCCATATTGGCGCCGTTCATCCAGCCGAAGTTCGTACCGCCGTGAAACATGTAAATGCTGATCGAGTAGCCCTGGCGCAAAATCCATTCGAGCTCGTCTGCCTGCGATTTGGCGTCGGTGGTGTGATGCGGACCGCCCCAATAATCGAACCAGCCGTCCCACCATTCGCCTGCCATGAATGGCCCCTCGGGCCGCAACTTGTGGAGCGCTTCAAAAGCCTGGCGAGCGTTGCCCGGAGCAAAGTTGATCACTGCGGGCAGTTCCGGTAGCGATCCGTTCGGGATGAACTCGGGTCCGTCGGCCGTGTAGAGCAATGCCTTGTTGAACCCGGCATCCAAAAGATCGCGATGAATCTGCTCCATGTAGCTGTGGTCATTGCCGAATGAGCCGTACTCGTTTTCAACCTGCACCGCGATGATCGGGCCGCCGTTGCCAATCTGCAGCGGCGCAAGCTCCTTACCCAAGCGAAGCAGCCACCTGCGGGTCGGTTCCATGAACTTGGGATCGGTGCTGCGAACCACGATGCCATGCTCTTTCAGGAGCCACGCCGGATAACCGCCCCACTCCCACTCGGCGCAGACATAAGGCCCGGGACGAAGGATCACGTAGAGGCCCGCGCTCTGTGCTTCGCGGATAAACTCTGCCACATCGCGCTGTCCAGAAAAATCGAAAACTCCCGGCCGCTGCTCATGCTCATTCCAGAAGACGTAAGCGGTAACCGTGTTCAAGCCCATCGATTTCGCCAAGCGAAAACGCGCATGCCAGTACTCGCGCGGAATGCGCGGATAATGCATTTCTCCGGAGATGATCTGGAACGGCTTGCCGTCGAGCGAAAACTTTCCGCCTTCAACTGTGAAGGAGTGCGGCGCCACAGCCGCTGCGCCGGAGGTTACCGTATTTCCAGCTTGAGCCCGGCTCAGTCCGGGAAGAGCGATGGCCAGAGCGAGGAACACGAGTGAGCAGAGCGGCTTCCTTATGTCGTTCATGATGCGTCTTTCTAATCGAGATTCCGAGCCGCAACAAGTCGATCCCGCGACAATTTCCCAGCAGGAAGGGAACCCGTTTGCGCGCCCAAATGATCATATTCCACGGGAACCGGACACATGAGAGCGGCAGGCCCGCTTGGCCTCAGCAGCCCCTCAGGGCCGTAGTAGACTGAGCCTTGTCTTTTCACAGGAGAATGCTGGATGCAGATCGTTTTTGCCGCCTCGGAGTGCAGGCCGTACGCCAAGACCGGTGGACTGGCCGATGTGGTCGCCGCATTGCCGCCGGCAGTGGCGCGACTTGGCCACAAGGTCTCCGTCTACTTGCCGTTCTATGCGGGAGTTCGCAAGTTCATCGACGGCGAGTCAAAGGTTGTCATCCGCTCGATCACCATCCCTTTCCGCGATTCGAACCGGTTTGTCGATGTCGTGAACGGCGGCATTCACGACGGGGTGAGGTATTTTTTTATTGATTGCCCGGAATTCTTTGATCGGCAAGGACTTTACGGCACAGCCGTCGGCGATTACCCCGACAATGCAGAGCGTTTCGGGCTGTTTTGCCGGGCGGTGATTGAGGCGGCAAAAATTCTCGGCGTCCCCGACGTTTTTCATGTTCACGACTGGCAGGCTGCGCTTATTCCCGTGTATCTCAAAACCGTCTACGCAACGGACCCCTTGCTGCGGAGCGCAGCCACAGTGCTCACCATTCATAACGCGGCGTACCAGGGCAAATTTCCGCCCACGACCACTGAAGAACTGCTGTTTCCGTGGGAGATTTTCACCATGGACAAGGTTGAGCAGTTCGACCGCTTCAATTTCCTGAAGGGCGGCGTGGTCTATTCCGATGAGCTGACGACGGTGAGCCGCAAATACGCGGAGGAGATTCAGACTCCGGCATTCGGCGAACAGCTTGAGGGCGTCATTCTAAAGCGCGCTGCGAACTTGCACGGAATTCTGAATGGCGTTGATTACGCTCTATGGAATCCCGCTACGGACGGCAGCCTTGCTGCGCACTATTCGCCCGACCGCCTCGATGGTAAAAAGGCGTGCCGCGCCGATCTGCTGCATGCATTCGGTTTCGAGAAAGTAGCGGAGACAACTCCTGTCATCGGGATCGTCTCGCGGCTGGCGACGCAAAAGGGCTTCGATATCGTGGCGAAGATCTTTGACGAGTTCGGCAGGCGCGATCTCGTGGTAACGGCACTCGGCTCGGGCGATCCCTACTACGAGGGCCTCTTCCGCGATTGGGCCTTCCGGTTTCCGGCAAGTGTTGCAGTGCGCATCGGCTACGACGACGCGCTGGCGCACAAGATCGAGGCCGGTGCTGACATGTTCCTGATGCCGTCGCGCTACGAGCCTTGCGGCTTGAACCAGATTTACTCGCTCAAGTACGGCACGGTTCCGATCGTTCGCGCGACGGGGGGACTGGATGACACCATTGAGGAGTGGGACGCCGGGAAGGGAACGGGAACCGGCTTCAAATTCGAAGGATTCGAACCCGCGGATCTGCTCGCTGAGATCGACCGCGCACTCCTGGCTTTCAAGGACAGGAAAGCGTGGACCCTTCTGATGCGCAACGGGATGATCCTTGATCACAGTTGGACTGGCCCGGCGCGCGAGTACGTAAAGGTGTACGAGGCGGCGGCGCAGAAGCGCGCATGATTGCGAACGGACCCCCTTCTGCTAACCTGTGTGCGCTTACAAAAATACTTTAAGGGGAGGTTTGCGATGCACATCCGACTGATGGTGGCGTGCTGTGCGCTGAGCTTGGGCTCATTAGCTGCTGCGCAGACCGGAGAAATGGCGAAAGGTCCCGCGCAGGGAACAATCGCCACTCCGGCTGAATCTTTCGATTCGCAGTTGAGCGTGATCGAAAGCGAAATGATGAGCGCGGTGAAAGCGATGCCGGCCGACAAGTTCGATTTTGCGCCCAGCGCGGCGATCTTTGTGCCTGGGCAGAAGACTGAGTTTGCCACGGTGAGAACGTTTGCGCAGCAGGCCACTCACGTGGCAGAAGCTAATTACTTCTTCTACAGCACGGTCAGCGGCCAGAAACCGGACCTGGATATGCAGGCAATCTTAAAACTCACCAAAAAGGATGATGTGGTGGCGGCGCTCGCGGGCTCTTTTGCGTTTGCGCACAAGGCGATCGCGACCTTGACGCCGGCCAACGCATTCGAAGTAATCCAATCGCCCGAGCCCGGTTTCCAGACGCGCGCCACGCTTGCGGCCTTCGGCGTCGCTCACGGCTTCGATCACTACGGACAGATGGTCGAGTACCTGCGGATGAACGGGATCGTGCCGCCGGCGAGCGCAAAATAGAGGCCCTTCGCACCCGCGATGAAGACACTCTTGAATGCGAACGACAAAGCAGAGATTGTGCGCCGGTTGAGTGCGATCGGTCCGGCTAGCCAGCGGCGATGGGGAACGATGACCGCTGCTCAGATGATTTGCCACTTGAGCGATGCCTTTGGCGTAGCCACTGGAGAGAGGGCTGCGGAGCCACTCAAGAATCGGTATTCCGGACCATTCATGCGTTGGGCGGCGTTATGGCTCCCGTTGAAGTGGCCGCACGGCGTGTCGACGGTGCCGGAGTGTGATGCGAACGGAGGCGGTTCCCGGCCCGCTGACTTTGAACGCGACAAACGGCAGCTCCTCGAATTGCTGGAGCGGTTTACAACGCCGTCTCGCGACTCCGGATGGCAGCCGCACCCATTCTTTGGAGTCATGACGGAGAAAGAGTGGATGCGCTGGGGCTACCTGCACACAGACCATCACTTGCGCCAATTCGGAGCTTGAGCGGCGCTGGCCGCGTGAAAGCTGCGGAAAAAAGGATCGGGTGCGAGCGGGAGAGGTTCGGCCTGGCAACGAGTGTACGCGCAAGCACGCGATGACGTCACGCGCAGTGTCGAACTCAACCCAGACGCCGAACGCGACGAACGGGCGCCGAAGCTGGGGTGAGAATTTCTGAGGTTCAGCTCGCCTTCTCAAGCGGCATTTCAGGCTCCATTCGCATCTCGCGAAGATCCTCTCCTGGATGATTTAGCGGCAGAAAGACCGATACGGTCGTCCCGCTTTTTCCAGGTTTGGTCGCGCTGTGGATTCGAATGGATCCGTGATGATTGCCGACGATGCTCTTTGATACCCACAGACCGAGGCCGGTGCCAACATCGCGCTTGGTCGTGAAAAACGGCTCGAAGATCTGGCTGAGGGCCTCAGGCGGAATGCCGGAGCCCGAATCTGCGACGCTGATGCGGATGCCGCTCACAGCTTTGTCCCGCCATATGCGAGCGGCGGAAACACGAATCACAATTTGGCCGGGACCCTGGATTGCGTCAATACTGTTGCTGATCAGATTGGCAACCACCTGCCGGACTTCCCCGGGCACTGCATTGATTGACACGTCACTCCGAATTTCTTGCCGGATTTCAATTCGTCTGTTGCGCACCCGGTTTGCGTAGACGGTAAGCAATGCGCTGACGATCTCTCCGGGCCGAACCGGGCGTGCGCCAGTGGTTTCCCGATAGAACCCGAGAGTTTGCCGGGCGAGATGGGAAACACAAGCCATCTGCTCTTCTGCAGTGGTCAAAAAGCCTCTAACTTCACTGGAAGGACTCGCAGCTTTCGCAAGGTAGATGAGATTCGTGATCGCCTCTAGCGGATTATTGATTTCATGGGCAACAGTGGCGGCCAGGCGCCCAACCGCCGCCAGTCTTTCCGTAACGATCAAGGCCTGCTCTGTCCTCTTCTGTTGCGTAATGTCGCGCGCAATCTTGGCCGCTCCAACAATTCTGCCTGCCTCATCCTTAACCGGAGAAACTGTCAGCGAAACTTCAAGAGGCTTGCCGCCCTTCGACATGCGGACAGTCTCGAAGTGTTCAATGCGTTGGCCCCGCGCAATCGTAGCCAGAATTCGGGTTTCGTCGTCGCGCAACTCGGGAGGAATAATCGTGGTGATGGGCCGGCCAATCATCTCCCGCGCAGTATAGCCGAACATCTTTTCCGCACAAGAATTCCAGCTGGTAACGATCCCGTTGAGATCCTTGCTGACGATTGCGTCATCTGAAGATTCCACAATCGCTGCCAGGCGCTGGGAAGCTTCTTCTGCGGCCTTGCGATCAGTAATGTCCTGAACGATGCCGAACATGTTGGGATTGTTGCGAAATCTGCGGCCTTTGCAATAGAGCCATCGCAGTCCGCGATCGGGATGAATGTAACGGTACTCGAATTCCATTTTTCCCGACTGGCCGCCCTGCTGCATGAGGAGCTGCACCTTGGACCAGTCTTCAGGCCACACCCGATCGGCCCACTTGATGCCATCGTCGGGATCGGACGGATCGATGCCGAAGATGTGGAAAAGCTCAGTCGACAGGACTCGCGTGCCTCGCTCCGGGTCCCACTCCCAGGTGCCGATGTGTCCTGCAGCCTCCGCGAGGCGAAGGCGTTCTTCGTTGGTCGCCATCTCAGTTTGCGCGCGCTTGATGCCGTTGCCCTCGCCCGTCCGGGCGAGTTGAGGCAATTCACCGGCGAAGGCCTCCGTGGCTGGGGCGGTGGGGCTGATGTCGATCCTGGGGAAGAAAGATTTCATCCATTGGGCCGATTCGTAGCACTACTCGTGTCGCTTGAGCCCACTTGGAAGTCCGTTCGTATCGCTCTCGACCACGCATTTCTCTGCAATTCAGGCGTGAATAAAACCCAATCCTACCAGCATTCGATGCTAGGGCAAGGGAATTAGTGGGCTGGAGGTTTCAGCAAAGTGGAGCGGCAAGCGTGGTTGAGCGCGAATCGCGCGCCGGTCTTTTCGGGGCTAGTGGCGAATTTGTGCCATCCACTCGATCACTGCAACACCAAGGCGCAACTCCGCGTAGACGGCTAACGCAACAATCCCAGCAGCCTCGAAGGCGCTGAGGAATGCCGTTCGATCGCTTGAGCGCCGCAAATCGAGATGAAGGACCAGAGCGGCTGCGAGAGCAAAGAGGCCCGAGAGCGCAATGAGAAAAATGGCGGACCAGCTTCCACCAGGCCGATCGCACGGACACAGCAACAGAATGAAGGTGGACGCGCTGATGAGGGCGAACGTAGCTGCATAAGTTCGGCCGGGGCGCCTTTTACTGCTCATACCGTTTTTGCAGTATTCCATGTTTGGTAGACCGGGGATAAATCCCCGGCCTACCGCTTTCGGGCACTCACCTCAGCTGTGCCGGCCCTTCCACTCCTCGTACGGTCCCTTGAAGTCTTCAATGCCGCTCTCGTTGAACACCCACAGCCGCGTGGCGACTTCATCAATCAAGTCATGGTCGTGCGTGACCAGCAGAACCGTGCCCTCATAACGCTGTAGAGCGATATTCAATGCATTAATTGCTTCGAGGTCGAGATGGTTCGTGGGCTCATCGAAGATGAGAATGTTGGGCTTGGTGAGGATGAGTTTGCAAAACGCGAGGCGCGCCTGCTCGCCGCCCGACAGCGCTTTGGTCGGCTTGGCGCCTTCTTCGCCTGAGAAAAGCATCTGGCCGAGAATGCCGCGAATATCTTCCATGTGCGCCGCTGGATCCCAGCGATGCAGCCACTCGGCCACTGTGAGTCCGTGCTCGATCGTCGCTCCTACGTCCTGCGGAAAGTAGCCCACCTGCGCTTCGTGTCCCCAGAAGACG
>Ga0181520_10011298_pt1 | contig 11755 bp, 10 predicted proteins | sample PEATcosm2014_Bin_29_FD_132451 | JGI IMG/M metagenome (GOLD analysis project Ga0181520, IMG submission 132451) | Peatland microbial communities from MTU Mesocosm Facility, Houghton, MI, USA - PEATcosm2014_Bin02_30_metaG | ecosystem: Environmental > Terrestrial > Soil > Wetlands > Peat | place...
CCGGCTCGGGGTGCGGGTTTCACAGCTCAATATCAGCGCCATCTCGATGCAGGAGATCATCGGCGCCTGGTATGCGGCGTTCGAGGATCCGAGCGGCAATGCCCTCGGGGCGTTCTACTGCGACCGGGTGGCGATCCCCAATGCCGGCGCGGCGCAGCCAATCACGCAGGCAGTCCTGGACGATTGCCGGCGCCTTGGACTCGGTGAGACTGAGGAAACCGCCGAGCCGTATGCGATGTCACTCCGCTCCGAAATCCGAAATCCGAATGCCCGAAATCCGAAGGAAATCCGAAATCCGAAATCTGAAAGCGGAACGACAGGCGCGCAGGCTACCGGTGTCCAAACCTCAAACCTTCGGATTTCGGATTTCGATTTTCGGATTTCCCCGCGAGTAGCGGGGATGGATATGGGGCCGCGCTGCTGGTTCTGGTGTGACGAGATCCGCAGCCCTCTCGTCTCCGCCTGCGTCTGGGCCGAATTGATTGCCAGCGGGAACGCCCCCGCGCGAGTTCCAGTCCTCATGAATGCCCTGGGCATCGGCTGTCTGTTCTTGGACGCGGGCGGCGAGCCAGATCTGACCAAGCGCCTCGTGCTCGCGCTCAACGGGTTGGAAAACTACTCCCCGCCCGCCGTCCCGAAAAACGAGTTGCTCAAGATGACGCTCTCTCTCGGCGCTGGATTATCATGGGATGGCCAGCGGTCGCGCTGGCGGGGTATCCGCGCGGCGGCCGTGCTTTTTGTGTCCGGAGAAGCACGCGGCGTTGAACAAGCGATTGGGTTCACCCAGGAGGGTCGCATCTATCCGCTCATCAAATGCAACCGCGGGGAGAGCATTCAAACGGCGGTTAACGATTTCTTGACTCCGGCTGAAGGGGTCGTCGAAATGATAAAGGAAGAGGGCGGAGGACAGAGGACAAAGGGCCGAAATCCGGCCTCTGGCCTCTGGCCTCTGACCTCCGGCTCCCTTCGCACTCTTCGCCGCGCACGGCTGCCACAGACCTATATCGGGCCGGGAGTGAGCCAAGCCATCCTGGACGGCCACTTGCTCAATCTCCGCAAAGAGCGCGACGTCCGCTCTGGCCAGGAGGATTGGATCGAGGGCGTGGAGAATCACCTGGGGCTGGCGAAGTGCTATGCGCGGCTGGCGGCGACCCTGGCAGTCGAGTCGAATCGCGTCCACGGCGTCGGTTTTGCCGGCATCAAGGGCGAGCGTCCGAGCATTGGCAACATTGGTATGGGCCGATTCAAAGGGAAGATCACGCTATGAATCCTACGGGCCAATCTCGCTTCAACCAGGCACGCATCGAATGGGCGATCCGCTTGCGCTACTCGCCGATGCCGGCGTTGGATATGGACATGCTCGCCAGCCAGCTCAACGCCTTCCGGATCGGCGAACTGCGCGTCGTTGGCAAGACGTGGGAGGTTATGTTCGAGCGGGATGGCGAGCTCGCGGTGAACGCGCAAAAGCGATATGACGACCTGGCCGGCCGGGAATGGAAAGTGATGTCGGACGGCAGCCTTGATGGCGACAAGCACGCCCTGGCTCTCCAATATTTCTACGATCACCTCAAGGCTACCGCCGCGCTCGACCAGGACGTGACGGGCAAGTGCGACCAACTCATCGCCCAGGCGGCGACGGCGCACAGCAACTATTATTCATGCCACGAGATGCTCTTGCGCGTGGATAACGCGGCCGCCAAAGAGGTCACTGCGGAATTTCGCCACACGCCGATCTGGTTCTTCGAGTCGCGCCGCGGCTACCTGGGCTACCTCCAGCACATCTTCGACATGTATGGGCAGCCCTGCGTGGAGGGGGAATGGCTCACGGTCGTGGGGATGGGATGGATGAGGCCGCTGAGCATGGCATTTGCGATGAAGATGTTCCCGATGCGGGATTGGCTGCTCTACTGCGAGCGTTATGGATCGGGCTTTCTCGAGGGCATCACGGATGCGCAGAAGGACAGTGAGGAATGGGACCAGGCGCGCGAGGCGCTCCGGACCATCGCGAATGATGGCGTGGCTCTGCACAATCGCGGGGTGGAATTCAAGTTCCTGGAGCAGGCCGCGCGGAACTCCCTGCCCTTTGCCCCGATTGTCGAGAAGGTGGATGGTCTCTACGCAAAGTGTTATAGGGGCGTGGACCTCGCCACCGGCTCGCGTGCCAGCGGTGGGGCCGAGGGTGGGAACGGAGCCAAAAACCCTGTCGGAGCCTCCGTGCAGTCCGAGGAGAGTGGCATCTTCCTCTTGCGTGACTGCAAATGGCTCACGGGCTATTTCAACGAACGGATTGACCGGCCCATCATCCGTTATCTCTTCGATGAAGAGCCGCGCGCCGGGTTCGCCCTCATGCCGCCTGTGGATGACAACACAGCGGAGGACCTCGCCATTGCCCAGGGCCTCGTGCCCATGGGCCTGCGCATCGCCCTGAAAGAGGTCTATCAGCGGTTCCGGTGGAAACAGCCCCAACCCGGCGAGCCATGCCTCGAAAGCCCGCAGTCCACAGTCCAGGGTCCACAGTCAGAGGAAGATGAGCCTCTGGACGACGAGAGCGGTGAAACACAACGTGGAGACCCAACGAGCACACCGGGGCCGCCGGCGGGCACCCTGCCGCCTAAAGGCAACGTTTCGCCCGCCGATGACGGCCAGACCATCCCCGCGCAGACTGATGACTCAACCCCTATCGGCGCCGGGGCTGATCCCTTCCGCAACCCGCAGACATCGAACCCACGCCTGCCTGACACCCAAGTGGATGCCGCCGGGTCCTGGTCCCGCGCCGGCCTGGCGCCGCGCGGCGCTGATGGTCAGACGCTCCCAATGCCGAGTCTGGGCTACGCGATTCCGAACGCTATCGCTGGCGACGCGGCGGCGCGCCGTGAGTATGCGGCCGCCATGGCTCACGACATGAGCCATATCTGGGAGCGGCTTGCGAAGGTCGCCGCGATCAACGATGACGGCGTTTTCGAGGCCAAGCTCCGCGCGCTGGTGAATGATTTTGACAAGCTGGCCGCGGACATCAAGCAGGACCCGGCCGGCCAGCAGGTCCTGCAGCAAATCCTCCGCCAGGGCTTTATCCGCGGCGTCGGCGATGGCGCTGCGATGCCAGCGCTGGCCAATGGCGGCAGTGGGAGTGGAAATTATGGGCACTCGGGGCGCCCTGGAGAAATAGGCGGCAGCAACCCTGGCGCCGGCCCAAGCAGGCCGGTGAATTCGCTCGACGCGCTCATCGATGCAGCCGGGGGCCCCGGCAAGGCGCATTATGAATTCTCCGCGACAGCCGGCGAAGCGGCGCGGGTTAATGATGCGGTCGGAATCAAAACCCAAGGTTACAAACACAGGGTGGAGGCAGATCGGGTCCGCCATTTCCTTTCTGCGCATGGAGAGGGCAAGGACAGCCGCCCGGACGGGGCGCAAGAGCCGCTCAGCAAGGAGGACCTGCGGAGGATACCCGATATAGTGGCACATTTCGATGAAGTGAAGTTGAGCGACCAGAAGTCACCCAGTGGACAGAGCGTGCTCATCTACAGCAAGAGGTATAACGGAACGATTCTCTACTTGGAAGAGGTGCGTCAGGGGAAACAAATCCTGGCTGCGCACTCAATGAGAAAGATGAAGGCTGGACTGCCCGGTGCCAAGGCCTCGGGCCCCACGTCCTGAACGTCATCCAGCAAACGAAGCATACCATGAAAACCAACTTTGACGAGTCTAAATTGACCGCCGACCAAATTCACATCGGGAGCAAAGCCCGCGAGGCATTCCGCTGCGGCGAGAATCCTCCCTCCTGGGTCGAGGATGAGGACAAATGGGCCGAGGCCAAGGAAGCAGCGCTAAAGAGCTACGACCTCGATGATGACGCCTACTGGCCGGTGGTGACCCATATCTATGAGAATATGGGCGGGGACATCAGCACCGCACTGGCCAATGGCGAGAAGCCCGGCCACGAGTTTCGCGGGAACCAATACCGGCCGGGGGATGCGGCTGACGCATCCAAGGCCGCGCACAAGGCCAGCCTGCAAGCTCATGCCACCGACACACCCGAGGCCCATAGCGCCGCCGCCCATCTGCACCAGCGCGCCTTGGCCGCGCACGAGCACGACGCTGGTCTGGCTGACAAGCGGGGTGACCCCGCCAGCGCGACATACCATCGCGACGAGGCAGAGCACCATCGCATTATGACCGCTTTTCACGCGGACGCCGCCAAGCGCGCCGCCGGCCGCGACGCCGCCGAGAAAGAGGCTGATCGGCGGGAGGCCCTCCAGAATGCCCGCGAGACCCTGGTCATCGCCAATGACGCGGCCATCGACTCGGACGGTTGGGCCTTGGCCGCCCCTTTTGGCGAGCACCCCAAGACGCGGAAGATCCTCCAGAATGGGCGGATCATCGAGCAGCGGTTCCTCCAGGTCCTGGACAATGAGGCGGCGGATGCTCTCGTCTCCAAGGAAAATGGGATTTTCCGGAAATTGCGCCGTGCCATCGTTGGAATCCCCATCTACAAGGGGCACGCCGATCTGGCTGATTACGCGCCTGAGACCCTCGGCAATGAGGGGCTGAAAAAGGATGTCATCGGCCTGGTGGATGGCGTGCGCAAGGGGGAGCGCGGCATCGAGCTGCACTTTTCCCTCACGCCCGCGGGCGCGGCCGCGGTGGAGAACGAGGGCTGCAAATGGCCGTCTGTGCTGTGGCTTGTGATGCCGAACAACAAGGACGGCGTCCCTGACTCGCAGGGCCGCATTGTGGTTAGGCCGTTCAAGCTCTTGAGCGCCGCGCTAACGCCCTACCCAAACATTTCCGGCGTCGAATCGCTGGCTAACGCCAGCGGCGCCGGGTCCGCAAACACAACAGAACCTGATATGAAGTTACTCGCAGGATGGTTGCTCGCGCAGGGGGCCGTATTGGCCAATGCCGAGACTCCCACGGAAATGCAGGTTCTCGAAGCCTTCAAAACGCTGCACACCTCCCAAGCCGGCCAGGTGACAACGCTGGGCAACGAGAAATCAACACTGGCCGGCAAAATCACCACGCTTGAAAACGAGAAGGCCCAGGAAAAGAAGCGGGCGGATGAGGCCGCAACTGCGCTGGCCAACGAGACGACGGCTCGCAAGGCTGAGCGGCGCGGCCGGGCCGAGACGGTAACGGACCTGGCCATTGCGCGCGGGAAGCTCGCCATTGCCGGCCGTGGGGCGCAGATCACCGCGCTCGAAAACGCGGCGGACTTTGACGCCGCGGCCAAGGACCTCCTCACGAGCGCCACCAAGTTCCGCATGATTGGCGACGCCCAGAGCGGCAAGGTCCTCGCCAACGAAACCGACGATGTCACCGCCGAATACAACAAACAGTTCGGCGAGGCCCTCAAAGCGAGCGGCGGCGACCCAGTTAAGGCCCATGCAGCCGTCATGAAGCTGCCCGGCCTGGCCGAGAAACTCGCGCCGAAGAAACCGGCATAACCAACCTTTAACCTCCATTATTCCGACATCTCCTATGGCTACGAAAACCGATTCTGAAGATTCGGCTCCAGCGCCCGTTCCTGTCACGAAAGCGGAACTGCAACAGCAGATTGCCGATCTTGCCGCCGAGAACGCGACGCTGAAAGCCGCTCAAAAGCAGGCCAGCGCGGATGAAGAACTTATCGCCAAGAAAATGATGCTGGGCCTCTCCCGCTCCCAGGCCATTGCCGTCATTCAGCGCCAGCGCGCCCACGATGGCGACGCCAAGGTCAAAGAATTCCGGGCCGCCAAGGCGGACGCCCTGAAGAAACGTCAAGCCGCCAACAGATGAAGTGAAAAAGGGAGTGTGAAGCTAACGGAGGCGGATGTCTTCGTTTGCTTGGCGCGCCCGCAAAAAACAAAAACAGAATGAAAAAAGTAAAACTGAAACTGGCGGTATTGCTTGGCACGCTTGCCGCCTTCACCGCACGCCATACACGCTCGCGTAAGTGCATTGCGCTCGCCAACCAGCTTGGCCTGATCTCGGAGCACGGCATACAAACGCTGATCGTGGACCCCGCCACGTCCTTCCCTGTGGCGAACAAATACCTGCTCTGGCAGCGCGGCAGTGGGGTCTATTATGCCGCTCTGGCGCAGTCCGGCAACCACATGCCCCTGGGGCCATCGAGTGATTCACCGTTCCAGCTCGGCGACTTGCTCAATATCCGCCGGCTTGGCTGCCGGAAGGGCTTTGAACTGGGCATGAGCTACGCCGCCATCGGCCAGGATAACCTCCTCGTCTCGGCGGGAAACGGCCTGGTCGCCGACCAAACCACCATCGGCGCCGGGACTTGGTGGGTTGTTGGCCGAGCCATTGACGCCGTCTCCGCGGCAAGCATGGAGGTCGCCTACGCCCCGTGCTTCCCCTACTCAATCACCCAGTAACCAATACGCGACACTCGACACTCGAAATTATGAAAGCAATTGCTCTCAGTAACGCCCGCCAGGCCGCCCTGGCCTCTGCCGGCGTCATCCTCTCCAATGACTGGGGAGCCATGTCGCATGGGGCCGTCTGCCTGGCCAACGATTCGCTGCTCCGCGAAACCGAGGTCATCGAAGAGCTGACCCTCTTTGCTGCCAGCTACGACAGCATGGTGGGCAACGGTCTTGCCCGCCTGCGCGATTACATCGCGCCGCCGCGGCCCAGCACCTCGCGCATTGTTCGCTTGACGAGCTACAACGAAAACGAGCCTTGGGAATTCGTGGATTACACGCGCGTTAAACGCGGCATCCTCGCGGACTTCGCCGAAGTGCGCCAGCGCACGGCCAGCAAAACCGACCTCCAAGTCCCCAATCGCGGCCTGACTGTCATCCTCGACCGCGATGAATTAAAGGACAAGCCCGAGTGGCAGCAGAGCCACACCAAATGGCTCATCGACCTTCTGAATCGCGCCACCGTCCTTGAGGGCGTCACGCTGCTTGAAGGCGCCGCCATCCAGGAGGCGACGACCTGGGACGCCGGCTCCAACCCGGACCTGGAAATCCGGAACTGGGTGTTGACTCTGGCCAATACGACTGGCTTCTATCCGCAGAACGTGGCTTATGGCGATTTGGCTCACCTCAAGCGCCAGGCGGCCTACGAGAGCCAGCTCACTGCCGGCTCACTCGCCCGCTCGCTCCAATACACGGAGGAACAGCTCGCGGTCGCCCTGTCCGTCTCCAGCGTGCTGATCAACGCTGAGCGATATCAGGCCACGCAGGCCGCCAAGCAGGAAATCATCGGCTCGAACGTCCTTCTTTTCACCGGCATCAAGGATGCCGGCCCGATGGACCCGAGCAACATGGTCCGCCACGTCGCCACCGGCGCTTACGGAGGCGGCGAGTATGCTGTTTACATCACGGAACTGGGCATCAAGAAGATCGCCCTGACCGTGGAGAACTACGAATATCTGCACGTTCAGCACACGACTGGCGTGATGCAACTGGCGGTCAACTGACAGTTCCCGCTCTCAATCCTGATCTCGAAAAAAGTATGAACGTCATTCGCTCAATTGTCCGGATCGTCATCGCCCTCGTCTGCCTGGCCGCTTTCCTGGCCATGCAACCTGCTTCGGCTCAGCAGCTCACCATGTCTGTCAGTCCGCGCGTCATCACGTGGGGTGGCATATCATGGTCCAACACCACCGTCGCCGCCACCAGCACTAACGTCTATCTCAGCCTGGGGTCGGCTACGAACTTGTTTCTGCCGATGCTTCGCGGCCATTCCCTCGCGGGGATGGTCACCTGCAGCTCGACCGCCAGCACCAATACCGCTCCGTGGACGAATATCTTTGATCTCTCCCTGGACGGAACAAACTATTCGACGACTGGCGCCTTCACCAATGTGGTCAACTTGAACGGGACGGCGACAGTCAGGCAACCCTTTGTCTTCGATCTGTCAGTCATCGATGGATTCAAAGCGATCCGCTGGACAAGTTGCAGCGGCATTACCGGGACCTCGCAAGTCAGTATGGCCGTCTCGCTTGGCATCACGCCATAATCACCGCTCTGGCCGCCGGTGCGCGCGCGCCGGGGTTCGCCGCGCGCCGGTTGGCCGCTTACGCACATTCAGCTATGGCCTGGGTCCAATTAACGGATGAGGACGCGATGCCAAAAAGCTCGCGAGAGCGCCGCAGCATCGCGACGGCAAAAGGTCAAGATGACCTGGCTATCATTGTCGCCGAGTGTGTGGACATCTTCCGGGACGCCATCCGCTCCAGCGGGCAGCCCCTGGGGCCGGACGGGACGATCCCCCTCTCGCTCCGCACCTATGTCCTCTCGCGCGCCGTATGGCTCTTCGTTAGCCGCGGGCTTCCTGAGAACAAGGCCGTCCAAAGCCCATCGCGGCAGAAGGAAGGCGACCGCGCCGAGGACGTGCTTCAGCAGATCATCGACAAAAAGCTCAAGGTCATCGCCAATGACCCGACCCAGACGATCAGTCATGGTGTGTCCATCGTGCGGCCTGGCCGCCGCGTCCGGACTGATTCCTTTGACAAGCTTGGCGAAACGTGATGAGTCCAGAGTCCGCAGTCTATAAGCCACAGTCCGGCAGTCGCGGCGGCCCATTGGGTCAAGAGGACTATGCCCTTTGATTCCACAACCGATTTCGTCGAAGCCCTGAGCCACTTTGTGTCGAAGCGCATTTTGCCGACGACCTTCGACACGGCCGCCATGCGACAGATCGATGCGTCCATTCGGAGGCAGTCCTTCTGGTCCGCCCAAAACAACCTCGTGGACATCCTGACCGACGAGAAAGAGAAAATTCTCAGCATCCTGCATCCGACGCAGGAAACCCGCGAGGGCCAGGAGCAAACCGTGACCGTGGGCTTCAACCCGGCTTACGCGCGGCAGGCGATTAAAGAGCATTTCCGCGCCATGGGATACCAGCCGGGCAAGGGGTTGCGCGGGACGATCCAGGATTTATCGAGCGATAACCGGATCAACCTGGTCATTGACACAAACGTGAAGCTCGCCCATGGCGCGGGGCATTTCATTCAAGCTAACGCGGACCCAGATGTGGTGGACCAATGGCCAGGCTGGGAGTTCATCCGCGCGGGGGAGCGTAAGGAGCCCCGCCGATGGGAAGGGATCAACGGCCTCTGGGTCAATGCTTGCCGCCGTGCCAGCGATGATGCGGCAATCGCCTGCTATGCCAAGACGGGCCGGATGTGCGCGCTCAAATCCTCTGGGGTCTGGGGCGAGGTAAGCGACCCGGATTATACGCCGGGCGGCCTGGGCGAGCTCTATGACCCTGTCGCCTTCGGCACGGGTATGGTGCGCGAAGAAATGAGTCGCGAGGAGTGCGAGGAAGCGGAGCTGCTCAAGCCGGGGCAAAAGGCGGAGCCGGCCCGCTTCGACCTAGCCGATCTTTTCCGGACGCCTGAATCATGAGTTTCGCCGTCAACATCGCGACTGACCTGCCAACTGCCCAGGCGATGATGGGGGAGATGGAGCGGCGGATCGGCCTGGGGCGCCTTCACGATCAGCTTGGCCCGCGGGTGACTCGGCTTGTGCAGCGGAATTTCCGCGCTATCGGCCCGAACAAGCAAGGCTGGCCGACGACCGAGTTTGCCAACCGCGCCGCGGATGCGACCTCCTGGGGGGCGGGATTTCTGAGCCTCGACGCCGGCGCCGTCATCGTCTATACGGCCATGCTTGGAGTCCGGCAACGACTTCTCGGCGGCGACATCAAGCCGGTCAATGCAGAGAGCCTGGCTTATCCGGCGGCGCCCGAGGCCAACGGCAAGACTCCAGGCGAGTTCTCCAACTTGGAGTTTGGCTTCGCGCTCGATCCGGAGCGCGGAGTGATGCGGCCGTGTCTCAAGGAAACGCGCGCAACGAAGGTCAAGATTGGCAAGGCAAAAAAGGATGGTTCGCGCTCGGTGAAGGCCGTGGCCGAGACGACAGGCATCGTCGCCATATTCTGGCTCGCTAAAGGCGTTCACCAGGAGCCGGACCCGCGCTGGATGCCGACAGACCAGGAGTTCGGCGCAGCCTTTGATGCCTCGGTGGACGCGCTGATCAGAAACCCTATAGCTGCGACTGAAATATGACCCGGAACCCTCTCGAACAGCTTCAGGCGGACGTGACGGCCATCCTGCGTGGCAACCCGGCCACGCACTTTGTGCCCTATAGCCCGTTCACGCAAATGGTGATCCAGAGCGTGGCTGACGAGGCGCTGGCCGCATGGAAGGTGCGCGTGGAGGGCAAGGCGGGCCTGGCGTGCCTGGTCATGATGCCGTCTCTGCGGGTCGTGACGCCCAATGTGCCCGGTCCGCAATACAACGTGGCCATCATCGTGCGGACCTTCGACGATCCCGCCGTGAATAATACTCACTCGACGGCCGAGGCCGTGGCGATGGCCAACCTCTCATGGCTCGACGGCGTGATCATTGGCGGCCTCACGGAGCTGCACGGCGATCCGCAAGGGGAGGCCCTCAAGCCGAATTACTCGTATCCGGGCATGAGGGTGTATGACTCGACCTTGACGGGTCCGCTACCGCAGGATTTCGGCGGCCGCACGGCGGACCCGACAATCACTATCAGCCCGACCGGCCTGGTCACGTTGTCATGCGCTGATGGCGAGGCGCACATCTACTTCAGCGTGGACGGCTCGATGCCGATGCCTCCAGCCGAGGCTGTGGCCGCCAATAATGTGCCAAACCTCTACAGCGTGCCCCTCGCGGCGCCGGCCGGCGCCTGGGTCCGCGCGGTGGCCTGGAACCCGGCGCTGCTCCCAAGCAACGTCATCGAGGGACAAGTCTTGGTGTCATGAAGTCCACAGTCCACAGTCCACAGTCCAGAGTCCGCAAGCGCATAGCGGCATCTCTGCGGAGTGCCGCCGACCCCACTTTATCCTTTATCCTTTATCCTTGTGCCTTTCGTTTTTCGGGCTCCAACTGCCGGCTGCCGCGTCCCCTCTCCGCGGACGGCCGCGCGCCCGATGTCTGGCGTCGTGAGCTAACCGCACGTTTACCTTTGGGCGCGCGGCTGGCCGGCGCCAGGCCATTTTGCTCCGTGATTCACAATTCTAACCCACCCTTGCCATAGCCTATGCCTATTACTCGATCACAACTCGGACGCGGTCCCGCGTATGTCACGCTGGGCGGCGTGACTCTCTACACGCGGGATGACCTTATCCCGAAGCATTCCCCGGTCTGGGAGCCGGTAGCCAGCTCGCTCCACGGTCAGATTGACAAGTTCAAGAAAGACTTCGTGGTGAAGCTGAACTTGAACCTGTTCGGCCTGTGGGGCAATCTGGGCGTGCTGTTCCCGAGCTATCTGCTCAATCCAACCGTGGGGACGCGCATCTTTGGCGACAGCGATAACCCGCTCGTGATCCAGGCGCGCGACGGGACCAATATCACCTATGCAAACGCGCAGATCACCAAACTGGCGGACCTCTACCTTGGCGTGGATTCTGAGCTGTGGGCGGCGGCTGTCGAGATCACCTGCATCCTGGCGAACTCCACAAATCCCGAGGCTGCGGCGGCCTACTTCACGCGCGGCACGGCCACCTACTCGGAGACGGGCTTCAGCACGGCGAATTGGCTCAAGACGCGGTGGACCGGGGCCTGGGGAACCGTCGCCGGGTTCACGAGCTTTGTGAGCCAGAAGGGCTTCCACATCGGTTGGCAGTGCGACGTTAAGCCTGATGTCGTGGATGGCTATGGCACGGTGAGCGCCTATATCGGCCAGGGCGGCCTCATCGCGCAATGCAAGTGCGTGCCGATTGGGCCGACGATGACCCAGATCGATGAGGCGCAGAAACTCGGCGGCTTGGTGAGCGATACCGG
>Ga0181520_10011300_pt1 | contig 11753 bp, 11 predicted proteins | sample PEATcosm2014_Bin_29_FD_132451 | JGI IMG/M metagenome (GOLD analysis project Ga0181520, IMG submission 132451) | Peatland microbial communities from MTU Mesocosm Facility, Houghton, MI, USA - PEATcosm2014_Bin02_30_metaG | ecosystem: Environmental > Terrestrial > Soil > Wetlands > Peat | place...
GCACTGGGCGGTCATCTGGATCAGTGCATCCGCTGCGGCCATCAGGCCATCTCATTCAACTCATGCCGCAATCGGCACTGCCCCAAGTGCCAGGGAAACGCGCGCGCAAAATGGCTGGCAGCGCGCTCGGCTGAACTGTTGCCCGTACCTTACTTCCACATCGTCTTCACCCTGCCGCACGAACTCTCCGCTCTTGTCCTCCAGAACAAGCGGCTGCTCTACGATCTGCTCTACCGCGCCAGCGCCGCGGCGATGCTCGAACTGGCTCGCGACCCGAAGCACCTGGGAGCGGATATCGGATTCCTCGGCGTGCTTCATACCTGGGGACAGAACCTGGAGCATCATCCCCATGTCCACTACATCGTTCCGGCCGGTGGCCTGGCTTTCGACGGTTCCAGATGGATCGACTCCTCATCCCGCTTCTTCCTGCCTGTCCACGCCTTGAGCCGAGTCTTCCGCGGCAAGTTCGTCGCGGGACTCAAGCAACTTGTCGCACAGGACAAGATTCAGTTCCACGGATCACAGCAGTATCTGGCCACTCCCGCCTGCTTCTCCAGTTTTCTCCGGCAACTGTTCCGGCTGGACTGGGTCGTCTATCCATCCTTCCCGACGCCGTGCACACGCACGCAACGGTGAAGTGCGCGCGAACCCTGGAAAACACCCTGACGATACCCCTCCGAAGCTACACAACGGCGACGCATTTGGCCACGGAACCGGAGACCACGCCGCCCAGACCGTAACCCACTACCCTTGCAAACTCCAGACGGGCCAACTGACGGCCATTGAAATCCCATAGCGGGATCACCGCGTCCGTCGCAAACACCAGCGACTTACTTCAAACGGCCCTATCAAAACTGCCCCGGCAAGAAGTCTCGGGACAGGTCACCCTTGTGCCGCGCCGGGGCAGTCCCGATAGGGATCTATCGTTTATCAAGACCGATCCGCAAGCAGCAGACCATCACTCAGGCCGAAGACTAACATATACCGTGGTTCAGAATAGCCGGGCCGATCAACGGGAAGTGTGGGAAAACCGGTTTTTCCATGTCCGCGTTCTCTTCTTTTCCGGGTATATTGCCGGCTGCGGCTATCGCGATGCCTGACAATACATCTGGCGCACCCAAAGTCGCCGTATCGGGCACAATAGTCCAAGGTTCATTCAAGTCGACAGATGGCCGATAATGATGCTGGTTTTTCAAGAACGATCTTTTTGCTTGCCCTAGACAATCGCAAAGATTCCAGAAGAGTATGATTGCTCATTGAAATGAACTCAACCTCAAAACCTGAGTATCTCAGTCAAGACAGGCCCTGATTATGTCTCCTGGCGAAGCTTCGGACACTCTACCGGAACGTATCCTGGAGGCCCTCAGAGCGCGCCCCAACCAAAAGGCAGCCAACCTCTCCAACGCTCTCGGATTGGACCGCCACGAGATTAACAGCCATCTTTATCGGCTGAAAGGGAGGGGAATTGTTGCGAAGGATGGGGAGCATCGATGGAGTGTTTCCGGCACGCGCCCGCCGCGGATTGATTCGCCGGCGTCGCCCACTCAGGGCGTAGCCAAGGCTGGTCCAAAGCTCGCGTCAGTTGCGGAACCACGGCTGAAAGTCCAGGAATCTGACGCCCAGACGTTGTCGTCGCCGATGCCCCGGCACACCGGCACACGCCGGCCTGCAACAATTCATGATCCCATGCGACCACCGGATGTCTTCAAGGGGATCGAGCCAATAGGCGTGAGGGGAAGGCCGCCGAAATACATCAGGACACCGAAAAATCAGAAGCCGCTTGCTCTGAGAAACGACATGTCCAGATCCGCCAGGTACGGGGTCGCAATCGCAGCGCTGGTCGAGGAAATGAAACGCCTAGGGCAAGGCAGTAAGAGGATTGCTCTTGAAAATGGACGGCAAGTCGAGATTGACCACGGGCATTTCGGCTACGCATTCGACTTTATTCAAGACGCGGAACTTTTCGAAGACGCTGGCGTCGAACTTCTGATCAGAGGCAGACGCGTTGAGGGCGAGATCGTCTCGATCGGATCCGGAAAAATCATCATTGCGACGGAGGAGACTCTCGGGGAGTTCGTCAAAGGCTGCGTATTGCTCATCGACAATACGGCACTTTTGACAGCACTTCGAGAGCGATTGGAAAGCATTGGCAAGGATGGTCCCAATCTTAATCTCAGCATTGCCGAGGACGCAGTATTCAACACCGGCCCAAACCGCTCGCCTGTTCCCGCCCTGTCGATTCCGAAATTCCAGACGTTGAACCGCAAGCAGCAAGACGCTGTTTGCCTGGCATTAGCGAATTCTGTCCTGTACATTTGGGGGCCGCCAGGAACGGGAAAGACGGCACTCCTCAGCGTTGTCGTTCAATCTCTCCTTGAGTCTGGAAAGAGAGTCTTAGTTTGCTCAAACACAAACCGGGCCGTTGATCAGGTACTCTTCAATATTTGCAAAACACTGACCAGGAATCACGAGGCCATGGAACAAGGCCGCATTCTCAGGCTTGGGCGAATCGCAAACAACGACCTAGTCGAGTTCGAGGAATTCGTGACACTTAGTGGGATCGTTGCCCGCAAATCCCGCGACCTCACAGTTCGTAAGGAGCTTCTGGACGCTGAGATTCTAAGGAACGCACTAAGAACTGAGCAGGTCGAGCAGGCTCTCGGAAGGTTCACGGAACTTGACGAGTCGCTGAAATCTCAAGAGAGCGCATCAAAAAGTGCGTTGAAGGCACGGACTGAGTTCGTGAATCTCTCAAAATCCCGCGACGAAGCAGAGAGCCGGATGGCCGACTTGCAAGATGAATTTGACGGACGGCGAGAGGCTGGTGCCCTGCGGAGAGTGTTCCTGCGCTCCGAGGAGGCAATAGACAAAGACATCCAGGAAGCACGTGGTACCTCATCAAGGCTCGCCGCCGAGCTCGAACGAGGGCGCCAGCTTTCCAGCGATTCAGATGAGGAAGTTCAAAGAATTCAGCGTCTTGTTTTGAAAAAGAAAGAAGGTCTCGCCGGGTCTGACCGAACATTGCTTACCAAAGAGAGGGAGCAGCTCGACGCGAGGAGGCAGGAGGTCCTCGACGAGCTCGGGAAAATAAACAAGTCACTTTCGGAGATAGAGGCCTCCGTCATCAAAGAGGCTGCCGTCATTGGGGCAACAGTCACGACTTCCTACCTGAGATCCGCCAGCCTCCCAAGGTTTGACACCGTGATCGTCGACGAGTCATCGATGGTTCTATTGCCGGCAGCATATTACGTCTGTGGCCTGGCCTGGGAGAGCGTCATTGTGTCTGGTGACTTCCGGCAACTTCCCCCAATCATTCAGACCGAACAAGAGGCGATCATTAGCGAGATTGGAGGAAGCATCTTCGACTCCGCAAAGATCGTCAAGACCGTAGACGAGGGTGGTTCTCACCCCCGTCTTCTCATGCTGGATGAGCAGTACCGGATGGATGAAGAGATCTGTAGGCTGATCTCACAGCCGATGTATCAAGGGAAGCTGAGAACCACGAAGGATCATAGGCCCAGCGCAGGGCTCAGGGCACGCGAGTTCCTTTCCGATACCTTGACCATCGTCGATACATCCGCCCTGTGGCCGTTTGAAACTCAGACGGTTTTTGGGTCCCGATACAACTTGATGCATGCTTTGGTTGTTCGCGACATCTGTTCTGAGCTCGAAAAGGCAGGGTTTGTCGACAAACGGAATGCGGCAAACGTCGGAATCTGTACGCCGTACTCGGCCCAAGCGAAGCTGCTTAGCCGGCTGATTCAAGACGCGCATTTAAGGGAGCAAATTGAAGTTGGGACCGTCCACCGATATCAGGGAGGCGAAAAGCTGATGATGATCCTTGATATCCCTGAAAGCGTGGGCGGTGGGCAATATGCAGGCCGATTCCTTCAGGGTGACAACCCAAACGATGATGGTGCGAAACTGTTCAACGTTGCCGTGAGCCGCGCCCAAGAGCATCTGGTATTTGTGGCCAATCTCACACATTTGGATCGAGTCCTTCCTGGCAACGCGATCCTGCGCGACATGCTCTTTCAGACCCAGATGAGAGGCCGCGTTCTCGACGCCCGCGAGTTGCTCAAGCTTAGTCCCATTGACCTTGAAGGCATAGAGGGAACACCGTCCCTCGATCCGGAGGTCTTCAAGAGCAGCCTGCTAAAGGATCCTGAGTTTGAGGCGCTGTTTATCCAGGACGTCTCGCACGCAAAGAAGACCGTGGTCATCTTCTCAGGATTCATAACACCTGAGAGGGTTGCGAAGTACGGGGATCTCTTTAGAAGAAAAATCATGGACGGCGTGTCAATTCGCTGCGTTACAAGGCCGCCCCACAGCAACGGATCAATGCCTCCGGAATTGGGCAAAGAGGCGCTCGATTACCTCGAAGGTATCGGAGTTCTAGTGGATTGCCGCAGGGATACGCATGAGAAGGCTGTTGTTGTAGATAGTGAAATCGCCTGGATAGGCTCGCTCAATCCACTCTCCTATAGTTCGCGAACTGACGAGATCATGGTCCGCGTCTATTCGCCTGAGTTCGCGAAGGAGGTTATACGCCAGACAGCCATTCGGCCGGGCGTAACGGGCAACGGCGAAGAGGACAACGGACCAACACAGGAAAATCCGAAATGCGGGATGTGCGAGGGGCGAACATTTTACGTAAAGAGCAAGAGAGACGGAAAGCGCTACTTCGTTTGCGAGAGACAAGACGGATGGGTCCAATCTGTCGAAAACTCCACGGCAGGTGTATCTGAGGCACCGAAACACCTGGAGAAGAGCGATCAACTGTGTCCCGAGTGCGGAGCGACTTGCGTCGTGCGTCACGGAAGGTGGGGACCTTTTGTTACATGCTCAAGATATCCGAAATGCAAGGGCAAACCCGTCGCACGAAGGGCGTGTGCCAGCCGCAGTGGAGCTTAGGATAAAGAATGGGGGGAGACCGGGCGCGCCTCTCCTAATTACCAAGAGGGGGACGTGTCCGGCAGCCGATCCCGAGGAACCTTCTAACTTCGGCATGCTCATGGTGAGATCCGGCGCACCTGAAGCACACCGCGATCGGCTCGGCATAGGGAATTCCGGTTCATCCCGACCAGTGTCGGCTGATGGCCAGTCAGTTCTTTTCGGAGCACTCGCCTACATGGATAAATAGGGCTCAGTGAGTGACTTGGCGATTTGCACTAACCCGCTAGCGCGGGAGGTTATGCTTTTGTGGCATTTGGATAGAGTGTTGGACATCGAAGGAGGTGTCCATGACACATCTACGCCAACGCATGCAGGAGGATCTCCGCCTGCGCAACTTCTCCGAGCGAACGATTGGTCGCTACACTCACATCGTCGCCGAGTTTGCAAAATACTTCCACAAGTCACCTGATCAACTTGGGCCGGAGCACATTCGTACCTTCCTGCTGCACCTGCTCAACGAGCGCAAGCTTGCATGGGGAACCATTCAGGGAGCCCGGTCGGCGCTGAAGTTCCTCTACATGCGGACACTGAAGCAGACCTGGTTTGATCAAGAGATCATCAAGCCCAAGGTGCGCCGCAAGCTGCCTACGGTCTGGAGCCGGGAAGAAGTCCGCGCTCTGCTCGATGCCACAACCAACACTAAGCACCGTGCACTGCTGGCTCTGTACTACAGCGCCGGGCTTCGCTGCCAGGAAGCCCTGGACCTTAAGATCACCGATATTGACAGCAAGCGCATGATCATCCACATCCGCGAGGGCAAGGGCAAGTTCCCGCGCCAAGTCATGCTGTCGCCCAAGCTGCTCGAGATTCTGCGCGTGTACTGGCGCTGGCGTAAGCCCAACGACTGGCTCTTTCCCGGAGAAGAGGCGGGTCAGCCACTGAAGGCCAACACTGTGCGGGTCGCCTGCCAGAAGCTGCGCAAGGGACTGGGCATCAGCAAGCCGCTCAGCCCGCACGTGCTCCGCCACTCCTTCGCTTCACATCTGCTTGACGCGGGCACCGATCTGCGCAGCATCCAGCTTCTGCTCGGTCACCGCGATCTGGAGACCACCTCCCGCTACCTGCACGTTTCTGAAGCCAGGCTGCATGCTATCGCAAGCCCGCTCGACGATCTGCCCATTCGGAACATCCGTACTGCTGAGGGAGGGAACAGAACGGCATGAACCGACATCGGCTTGAAGTGGCCGATGTCTTTCATGCTCACCAGAACGCGTTCCTTCAGCGCTGGGGCCATGCTCTTTCGGACCAGCAGCGGAAGGCACTGCGCGATATCGGTCTGTGCCGCACGGCCGCGCTAGGCACTCATCTCGAACGATGCGATCGCTGCAGTTATGAGACTGTCGCGTACGACTCATGTCGCAACCGCCACTGTCCGAAGTGTCAGTCTTCAGCACGCGATCGCTGGCTCCTCAAGCAGGCTCGAAGTCTGCTGCCGGTGCCCTACGCCCATGTGGTCTTCACCGTACCCGGACAACTGGCGCCGCTCGCACTGCGCAACCAGAGGCTCTTCTACAACCTGTTGTTTCGGGCAGCTTCCGAGACGCTGCTCAAGATCGCTGCCGATCCACGCCACCTTGGTGCGCGCATCGGTGTGCTTGCCGTGCTCCACACCTGGTCACAGAACCTGAGCCATCATCCTCACCTGCACTGTCTCGTTCCCGCCGGTGGACTGGCCCTTGATAACTCCCGCTGGATCACAACCAGACGCCGCGGTTTCTTCCTCCCCGTGCGCGTCCTCAGCCGCATGTTCCGTGGCAAGTTGCTCGCCTTCCTCAAGCAGAGCTACCGGCGCGGCGAACTATGCTTCGCCGGCACGCTGGCTGAACTATCAACACCACGCGCATTTCACTCTCTGCTTGGTACCTTGCGCCGAACAGAGTGGGTGGTCTACTCCAAGCCCCCGTTCGGAGGACCCGAACATGTACTGAAGTACCTGGCCCGCTACACACACCGGGTCGCCATCTCCAACGGAAGACTCCTCAGCCTCGAGAACGGCCAAGTGCGCTTCCGCTGGAGGGACTCCCGGCATAACAACCGCAGCAGTGTCATGATGCTCGATGCGGTCGAGTTCATCCGGCGTTTCCTGCTCCATGTCCTGCCTTCAGGCTTCGTCAAGATCCGCCACTTCGGACTGCTCGCCAACCGCAACCGCCGTCAGGCGCTCGCCCTCTGCAGACTCCATCTCTGCACCACCGCGGCGGATCCGATCTCGTTGCTGACAGAACAACAGAAGTCTGCACTCAGCCGGTCATGCCCCCAGTGCAAATGCGGCACTTTGCGTGTCATCGCACGTTGCTCCGCCGTTGACACGCCCAGCCCAAACCCAGCGCTTCACTGCGCAGCCTTCGACTCCTCCTGAGCAAACCATGCGGTCTTGTCTTCCAACCCGATTCCCCGCTTCGGCGGCTTCTAACCCCGCCCTCGCTCCCCTGTGCTTCGAATCGGCTACGCACAGTTCGCGACCACAATCTAACCTCCCCGCCAGCTCTACAGCAGCAGCGCGAACCCCCTCAGCCATGGCTCTCTGGGCATCCCCACGTGCCCGGTTGGCCGTCTCAGCTCCCCGCAGGCGGCATCCAATCCCCATACTTCCACCGCACTAGCGGCTTAGCGCAAATCGCCGTATCCACAGTGCTCCCCACCAGCAGCATCGGCAACTGCGAATTCCTGCACGCGGAGCACTGTCGATACGGCACTAGAGATTTGGCAAACAAGCAGCGGAATGATTCCCCACTCCTAAACGGATAACTTAGTCGGATGGATTTCGGTCCGAGTGGTCGGTTCGAAGAAGTAACAGTCTCTTCCATCAAACTGCATCTGTATCGTCAACGCTTCCGATTCGGCCCAGTGCAATCCGTCCCGGAACTCGCGTGCGTTGTCCCGGACGAATTGTTCGAACGTAAACGTGACGTTCTGGCCGTCTTGATTGGAACGGGGATGTTGTGATGGATAGGACCGTATGTGTCCACGATCAATTGAAGTGGACACGACCGGTCACAGGAAGTGTGTTTTTCAGCCTTGTGGGGTGTTCACTTCGTCGACGTAGACATCGTCGATCGTGGCTTTTGCTATGGCCGTGTCGAGCCGGGCGAGCAGTTGTTTGAATGGTTCGTCTTTGCGGCGGCGGAGCATAGCAATCGTTTGGCGACCCTCTGAGGCGATGGCCACGGCCCCGACGGGCTCTATATATCCGATGACGATCTGACCGTGTTCGGTGAACTCGTCGATGTTCGGGTACATGGAAATGGCGACCGGCGAAGCGTCGTACTCGGATGGGTCTAGGCGGCTTGTTGTAACGCGGGGGCCAGTTTTCCGGCTACGTTCCATGGCAGCAACTCCTCGATGTGCTTGATCGGATGCTCACCGACGCGGGCGAGCACGTAGCGCAGGTAGGCTTCGGGGTCCAAGCCGTTCATCCGTGCTGTTCCTATCAGACCATAGAGGATGGCAGCGCGCTCGCCGCCCGAGTCCGAGCCGGCGAACAGATAATTACGGCGGCCAATGGCGACCGGACGCAGGGCGTGCTCGGCGATCATGTTGTCCAGTTCGATGCGGCCGTCGTCAAGGTAGCGCGCAAGCGCATCCCAGAGGGCGAGCGCATAGTGGATCGCCGCGGCGGTTTCGGACTTCGGCGTCAGTTGTGTGAGAGCCTGTTCCAGCCATCGTCGCATGTCGTCGAACAACGGCTTGGCCCGCGCTGTGCGAACGACGCGGCGTTCATCCGCAGATCGCCCCTTGATCTCCTTTTCGATCAGGTAAAGTGCGGCGATGCGCTCTACGGCCTCGGTTGCGGTGGGCGAGTGATGCGCCTTCATCAGGTCGAAGAACTTGCGCCGGATGTGCGCCATGCATGGCGCTTCCTGAATCGCACCGCCATCATAAAGCTTGTCGAATCCTGCGAACGCGTCTGCTTGCAATATGCCCTTGAACTTGGCCAGATGCTGTTGTGGGTGCTCACCCTTGCGGTTGGGCGAGTATGCGAACCATACCGCCGGCGCGGCCTTATCGCCCGCCGGACGGTTGTCACGAACGTAAGTCCAGAAGCGACCTGTCTTGGTCTTGCCTGTTCCAGGCGCAAGCACCGGAAGCGGAGTATCGTCCCCGTGCAGCTTCTCCGTATCGAGCACATAGCGGCGCAGGACTTCTGCTACCGGCGCCAGCAACGCTGCTGCTTCGCCAACCCAGCGGGCAAGAATCGAGCGATCCAGATCGACGCCTTCGCGTGCAAAGATCTGCGACTGTCTATACAAAGGCTGGTGGTCACAAAACTTCGCGGTGACAACGTGTGCCAGCAAGCCAGGTCCCGGAAGGCCGCGTTCGATCACGCGATCCGGCGCCGGAGCCTGCACTACGCATGAGCACTTGCGGCAGCTCATCTTCGGGCGTACATGGCGGATGACGAAGAAACTCGCCGGCATGTACTCGAGCATCTCCGACACGTCTTCGCCCAGCTTACGCAACTCACCGTTGCAGCAAGGGCACTTGGTATGTTCTGGAAAATGCGTCCTGACTTCGCGCCGCAAATGTGCTGGAAGAGCCCGGCTCTTGCGTGGAACGCGTGCAGGCTTGTCCTCACTGACCTGCAGCTGCTCGTCCTGCACAGGCGGCTGGGCCTCGATCACGCATCCACTTAGGCTGAGTACGAGTTGCTCCTGGTTGACGGGAGCCTTTTCCGACTTCGGCCCGAAGTGTGCTCGCTTCAGCTTCGCGACCAGCAGCTCAAGTTGCTCGATCCGCCCCATCTGCGCAACCACCAGATGACTCAATGCGGATGCGCCCATCTTCTCTAACTCGCTCGGATGGGCGTGTGCGCAAATCATGAACGCAGTATGCCACAATCATCGCTCGAATGCGTAAAGAAAGTACAGTAAGTCAACGATAAGTTAGCGGCTATAACTTAGACTGCCATCGGCGGCTGCCATGTTCGCGCCGGCTGTCTCCAGTCGATACCCTCGCACAACATCGACAGTTGCGCTCGAGTCAGCGACACCGCCCCACTGGTGGCCTGCGGCCATACAAAACGCCCTCGGTCAAGGCGCTTGAGAAACAGACACATCCCATCGCCGTCATGCCAAATCAACTTAATCAAGTCGCCTCTGCGGCCACGGAAGATGAAGACTTGTCCCGACAGAGGACTCTTGTCGAGTGCGCTCTGCACAAGGCCGCTCAGGCTTGCAAAGCCCCGGCGCATGTCTGTCACTCCGGCTACAAGCCAGATCTGCGTGTTGGCCGGGATCATCCGCGAAGACTCTCAAGAACGGACCGAACGATCTCGGCATCAACGGCGCCTTCAAGGCTGACCAGCGCACGGCCAGGAATCTCGATGTTCATCGTCAGGCCCGGCGTCACCCTCTCGCTCTGTTCGGGCTCTGCTTCTGATGGCTCGTCGCTGACCACGGAGACCGGAAGCAGCTGTACGCTTCGCGGCTGCTCTATGCGCTCGTCCCCGCCCAGTTGTCCGGCATGGTAAAGCTTCCGCCAGTAGAACACCTGGTTGGCGTTCACGCCATGTTGCCGGGCAAGCAATGCCACCGACAAGGTTGACGAAAGCGTCTCTTCCACAATCCGCCGCTTCTCTTCTGCGGTCCAGTATCGCCGCCGGCCAGAAGCGTCCTCAGCAACTTCAACACCCTCACCCATCCAAGCCCCCCCGTGTGGACCTACAGCCACCACAAGTCGAGCTTGAATCCTCAGAGGAAGCCGCACAAGGCGGCCAGAAAACGACGCTTACGTTCGAACTGGGCGAACTCGCGAATGATGTCGCGGCAGCGGTCCCGGTCATCGACACAATCGCCTGAAGTGGTGAGCTGACTGAAGTATGTCGTGCCGTCGAACATCGTTGCGGTGAAGTTGGCGTTGTTTTGCCGCACAACGATTCTGTCTTCTTTCGGTGGCGTCGCGCTCGTAATGCGGAACCGGCACTCCGCGAGCTCTTCAGGCCAATTCTCGTGCATGATCTGGAGGAACTCTGGATCGACCCAAAGTTCGCGACTAGTCGGACCGATGTGGTTCGCCGCTTGGATCATAAATACCGCATCATCAGTGATCTTGCAAAGCAGTATAGAGTTTGACCCGCTGGGCCGAAAGTGAAGGTGGTGGATACCCCATGCGTTTAGGAGTTTGTCCGACCGCAGGACCTTGTTTTCGTCCTGGAGATCTCGCGCCAAGTACGCTCGCAGGTTCATTCCCGACTCGATGAGATCTTTGAGCGCGAGATATTCCTCCCGGTGCTCCGCCGGGATCACGAGCTCACGCGATTCGCCGACCGTCCGTCGTCTCGGTATAGGAAGTCTCCTCACAGTGTTGAGGTATCGCATCGTCATATCCGCGAAGGAGCCAGACGAGGCGAACTTCACCTTGATGCTCTGTGCGTGCTCTTTCATGAAATTGATGAAGTCTCTCTTGAGATCGATCTCAATTTCGTTCGAGCCACCTTCTACGTTCGCGACCGGAGCATCCGGAGCGGAACTCGCTTGCGTCCTCAGACGGAAGTACGGCCCTGCAACTTGAGCGCGACCGCACATTTGCCCCATCACCGCGACGGCCGCATAAGGATTGCTCGAATGGATCACGAAGGTATCGCGATACCCTTTCAACTTGGAAAGTTGCTCAAATCTAGCCATATCAAAGACTCCACTTTAACGATACGCATTTTCTCGATCTCGATTGGCGATAACAGGGAGATAACCGGCCAATCTCCCGGATCACGCCCTCCCACCTTTGGGTAAGAAGTATATTTTCTTTCAGTTGGACTTTTCTTCAGGAGGCGGGGCTCCGCTTCCGACGATGATCTTGGC